>ERZ1370068.8833-contig-7656_pt1 | contig 45524 bp, 50 predicted proteins | sample MGYA00561227_ERZ1370068 | MGnify/ENA primary metagenome ERZ1370068 (study PRJEB38410, sample SAMEA6850437) | metagenome | study: Metagenomic assessment of the ecological functions of the soil: analysis of the soil microbiota associated with the... | reverse complement strand
TCAATTATGTTCAGTTACGTATTTGCTTCCTGGGGAGAACGACGATGTGCCGGTCCGCCTGCTCTACTGCCAGCCGCGCCGCCGACGGCGTCGACGCCGAGCGCGCTTTCGTGCCATCCTCAAGCACTCGGAGCCACCACAATCCGCGCGTCGGCGTCACCGGCGTGCTGCTGCTTCTGCGCCAACGCGCCACATCTTCGTGCGGGTGCTCGAGGGCGGCCGCGACGCGGTGAGACGCGCTCTACAACGGGATCGCCCATGACCGCGCCACCGCGACGTCAGTGGCTGCTCAGCTACGAGGAGATCGGCGAGCGCAGCTTCGCGAGCTGGTCGATGGGCCAGTCCAACATGAGCCAGCTCAACCCCGCGCTCGGTGCCTGAGCACTCGTGAGAAGACGCTGCTCGACCCGTACGCGCCGTCTCCGGGCGCGCGTCGCTCGCGCTCTTCAACGAGCTGGTCGCGATATAGCGTCGATCGGCGTCCAGGTTCCGGGGAAGCGCGGGCCCGGCCCTCGCGCGGCTCGCTGGCGAAGCGCCGCCGCCAGCTCGGCCTCGAGAGCGGTGACGCGCCGCGACTCGATGTGGGTCAGCCGATCTCCGGGAAGCGCGCGCAGCACAAGCGATACGGTTGACCGCGCGCGAAACCTCCTCGGCAAACGCCAAAGTGTTGAACTCAACGTCGAGAGAAGGCAGGCGGGACGTCGTCGGGCCGAAAGTCTGCATCGTCGGCGACAGCCGGCCCGGTGCGCATCCGCTCGCCCTGCCAGCGATCGCGCGGATCGCCTCAACCGTCTCGGTACTGACCGCCTCGCCGACGAGAAGCTTCCTCGCCTGGACGATGAGCAGGGTCAAGGACGCCGCGCAGCAAGGGGCGCCGATGACGATCGGCGCTCCTGCGTCGAACGCCGGCATGCCCCAGGCTGTCGCTGCCGAGAGAGACGCCATTCCTTGCCGCCGCCGCAAGCCACCGGCGAGCGCCGCGCCTCTTCACGGCCATCACGGTGTGGGGAGCGTCGGGTCCTTGCTCGTGCGCGGCGACCGCCAGAACGGCGCATCGCCGATCGAGCGCTTGAACGCTGGCGCACCGCGGTCGCCAGAGCTCGTCCCCTTCGAACACCGCCGCGCCGCCGAGGAGTCGCCTTTCAGCTCAGCCGGCGCGCCCTCCATCGGCTTCGGATCGAGCAGGCTGCGATCCCCTCGAAGATCGAAACGCCGCCGCCACGACGCCGAAGATGGTACCCTGGGCGATCAGGCTCAGAAGTAGGCTCACCGTAGCCGAACGGATGGCGCTCGTCCGGTGGCCGCTCCGCGAGCATGCCGACGAGGAGCAGCAGGCCGTCGCCGGTGTCGACCATCCAGTGGATGCGGCAGAAGCATCGCTGAGCTGCCGAGGGTCGCGGCCGCGCTAAGCGGGGCTTCATCGCCGCGATCGACGTTGGCAGCGATCGCTCCGAAGACCGCGAGCTTAGGAGTCGGCCATCGGCGACCGGCGGCTGCTGAGGAGGCGGTTCAGGCGAGTTGCCGCTGCTCGGCGCTCGCCAGCAACCGGGCAGGCGCGCCGCCGTCTGTGTCGCGCCGAGGCGCCGGCGGCTTGCGCCGGCCCAGGCCGCGCTCCGCTCGCCGACGCCTTCTTGCCAGCCGCGACAGCGCGTCGGACGTACCGTTGCGACTGCGGTCGACGGCGCTCGCGGCGGGCTTCAGTCGCGCCGCAGCGCGTGCTGCCGCGAGGTTTGCGCTGGCTGCTGCGCTCCCCAGCGCCCGCATCCCGGCAGCACCGGCGTGCCGAGCTGCGTAGGTCGCTCGACGCCGGGTGCCGGTGTCGACGCCAGCCAGGATCCCGCCGAATACGGACGGTGGGGCTGCAAACGCGGCGGCGGCGGCTTGGGCTGGTTTGCGCAGCGGCGCCGGCGTGGACACGGCCTGGGCAGCGCGGCGGCGACAAAGCGCGATCGGAGACGAACGTTCAGTTCAAAGCGGACTCCCAGATGCCAGAGCAGTGTGCTCTCGCGCGCTCGGCCCTGCGCCATTTTCACGCCTCTTATCCGCATTACACCCTCGCCCGCCACGTCTGGCTTACCCCGCCTTGCGCGCCGACGCCTTCTTAGCGACGGCGGCGCTTCACGGCCGCCTTCTCGGCAGATGCCTTCTTGGCGACCGCCTTCTTGGCGAAACCGCCCTTCAGCCGCAGGCGTCAGCCGCAGTCGCATGCGCCGCGTTCGCCAGGTCGAGCACGTCAGCGCGCCCGCGGGGTGACCAGAGCCGCCTTCTTCCTTCACGCGGGCACTCCACTCGGGGCGCGGCTCGAACACGAACGAGACCTTGCTCTCCTTCGGGTCCCACGCCAGGCGCGCCTTGAACTTGCGCCGGGTCTTGTTCGAGACGAAGCCGTCGAGCAGGTCGGTGGCGCCGGTCGGTCAGCAGCTTGCTCATCTGCTCGCGCGCGACCGGCTGCTGCAGGATCACCTTGCCGCTCTTGAAGTCGCACGGTCAGCGCCGGCCCGACCGAGTGCTCGCAGACGTAGTTGGCACCGAACTCGTAGACGTTGCCCTGGGTCTTCGGGCACTTGCCGAGGCTCTCCTGCTCGCCCGAAGTCGACCGGCTCGCCCGATTCGCCCTCGCGCTTGGCGTCTTCGCCGAAGTCGAACTCGAGCTTCCAGTTCTTGATCTCGTCGTCGAAGACGAGCTTGAGCTCGGCCGTGAACGGCCAGCCCGCCTTGGAGCGAAAGCCCTCGAGCGGGCCGATCCGCTTGTCGCGCGAGGAACGCCTCGACCTCGGCCAGCTCGAACGCGCGACCGCCCGGGATCTTGCTGATCGAAAAGCCGCACGGCCTCGCTTGACGCCGGCAATGCCGGTGCAGGCGTAGCGGCGGTAGTTCTCCTTGACGATGCCGCCGCAGTTCGGGCACGGCGCGACGAGGGTCGCGTAATCGCCCGGGATCGTGTCGCGGTCGTACTCCTTGGCCTTCTTGACGATCCGCTCGGCCATCTCGGCGATCGAACGCATGAAGGTCTCGCGCTCGAGGTGGCCCTTTTCCATCTCGGCCAGCTGGTACTCCCAGTTGCCGGTGAGCTCGGGCTTGGTCAGGTCCTCGACGCCCAGGCCGCGCAGGAGCGTCATCAGCTGGAACGCCTTGGCGCCCGGGACCAGCTCGCGCCCCTCGCGATGGATGTACTTCTCGTAGATCAGCCCTTCGATGATCGCGGCGCGCGTCGCCGGCGTGCCGAGGCCCTTTTCCTGCATCGCCTCGCGCAGCTCGTCGTCGTCGATCAGCTTGCCGGCGCCTTCCATCGCCGAGAGCAGCGTCGCCTCGGTGTAGCGCGCCGGCGGCCGGGTCTTGAGCGCCTTGACGTCGATGCTCTCGGTCCGCGCCAGTTCGCCGTCGGCGACGGCGACGAGGTTGGCATCGTCCTCCTGCGCCTCGCGGCCGTAGACGGCGAGCCAGCCCGGCCGGACCATGACCTTGCCGTTGGTCTGGAACTTGTAGTCCTTGCCGGCCTTGGCGACGGTCGAGATCCGCGTCGTCACCATGAACTCGGCCGAGGGAAGAAGACGGCGAGGAAGCGCTTGGCGACCATGTCGTAGAGCTTGGCCTCGATCTCCGACAGGCTCTTGGGCGCCAGCAGCGTCGGGATGATCGCGAAGTGGTCCGAGACCTTGGCGTTGTCGAAGATCCGCTTCGACGGCTTGACGTAGCCCTCCTTGAGCGCCGTCTTGGCGTGGACCGCGAGCGGCCTGAGCGGCCCGGGCAGGCTCTCCTTCGCGATCATCTCGAGCGTCGACTTCGCGACCGCGACATAGTCCTCCGGCAGCGCCCGGCTGTCGGTCCGCGGGTAGGTCAGCACCTTGTGCTTCTCGTACAGCGCCTGCGCGATCGACAACGTCGTCCGGGCCGAGAAGCCGAAGCGCGAGTTGGCCTCGCGCTGCAGGCTGGTCAGGTCGTAGAGCAGCGGCGCCGCCTGCGTGCTCGGCTTGGCCTCCTCGCTGACCGATGCCGGCTCGCCCTGCACCGCGGCGGCGATCGCCAGCGCGTCGGCCTCGTTCCAGAGGCGGTCCGAGCGCAGCTCGTTGTCGTCCGCGTTCTTCTTCCACGCCGGGTCGAACCACTTGCCTTCGTACTCGCCGGCGCCGACCGCGAAGGTCGCGCGCACCTCCCAGTAGTCGCGCGAGACGTGACGCCGGATCTGCTCCTCGCGCTCGACCATGATCGACAGCGTCGGCGTCTGCACCCGGCCGACGGTGGTCAGGAAGAAGCCGCCGTCGCGCGAGTTGAACGCGGTCATCGCCCGCGTGCCGTTGATGCCGACCAGCCAGTCGGCCTCGGAGCGGCAACGCGCGGCGTCGGCGAGCGGCAGCATCTGCTTGTCGGACGCGCAGGTGCTCGAAGCCGTCGCGGATCGCCGCCGGCGTCATGCTCTGCAGCCAGAGGCGCTTGACGGGCAGCTTCGACTTGGCGTGCTGCTGGATCAGGCGAAAGATCAGCTCGCCCTCTCTACCGGCGTCGCAGGCGTTGATCAGCTCGCTCACGTCCTTGCGCTTGACCAGGCGGACGATCGCGTTCAGCCGGGTCTTGGTCTTGTCCAGCGGCGCCAGGTCGAAGTGCGGCGGGATCACGGGCAGGTGGGCGAAGCTCCACTTGCCGCGCTTGACGTCGAACTCCTCCGGCGCCTTGATCTCGAGCAGGTGGCCGACCGCCGAGGTGACGATGTAGCCGTCGGCCTCGAAGTATTCGTCGTGCTTGTCGAACTTGCCCGCGCTGGGCGTGAGCGCGCGGACGATGTCCTGCGCGACGGAGGGCTTCTCGGCAATGATCAGTGACTTTGCTCATTCGACTCGTCGTTGTTCTCTCGGGCGGCGAACCGCGTCTCTACAATCCGGGCTTCTCGCGCGCACGCGCACACGCGCGCGCACCCATGAATTCAATGTACCCAAAGAACTTGACTGCCCGAGAAACCCCTGCCGCAAAGCCGGCAACCGTCTGCCGCCAAGCGCCGCGGCCCGCGCATCCAGGTGCGCCGCTCCGGCATCCACGGCAAGGGCGTGTTCGCGCTCGCGCCGATCGCCAAGGGCGAGCGCATCCTCGAATACACCGGCAGCGTCATCACCTGGAAGCAGGCGCAGAAGCTGCCGCCGCACAACCCCGACGATCCCAACCACACCTTCTTCTTCCATATCGACGACAAGCACGTCATCAACGGCACTCGACGGCGGCAACGCCGCGAAGTGGATCAACCACGCTTGCGGCCCGAACTGCGAGGCCGACGAAGTCGGCGACCGGATCTTCATCACGGCGCTGCGCGACATCGAGCCCGGGCGAGGAGCTCAACTACGACTACGGGCTGATCCTCGACGGCAAGCACACCAAGAAAGTGAAGAAGGAGTTCGCCTGCCACTGCGGGACGCCGCAAGTGCCGGGGCACGATGCTCGCCAAGAAGAAGCGGTGAGCCGCCTCGCCGACCCGGTCATCGAGCACGTCGTCGAGACCGGATCGACGAACAACGACCTGCTGGCACGGGTGCATGCGGCGACAGCCAGCGGCGCGCGCGACCTTCTCGCCACACCTGCTCGTCGCCGAGCGGCAGCACGCCGGCCGCGGCCGCCACGGTCGCGCCTGGCACGGCGCCGCGGGCGCATCGCTCACTTGCTCGCTGGCGTGGCCGTTCGCGCGCGCCGATCTCTCGGGGCTCTCGCTCGCGATCGGCGTCGCCTCTCGGCCGATGCGCTCGAGCCGCCGCCCGGCGCCGGCCGGATCGGCCTGAAATGGCCGAACGATCTCTGGCTGCTCGACGGCGCGCGACGACGCGACCGGCCGCCCGGGACGCAAGCTCGCCGGGGTGCTGATCGAAACGGCGCCGTTCGCGCCCCGGCCGCGTGGCGATCATCGGCGTCGGCATCAACGTGCTGCCGCTCGACGTCGCCGATGCCGCGTCGGGAGTCGCCGCGCTGGTCGAGATCGATCCGGCGGCGAGCGCCACGCGGACGCTCGCGATCGTCGCGCCGGCGCTGGTCGCGGCGGTGCGCCGGTTCGAGAGCGGCGGCTTCGCCGCCTTCGCCGATCGCTTCGCCGCGCGCGATCTGCTGCGCGGCCGCGAGATCGTTGGCGACGCCAACGGTGGCGCCGTCGCCGGCACCGCGAGCGGCGTCGACGGCGACGGCGCCCTCTGGCTCGACACCGCCAGCGGCCGGGTGCGCGGTGACGAGCGGGGAGTGGCGCCTGCGGCTCGCCCCGCCGGCGGGATCACCGTGCTGAGAGTGCTGCTGGCGGCGCTGGTCGTCGCCAACCTGCTCTTCTTCGCCTACACGCGCGGCGCGCTCGACGGCGTCTTCGGCCTGCGTGCCGCCGGCGATCGCGAGCCCGAGCGCCTCGCCAACCAGGTCCGCCCGAGACGATCCGGCTGTTGCCCGATGACTGCCGCCGCGAGCGCCCCGCCGATGTCCGGGCCTGCCTCGAGACGCCGCCGTTCGGCGCCGCCGATGCCAACGGCGGTCGAGCTGGTCCTGGCCAGCAATCTGCCGGCCGGTGCCTGGACCGACACGCGCGGCGAGCGGACCATCGGCAGCAGGACCGAGGTCACGCACAGCTACCGCGTCGCCAATGCCGACGCCGCGCTCGCCGAGCGGCTGGCGACGCTGAAGCTCGATCTCGTGGGGCGCGGCTTCAGCCCCTGCGCGAAGGCGGCCGACCGGCCGCGCTGAGGCCGGCCGCAGCGAAGCGCCCGCGTCGCTCGGTCGCGGCGAGCGCGAGCACTGCCGTCAGCAGCAGCAGCAGCCAGGCGACGCCGAGCGCGCCACCGCCGCCGCCCGATGACGTCGCGGCAGGGGCACCGGCGCCGGCGGCGTGACGACGACCGGCGCGACGACCACGACCGAGAGCGTCGCGCTCGGAGACGAAGCCGTTGTTGTCGGTGGTGGTGAGCTGGATCAGGAACGTTCCCGGCGCGGTCGGCGCCACCGTCACCGACGCGGCGTTGGCGGCGCTGGTGATCACCGCGCCGCTGTTACCGGCGTTGAGGATCGTCCAGGCGTAGCTGGCGACGGTATGGCCCGACGTCTCGACCGAGCTCGACGTCAGCGCGACCGTCTGGCCCGCGGTCGGCGTCGTCGTCGTCAGCGAGATCGCCGCCTCGACGCCGCTCGCCGCGAGCACCGCGGCGTGAGCGTCGAGCATGCCGGCGCCGCAGGTCGCGGTCGTGCAGTAGCACTCGTCCTGCGAGGTGTTGTTCGAAGTGCAGACGGCAGTTCCGCTCGACCCGCCGGTGGTGGGAAACGGCCGCGCCGTCGCCTGCAGTTTCGCTTTGACCTGGGCCGGGGTCAGCGCCGGCTGAACCGACAGCATGAGGGCCACCGTTCCGGAGACGAGCGGCGCGGAAAAGCTGGTGCCGAGCGACGCATCAAAAGTGCCGGTGTAGGCAGCGCCGGCGACGCCCGCCACCGGCGACATCGTGCCGGTGTTGCTGGTCGTCATGATCGGATAGAGGCAGGGCGCGCCGCTCCTGTATTGACGCAGTTGCCGGCGGGCGCGGCGATGGTGATTTCCGGTCCCAGATCGGAATAGCCGACCTTGTCACCGACGTGGCGCAGTCCGGCAACGCCAAGGGCCCCGGGACAGTTCGCCGGGCTGCCGACGGCGTTGCCACCGCTGTTGCCGGCGGCGACGACGACGACGGCGCCCTTGGCGTTGACCCGGCCGATGGTGTCGATGTAGCCCTGGCTGCAGGCCTGCGTTCCGCCCAGGCTCATGTTGAGGACGCGCGCCGGAGTCGGATTGGCGGGCAACTAAAGGCCGCAAGTTCGTCGGTCGTGTATGCGCCTGCCGCCCACAACATGCCGGCGATGATGTCGGAGTCGTAACCGCCGCACTTGCCGAGGACACGAATCGGCATCAGCTTGACGGTGCGACCGACGCCGGCGATGCCGAGGCTGTTGTCGGTCGTCGCCGCGATCAGGCCGGCGGTCTGGGTGCCGTGCCAGCTGCTGTTGCCCGCACTGCAGTTCGCGAAGATCGGGTTGCTCGTGACTTCCGCAGACGTGAGCCCATCGCCCGGATCCGACGCATCGGGGTCGCGCGCATTGCCGTCGCCGGCAGAGGAAAAGTTGGTACCCGAAGCGCCGTCGTCCGGGCTCACCATGTCGTAGCCGGGAATGACGTTGCCCTGCAGGTCGGGGTGGTCGAACCGGATGCCGGTGTCGAGGTCGGCGACGACGATGCTGGCGCTGCCGTTCGTGACGTCCCAGGCCTGCTCGGCGTTGATCGCCGCCGGCGCGGTTCCGGCGACGGTGCCGGACGCGGCCGGGCCGAGGCGGCTTCAGGTACCACTGGCCGACCGCCGGCCCACCGCTCGTCGCCGTGACCGCGCGCGTCACGTAGAACGGATCGTTCGGCACGGCGACGATGTACTTCTTCTCGTCGGCGACCGCGTATTCGACGTCGCTCTCGGCGCCGATCCGCGCCGCGAGTTGCGCCGCGACGTCATGCCGCTGGCGAACACCACCTGCGATCGCTCCGAGATCCGGCCGGCCCGCCGTCAGGGCGACGCCGATGCGCTGGCCGAGCGCCAGCGCCTGCACCACGTGCTGGCTGAGCGCCGACTGGGCCTGCATGCGCAGCATCGGCGAGCCGGCGCGGAACTTGACGATCACCCGCGCCGGCAAGGCCGATGCGCTCGCGCCCGGCACCTGCGCCAGCGGTGCGTGCAGCGCGAACGGCGCGAGCAGAGACGCGGCGACGATTCCAGCGCGGATCAGGACTCTTCGCATCACTCGCTTCTCCAGCGCGCGGCCCTCACGACGCCACCCATGCGGCGGGCGCGCAGGGCAGGAGTTGCCCGCATCGGCATGGAGGTCATCGAGTCAGTTTAGGGTGTGCCGGCACGGCCCTCGGCGGCCCTTACCAAGGCTTACGGAGCGTGTCGGCTTGGTTGCCAAATACCGCACGACGAGCGACCGCGCGACGAGCACGCGGCGGCTCGGCCCGAGCCCGGTCGCGACGCCGGGGGGCGCCGCGCCGATGGCCTCAACGGTCCTTGCGCAGGGACGACGATCGGCGGGGCTGAAGCATCGCCCAGCATGAACAAGGTGAAGACCGAATTGCCCGGCAAGCTTAGCGGCGTCGGGGTGCTGTAGATCGGCGTCGGGCTCGACGTCGCGAAGACGTCGAGCTGCAGGGGCGTGGTCGCGCCGACGACGGCATACGACGACGCCGCGCCCGGGAGCGACGTTGCTGGCGATGACCGCGAACGCGGCGTTCAGCGTCAGCGGCGTCGCCGCTCCGGTGGGACCGTTGACCATGCGCATCTTGAGGGTGCTGGTCGAGTTCGTCAGGTGGTTGTCGTCGGTGATCAGGCTGGCGGTCGCCGAGCCGGCCGCGCCGTAGACGAACAGGGTCGAGTCGCCACCGGGAGCGAGCGCCGCGACCGGCGAGGCGACCGGAGCGCCGTTGACCGTGATCGTGAGCGGCGTTCCCGACGGGACGACGGCATACCCGGTCACCGTCGGCGCGACCACGCTGGTCGCGACCGCGGTGCCGGCGGCACTGGCCGAGACCACTGCGTTGGCCGAGACCGCGGCGGCGAGGCGAACGCGCGCGGTGGTGTTGCGACCGGCCGTGTAGGCGGCCTGCTGCGCCAGCACGCCGGCGTTGACGAGCGTGCCGCCGACCGTCGGCGTCAGGATCACCGATGCGACTTCCTGGTTCGCCAGCACGAACGACGGCAGGTCGAGACGCAGGTCGGCGCGGGTTGCCGGCGCCGGTGACGCGCAGCCGGTACGTGCCCGGCGAGATCGAAGGAAGCTGCTCGTCTGCAGCGACGTCGTCGAGCTGAAGCTGAAGGTCGGCGAAGTCAGCGTGGCGATGTTGGTCGCCGGGTCGGTGACGTAGACATCGATCGCGCCGGCATCGGTGGCGGCCTGGAAGATGCGCAGCGACGCGGTGCCGACCGCGGGCAGCGCCGTGTCCTCGTTGATGATCGTGCTGCGCGCGACGCCACGCCGCTTTCGTAGGAAACGAGGCACGTAGTGGGCGTTGGCGGCGACGCTCGGCGCGAGCGTGGCCAGTGCGGTGTTGGTGGTCGCGTCGTTGACCTGCAGGACCGGGCTGCCGACGGTGACTCCGGCGTAGCTGCTGACGGTGTCGATCGGCGTCGCGGCGACGACCGTGGTGCCGCCGGCGAGCAGGCTCGACCGATTGGTGAGTCAGCGTCGCGTTGAGGATGCGCACGTTGGCGGCGTCGCTGTTGTTGTCACTGCCGCCGCACGCAGTCAGGCCGACCGCGACCAGTGCCGCGGCGATACCGCGGCAAATCTTGTTATTCAGCACGTCTTCTCCTCGGGCGACAGTCAACGCCGCACGAGCTGGGTTCGCGTTGGTCAATGGTTGATGTGATTGAAGCTAACGCAGCACCGGAGCGCATTGCTGACAGCGTGCGCATTGCAAAGAAATGTCAAGGCCGCTGCGGGCGCAGATTGGCACGTATACGGAGCGAACTCTTGACAGCGATCGCGAGTCGATCAGCACGGCTTGTTCAGGGAGTGCACGATATGAGAACGATGATCAGGACAGGTACGGCGGCTGCCGCATGCGCGGCGCTGCTCGGTGCAGCGGCGAGCGCCGGCGCCGCAGAGTATGCCACACGTGGTCTCGGCGACCCCCGTGAGCAACTCGGTCGCAGTGCCGCGCCGCGATTGCGTGCAGGGCGAGGCAGATCGTTCAGCAGCCGCCGTCAGGTGCCGGCGCGCTGGTCGGCGCGATCGCCGGCGGCGTGATCGGCAACCAGTTCGGCCACGGCTTCGGCAAGGCTGCCGCGACCGGCCTCGGCGTCGTCGCCGGCTCGGCGATCGGCAACAACGTCGAAGCGAGCGCGAACCCGGCGACGGCCGTGCCGGTGCAGCGCTGCCGCACCGTGAGCGTCCACGAGAGCCGGATCGTCGGCTACGACGTCGTCTACGAATACAACGGCCAGCACTACACGACGCGCCTGCCGCGCGATCCAGGCGCGCGCCTGGCGATCGACATCCGCCCGGCGGGCGGCGCGCCGCTCGACCGCGTCGGCCCGCCGCGAGCTACGGCGCCGTGCCGCCGGCGTACGCCACAGCGCCGGCGTACTCCGAGGCCGGCGCCGAGCTACGGCGACGCGCCGATCTATTACGACAGGCCGCGCCGGTCTATCCGGCACGCTACTACGCGCCGGCGCCGGCTTACTACGGCGCGCCCTACTACGGGCCCAACTTCGTCGGCCCGGCGATCGGCATCGGCATCGGCTACTGGATCGGCAGCACGTGGCACCGCGGCTACAGCCACGGCGGCTACCACGGCGGCCGGCACTGGCACTGAGCCGCACGTCGGCTCGGGAAGGAACAAGGGCCCTCGCGGGCCCTTCTCGCTCGGCTCGAACCGGGACCCGGATTACCTTCGCGATCACCCGCACCATCTCGAGCACCTTGTTCGAATAGCCCCATTCGTTGTCGTACCAGGCGACGACCTTGACGAAGGTGCTGTCGAGCGCGATGCCGGCCTCGGCGTCGAACACCGAGGTCATCGGCTCGCCGCGGAAGTCGGTCGAGACGACCTTGTCCTCGGTGTAGCCGAGCACGCCCTTCAGCGCGCCTTCGGACTGCGCCTTCATCTCGGCGCAGATCTCGGCATAGCTCGCCTCCTTGACCAGCTCGACGGTGAGGTCGATCACCGACACGTCCGAGGTCGGCACGCGAAACGACATGCCGGTGAGCTTCTTGTTGAGCGCCGGGATGACGACGCCGACGCGCCTTCGCCGCGCCGGTCGACGACGGGATGATGTTCTCGAGGATGCCGCGGCCGCCGCGCCAGTCCTTGTTGCTCGGGCCGTCGACGGTCTTCTGCGTCGCCGTGGTCGCGTGCACGCGTCGTCATCAGGCCGCGCTTGATGCCCCACTTGTCGTTCAGCACCTTGGCGACCGGCGCCAGGCAGTTGGTCGTGCACGACGCGTTCGAGACGATCGCCTCGCCCTGGTAGCTCTTGTCGTTGACGCCGTAGACGAACATCGGCGTGTCGTCCTTCGACGGCGCCGACATGATCACCTTCTTCGCGCCGGCGTCGAGGTGCTTCTGCGCCGGTCTCCTTGGTCAGGAAGAGGCCGGTCGACTCGACGACGACGTCGGCGCCGACCTCGCCCCACTTCAGGTTGGCCGGGTCGCTTCTCCTGCGTCAGGCGGATCCGCTTGCCGTTGACGATCAAGCGTGTTGCCGTCGACCGCGATCGTCGCCCTTGAAGCGGCCGTGCACCGAGTCGTACTGCAGCATGTAGGCGAGGTAGTCGGGCTCCGAGCAGGTCGTTGATGCGCGACGACCTCGATCTCGGGGAAGTTCTGGACGGCGGCGCGAGCACCATGCCGCCCGATGCGGCCGAAGCCGTTGATGCCGATCTTGATGGTCACTGCAGAAGTGCTCCTGGATGTCAAGAAATCTCAACGCGCTTGCCAGCACGGCCTGGACCGTCGCGACGACGTTGTCGACCGTGAAGCCGAAGTGCTTGAAGAGCGACCGGCGCCGGCGCCGACTCGCCGTAGCGGTCGATGCCGACGACCGCGGCGCAGCCGTACTTCCACCAGCCGTCGCTCACGCCCATCTCGACCGCGACGCGCGGCACGCCGGGCGGCAGCACCGCGCGCTTGCAGGCCTCGCCCTGGCGATCGAAGACGCTGGTCGACGGCATCGAGACGACGCGCACGGCGATGGCGCCGTTCTCGCGCCGCGCCAGCTGCTGCTGCGCGTTGAGCGCCAGCGTCACCTCGGAGCCGGTGGCGATGATGACGACGCGCGCCTTGCCGCGCAGGCCGACCTCGCTCGGCTCGGCGAGCACGTAGGCGCCCTTGGCGATCGTCTCGATCGTGGCGCCGGGCGGCGCCGCGTCGAAGCCGGGCTTGGGCGCGTACGGCAGGTTGTGGCGCGACAGCAGCAGCGCGCTCGGCCGCTCGCGGCTCTCGATCGCCGCGGCCCAGCGCGACCAGCGTTTCGACGCGTGTCGCACGGGCGCCAGACGTCGAGGTTCGGGATCAGGCGCAGCGACGCCGCGTGCTCGATCGACTGGTGCGTCGGCCCGTCCTCGCCGAGGCCGATCGAGTCGTGCGTGAAGACGTGGACGACGCGCTGCTTCATCAGCGCCGCCATGCGGATCGCGTTGCGGCTGTAGTCGCTGAAGGTGAGGAAGGTGCCGCCGTAGGGGATGAAGCCGCCGTGCAGGGCGATGCCGTTCATGATCGCCGCCATGCCGAACTCGCGCACGCCGTAGTTGATGTGGCGGCCGCGCCGTCCATCGGTGTCCTGGACGACGGCGCCGTCGCTGGCGAAGCGCAGCGGCGGCGTGTGGCTGGTGTTGGTGAAGTTCGAGCCGGTCAGGTCGGCGCTGCCGCCGAGCAGCTCCGGCAGCGCCTTCGTGAACGCCTCGAGGACGATCTGGCTCGCCTTGCGGCTGGCGACGGTCTCGGCCTTGGCGTGCGCCGCGACCGCGGTCGCGTCGACGACGCTCGCGCCAGCGCGCCGGCAGCTCGCCCGCGCATGCGCCGCGGTGTATTCGGCGCGCGAGCTCGGGGATGGGCGCGCGTAGGCGGCGAAGCGACTCGCGCCATGCGCGCTTCGGCGGCGGCGCCGCTCGGCGTGGCGTCCCACGCGGCGTAGACCTCGTCCGGGCAGCGACGAACGGCGCGTGCGGCCAGCCGAGCGCCGCGCGCGTCGCCTTGACCTCGTCGACGCCGAGCGCTTCGCCGTGCGCCTTGGCCGTGCCGGCGCGCGTCGGCGCGCCCTTGCCGATCGTCGTCTTGCAGCAGATCAGCGTCGGCTTGCCGGTGTTGGCGCGCGCCTTGGCGATCGCCGCGTCGACCGCATCGACGTCGTGGCCGTCGACGCCGCGCGATCACGTGCCAGCCGTAGGCCTCGAAGCGCTTCGGCGTGTCGTCGATGAACCAGGGCTGCGACCTGCGCCGTCGATCGAGATGCCGTTGTCGTCGTAGAGCGCGATCAGCTTGTCGAGCTTCCAGCGCGCCGGCGAGCGCGCAGGCCTCGTGGCTGATCCCTTCCATCAGGCAGCCGTCGCCGAAGAAGACGTAGGTGTGGTGGTCGACGACGCTCGTGGCCGGCGCGGTTGAACTCGGCGGCGAGCAGCTTTTCGGCGAGCGCCATGCCGACCGCGTTGGTCAGGCCCTGGCCGAGCGGGCCGGTCGTCGTCTCGACGCCGGGCGTGATGCCGAACTCGGGATGGCCGGGCGTCTGGCTGTGCAGCTGGCGGAAGTTGCGCAGCTCGCACAGCGCAGGTCGTAGCCGGTCAGGTGCAGCAGCGCATAGAGCAGCATCGAGCCGTGGCCGTTCGAGAGCACGAAGCGGTCGCGGTCGGGCCAGTGCGGGTTGGCGGGGTTGTGGCGCAGGTGCCGGTCCCACAGCGCGACCGGCGATCTCGGCCATGCCCATCGGCGCGCCCGGGTGGCCGGAGTTCGCCTGCTGCACGGCGTCCATCGCCAGCGCGCGGATCGCGTTGGCCATCAGCGCGCGATCGCTCGTGCGGCAGCGACGCCGGCGCGCGCGCCTTGGAGCGTTGCACGGGCGAGGGTTTCGGGGAAACGATCGCGGCCATTGCACGGAGTCCGTTCAGGCGCGGAGAGCCTGTCCATTTTAAGGGGCGCGTCCGCGCGCGGACCGGCCGCCGATAATCGCGCCGATGCGAGGCCTGCACCTGACCGCCGACCTGCGCGGTTGCGCGCGCGGCGCGGCCGGTGATGACGACCCCGGCCGCGCTGCGAGCGACTTGCCTCGCGGCCGTCGCGCGCGGCCGGCCTGACGCCCGTCGGCGAGCTGTTCCACCGCTTCGGCCGGCGGCCGCAGGCGCGACGCGGCGCCCCGGGAATCACCGGCGTCGTCCTCCTCGCCGAGTCGCACCTCGCCGTCCACACCTGGCCCGAGCTCGAGGCGGCGACGCTCGACGTCTACGTCTGCAACCTCGGCGCCGACAACTCGGCGCGCGCCGAGGCGCTGCTGGCGACGCTGATCGACCGCGCTTCGCGCCGGCACGGTCGAGCGCCACGCGCGTCGAGCGCGGCAGCGCGCCGTCGCGGCGAGCGACGCGCGCGATGAAGGCGATCATCCTCGCCGCCGGCCGCGGCAAGCGCATGCGGCCGCTGTCCGACACGACGCCGAAGCCGCTGCTCGAGGTCCACGGCAAGCGCGCTGATCGAGTGGCACCTCGAGGCGCTCGCGCGCGGGCGGCGTGCGCGAGTCGTCGTCAACACCGACTGGCTCGAGGAGCAGATCGTCGCGACGATCGGCGACGGCGCGCGCTTCGGCGTCGCGATCACGCTACTCGCGCGAAGGCCGCGACCACGGCGGCGCGCTCGAGACCGCGGGCGGCATCGCCAAGGCGCTGCCGCTGCTCGGCGACGCGTTCTGGATCGTCTCGGCCGACGTCTGGGCGCCCGATTTCCGCTTCAGCGCCGGCGCAGCGACGCGCGCTTCGTCGCAGAGCGGCCGGCTGCGCGCGGCTCTGGCTCGGTGCCGAACCCGGCCGTTTCATCCGCGCGGCGACTTCGGCCTCGACGCCGACGGCCTCGGCCTCGCCGACGGCACCGGCCCCGACGGCCAGCGCTGGACCTACGCCAACATCGCCCTGGCGCGCGCCGAGATGTTCGCCGCCATCGCGCCAGGCACACGCACGCCGCGCTCGCCGCTGCTGCTGCTACGCCGGGATGCGCGAGCGCCGCATCAGCGCGGAGATCTACCGCGGCCGCTGGGAGAACGTCGGCACCCCGAGCAGCTCGCCGCGCTCAACGCCGCGCCCTGACGGCCAGCTCGCGCGGCAGGGCCGGCCTCTCCCTCAGTTGGGCGAGCAATCGCTCGAAGCGCTGCCGCGTACAGCAGGCCGCGAGCGGCAGCGCTGATCGCCGTCGATGCGCGCCACGACCTCGGGCGTCAGCCGCGGCACGACACGTCGACCGCGCCGCAGGTTGGTCGCGCAGCTGGCCAGACTTCGACGCGCCGGTGATCACGCGTGCGAGACGCGCGGGTTCTTCAGCGACCCAGGCGATCGCGAGCTGCGCCGACGCTGCAGCCGATCTCGGCGGCGATGCCTTCGAGCTGCGTCGACCGCGGCGTTCTTCGCCTCGTCGGTCAGGCCCTTGGCGAGGCAAGCACATGCTCTCGAGCGCGCCGCGGCTGCCGGCCGGGATGCCGCTCCCTGTACTTGCCGGTCAGCAGGCCGCTGCGCGAGCGGGCTCCAGGTCGTGAGGCCGAGGCCGATGTCGTCGTAGAGGCGCGCGTACTCCTGCTCGACGCGGCTTGCGGTGGAACAGGTTGTACTGCGGCTGCTCCATCACCGGCTTGTGCAGGTGGTGCCTGCTCGGCGATCTCCCAGGCGGCGCGGATGTCGGCGGCCGTCCACTCGCTCGTGCCCCAGTAGAGCGCCTTGCCGCGCGTGATCATGTCGCTCATCGCCCAGACCGTCTCCTCGATCGGCGTGTTCGGATCGGCGCGGTGGCAGTAGACGAGGTCGATGAAGTCGAGGCCGATGCGCTCGAGCGAGCCGTCGATCGCCTGCATCAGGTACTTGCGGTTGAGCGTGTCCATGCGGTTGACGGTGTTGCCCTCGCGCGTCGAGGCCCCAGAAGAACTTGGTCGAGACGATGTAGTTCGAGGCGCGGCCACTTCAGCGCCTTGATCGCCTCGCCCATCACGACTCTCGCTCTGGCCGCGCGCATAGACCTCGGCGTTGTCGAAGAAGTTGACGCCCGGCGTCCATCGCGGCGGCGAGCATCTCCTTGCGCCGCGCCGTGACGTCGACCTGGTTGTGGTACGTGACTCCACGAGCCGAGCGAGAGCTCGCTCACCTTGCAGGCCGCTCGCGCCGAGACGTCGGTATTGCATGGTGCATGGTGATCCCCTTGCGGTGGTGTTCGAAGCCCGCGGCACGCGATTCTGCCCTGCCGGCCGCTACAGTCGAAGCCATGCAGGCGCTCCCCATCCCTCGCCCTTCGTCGCCCGCCGGGCGCGCATTGCCGCGGCGATGCGCGACGCCGGCGGCGGCGTCGCCATCGTGCCGACCGCGCCCGAGCGCCAGCGCGAACAGCGACAACGACCATCCCGTACCGGCACGGCAGCGACTTCCACTACCTGACCGGCTTCGCCGAGCCGCAGCGCCTGGCTGGTGCATCGGCAGCGACGGCCGGACGACGCTCGTCTGCCGCGCCGAAGGACGTCGAGCGCGAGATCTGGGACGGCCTGCGCCTCGGCCCCGACGCGGCGCCGGCGGCGCTCGGCGTCGACGACGCGGTCGCCGCTCGACGCAGCTCGACGACGATCGCTGCCGAGCGCCTCGCCGACCAGCCCGCCGTCTGGTGCGCGCTTCGACGTCGCGCCGGCGCTCGGCGCGCGCCTCGACGGCTGGCTCGAGCGCGTGCGCGCGCAGCGAGCCGCGATGGGCGTCGAGTGCGCCGGCGTCGCAGCGCGACCTGGCGCCGCTGCTCGCCGACGATGCGCCTCGCGCAAGGACGCCGGCGAGCTCGCGACGATGCGCCGCGCCGCGGCGATCAGCGCCGGCGCGCACGCGCGCGCGATGCGCTTCTGCGCCGCAGCGCTTTCGCGCCGCGATCCGACGGCGCGATGCCCGAGTACGAGATCGAGGCCGAGCTGCTGCACGGAGTTCCGCCGCCACGGCGCGCAGAGGCCCGGCCTACTGCGTCGATCGTCGCCGCCGGCGCGAACGCCTGCGTGCTGCACTACGCCGCCGGCGACGCGCCGCTGACGCGCCGGCGAGCTGTGCCTGATCGACGCCGGCTGCGAGCTCGACGGCTACGCGAGCGACGTGACGCGCACCTTCCCGGCCGACGGCCGCTTCAGCGCCGGCGCAGCGCGAGCTCTACGACGATCGTCGCAGGCGGCGCAGGCGCGCCGCGGTCGCCGCGACCCGGCCCGGCGCGCGCCAGCGCGACGCGCCACGCGCGCCGCGGTGCGCGTGCTCGCGCAGGGCATGCTCGACACCGGCCTGCTCGATCGCAACGCGGTCGGCGACGTCGACGCGGTGATCGAGTCGGCCGCCTACCGCCAGTTCTACATGCACGGCACCGGCCACTGGCTCGGGCCGCGACGTGCACGACGTCGGCGAATACCGTCGCTGGCCGACGAGGCGCCGGTCGAGCAGCCCGACTGGCTGCGGCGGCACGCGTCGTGACGAAGCCGTCGCGCGTGCTCGAGCCCGGCATGGTCGTGACGATCGAGCCGGGCCTCTACGTGCGGCCGGCGCGACGGCGTGCCCGAGCGCTACTGGAACATCGGCATCCGCATCGAGGACGACGCCGTCGTCACCGACCGACGGCTGCGAGCTGATCAGCCGCGGCGTGCCGGTGGCGGCGGCCGAGATCGAAGCGCTGATGCGGACACGTGAGGCCACTACGCTCGCTGCGTTCGCTGCCCCCGAGGGGGCGCGCAGCGCCTTCGGCGCGGCCGGGCGGGCGCTGCGCGCTGACGCGGCACGGCGGCGGCACGTGCCGGTCTTCCTCGTCTTCGCCGCGTGCGCGTTCGCGAGCGGCTTCGGCGCTGCGTCTCGCCGACCCGATCATCCTGCCGGTCGCGGCAGCACTTCGCGATCACGCCGGCGGTCGCGGCGTTGCTCAACACCGCCTACGCGCTGCCCTGCGCTGGCGCAGCCGTTCCTCGGCCCGATCGGCGACCGCTTCGGCAAGCCGCGCTGCATCCAGGTCTGCGTCGCCGGCCTCGCCGTCGATGCTGCTGCTCGGCGCCGTCGCGCCCGACTTCGCAGCTGCTTGATGGCGACGCGCATCGGCGCCGGCATCTTCGCCGGCGGCCTGATCCCGCTCGTCCTCGCCGGCCTCGGCGACAGCCTACGACATGAGCGAGCGCCAGGTGATGATCGGCCGCATGCTGTTCGCGATCATCTCCGGGCAGATGCTCGGCTCGGTGGTCTCCGGGCTTCGCCAACGACGCGTTCGGCTGGCACAGCGCGCTCGTCGATCGGCGCGCGGCGTCGGCGCGGTCGCTGGCCGCGCGGTCGCCTGGCTCGCGCATGCCGGCCGGGCGAGCGCCGCGGCGACGCCGCGACGCCGGCTCGTTCGCCGCGCTCTACGGCCGCGTCCTCGCCAACCCGAAGGCGCCGTGGCTGATCGGCGGCGTCGCCGTCGAGGGCGCATGTTCTTCTACGGCCTCGTTCCCGTACATGGGCGCAGCTGCTGCTGGCGACCGCGCGACCGGCCGAGCTGCGATCGCCGCCGTCACCGGCCTCGTCCTCGGCGCGTTCGGCATCGGCGGCCTGCTCTACGCCTTCGGCGTGCGCGTCGTTCCTGCGTCGTTCGGCGTTCGCCGCATGTGCCTGATCGGCTCGGTCGGCCGCGGCTGCGTGCTACGCGCGCTCGCCGTTCGTTGCCGACCTGGTGGCTCGGCGCGCTGGCGATGTTCGTCGCCGGCGTCAGCTTCTACATGCTGCACAACTCGATGCAGACCGAGGCGACCGAGCTGGCGCCGTCGGCGCGCGGCTCGGCGGTCGCGCTGTTCGCGTGCGGCTTCTTCATCGGCCAGGGGCATCCGGCCCGCTCGTCTTCGGCGCCCTGCTGCACGGCCTCGGGCGCGCGGCCGGCGCGTGCTCGCCGTCGCGCGCGGTGATCGTCGTCCTCGGCCGCGTCGATCGTCGCCAGCGTGATCGATCGCCGACGCCGCCGATGGCTGAGCGGTCCGGTCGCGCCGTCGGAGACGGCCCGCGATAATCGCGGGCCCGATTCCTGCCTCCCTCGTTCCCGTGCCCGCCCCCATCGCCCCGCTGCGGATCGCCGCCTACACCGTGACCAGCGCCGCGCGGCGTCGGCAAGGCCGCCCTGCGCTGCCGCCCTGCGCGAGCCGGCGCAGCGCCTTCGACGCCGAACGACTTCGGGCCAGACGCCGCTCGCGACCTGGATCGGCCGCGTCGCCGGCCTCGAGACAGCGCCGCTGCCGCGAGCCGCTCGCCGCCTGGGACTGCCGCAACAACCGGCCTCGCCTGGCTCGGCCTGCACGGCGACGGCTTCATCGACGCGGTCCGCGCGCGCGCGAGCGCCACGGCGCGGCGCGCATCGCGGTCGTGCTCGGCACCTCGACCTCGAGCATCGGCGCGACCGAAGACGCCTACCGCCAGCTCGACGCCGACGGCGCGCTTCCCGGCCGACAACCGCAGCCCGCTCGTCCACACGCCGCACTCGCTCGCCAGCTTCGTGCAGCAGGCGCTCGGGCTCGAAGGGCCGGCGCGTCACCGTCTCGACGCGCGTGCTCGTCGAGCGCCAAGGTGTTCGCGCACGGCCGAGCGGATGATCCGCCTCGGCCTGGTCGACGCGGCGGTGGTCGGCGGCGTCGACACGCTGTGCGGCAGCGTGCCTGTTCGGCTTCAACGCGCTGCAGCTCGTCTCGCCCGAGCCGTGCCGGCCGTTCGACGCCGAGCGCAGCGGCATCAGCATCGGCGAGGCGGCCGGCTTCGCGCTGCTCGAGCGCGCGACGGCGGCACGGCGACGCGGCCGCTGCCTGCTCGGCTACGGCGAGTCGAGCGACGCCCACCACATGTCGACGCCGCATCCCGGAGGGCCTCGGCGCCGAGCGCGCGCTCGACGACGCGCTCGCGCGCGCCGGCATCGACGCCGGCGCGGTCGACCACATCAACCTGCACGGCACCGCGAGCGCAAGAACGACGAGGTCGAGGCGGCGCTGGTCGCGCGGCGCTTCCCGGCGACGACGCACGCGAGCTCGACCAAGGGCGTGACCGGCCACACGCTCGGGCGCGGCCGGCATCGTCGAGGCGGCGGTCGAGCCTGCTCGCGATCGAGCATCGGCCTGCACGCCCGGGCACCGTCAACACGCGCGTCGCTCGACCCGGCGTGCGGGCCGCAGATGCCGCATGCGGCCGAGCGCGCGGCAGGTGCGCATCGCGCTGAGCAACTCGTTCGGCTTCGGCGGCAACAACTGCGTCGCTCGTCTTCGGCGACGCGGCGCGCGCGCGCATGAGCGCGATGCAGCGGCCGCTGGCACGCTCTTCATCGACGGCATCGCCTTCTGGGCGCCGACGCTGCCCGGCTGGGACGCGCGCGCGCCGGCGTTCCGCGGCGAGTCAGGCCGCCGGCCGACCGCCGGCCAAGCGCCCGGCGCCCGAGCATCCTCGCCCCGGCCGAACGGCGCCGCGCGCCCGACACCGTCGCGCTCGCGCTCGAGGTGCCGCGGCGCGCGGTGCGCGACTCGGCCGGCGCGGCGACGCCTGCCTGTCGACGTCTTCGCCTCGGCGCACGGCGACCTCGCGCATCAACGACTACATGTGCGCGACGCTGGCGGCGACGCCGACGCTGATCTCGCCGACCAAGTTCCACAACTCGGTGCACAACGCCGCCGCCGGCTACTGGACGCATCGGCCACCGGCTGCCACGAGCGCCAGCACGGCGCTCACCGCGTTCGACGCGAGCTTCGGCGCCGGCCTGCTCGAGGCGGCGAGCCAGTGCGCCGGCCGACGCGCGCGCCGGTGCTGCTGGTCGCGTTCGACGTCGAGGCGGCCGGCGCGCTGGCGTCGGTGACGACCAGCCGCGGGCCTGCTCGCCGTGGCGCTGGTGCTCGCGCCGCGCGCGAGCGAGCGCACCGTGGCCGCGTTCGACTGGTCGCTGGCGCGCGGCGCCCGGCGCCGCGCCGAGCGCCGCTCCGCGGCAGCGCGCGCAGCTCGCCGGCAACGCCGATGGCCGGCGCGCTGCCGCTGCTCGAGGCGCTCGCGCGCCGACGAAGGCGCGGCGTCGCGCCGCCGCTGACGCGCTCGCTCGCGCTGGCGCTGGCGCTCGCAGTCTGCGCCCGTCGCGACAGCTCGCTCATGATCGAGCGCGCACGGCGCACCGAGCCGCGGACGCGACGACGCGCGCGCCACGACGTCGTCATCACTGGCGGCGGCCTCGCGCGGCCTGACGCTGGCGCTGCAGCTGCAAGCAGTCGTTCGCCGACCTCGACATCCTCGTGCTCGAGCGGCGCGCCGCATCCGGTGCCGATCGCCGCGCACAAGGTCGGCGAGTCGTCGGTCGAGATCGGCGCCCACTACTTCGGCAAGGTGCTCGGCCTGAAGGCGCACCTCGAGACGGCGCCAGCTGCAGAAGTTCGGCTTCCGCTTCTTCTCGTCGGAAGGGCGGCGCGACATCGACGCCGGTCGACCGAGATCGGCGCGAGCCGCTACCTCGCCGACGCCGAGCTACCAGCTCGACCGCGGCATCTTCGAGAACTTCCTCGGCCGAGGAGGCGCGCGCGCGCGGCGTGCGCTTCGTCTGACGGCGCGACCGTGCGCGACATCGACCTGGCCGACGACGGCGGCGCAGCACGCGCGTCGTCTATCGCGCACGACGGCGCCGAGCGCACGCGATCGCGCGCGCTGGCTCGTCGACGCCTGCGGGCCGCGCCGGCCTGCTCAAGACGCAAGCTCGAGCCTCGCGCGAGCCGAACGCGCCACGACGCCAACGCGGTCTGGTTCCGCATCGGCGAGCGCGATCGACGATCGACGACTGGTCCGACGACCCGGCCTGGCGCGCGCGCTGCGACGCCGCCGGCGCGCTGGCTCTCGACCAACCACCTGGTCGGCGACGGCTACTGGGCCTGGCTGATCCCGCTCGCCTCGGGCTCGCACTCGGTCGGCATCGTCGCCGACGCGAAGCTGCATCCGCTCGGCGACGATGAACACGCTTCGAGAAGGCGATGGACTGGCTCGCAGCGCCACCAGCCGCGCCTGCTTCGACGCGCTCGACGGCAAGCGCGACGCTGCTGCAGGACTTCGCCTTCCTGCGCCACTTCTCGTACGGCTGCAAGCAGGTCTTCTCGGCGCGAGCGCTGGGCGCTCACCGGCGAGGCCGGGCTGTTCCTCGACCCGTTCTATTCGCCCGGCAGCGACTTCATCGCGATCGCCAACACCTACATCTGCGAGCTGGTCGCGCGCGACCGCGCCGGCCGCGCCGATCGACGGCCACGCGCGCAGCTCTACGACCAGATCTACCACTCGTTCTACGAGAGCACGCTGGCGCTCTACACCGACCAGTACCCGATGTTCGGCGACCCCGAGGTGCTGCCGGTCAAGGTGATCTGGGACTACACCTACTACTGGGGCGTGCTGGCGCAGTTCTTCTTCCAGCGCCGGCTCGCCGACCTCGCGGCGCTCGTCGGCGCTGCGCGGCCGAGCTCGCCGCACTGCCAGGCGCTCAACGTCGAGGTGCAGGCGCTGCTGCGCGCCTGGTCGGCGCGCGCTCGCGCGACGCGGTCGCCAACCCGGCGGTGATGCTCGACCAGGCGGCGCTGCCGTGGTTCGCCGCGCTCAACCGCGAGCCTGCTCGACCGCCTCGACGACGTCGGCTTTCGCGAGCGCATCCGCGTTCTCGACGCGGCAGATGCGCGCGCTCGCCGCCGAGATCGGCGCGGCGGCGCCGCGGCTCGGCCGACAGCCGGAGCGCTCGATCGCCGTCCTCGCACGAAGGCGCGCGCTTCGGCAGCGACGGCTCGACGCGCGCCGGCGCGCCGAGTGCTCTGCGCGGCGGCGTGACGCGCGCGCGCGTCTGCGCCGCTGGTCAGGGGATCACGCGCAGGCCGACGCCCTCGCGCACGACGCCGATCGCCGCTGCGGCATCGAAGCCCCGGTCGCGGAACACGGCGACGACCTCCGACGCTTCCGGCGCGCAGCTGACGAGCAGCCCGCCCGAGGTCTGCGGGTCGGTCAGCAGGTCGCGCGCGACCGGCGGCAGCGTCGGTGCGAGCAGCGACTCGACGCCGTAGCCGGCCCAGTTGCGGCCCGACGCGCCGGTGACGAAGCCGTCGCGCGCCATCTCTGCGACGCCGGCGAGCAGCGGCACCTTCGACCACTCTGATCGTCACGCCGAGGCCGGCGCCGCGCGCCGAGCTCGAGCGCGTGGCCGGCGAGGCCGAAGCCGGTGACGTCGGTGATCGCGTGCACGCCGGCCAGGTCGGCGAGCGCGACGCCGGGCGTGTTGAGCCGGGTCGTCGTCTCGATCAGGCGCTGGTAGCCGGCGGCGTCGAGCTGCTCCTTCTTCAGCGCCGCCGACAGCACGCCGACGCCGATCGGCTTGCCGAGGACGAGCACGTCGCCGGCCTTGCGCGTCGGCGTTGCGCCGCACCTTGCTCGGGTGGACCAGGCCCATGACGACCAGGCCGTAGATCGGCTCGACCGAATCGATCGTGTGGCCGCCGGCGATCGGGATGCCGGCCTGGCGGCAGACCGACTCGCCGCCGCGGATGACCTCGGCCGATCTGCGTCGACGGTGAGCTTGTCGATCGGCATCGCGACCAGCGCCAGCGCCATGATCGGCCGGCCGCCCATCGCGTAGACGTCGCTGATCGCGTTGGTCGCGGCGATGCGGCCGAAGTCGAACGGGTCGTCGACGATCGGCATGAAGAAGTCGGTCGTCGCGATCAGCGCCTGCTCGTCGTTGAGCTGGTAGACCGCGGCGTCGTCGGCGGTCTCGATGCCGACCATCAGCTCGGGCGGAACCATGCCGCCGCCGCTCGCGCGCAGGATCTCCGAGAGCACGCCGGGCGCGATCTTGCAGCCGCAGCCGCCGCCGTGCGAAAAGCTGGTCAGGCGAAGCGGCGCGGCGTCGCAGCGCCGACGGCGCGGAGGTGGCAGTGGCGTTCATGCGAGTCCGGATCAGGCAGTCGTCGTGCCGATGCGCGCCGATTCTCGTCAGCGTCCCGCGTTCGTGCCGGCAGCAGCGTCGGCGACCACGGCGCGCACCGCACGCCGCTCGGCGACGGCGCGAACGAGCGGCTCGCGGGCGGCGCACTGCGCGCGCAGCTGCGGCTGGCGAACGCCGCGTCGGCGCAGAAGCGGCGCGCCAGCGCCGCCAGCGCGCGGCGTCGCCGACCGGGAAGTAGCCGTCGTAGCCGCTGCCGAGCAGGCCGACGTTGCCGTCGATCCGGCTCGCCAGCACCGGCACGCCGGAGCGCACCGCCTCGATGACGACGTTCGCGCCGCCTTCCATCCGGCTCGGATGGACGAGCGCGCGCGCCCGCGCGATCGTGCGCCGCGTCGCCGCGTGCGGCAGCGCGCCGAGCCAGCGGTAGTGCCGGGCACGCGGCCATGGTCGCGCGCGCCTGCGTCGGCGAGGCGCGGCGTCGAGCGGCGGCGCCGACGTGGACGATCGTCGGCGCCGATCGGTCGTCGTCGACGAGCAGGCGCGCCGCGCGCATCAGCGTCGCCGGGATCCTTCTCGTCGCGCAGATGGCCGACGGCGACCAGGTCGGCGATCGCCCGGCGCAGCGCGCCGCGTGCAGCGCCGACGCCGACTGGACGATCACGACGCGCCTTGGCGCGGCTCGGCGTCGTCGAGGCGCGCCAAGGCCGCTTCCTGCAGCACGACGATGCGGCTGGCACACTCGAGCGAATGCCGGGCGCCCGCGTCGACGTCGAGGTCGCGATAGAGGTCGGTGCCGGTCAGCACGAGCGACGATCGGCGCGTCCGGCGCGGCGCGCGCGCCAGCGCGCGATCGACGCCGCCGAGCGGCGCGCGTGCAGGGCGATCAGCAGGTCGGCTGTCGCCGTCCTCGGCGTCGCATCGACGCCGACGACGTCGACCGCGCGACCGGCGCGAGGAAGCGCTGCCAGCGCGCCGCGGTGTGCCAGTTGCCGTTGTTGGCGCGCGGCGAGCGCCGGCGAGACGATGCGACACGCGCGGCCAACGGCAAGCCATCGATCGATGATGGCACGGCGGCGACGCCGCGACGATGGCCGCTGACCGCGCGCCGCCTCGCCGGCGCCGCGCTCGCCGACGCGCTGCGCGACGCACGCGCGACGACGCTGGCGCGCACGCTCGACCAGCGGCGACGACGCCTGGCGCGTGCCGCAGCAGCGCCGGCGTCAACCCGGTCGCCTGGGAGCTCGGCCACCTCGCCTGGTTCGCCGAGTTCTGGATCCTGCGCGGGCCGCATCGTCGCCGGCGCCGACGGCTTCGTCGCCGCGGCGCAGCGCGCCTACGATCGCCGGCCCCGACGCGATCTTCGACTCGGCCCGGCTCGCGCACGGCGACGCGCTGGCGCGTCGCGCTGCCGTCGCGCGCCGAGCTGGTCGAAGCGGCTCGCACGCGCAGCTCGACGCCTGCATCGACGCCATCCCGCGCGACGAGGACGACGACGCCGCGAACTACTTCCACCGCCTCGCGCTCTTCCACGAGGACATGCACGGCGAGGCGTTCGCCTGGCTGCGCGCGACGCTCGGCTGGCCGGCGCCGCAGGGCTGCGCGCTCGCCGTCGCTGCCGGCGGCGCGAGCCACTCGCGCATCGACGGCGGCGCGCTCGCGCTCGGCCGCGCGCCGACGCGCGCGGCTTCGCGTTCGACAACGAGCAGCCGGCGCAGGCCGTGCACGCGTCGCGCCGTTCGAGATCGACGCGACGCCGGTGACGAACGCGCGAGTTCCTGCGCTTCGTCGCGGCCGGCGGCTACGACGACGCCGGCGCTCTGGCCCGGCGACGCCGGGCGCCTGGCGCGCGCGCCAGGCAGGCTCGCATCCTGCGCGCTGGCGCCGCGACGCCGACGGCGCCTGGCAGGATGCGCTGGTTCGACCGCTGGCTGCCGCTCGACGCCGCGGCGCCGGTGATCCACGTCAGCGCCTGGGAGGCCGAGGCGCTATTGCCGCTGGGCCGGCCGGCGCCTGCCGCACGCCGCCGAGTGGGAATGCGCCGCGCGCGACGCCGCGCTTCCACTGGGGCAACGGCGTCTGGGAATGGACCGCCGACGCGTTCCTGCCCTATCCCGGGCTTCGTCGCCGGACCGTACGCCGACTACTCCGCGGCCGTGGTTCGGCGATCATCGCGAGCTGCGCGGCGGCTCGTTCGCCACCCACGAGCGCCTGCACGACCCGCGCTACCGCAACTTCTTCGTCGCCGACCGCAACGACGTCTTCGCCGGCTTTCGCACCGCCGCCCTGCAACGCTGAACCGGAAGCTCCGCCATGACGATCCTCTTCGCTCACGCTCTCGCCGCTCGCTCGCGCTCGCCGCGCTCGGCGCCGCGCCGCCCGCCGCGCTCGCCCAGGCGCCGTGGCGTGCTGCGCGTCTCGGCGATCCCCGACGAAGCGCCGACCGAGCTGCAGCGCAAGTTCAAGCCGCTCGGCGACTACCTCAAGCAGGAGACCGGCATGGACGTGCAGTTCATCCCGGTCACCGACTACGCCGCCGTCGTCGAAGGCCTGGCGACGAACAAGCTCGACCTCGCCTGGCTCGGCGGCTTCACCTACGTGCAGGCGCGGCATGCGCACCAACGGCGGCGTCGTGCCGATCGTCGCAGCGCGCCGAGGACGCGGTGTTCACGAGCCGCTTCATCGTGCCGGTCGCGCAGCACGGCGAAGACGCTCGCCGACCTCAAGGGCAAGACCTTCGCGTTCGGCTCGCCGTCGTCGACCTCGGGCAGCCTGATGCCGCGCTACTACCTGCTGCAGGCCGGCATCGACCCCGAGCGCGACTTCAAGTCGGTCGCGTTCTCGGGCGCGCACGACGCGACCGTCGCCTTCGTCGCCGCCGGCCGCGCCGAGGCCGGCGTGCCTCAACGCCTCGGTGCTGGACAAGCTCGTCGAGACCAAGAACCCGAACGCCGAGAAGGTGCGCGTGCTCGGCGGTCACGCCGCCCTACTTCGACTACAACTGGACGGTGCGCCCCGGCCTCGACCCGGCGCTGACGAAGAAGCTCACCGACGCCTTCCTCAAGCTCGACCCCGCGAAGCCGGCGATGAAGGAGATCATGGACCTGCAGCGCGCGAGCGAAGTTCATCCCGACGCAGAACTCGAACTACGACGGCATCGAGTCGGCCGCGCGCTCGGCGGGGCTGATCAAGTAGGCGTCGCATCGCGCCGAGCGCTGCGGCGTCCGCCTCGACAGGCGCCGACGGCTCGTCCACGCGCAACGGCCAGCGCGCGCTGCGCAACGTCTCGCTCGCCCTCGGCGCGCGGCGAGCGCGTCGCCGTGATCGGCCCGTCGGGCGCCGGCAAGACGACGCTCGTTCGCGTCCTCGGCACGTCGCTGCAGGCCGAGCGAAGGGCGCCTCGTTCGTCGACGACGACGATCCCTGGCGGCTCGGCGCCGGCGCGCTGCGGCGGCTGCGCGCGCGGATCGGCGTCGTCCACCAGAGCCCGCCGATCCCGCCGCGCCTGCGCGTCGTCACCGCCGTCCTCGCCGGCCGCCTCGGCACCTGGCCGGCGTGGAAGTCGCTCGCCTCGCTGTTCGTTCCCGGCGATGCCGCCGGCGCGCGCGCACGCGCTCGACCGGCTCGACCTCGGCGACCGCGTCTTCGATCGCTGCGACCGGCTCTCGGGCGGCCAGCTGCAGCGCGTCGGCATCGCCCGCGTGCTGTACCAGCGGCCGGCGCTTCATCCTCGCCGACGAGCCGGTGCTCGGCGCTCGATCCAGCGCTCGCCGACCTCAGCGTCGGCGCGCTCGTCGCCGAGAGCGAGGCGCGCGGCGCGACCCTGCTCGCATCGCTGCACGCGGTCGACCTCGCGCTCAAGTGGTTCCCGCGCCTGATCGGCATGAAGGGCGGCGAGATCGTCTTCGACCGGCCGACCGCCGCCGTGACGAGCGCGATGCTGCACGAGCTCTACGCCACCGAAGGCCGCGCCCTGCCGCAGCAAGGCGTCGACGCGATCGCCGACGTCGAGTGCGGCCGGCCAACGTCGTCGCTCCTGAAGCGCCCGGGCTGCCAATGAGCGCGTCGGCGCGGCGATGCACGCGCACACCGGCCGCCGCTGCGCGATCCGGCGGCGCGCGCGCGCGCGACCGCGCTCGTCGTCGCCGTCGTCGTCCTCTGGCCGCTGCTCGCGCTCGCCGAGTTCAAGCCGTGGCAGCTCTTCGCCAGCGGCAACCTGCAGGTGATGGCGAACTTCCTCGCCGGCTTCCTGCCGCCCTCGACCGCGCCCGACTTCCTCGCCCTGCTCTGGAAGGCGACGCTCGAGACGCTGGCGATCGCGACCGCCGGCATTGCGCCTGGCGTTCGTCGTCGCCGTGCCGCTCGCCGTCGTCGCGACGCGCGCGCTCGCGGTCTCGCGCATCGGCCCCGGGCCCGGGCGCGCGCCGTCGGCGCCGCGGTTCGCACCGCGACGCGCGCGCTGCTGACCGTGCTGCGCGCGATCCCCGAGGTCGTCTGGGCGCTCGTCTTCGTTCGCGCGCTCGGCCTCGGCCCCGGCGCCGGCGTGCTCGCGCTCGCGGTCACCTACGGCGGCATGCTCGGCAAGGTCTACACCGAGATCCTCGAGTCGGGCGACACGCGCTCGGCGCGCGCGCTGCTCGAGGCGGGCAGCCCGCGCCTGGGCGCGCTCTTCTACGCGCTCGTGCCGAGCACCGCGCAGGAGCTCGCGTCGTACACGGTCTACCGCTGGGAGTGCGCGGTGCGCGCGTCGGTCGTGATGGGCTTCGTCGGCGCCGGCGGCCTGGGCCAGCTGATGGACCAGTCGATGAAGATGCTCAACGGCGGCGAGGCGAGCACGATCCTGCTCACCTTCCTCGCCCTCGGTCATCGTCGCCGACGCGCTGAGCGCCGTCATTCGGCGCGTCTGCATGACGCCGATGGCGCGTCGTCGAGCTCATCGACGCGACCGCGGCGCCGCCACGACGCGGCTCGCGCCGTGCTGGGGCTGCATCGCCCTCGGCGCTCGGCGTGGTCGCCGCGGTGATCGCGAGCTTCGCCTACCTCGCCGTCGACTATCGCCAGCTCTTCAGCGCCGAGTCGATGCGGCCTGATGGCGAAGTTCGTGGCGCGAGTTCTTCCCGCCCGACGTCACGCCGGCGTTCCTCGCCAAGGCGGCCTGGGGCGCGCTGCAGACCTTCGCCGTCGCCGCGATCGGCACCTTGCTCGCGGTCGCCTTCGGCGCTGCGCTCGCGCTTGCCGGCGGCGGGACGCTTCGGCCTCGCGCCGCGCGCTCGCGGCACGGCTCGTCGCTCAACTTCCTGCGCAGCGTTCCCGAGCTCGTCTGGGCGGCGCTGATGGTGATCGCCGCCGGCCTCGGGCCCGTTCGCCGGCACGCTGGCGCTGGCGCTGCACACGACCGGCGTGCTCGGCCGCCTCTACGCCGAAAGCCTCGAGAACGTCGCGCCGCGCCCGAGCAGGCGTCTGCGCGACGGCGGCAGCGGCCGGCATCGCCGCGTTCGCCTACGCGACGCTGCCGCTGGTCGACCGCGCAGGGCGTCGCCTACGCGCTCTACCGCCTCGAGATGAACATCCGCATGGCCGCCGTGCTCGGCTTCGTCGGCGCCGGCGGCCTCGGCCAGCTGCTCTACTTCCACCTCTCGATCTTCCAGCAGGCGCAGGCGTCGACGCTGCTGATCGCCGATGTTCGTGCTCGTCTTCGCGGTCGATTCGCTCAGCGCGCTTCGTGCGCAGCCGGCTGTTGCCGGCGCACGCCTGACCGGCTACGGCTGCGCGCCGGCGCGCACCGGATAGCCGGCCTCGAGCCAGGCTCTTCATGCCGCCGTCGAGCGCGGCGGTGCGCTGAAAGCCCATCGTCCGCAGAGTCGCCGCGGCGAGCGTCGAGATGCGGCCGAACTCGCAGCAGGTGACGATGCGCGCGGTCGGGTCGGGCAGCTCCTTGTCGACGCGCAGCTCGAGCTGGCCGCGCGGCAGGAGGCGCGCGCCCGGGATGTGGCCGGCCTCGTAGGCGTCCTTCTCGCGCACGTCGAGGACGACCAGGTCATCGGCGCCGCTGCTCGACGCGCGCTGCGCAGCTCGGCCATGCTCATGAACGGGACGCACGCGGTCGCCTCGGCGAGCATCTCGCCGACCGTCTTGCCGCCGCTCATGTTGGTGCGCAGCGCCTCGGTGAGGTGGGTCGGCATCGACAGGTCGAGGCTCTTCATCATCTGCACGAACGCGGCGCGCTCGCGCTGCTGCAGGCGCGGGTTGCTCTCCGATCTCGGCGCCGATCGTCGAGTGGCTGCGCCCCCTGTAGTCGTGCGCCGGGTAGACGAGCAGCGCCGGGTCGAGCGCGCAGCAGCTGCCGAACAGGCTGTCGTAGAGCGCCTCCGGGTCGCCGCTCGGCAGGTCGGTGCGGCCGGTGCCGCCGATCAGCAGCGTGTCGCCGGTGAAGACGCGGTCCGCGCCGACCAGGCACATCGAGTCGGCCGGTGTGGCCGGGCGTGTGCAGCACCTGCAGGCGCAGCTTGCCGACGACGATCGACTCGCCGTCGTCGACGCGCATCGCGATCCCGGGCGCGGGGCTGGCGCGGTGCATCACCGTCAGCGCGCCGAGCCGCTCGGCGAGCCGGCGCGACGCCGAGAAGTGGTCGGCGTGGGTGTGCGTGTCGATGACGAAGCGGATGCGCAGGCCGTCGCGCGCCGCCAGCGCCGAGGTAGCGGTCGACCTGGCTCACCTCGGGATCGATCAGCGCGGCGGCGCAGGTGTCGGCGCAGCCGATCAGGTACGACTGGCAGCCTCCGGTGCGCGACTTGCTCGAAGATCATCTCGGCTCTCCCTGGTGGTTCGATCAATTGTTGGCCAGCTTCAGGTCGGCGCGCGGCGTCCACGCTCGCGTCGTCGCTCGCCGCCTTCGGCGCGCCGAGAAACAGCCGGCCGACTGGCGACATCGCTGCGTCGCGAGGTAGTCGCGCACGACGACACCGCGCCGCACCGCGAGCTGCTGCATCGCGTCGTCGGCGACGATCATGTTGGCGAGCAGGAGCTGCTCCATCTCGGCCGGCGGCAAGTCCTTCGTCAGGCCGATCGACGTTCTTCGGCTTGACGATGTCGGCGCGCCGGTAGACCTCCTTCAGCAGCGCCGGGTACTCGCTCGTCGCTGACCGTGATCGCGGCGCGTTGCATCGGCGCCGCCGGCGATCGCCTGGCGGCGCTTCTCGGCGCGAACGAACTGGCGCAGCCGCTCCTTCTTCCAGGCGTCGCGCTCGCTGTCGAGCCGGCTCTCGCCGGTGACGGTGAGCGACAGCGCCGGCCGGTCGACGAGCGCCTTGGCGACCTTGTCGAGACTCTCGCTTGCGCGGTCGCGTCGAGCGTTGCCGAGCCGGGCGCGAACTCGACCCGCGACAGCTCTTCGCCACTGCCGCCGAACGCCGACGCGAGCAGGTGGAACGGCGCGGTCACGGCCTTGACGATCAGGTTCGGAGATCGCCTTCCAGATCACGCCGCCGAGCGAGAACTCCGGGTCGTTGATCGAGCCGCTGACCGGCAGGTCGAGGTCGATGCACGCCGTGCTGGTCGGCGAGCAGGCGCGACCGCGAGCTTGACCGGCAGGTTCGCGGACGAGCTCCTCGACCTTGTCGCCGAAGGCGAGCTGGTTGAGGACGATCTTGTTGCTCGCCGTCAGCTGGCCGTCGGGCTGGACGACGTAGGCGAGGTCGACGCTCAGCTTGCCGCGCTCGATGCCGTAGCCCGCGTACTTGATCGCATACGGCGAGAGCGGCGGCAGCTCGAGGTCGCGCACCTTCGGCCTGCAGGTCGACCGCGAGCGGCGTGGCGAGCGGATTGACCTTGCCGGTGATGTCGAGCGTCGCCGTGCCTTCGACGCGGCCGCGCAGCTCGATGTCGGCGAGCTGCGGCGGCTGTCCCGGCGCCGGCGGCTCGGACGAGAACGCCGCCAGGCGGCCGCTCAGCTCGCTGAGGTTGGCGCTGTAGTTGCGGCTTGACGAAGAGGTCGTTGTAGACGACCCGGCCGTTGACGACGACGATCGGCCCGAACGTCACGACCGGCCGCGCGCCGCCCGTAGCCGACACGCCGGAGCGCCGCAAGCGGCTGCGACCGGCGCGACCGCGGCTGCGGTGCCGGCGCGCCGAGGCTGGCGCCGGCGGTGCCGACGCCGCAACCCCGGCCGCGCCACGTCCTGGATGTTGAGGCGGCCGTTCTCGTCGAGGACGACTCGGGCGAAGAAGTCGCTCAGCGCGGTCGACTCGACGCCGAAGCGCGTCGCGACTCCCGGCGCGATCGCGAGCTCGATGCCGCGCAGCGAGAGCGACTTCCAGTTGAGCAGCGGGCGCGCGGTCGCGGCGTCGCGGACCATCGCCAGCGGACGCGGGCCGGCGCGCTCGGTGGTCGCGCTGGTGGCGCGGAAGTCCTCGACGGTCGCGTCACCCTTCAATGCGACGGTGGTCAACGTGCCGCGCGGCCGCTCCCAGCGAACGTCGCCCTTGAAGCTCGTCTGCGCCTTCTGCACGTCGATGGTGAAGACGCTCGTCGAGGTACGGATCGAGCAGGTGCAGCGGCAGATCCTTGAGCAACAGGGCGAGCTGTCCGCCGACGGGCTGCCCGGCCTCGAAACCCTTGAGCTCGCCGCGCGACGTCGATGCTGCCGACGACGCCGCTGCCGACCGCCTTGCCGCTGGGTCCGGCGGGAACGCTCAGGCGCGCGGCGAGATGGACCGGCGCCGGCGTCTTGCTGTCGAGCGCCCAGCCGCGCAGTTGCAGGGCGGAGGTCGAGCACGTCGAGCGCGACCGGCGAGCTCAGCTGGTCGCTGAACGAAACGCGGCCGCGCTCGATCGCGAGCTCGTCGACGGCCAGCTTCCACGCTGGCGCGCCGCCGGCGTCGGCCGACGCTGCCGGCGCCGGCCGCGGCGCGCGCGGCCGTTGGCTTCGCGCCGGGCGCGCCGTAGCGCTCGAAGCGCCCAGCGCCGCGCCGCGTCGCGCTCGATCCGCGCGCGTGGCGCGCGCAACGCGAGCCGGCCGACCGACGCGCTGCGCGCGATCGTGTCGACGCGGACGTCGCCGAGCTCGACCGCCTCGGCGGCGATCTCCGGCGACTTGGCATCGCCGAGCACGAGCTTGCTCAGCAGCAATCGCTTGGCGTCGACCGCGAGCCGCAGCGGCGCCTTGCCGCCGCGCCAGTCGATCGCGACCTCGGCACTCAGATCGCCCGCGAGCGGCGGCACCAGGACGTCGTCTCAGATAGGGGCGAAGCGCCGCCAGCGGCAGTTCGGCCAGCGTGACCTGACCGTCGCCGCGGTGCCGTTGCCCTGGCCGGAAAACGACAGCTTGCCGTGGTCGGCGGCGCTGCCGACGAGTGCCCTCGCCGCTGAAGACGACCGGCGCGTCGAGCGGCCACGCGATCGCCTGCGCGACGAACGAGAAGTCGCTCAGCGCCAGCTCGGCGGCGGGCGAGGTGGTCGCATCGCGCCAGTCGAGCCGGGCGGCGCGGACCGAGAGCGCGGCGACGCTCGCCTGCCACGGCGCCGGCGCCGGGCTCGCTGCCGCCGCCGCGCTCGCCGCTGCGGCGCTCGCGGCGGCGCTGGCTGCGGTCGTCGGCAGCGGCAAGCGCGCGACGGCGCTCGCCGCGCCCGACGACGCCTCGGCGGCGAGCAGCAGGTTGACGCGACCGGCGGCGTTGCGCACCGCGACGACGTGCGGCGCGTCGACCTCGACGCTCCTGACGCGAACGCGCCGCTCGAGCGGCCGCAGCTCGTCGATCTGCACCTTGACGTTGCCGACCTGCAGCAGCTCCGCCGCGGCGGCATCGACCACTTCGATGCCGCCCGCAGCTGACCGTTCCCGAGACCTTGAGCGACAGCTTCGGCCGCTGCTCGAAGGCGACGACCAGATCGGCGCCGAGCGTCGCCGCGCGCAGCTGCACCGGCAGGCCGCGCGGCAGGTAGCCGAGCCAGGGCGCGACCGAGAAGCCGTCGAAGCGCAGAGTGGACCTCGCCGTTGCCGCGCTCGGCGAACGGCGTCGCCGCGGTGGTCGAATCGAAGCGGCTGCCGTCGAGCGCGAACGCGAGGTGCGGCTCGACCTTGATCTGGCGCTCCGAGGGCAGCGAGCTGACGAACGGAACCGCGAGCTCGAGCTCGCGCACGCGGTGCGTCGTCGCCAGCGGCCGGTCGATGAAGTCGGCACTGCCGCCGCGGACGACGATGTTGTGGATCGCGAAGCGCGCCGGCTGCCGGCGACGGGGAATCGCGGCCACGTGCTGCAGCACGTCGTCGACGTCGTAGCGGCCGTCGCCGATCCGGCTCATGCGCAGCATCGGTGCATCGATGTCGACCGCATCGATCACCGGCGCGAGGTGCAGCAGCGAGACGATCGCGGCGTTGGCGTGGATGCGCTTGACCTCGAGCAGCGGCGCGGCGTCGGCGGTCGCGCCGGCGAGCGCCACGTCGCTGAGCGTGAGCTCGAGCGTCCAGGGATTGAATTCGACCTTGCCGAGCGTCAGGCGCCGGCCGAGTAACTGCGCTGCGGCCTTCTCGGCGGCGCCGGCGACCAGCGGCGGCACGTAGAACCAGGCCGCGCTCCAGAGCACGGCGACGGCGACGACGCGAGAAGCACGCCGACCCAGATTCGCCGCGAGCCGAGACGAGGTCCGGCAGAAGCGGTCGCTTGCGCTCGCATGGCGCGATTCTGCTGCCGCCGCAAGCCCGGCACCCGGCAAGCTCGACCCGGCGCAACGCCGGGTCGTCACGCCCTGTCAGCCGATCATCTCGAGGATGCTCCACATCTCCTCGGCGACACGCCGCATGTGGAGGTTGGGATTGGCTTCCTGCATGCCCTCGTTGTCGATTCCCTGGGCCGCCGCCTTGAGCTCGGCGATGGTCGACTCCGACAGGAGGCGGGCGATCGTCTTCAGCACCAGGCCGTGAGCGACCAGTCGCGCCTCGAGCTCGCGGATTCGTTCGGAGGCATCTTCCATGGCGCTGCGCCGAGACTATGCGGCATCTTCGGCCGAAGCGAGAGCCGCCACACGCGGGGTAGGCCGGACAACCATCCGGCCCCGAGTACGGAATTATCCGACAGCCGAGCCGATGTGCAGGTCCGGCGCTAGAGATCGACGCTCGCTTCGGCGCGCTCGGCGGCGAGCAGTTGCCAGACGGCAACGAACATCGCCGCGATCAGCGGCCCGACGACGAACCCGTTGATGCCGATCACGGCGATGCCGCCGACGGTCGAGATCAGGACCACGTAGTCGGGCAGCTGGGTGTCCTGGCCGACCAGGATCGGCCGGAGCACGTTGTCGATCAGGCCGATGACGAAGACGCCGAACAGGATCAGGCCGATGCCCTGCGCGACCTGGCCGACGGCGAGCAGGTAGAGCGCGACCGGGACCCAGATCAGCGCCGCGCCGACCGCCGGCAGGAGCGAGAGGAAGGCCATGACGACGGCCCAGAGCATCGGCGCGTGAACGCCGAGGAACCAGAACGCGAGGCCGCCGAGCGCGCCCTGCGCCGCGGCGACCAGCACGTTGCCCTGACCGTCGCGCCGGATCACGGTCGTGAAGCGCTCGAGGACGCGCGCCTTCAGCCGCCGGCGCGAGGGGATCGCGTCGCGGATGCTCGCGCGTCAGCCGACGCCGTCGCGCAGCAGGAAGAACAGCAGGTACATCGCGATCGAAGAAGCCCGATCGACGAGGTCGAGCGACGTCGCTGGCCGATGTCGACGGCGCGCCCGGCGAGCGCCTCGCCGCGCTGATCGCGGCCGTCACCCTGGCCTGCAGCAGCGTGCAGGTCGTCGAGGCCGAGCCGCTCGAGCAGCGCCGCTCGCCCATCGACGGCATGGCGGCGACGATCTGCGCGAAGTACGCTGCCGAAGTTCGAGCCTGCCCGGTCTGACGCCGCTGGTAGCATCGCCGGCCACCTCCTGCACCAGCGAGATCGCCGACCAGCGCCAGCGGCAGGATGACGGCGATCAGGATGATCGCCAGCGTCGCCAGCGCGGCGAGGTTGCGCCGGCCCTTCATCCGGACCAGGAAGCGCTGATAGAGCGGCTCGAACAGTAGCGCCAGGGCGCTGCCCCAGAGGACCGCGCCGGCGGGAACGGCCAGCATCGATCCAGGCAGAGCGCGACCGTCGTGACGACGACGAGCAGGAGCAGGAAGGCGCTGCGATCGGAGGCGCGCCCCCGCGGCCGGCTGCCGAACGACGATTCATGGCGGGCCGAGCGCGGCGCGACGCAGCGCTTCGCGTGCGCCGCATCGTAGTCGCCTGCTGCCCGCGGGCCGCCGCCGGTGGCGCGACGAGCGCGGCTCCGTTCGCTCACGCTGCCGCGCGAGCGTTCCTTCTCGACTTCTTCCCTTCGTGACTCCGTAGATCACCTGCTGCAGCATCGGCCCCATCCTCTGCTGCACCATTCGCATCGAGCGCTGCATCAGCTGCGGCGTGTTCCCTGATCAGAGCCGATCCGATCGGGCCCCGGTAGAACGCAATCAGGCCGTCGATCTCCTGCTGCTGGTTGAAGGTCTCGGCGTAGATCTGCGCGAAGCCGGGCTTGAGGCGCTTCCAGCTCATCTGCTCTCGAGGACGACCGCGTTGACGCGCGCTGGATCGCGTTGACATGCGCGCCAGGCCTCCTCGCTTCATCTGCGTCGTGAGCGCCTCCCAGTGCATCGAGGCCAGCATCGTCGGAAAGGACCCGGCGTACAGCGCCCTCAAGCTGCGCCTGCACCTGCATCGCCTCCATCAGGCGGTCAACCGATTCGGGCGAGGCCGGCGCGGCGCGTGCCGCTCCGGCAAGCAAGGTGGCGATCGTGACCAGACCGACGGCCAAATCTTCATGGCGATCTCCCGTCGTTCAGCGACTGCTCACTGTAAGGCGACGGCGCGACCGGCGCGGGTGCCGTGGAACAGCGCCTCGAACACCGAGTAGGCCGAGAGGCCGGCATGGGCGAAGTGGGACGCGGCGGTGGTGCGGCCAGGGTGGCGAGCGCGGCTGCTGCGAACGCCGGGAACGGGAACGCTCGTGGCCGTAGCGCATCAGGTCGACGCGCGCGCAGCCTTCGCCGGCAGGTCGGGGTGGGCGACGTGCGAGGTCCGGCACGACGCGCATCGGCCCAGGCCGACCAGGCGTCGCGTCGAGCAGGCGTCGGCGCTGCGCGCGCGAGCTCGCTCGACGCGTCGCCGCCGAGCGCCAGTAGGCGGTCAGCACCGTCGGGCCGGCGTGACGGCCGCGTGCTCTGGTGCATCGCATCGACGTAGCCGAGGCCGAGGCCGCGCTGCGTAGACGCACGTTGTCCCATGACGGCGCGGCGCCCGGGTCGGTCGTCGAGCGCGGTCGTTCAGCTGCAGGTTGGCGACCGAGCCACGGCGCGTAGCGCATCGCCGCGACGACCGTCGACGAGCGCCGGCGGGCGGCGCCTCGAGCAGCCGCGCGGCGATGAACAGCGGCACCGCGAGCACGACCTGCGGCGCGCTCCAGCGCTCGACCCGCTGCGCGGCGACGTTCCAGACGTCGACGCTCGACGTCGTCGCGGCCTGCGTCGGACGCGCAGCGCGACCGCGCGCCGGCGTGCAGGCGGTCGCCGAGCGGCGCCGCGAGGCGCGTCGGCGAGCCAGGCATTGCCCTCGGGCCAGGTCAGCACGCCGTCGCGCTCGTCGGTGCCCGTCGCCCGGGCGCGTGAAAGCCGTGCCGGCTCGCGAAGTAGTGCAGCCCGGCCCACGCCGACACCTGCGCGGCGCCGGCGCCGTAGTCGTCGCGGCAGCAGTAGTCGAGGTACCAGCGCAACGCCGGCGCGACGCAGGCCCTCGCGCGTCGAGCCAGCGCGGCGAAGGTCATCGCGTCGAGCGCCGCGAGCGTCGGCGCGCCAGCGCGCGCGCGCGGTCGGGATCGCGAACGCGTCGCCGCCGGCCCGCGCGCGCGACGGCGGCGCCGAACGCGGCGGTACTGCGGCGAGCGTCGCGCGCGCGCTCGGCGGCCGGCAGCGCCTCGATCGGCGGCAGCAGCCCGTCGTGCCAGTGCGCCGTCGATGAAGAGCCGCTCCTGCGGGCTGTGGCACAGGCTGCGCTCGTCGTAGACCGGCCGGCCGTGCTCGATGCGGCGCACGCCGAGTTCGTCGAGCAGCTCGATCACCTCGATCGCGGCGCTCGCCCGGCACCGGCAGGTAGTGCGCGCCGAGCGGGCAGGCGCATGCCGGCGATCGCGTGGCCGCGGCTGTTGCCGCCGGCGCCCGTCCTCGAGGTCGAGGACGCGGCACGTCGTCGACGCCGGCGCGCAGCAGCGCGCGCGCCGCGCCAGACCGGCGACACCGGCGCCGACGACGATCGACGCCGCGCGCGCGTGCTGCACGCGCCGGCGCCGGCCAGTCGCGCCGGCGCTAGCGTCGCGCACGCGGTGGCCGCGCTCGGCGTCGGCGCCGATCCAGCCGCCGCGTCAGCGCGGCTCGTCGTGCGGTGCACGAGCCGGCGCAGCGGCGCGACGCGGCGCCGGCGGCAGCGCGCGCCGACGCAGGTCCGCGCGCGTCGCTCACTGCTGCACCTTGCCCCACTCGTCCTCGAAGGTCTGCACCAGCACCTGGTTCGACAGCCGGTTGACCTCGGCCGGCACGCGCGCCATGTCGGGCGGGAAGTCGAACAGCGCCGGCAGGCCGGCGACGGTCGAGGAAGCGCAGGCCCGGCGGCAGCGCGTCGGCATCCGGAACGGCCGCCGGCTCGCGACGATGAAGCCCCATTCGCCGAAGCTCGGCACGTGCGCGTGGTACGGCGTCGCCGTCGAGGCCGACGCGACTTCGATCGTCGTCGCGACGGTCCAGAAGCTCTTGCGCGCGATCAGCGGCGAGGTCGTCTGCACCGACCGCGTAGCCGCTCGCCGACAGGTGCTGCTCGACCAGCTCGTAGAAGCTCGTCGTGTAGAGCTTGCCGATCGAGAAGTTGGTCGGGTCGGGAAAGTCGACGACGATCACGTCGAAGCATCGTCGTCGTGGCTGCTCGAGCCAGGCGAACGCGTCGGCGTTGACGATGCGTCGAGCTTGCGGCGAGTGCAGCGAATCGGCGTTCAGCGCGCGCAGCAGCGGCTGCGGTCGAGAACAGCGTCGTCATGTGCGGGTCGAGCTCGACCAGCGTGACGCGCTCGACGCTGCGGGTACTTGCAGCACCTCGCGCACCGCCATGCCGTCGCCGCCGCCGAGCACCGAGCACGCGCCTGCGGCGCGCCGTGCGCCGCCAGCGCCGGATGCACCAGCGCCTCGTGATAGCGGTACTCGTCGCGCGAGTGGAACTGCAGGTTGCCGTTGAGGAACAGGCGCACGCCGGCGCGGCTCGCGGTGACGACGACGCGCTGGTACGGCGCTGGTCTCGCTGTAGATCACGTGGTCGGCGTAGAAGCGGTCCTCGGCCCAGGTCGTGATGCGGTCGGCGCCGGCGAACGCGGCGAGCAGCGCCGCGATCGTCAGCGCGCAGCGCCAGCGCATGCGCGCCGACGCGGCGCAGCTCGCGCGCGAAACAGCCACAGCGCCCAGACCGCGACCGCCGGCGTTCATGCAGGCCGAACAAGGCGCCGGTGCGGATCAGCCCGAGCTGCGGCACGAGCAGCGAGCGGAAACGCGATCGACACCGCGAGCGCGCCGAGGTAGTCGAAGGTCAGCACCTGCGAGACCAGCGTTCTTCAGCCAGCGTACGCGCCGCCGGCGTGGCGCTTCAGGATGCGCATCACGAGCGGGATCTCGAGCCCGACCAGGATGCCGACGGCCAGCACGAGCGCGTACAGCGCGAAGCGGAACGACGGCGTCGCCAGCGACTGCAGCGCGAACAGCGCCGCCGGCATCAGGCCGCCGATCAGGCCGACCAGCAGCTCGATGCGCAGGAAGTGCGCGACCAGCTGGCGCTCGAAGTAGCGCGACAGCCACGAGCCGACGCCCATCGCGAACAGGTAGGTGCCGATGACGGTCGAGAACTGCAGGATCGAGTCGCCGAGCAGGTAGCTCGCGAGCGTGCCGGCGGCGAGCTCGTAGACGCAGCCCGCAGGCGGCGACGACGAAGACCGAGGCGAGGAGCGCGACCTCGGCGGCGCCGGATCGGGGCGGCGCCGCGCGCGCTCGGCGCGGCGCGATCGGCGCGGATCACTCACCCATGGACCGCCGCGCGCGACGATCATGCCGATCGCGATCGCACATCGAGCCGACGACGATCGCCAGCGCGACGTTCTTCTTCTCGACGATCTCGCTCCCACAGCTGGTACGGCGTCAGCTTGTCGACGATGACGAAGCAGATCCAGAAGACCAGCACGCCGATCACGCGCATAGAGCATCGAGCCGAAGATGATCGCCGGGCTTGAGCCATTCGATGCCCGATCATGAGATTCTCCTGTCAGTGACGATCGAACGTGTGAAGGCGCGGTGCGCGCATCACTTGTGGCCGCCGCCGCTCGAAAAGCCGCCGAACGAGCCGCCGCCGCTGCGATAGCCGCCGCCGCTCGTCTGGTTGTTGAGGCAGCTCTGGTACTCCTGCGAGGCGTCGCCGAAGGTGTTGCGCAGTCTCGCCGCAGTCGGCCATGCCGCCGCCGCTGCCGCAGCGGAACAGACAGCAGGACGACGACGACGATGAAGACCCAGAAGAAGATCTTGCGCGAGCAGCGACGCGCCGCTGAACGTGGTCGGCGGCGCGTCGCGCTGCAGCGCGGCGCGCCTGCTCGCGGCGCGAGCCGGAAGGCGTTCATCACCGCGTCGGCGCGCGAGCGTCTCGCCGGCCGACCAGACGATCTCCTGCGCTGCCGCTCGCCGTCGGTGCTGCTCGCGGTTCAGGCGCTTCGTCCGACGCCGCGCCGGTGCCCGCGTAGTCGGTGTTGCGCGGTGCGCTGCGTCGCGCGTCAGGCGCCAGTAGAACTCGCCGAGGACGTAGGTGACCTTGCCGGTGTAGTCGTAGAGCTTGCGGTAGAGCACGCCCTCGTGCGTGACGCTCGTCGCCGAACGATCTCGCGGCGCGCCGGTGATCGGCGCCGTCCAGCTCCAGCCGTCCTTCGGCGTCGACGATGAAGGCGAAGCCCTCGGTGCGGTGGTAGAGCAGGTACTCGCGCCAGAAGGTCTGCTCGTCGCTCGTCGCTCTCCGGCGACCTCGCAGCGCTCGACGTAGCCGACCACCTGCCACGGGCAGCGCCGGCTGCGCGCCGAGCGCGAGCGTGCCGACCGCTGCCGAGCGGGATCTGCGGCTCGCATGCCGTTGTCCTGCGCGTAGTGCGCGAGGTCGCCGCCGACGCCCTGCTGACGACGTCGACGTCACCGCCTTGCACTGGTGGCAGACGATCGACTGCGTCGTCGCGAGCTTGACCTCGAGCGCCGCGCCGCAGTTCGGGCACTGCGAGCGTGCGACCGGCGAGCGTCTTCTCGCCGGCTTCGCGCAGCCCGCGTCATCGCGAGCTCGCGACAGCGCGACCGAGCGGCCGACCGACCGACCACGGCGGCCGGCCGGGCTCGGCTGTAGTCGAGGCGTGCCGACCTCGCCGCGCGCGCTAGCGCAGGTCGGCGACGACGAAGCCGCTGCTCGAGGATCGGGCCGGCTGCGGCAGCTCGCCCTGCGGCGGCGATCAGCTTGCGCCGGCGACGACCGAGGCGACGCGTCCAGCTCTGCGCCGTTGACGGTGCAGCGGCGCGCCGGCGCGCAGTGTCTCGGGCCGGCGGCAGCGGCGTCGTGCAGCGGCGCGTCGAAGGCGATGACGTAGCGGCCGTTGTCTTCCGAGAGCCAGCCCGACTTCTGCAGCTCGGGCCGCTCGTCGAACAGCGCGTGCCACTCGTTCCAGGTGCCGTCGGCGTAGCGGTACTGCAGCCGGCCGACGAGCGTGAACGCGCGCGCCCTGGTAGCGTGCCGGCGGCGCCGAGCTGCAGCGGCGAGTGGTCGTCGAACAGCTCGGCGCTCTCGCCGATCTTGCGCAGCGCGTCGCCGTCGCGAACGAGCGTCGCTGCGGCAGAAGCTGCAGACCGCGAACTGGCGACGCCGGCCGAGCGCGAACTCGACCGGCGCGCCGCAGTTCGGGCACGCGGCGCGGTAGGCGCGCTGCGATGCGGGTCGGTGGCAGCCACGCGGGTGTGCGAGCGTCGCGCAGCGGATCGCCGACGCAGGTCGTCCAGCGCGCCACTCAGACGAGCTTCTTCAGCAGCTCGGCCTTCTTGGCGTCGAACTCTTCCTGCGGTCAGGATGCCCTTGGCCTTCAGCTCGCCGAGCTGCTCGAGCGTCGCCATCACGTCGTCCGGCTTCACGCCGTCAGGCGGCCGCGCCGCGGCCGCCGCCGGCGCGCCCGGCGCGGCGGCGTTGCAGACCCTGGCTGAGCTGGTTGCGCCATCACCTGGCCGAGCGCCACGCCGGCGCCCAGGCCCATCGCGCTGCCGACGATGCCGCCGCCACCGCCGCCGCCGGCGCCCTCGGCGAGCTTCGGGATCGACTGCGCGGTCTGGTACTGCATGAACTTGCCCATGTCTGGCCGACCATGCCCATGCCGATCTTCTGGTCGAGGATCTTCTGCAGCTCCTCGGGCAGCGAGACGTTCTGCACCGTGACCATCTCGAGCTTCAGGCCCGATGGCGCTCGAACGCCGGCGCGGTCGCAGCCTGCAGCTGCGCTGGCGAACTCGACCTGGTTGGCCGGCGAGGTCGAGGAACGGCGATGCCGCTGCGCGCCACCGCGTCGGAGATGTGCTGCAGCATCAGGCCGCGCAGCTGGCCGTCGAGGTCGGCCACCGGTGTAGCTGTCGCGCGTGCCCGAGATCTCGGTGTAGAACAGCTTCGGATCGGCGATGCGGTACGCTGTAGTTGCCGAAGGCGCGCAGGCGCACCGCGCCGAAGTCCTTGTCGCGGATCGTCACCGGCTGCGCTCGTGCCCCAGCGCTGGTCGATCTGCTGGCGCGTGCTGAAGAAGTAGACGTCGCTCTTGAACGGGCTCTGGAACAGCTTGTCCCAGTTCTGCAGGTAGGTGAGCACCGGCAGCGTCTGCGTCGTCAGCGTGTAGCATGCCGGGGCCGAACACGTCGGCGACCTTGCCCTCGTTGACGAACACCGCGATCTGCGACTCGCGCACCGTGAGCGAGCCGCCGTTCTGGATCTCGCGGTCCGCCATCGGGTAGCGCCAGGCGAGCGCGCCGTCGCTGTCCTCGGTCCACTCGATGATGTCGATGAACTGTTTCTTGATGAAATCCATCAGCGCCATGGCAGCGATCTCCGACACGTGCCCCGGACATCCGGGTGCGGCGAATAATACGCCGCGCACCTCGAGAACCAGTCCCTCGAAGGGTGCGCGTGCCATGAACCGAATCGACCCTTCGAGCTCGGCCGTCGATCGGCGCCGGACCGGTCGGCCTGCGCGCTGGCGCTGCACGCGGCGCAACGCGCTGCCCGAAGCCGAGGTGCACGCTGTTCGACGCACGCTCCGACCGACAAGGACGTGGCGGCCGATCCGCGCACGCTCGCGCTCTCGCTCGGCAGCGTGCAGCTGCTGCAGCGCCTCGGCGCGTGGCGCGCCGAGAGCGCGCAGCCGATCCGCGAGGTGCACGTGTCGCAGCAGGCGCCGTCGCTGCCGGCGCCGTTCGCGCCGCGCTTCGGCGAGCCCGAGCTGACGATCCGCGCCATCGACGAAGCCGTGCCGCTGCTCGGCGCGGTGCTGAGCTACGGGCAGATCGTCGCGCCCCTGCAGGCAGGTCTGGCTGGCGACGCCGTGGCGCGAGCCGCAGCGCCTGTTCAGCCGCTTCGGCGCCGGTGTCGCGGCGCTGAAGAACACCGCCCGTCGCGCAGGCGTCGAGGTCGATGCCGGCATCGCCGAGCGCTTCGACCTCGCCGTCGTCGCCGAAGGCGGCGTGTTCGCCACGACTCGCGAAGCACGACCTCGTCGCCGGTCCGCGCAGCGCCGGCGCTGCGCCACGACTACCGCCAGACCGCGTGGGTCGGCATCGCCACCTTCGCCGAGCGCCGCTGGCGAGCCGCCGCGACCAGCGGCATCGCCTACGAGCGCTTCACGACGCCACGGCCCGGCCGCGCTGCTGCCGCTGCAAGGACGGCCGCGCCGGCCTGGTCTGGTGCGTCGAGAGCGGCGACGATCCGGTGCGCGAGCTCGACGACGCGCAGCGCGTCGCCGTCCTCAACATCGATCTTCCATCCGCGCACGCCGCCGCCTGGCCGGCGCTCTCGCCGCTGAAGCGACTTCCCGCTCGGCCTGAGCGCCGAGCGCACGCTCACCGACGGCCGCATCGGTGCGCATCGGCAACGCCGCGCAGACGCTGCACCCGGTCGCCGGCCAGGGGCTGAACCTCGGCATGCGCGACGCGTTCGAGCTGGTGCGCTCGCTGGCGCGGCGAGCGCGACGTCGACGCCGTCCTGCGCCGGCTCGAATGGCAGCGCGCCCCTGATCGCTGGGCGATGATCGCCGCGACCGATTTCCTCGCCCGCAGCTTCACCTGGAGTCTGCCCGGCGCGCGCGACCGCGCGCGGCCTCGGCCTGGCGGCGCTGCAGGCGCTGGCGCCGGTCGAGTCGGCGCTGGCGCGGCAGATGATGTTCGGCTCGCGATGAGCGACTCACCGACCTCGCGGCGCACGAGCTCGCGGATGTGATCCGCGAACGGCAAGGCGTCGTGCCGCGAGGTGATGCAGGCCTTACCTCGGCACGCATCGCCGCGCTCAATCCGCGCCACAACGCGATCGTCAGCCTGCGCGACGAAGGCAGAGCTGCTGCGCGAGGCCGACCGCTTGACGACACGCCTGCGCTGGCGCGACGCCGGCGACGCGCCGCTGCCGTTCCTGTTCGGCCTGCCGCAGGCGATCAAGGACGTCGTGCCGACGGCCGGAATCCGCACCACCTTCGGCTCGCCGCTGCTGCGCAACTCGTCCCGAACGCAGACGCGCTCAGCAATATGTAACTGAACGAAGTACAA
>ERZ1370068.5572-contig-4593_pt1 | contig 45535 bp, 49 predicted proteins | sample MGYA00561227_ERZ1370068 | MGnify/ENA primary metagenome ERZ1370068 (study PRJEB38410, sample SAMEA6850437) | metagenome | study: Metagenomic assessment of the ecological functions of the soil: analysis of the soil microbiota associated with the... | reverse complement strand
TCGCGCGAAGGTCCATGACCCCGATGACCAGGAGGATCGCCATCAGACCGGCACAGCAGTGGCTGCAGTGGAGGCCGAGGCGCAGGCCGTGTCGCCAGGCCGTGCCGGCGTCGGCCGGCAGCGTACGGCCGCGCCCGGGTGCCTCCCGGCAGCAGGCGAGGTGACGCGCCTTCCACGCGGTGAGCTGGAGGGAGCCGGCCATCAGGACGACCACACCGACCGCGATCGGTACGGCGCGCGCCAGCGCCGGCTGCTGCATCTCGACCGCCGCCAGCGCGACGCCCAGCGGAAAAGCGGCCATTCCGAACACGGTCCAGACGAAGAAGTAACCCACGCCCACGAGCGCGGTCAGCCGACCGAGGCGCGTCTCGCCTGTCCTGCCAACGGCCTGGCGGTAGCGCCACAGCATCGGGACCAGGGACGGCAGCATCATCGCCACCATCATCACGACCCACATGCCGAGGAACGACGCCGCGGCGCCGGGCCACGTCTGTCCGGGCATCCGCATCCACGCCATCGACATCGTCCAGCCGCCGGGCATCGGCATCTCGCCCATCGCCGACATGGACGCGCACCAGACGATCGTTACCGCCGCGCTGGCAGCGAAGAGCAGCGCTGAGACGTCGATGAAGGCCTGGACGCTCGGTCATGGGTCGAGATCTCCTGGCGAAATTTCTCAGCCCTTCTTGTCGGACTCGTCGTGGCGGCTGGCAATTTCCTTCTGATACTTGCCTCCCGTTCGCGCGCGGCATTCGGCGATCCGGCTCCGATCAGCTTCGGCGAGCGCGCGCCGGAGAGCAGCGGCTTCAAGATCCCGGCAGTAAGCCGGCGTTCCGGGCTGCTGCCGCCAGGAGTTGTCCAGATCACCACCGTCGACGGGGTCGAAGCCAAGATCGTCGACGAGGCGAAGCACTGCTGCCTTGGCGTCCAACGAATCGCCGGCGACCGAGAGAGCGATCCGCCCCGTCGTTCCCCTCGGAACGCCCTTCTCGAGAAGGCTCTTGGCGAGGATGTTGTTGAACGCCTTGATCACGGGACGCCCGATCTGCTGCGCGACCCACTGGCTGTCGAGCATGCCTCGGTCGATCGCATCGATGCGGCCATCGCGAAGCTCCGGATGGTAGTTGCCGATATCGATCACGACGACGCTGCTCGGCACGTTCGCAAACAGCTCCCGCGGAAGATCGGCGACGGCCTTCGTTGGGATCGCGATGATGACGATTTCTCCGGCTTTGGCGGCGTCGACAACGGAAACGGGCGTCGCGCCGATCTCGGCCGCCAACGCGGTCAGGCTCTCCGGTCCTCTCGAGTTCGCAATCGAGACCTGATGGCCGAGCTTGGCGAGGTGGCGCGCAAGTATCCTCCCATGCTTCCAGCGCCGATGATTCCGATCCGCATGGGCGCTCGTCTTCACAAGCGGCCAGGACGGCCGCGACTTCGCTCAGCCCTTGTGCGTACTCGTCGTGGCGGCGCCACCAGACGCCCGTCTCGTTGCGCCCCTTGGGGCGCGGTCGAGCCACTGGTACATGCCCCAGAGGCCGTCCAGTCCGCGCGCATAGGCGGAATAGGCGTGGTAGACGACGCCGTCCTCGAGCGCGAACGCGCTCATGCCCGGCCTCTCGCGCGTGTACGTGGCCATGTCGGTTCCGGTCATGGCCGCGTTATCGGCGACAGGATTCCCCGTCATGCGGGTCGCCATCGCCTCGTCCTCGCGTACCTGCCACGCCGGCTCGCGCCGGTAGTTGTATTCGATGCCTCCCTCGCGCTGCTGCTCCTCGGTGAACGAGACGTTGAAGTCGGAGTTGAAGTCGCTGCCGAACGAGGACGCCCAGGGAAACGTCCACCCCATCCGCCGCTTGTACGCCTGCAGCTTCGCGAGCGGCGCCCGCGACACCGCCGAAAGCGTGACGTCGTGGTTGGCCAGGTGGACGGCGAAGCCGTCGAACCCGTCCGCGATCGCCGAGCAGGTCGGACACCCCGCCGTGTAGTCGGGCCCGAACATGAAGTGGTAGACGAGGAGCTGCGAGCGCCCTCGGAAGAGGTCTGCCAGCGAGGCGCTGCCCTCGTCGGTCTCGAAGCGATACTCCTTGTCGATTCGAACCCACGGCAGCTCCTGCCGCCGCCGCGCCAGCTCGTCGCTGCGCCGCGTCAGCTCCTTCTCGGCCTCGAGCAGCTCGAGCCGGGCCGCGAGCCACTGTTCACGTGTTCCAGTCGCATGGTCGGTCATCGTTTTCTGTCCTTGTTGTCGGTTGTGGTCGTTCATGCTTCTCTCCTTTCGGACGTCGCACGGCGCGGACCTTTCCGCTCGATCCGCCGCCGCAATAGAACAGGTCTGCCCCGTCGGACTCCGAGCCCGCTGACGGCGGTGCCGCGCGGCATCTCCAGCCGCTCGAGCACGGCGCCGCTCTCCGGGTCGATTCGGCGGATATCGCTCTCGTCGCCTTCCCAGGTGCCGTGCCACAGCTCGCCGTCGACCCAGGTCACGCCGGTGACGAAGCGGTTGGACTCGATGGTGCGCAGAATGGCGCCCGTCTCGGGATCGATCTGGTGGATCTTGCGATCGCGGTACTGCCCCACCCACAGGCTGCCCTCGGCCCAGGCGAGGCCCGAGTCGCGGCCGTGGCCGGGCGCCGGGATCGACGCCACCACGTCGCCGGTGGCGGGATCGATCTTGTCGATGCGCGCTTCGGCGATTTGGTAAAGGTGCGTGCCGTCGAAGGCGGTGCCGGCGTCGCCGGCGCGGTCGAGCGTGCGCGCGAGCTCGCCGCTCTCGGGATCGAAGGCGACCAGCTTGGATCCGGTGGCGGCCCAGACGCGGCGGCCGTCGTGGGTGACGCCGTGGATGTGGTCGGCGCCGGCGAAGGGGCCGTACTCACGCACGATCTCGGCCGCGCGCGCCGGTGCTTGCGGTTTCGTCTTGCCTGTCTTGCCTTGGGTGCTGCTCATCGACTGGCTCCTTGCGGCGCGCTTCGGAACGGCGCCGTGAGACCAATCTACCCGAGCGGCAGCGCAGCAGGGAGTAACAAGTTCGTCGTGAATCCGGCCAGCGGCGGCGACAGCCAGCGCTGCGCGCGCGCGCGCCCGATCGAGCGCACCCGTCCGGCGGCCTCCAGCTCGACGAGCGCGCGCTGGACCGTGCGCTGGCTGGCCCCGAGGGCCAGCGCGAGGGCCGAGGTGGACCAGGCCGCGCCGTCGGCGAGCAGCGCCAGCAGCGACGCCTGATCGCCATCGATGGGCGGCACCAGGACGACGACGGCGCGCTCGCCCCGCGGCGTGAGCGCAAAGCCGCGCGCGCTGGCCTCGATGCGCGCCAGCGGCGCGGCGAGCGCGCGCAAACGGCCGATCTCGACGCGCAGGCGCGCTCGGTGCGACTCGTTGGGGCGGCGGGTGCGAAACGCGCGCGCGATCAGGGCGTGCCGATCGACATCGCCGGGCCACGCCTCGGCGAGCGCGCGCGCCAACGCGAACAGCACCGGCCGGCGCGCCAGCGGCCGCCAGATGGCGCCGGCGCGCAGGCCGCGACGGCAGGCGTCGACCACCAGCGCGCCTGAGGCGAGGAGCGCTTCGACCTCGTCGAGGCGCAGCGGCTGCTCGTGGCCGGCGTGGACGCGCCGGGCGGCGGGACGATCGAGCGCGGCGCGCGCCTCGGCCACCTCGGCTACGGAGCGCGGGCACGCGCGCGCGTTCGGCCGCATCGAAGGCGCGGGCGAGCGCCGCCTGCGCCGGTGCTGTGCGCAGCGAGCGCAGCGCCACCTCGGCCGCGGCCAGCTCGGCCACCGCCAGCAGCGACGGCGGCAGGCCGCGCGCGTCGAGGCGGGCCAGGGCGGATGCGGCCTCGTCGAGGCGGCCGAGCAGGAGCAGCCGGCGCACCGCGATCAGACGCGCCTGCAGCGCGTTGGCGCGATCGGCGCGCGCCTCGAGCGTGGCCGACGCGGCCGCCAGCGTGCGCGGCGAGCCGCGGAGGTCGCGCATGGCGAGGGCCACCTCGGCCTCTGCGACGACACAGCGGGCGCGCGCGAGCTCCTCGTGGGCGCCGAAGCCGCGGGCGGCGCGCCGGAGGAGCTCGCGGGCGCGCGGGTGCTCGCCGAGCTGGCGCCATGGCGATGCCGCGCAGCGCGAGCGCCGGCGGGTCGTCGCGCAGGCCGACGCGCTTGAGGGCGCCGAGCGCGTCGCCGGACGACGAGGCGCGCGCGGCGGCGGCGATCAGGGAGTCCATCGCGACAGGTTGTTGCGCTGGCAGCACCTGCCGAGCCGCCGGAAGCTGCCGGCTGCGTTCATTTCCGGCGAGCCGACCGTGGTGTGCGCGCACTGCGGACGACTCGAGCCTGATCGCCCGCCACGGTAGGCCTCCGCTGCCGCACTGACGCCACCGACTCCGCGAGCGTCGCTGCGCGTGCCGCCCGCTGGCTGAGATTCTGCGAGGAGCCGCGCAGGTCGTCCCGCAGCAGGTTCAGTGCGGCTATCGCCTTCTGGGCCGCCGCGCCGCGAGCGCTATGGGCAACGGCGAAGCAGCGATTGAGGCAGATTATCAACCAATCATCACGCGCGCAGGAGCGCGCCGTAGAGCTGCACGATCTTCCCCAAACTGCGCTCTCGCCAAACGCCGCGGAACCGCCATCCCGCCGAAGAGGCCCGGATACCGGTCTTCGACACCCCGGTCAGCACGACGACGGGGATGGCGATCGCGTAGAAGAGCGGATCGCGGATGAGCATCGCGCCGCATCGCATTCAGGCTCACCGCGGGTAGATCGCGCCGCTGAGCACCCGCAAGCCGCGCGCGCCGGTGACCGCCGGCAGGTTGCCGGGGCGACCGGCGAGCGCCTCGCGCGCGAGCCACGCGAACGCGAGCGCCTCGACCTGGTCGACCGCGACACGCCAGCGCGCCGTGGTCGTCGACGCGTGCGCGGCGCGAGCTCGCGCGCGAGCGCGTCCATCAGCGCCGCGTTGTTCGCGCCGCCGCCGCAGACGAGCACTTCGGTCGCCGCCGCGCAGTGCGTCGCGAACGGCGTCGGCGATCGTCCGCGCGGTCAGCGCGTACGAGCGTCGCCTGCACGTCCGGCGGGCGCCGACGTGCCGGCCGCGCGAGCCTCGCGTCGAGCCACTCGGCGTTGAAGAGGTCGCGCCCGGTGCTCTTCGGCGGCACGCGCGCGAAGTACGGCTCGGCGAGCAGCATCGCCAGCAGCGCATGCGTCGACGCGCCCCGATGCGCGCCCACGCGCCGTCGCGATCGAACGCGCGTCGCCGGTGCCGCGCGTGCCACAGGTCGAGCAGCACGTTGCCGGGCCCGGTGTCGAAGCCGCGCACGGTCGCCGCGCGGCGGAAGATCGGTGACGTTGGCGATGCCGCCGATGTTGACGACGACGCGATGCGCGTCGCCGCGGAAGAGCGCCGCGTGGAACGCGGGCACGAGCGGCGCGCCCTGCCCGCCCGCCGCGACGTCGCGGCTCCGGAAATCCGCGACGACGGTCATGTCCGCGCGCTCGGCGACGCGCGCCGGATTGTTGAGCTGCAGCGTCCAGCCTTCGTCCGGACGGTGGCGCAGCGTCTGCCCGTGGACGCCGGCGGCGACGACGTCGGCTGCCGCAATGCCCGCGCGCGCGCAGCGCAGCGCAGAATCGCCTGCGCGTAGCAGGTCGGCGAGCGCATTGGCCGCGCGCGCGGCGCGCGCGAGCTCGTCGTCGCCCGCGCGCTGCAGCGCGAGGAGCTCGTCGCGAAGCGGTTGCGCGAAAGGGACGTGAGCGGCGCCGAGCGAGCCGGCACACGCGACCGCGACCCGGCGAGCAAAGTCGGCGATCACGGCGTCGACGCCGTCGAGGCTCGTGCCCGACATCACGCCGGCGTAGACCTCGCGCGCATGAGTCGCGGCGCCGCGCGAAGCGCTACTCGCCGCCGGCGACGAGCGTTCCCGCGATCTCCCGCGCGAGGCGTGAGCTGCGCGGTCGCCGGGCACGATGCGCTCGGCGAAAGCGCGTCCGCTGCGTCGACCGGGCAGCGGCTCGCCGTTAGGCAGCGCGACCGTCAGCGGATTGCGCTGTTCGCCGGTCGACGCGAAACTCGTAGTGCAGATGCGGTCCCGTTGCCCAGCCGGTCTGCCCGACGTAGCCGATGACGTCGCCCTGCATCACGCGCGCGCCGTTCTTCACTTGCGGCGCGAAGCGCGACAGGTGCGCGTAGAGCGTCGAGAACGCGCCGCGGTGCTGCAGGCTCGATCACGTTGCCGTAACCGTTCTGCGTGCCCGGCGAAGCGTCGACCTCGCGCGTCGGCGGTCGCGCGCACCGGCGTGCCCGGTCGGCGCCGCGTAGTCGACGCCCTTGTGCGCGCGCCACGTCTGCAGGATCGGGTGGAAGCGCGCGTTCGAGAAGCCGGATGTCACGCGCGAGAACTCCATCGGCGAGCGCAGGAACGCCTTCGCGCAACGGAGCGCCGTCCTCGCGCGTAGTAGTTCTCGGTGCCGTCGTCGGAGCGCCAGAGGAACGCGCGGAGCGTCCTGCCGCGGTTCTCGAACTGCGCGGCGACGATGCGGCCCGGCGCCGATCGCCTCGCCGTCGACGTAGCGCATCTCGTAGACGACGCGTGAAGCGGTCGCCGCGCCGAAGGTCCTGATAGAAATCGATGTCGCCGCCGAAGACGTCGGCGAGCTGCAGCGTCACGAGCATCGGGCAGGCCGGCGGCGTCGGCGGCGCCGAACAGCGACGAGCGGATCTCGCCGGTCGCCATCTTCCAGCGGATTTCGGTCGGCGCCGGCGCGGTCGACGCGACGAGCCGGTCGCCGTCGCGCGCGACCGCGAGCCGATCGCCGTCGCCGGTGACGACGTGCAGCGTGAGCAGCCGCCCGTCCGCGTCGGTCTCGACGTTGAGCGCCTTGCCCGGGACGCAGCTGATAGAGCGCGCCGGGCCGACGGGTTCGTCCGCAGGAAGTCGAGCGCTGCGGATCGTCGACGCCGAGCGCGCGAGAGCACGCTGCCGATCGTGTCGCCGCGCCGGATCCGGTCGTGGTGCCAGTAGCCCGCCGGCGTGTGCCTTCGACGATCGCCATCGCGGGCAGCGGCAGGTCGAGGCGAACGGCCTGCGTGGGCACCGATCTCCAGCGTCGTGCCGGGAACGAGGCCGAACGCGGCCACGCCGGAAAGCCCGAACGCAGCGCGATCGCGAGCCAGTGCGCCGAGCGTCGGCGAGCCGCGAAGCGGCTCGGCGCGGCTGTTGCGCTCTGCGCTAGAATCTGAGGTCTGGGTCGCGGTCATCGCCACGGTCTGCGCGGGCGAGCCGCGATTCTAGCAAATCGTCCTACAGCGGGTCGGAGGCGCCTCACAGGCGTCCGGTCGGATTCCGTGTTGTGCTCTTCGCGCAACAATCCGGCAGCCATCAGCCGCTCCGCGGCATACTCCCTGCCAGAAAGCCGCACGCCAACATGGCCGTCGACATCGAACACCAGCTGGCGGTCTTCCAGCGCGGCGCCGACGAGCTCCTGGTCGCCTCCGAGCTCGCCCAGAAGCTCGCGCGCGGCAAGCCGCTGCGGATCAAGGAAGGCTTCGACCCGACGCGCCCGGATCTCCATCTCGGCCACACGGTCCAGTTCAACAAGCTGCAGGCAGCTGCAGGACCTCGGCCATCACATCATTTTCGTGATCGGCGATTTCACCGGGATGATCGGCGACCCGACGGGCCGCAACGTCGACGCGGCCGGCGCTCTCGCGCGAGGAGATCGAGGCCAACGCGAAGACCTATACCGACCAGGCGTTCCTGATCCTCGACCGCGACACAGACCGAGGTCGCGTTCAACTCGACGTGGCTGCTCGCCGCTCGGCGCCGACGGAATGATCAAGCTCGCGGCGAAATACACGGTCGCGCGGATGCTCGAGCGCGACGACTTCGCCAAGCGCTACCAGGGCGGCCAGCCGATCGCGATCCACGAGTTCCTGTACCCGCTGGCGCAGGGCTACGACTCGGTCGCGCTCAAGGCCGACGTCGAGCTCGGCGGCACCGACCAGAAGTTCAACCTGCTGGTCGGCCGCGAGCTGCAGCGCCACTACGGGCAGGAGCCGCAGTGCATCCTGACGCTGCCGCTGCTCGAGGGACTCGACGGCGTCAACAAGATGTCGAAGTCGCTCGACAACTACGTCGGCATCACCGAGCCGCCGAACGAGATGTTCGGCAAGCTGATGTCGATCTCCGACGAGCTGATGTGGCGCTACTACGAGCTGCTGTCGTTCCGGCCGGTGGACGAGATCGCGAAGCTCAAGCGCGAATGCGCGGACGGGCGCAACCCGCGCGACGCGAAGGTCGCGCTCGCGCAGGAGATCGTCGCGCGCTTCCATTCGCGCAGCCGCGGCGGAGCACGCGCTGGCGGAATTCGAGGCGCGGTTCCGGCCAGGGCGCGCTGCCCGAGGACATGCCGGAGGTCACGCTCGCGACCGCCGGCGCCGGCTTGCCGATCGCGCAGCTCGCGAAGCAGGCGGGCATCGTCGAGTCGACGTCCGAGGCGCTGCGGCTGATCGCGCAGCGCGGGCTCAAGGTCGACGGCGACGTGGTCGCCGACAAGGCGCTCGTCGATCCCGGCGGGCCGCACGATCGTCGTGCAGGCGGGCAAGCGGAAGTTCGCGCGCGTCAGCCGACCCGAGCCGGCGTGGCGCGTCCAGCGGGTCGGATGCCTGCGCCTTCCGCTCGCCGGCTACGCCTCGGCGCCTCGCCGGCGCCGTCCGGCCGCGCGCGTCGTATTGCTCCGGCCATCGCCATCAACGCGAGCTCGAAAATCTGCGTGGCATCGAGAGCCGCAGAATCACGCCGGCCGCGGTCAGCGACACGAGCGACTTGTGGTGGCATGCTCCTCCCGCCGGTGAATGAATCGCTCGCATGTGGACTTCGATGATCGGCTGCCCGAGCGCCTTCAGCGCGTCCATCAAGGCCACCGACGTGAACGACACCTCCCGCCGGGATTGATGATCACGCCCGCCTTTCTTCTCGCGCGCCGCTTCGTGAACCCAGGCGATCAGCGCTTTCCTTCCCCGTTCGATTGCCGAAGAAGGACGTGCGGTGGCCCAGGCCCGCCGCCGCCTTGGCGCACCGCCGCCTCGACCTCCCGCAATCGGTGTGTGACCGTAGAGGTGCGGCTCTTCTGCGCTTGCCGGAGCAAGTTGAGATTCGGGCCCGCCCACTGGCGTAGACGAGCCGCGGCGCGTGCGACCGGTCCGTCACTTGATCTTCTGGACGCGGTCGAGCTCGGAACCTGAACAGCTTCACGAGCGCCGGGTCGTATTCCGGTCAGGAACTTCTCGGTGACCGGCTTGACGGCGGCACGCATGCGTTCCCGCCCGCCGGCAGCCACCTCGTTGACCGCCATTCCGTGCGACTTGAGCTCGGCTACCGCCTTGTCGGCGCCGCGCGGCTCACTTGTCGCTCGTAGTGTGCGGGCCTCGATCGCCGGCGTCCTGCATGAGCTTCTGCTCCGCCGGCGAGAGCTTGTCCCAGAATTTCTTGCTGACGATGATGATGTTCGCCGCGTAGACGTGATTCGTGCCGCTGACGAATCTCTGCACCTCGTAGAACCTGTTCGACAGGATCACCGAGTACGGATTCTCCTGGCCATCGATCGTCTTCCTGCTCGAGCGCCGTAGAGCCGGAGAAGCGACAGTGAAGCGGGTTCTGCACCCAGCGCCTTGAAGGTCTCGAGGAACACGGGATTCGGTATCACGCGGAGCTTCAGCCCGTTCAGGTCTTCCATCCGCGCGATCGGGCGCTTGCTGCTGTTCGTGACATTGCGGGAATCCTGAGGTCCCAATAAGCGAGCGCCACGATGGTCCTTTCGCCGGCAACGCGCGATCAGTGCGACTCGCCGAACGGTCTCATCGATGGCAGCGCGTCGGCCTGCCTGGCCGCTGCTGACGATGAATGGGAAAGTCGATCATGCTCGAAATCCTTGACGATCCCGACGAGCGAGGTCGTGGCCGGAGCCGACATCTCCTGCGTCCCGCCGCGCAGCGCCGACGCGCCGCTGCATCTCGCCGCCGAGCTGGTTCGACGGGAACTCCTTGACCTTGAGCTTGCCGCCGCTCTTCTCCAGGAGGATCTCGGCGAACTTGCGCACGCCCATGCTGACCGGATGGTCGGTGTTGCTGAGGTGACCGAAGCGGATCGTCCGATCCCGAATGTCCTGCGCGCGAGCGGTGCCGCGCAATCGAGGACGGCAGGGCGAGGACAAGCGGGCAGCTGACAACGAAAGAATGCGCATAGTCGCACTCCATCGAATGTTGGGGGACGTCCGAACGCCAGAGCGGTGCCGCTTCGACGCGCACGACGCGCGCCTCCGCCAGGCATTGGAGTCCAGTCGAGGGGGCGCGGGCAAGCCGCGATAGCTGGATCAGGCGCGCGCTGTGCGCACACAATGTTGACCGATCTTCGCGGACGGCACACGAATCTGCATCGGCGATCTCGATTAAAGAGCCGGTGGACGCGCCGACGCATTCGCCAGTCGAGGCATCGAGCCGGATTCGACACTTCGGACACCGCGACGCCACGAGCAGTCGCGCCGGCGCGGCCTCGACGCGATGGCCCACCGACGCGATCACGTCTCGTCACTCGCCCGCGGCTTGCACGTCCTGCAGTGCGTTTTCCGAAAAGCAGCGGCGAATGTCCATCGCGGACCTGAGCACCGCACCGGAATCTCCCGCGCCGCCGTGTCGCCGCAGTCTGCATACGCTGGCCGGGCTCGGCCATGTCGCGGCGCGACGAGGGCTCGTCGCTACTATTTGCGCCCGAAGCCGTGCTGCTCGCTCGGCTACATCGCTCCTCACTTCGACGCCCTCGTGCTGGTCGCGCAGTCGGTTCTCGACCGGACTGAGCCATGGGCAATGCACGAATCGTGCTCGCTCGCGGTTCTCGACGGCGAGGACATCGTCTATCTGGCGCGATCGACGTCGTCGAGAAATCATGTCGGTGATACTGAACGCGCGGCCGGAGGTTGCCTGCGTACTGCACGTCGATCGGTCAGGTGCTGCTCGCCAACCTCGACGACGATCGCCTCGAAAGGTATCTCGCCGACCGTCAAGCTGTTGCGCATTCACCGAGCGCACGGTGCCGACGACCGACGAAGTTGCTTGGCAGATCCTGGCCGGTGTCGAGGAAAGGCCGACTTTGCGGTCGTCGACCGGCAGATGGAGACACGACTTGTCACGATCGTCGTGCCGATCCGGGACAAATTCGGTTCGTCGTCGCCGGGATGAACGTGTCATCGTACCTGGTCGGGCGCGTATCCCGGTACGCGAAATGGCGCCGCGCTTCCTCGGTTCCGCTGCAGAACGCCGCCAGCGAGCTTCGGAAGGTTCCGTCGCCCTGACGTCGCAGCGCACGCGGCGGCTACGCCATCCCCGATTTCGCGCCATCCCTATCGACTTTGGGCAGGTTCAGGATCACTCTGGTTCCGGCGCTTATACGCGGAGCACGGCGACGTTTGCCGCCGCTACCGCGGATGAGCCGGCTTTGGCAGCATCCGGTCGTCCATCGAGGAGCGCCGGAGCCCGGGCCTCGGGCAACACCGGACGGCTGAAGAAGTAGCCCCAGTGCCCGACTGCATGTCCAGAGCCTGAGGCATTGAAGCCGTGCCGGCGTCTCCACGCCCTCCGCGACCACGCCGTCGGCACCGAGCGCGCGCGCCAGAACCAGAATCGCGCGGACGATGTCCACCGTCCCCACGTCGTCCGGCAGGTCCGAAACCAGCGGTAAACGCGCGGTCTATTTTTCAGTCGGTTCTGGAGCAAGGTTCCGCAACGAACAGCAGCGACGAATGCGCACGGTCCCGAAATCGTCGACGCAGATCGAAACGCCCATCCCTTCAAACCAGCGATGATGTTCCGCGTCGCTTGCAGACTGCCCAGCAGCGCGCTTTCGGTCAGTTCCAGCTCTATGCGACTCGCCGCGACGTCGTAATCGCGGCGCTGCCCGACCGCATCGAGCAGGTTGCCGGGCTTGAACTGCTCTGCCGCGACGTTCACGGAGACCAGAAATTGGTCAGACCTTTCCGCCTCGCGCGCTCGATGTCGGCAGGCGCGGCGCAGCACCGTCGCCGAGCTGTACTGATGGGGTCTCTTCGGCAATGTGAATGAACTGGTCGGGTCGCAGTGTGCCGGCGGTGATGATTCCAACGCACCAACGCCTTGAAGCCTACGTTCTCGTCGAGGTCGACGATGGGCTGGTAAACCAGGAAGAGTTGCTGCTGCTTGACGGGGGCAGCTCACTTTGGATGTTGACCTGAGGTGATTTCCCCGGCGATCGAGTGGTGAGCGTATCTTTTCTCCCCAGTTTCGCTCGATACAGCGTTGTCCGTGTTTCGAATCAGCACGTCGGCGGCGTCCCCATCCACCGGTAAAGACTAGCAATACGTAACTGAACGAAGTACTACCGGATGTTGCCGTATTGCGCCTCGACGACTGGATCCGCGATCGAGACGGACGTCCTTGCCGTGGGGCGTAGGTCAACGCAGATCGCGGTCGCCCTCCGCGACGTCCGAGAAGAGGCCGCTGAGCTTCTTCAAAGCGGTCGGAGAGCGCCGCCATCTGCGCCTTCGAATTCTTCTCGAAGCCTTCCTCGATCGCCTCCGGTCACCTGCGACGCCTTCAGGCTGCGCAGGACGTGGAGGTCGATGCGCTTGATCTGGTCCGAGGAGATGATCGCTTCCGGGGCGTTCACCGGCGTCTCGACGGAGGCCGGCGACGTAGACATCGAACATCAGCTCTCTTGCGAAGCCCTCATCGCCGTTCAGCTTCAAGGTCTTGCCGGCGACGGTGACGGTGTCGGCATCTGGTGACCGACGACCTCCTTCGCCAGAGCGGCGAGGCGGCGGCGGCGACCGCAAAAAGCGATGAGGGCGGCTCGAGGTCTTCATCGGATCCCTCCTCGAGTGCCGGGGATTCTATCCTTCGGAGAGCGACCGGGCGGGAGCGGCGCAGGCGGCAGTGCGCAGGCTCCGCTGCCGTCATCCTGAGGACATCGCCGCCTTGCGTCATCTGAGGTAGCGAAGCGACCGAAGGATCTACTCGGCCTAGACCGCTGACCGCACTTCTCCGATAGGGCACGACCGGGCGGGGGAAGCCCCTCCTACGCACGGTGCACGATGGGATGGACGGACGGGGAACGAGCCGAAGCACCCGGGCGCGACGCTACGGATCATGGGAAGCCGCGTAGCGAGTTTGCCAGATCCACGATCTCGCCGATCAGCTGCGTGTAGGAGCGGCCGGCCTTGCGGGCGGCCATCACGAACTCGGCGCCGGTCGAGAGCCAGGGGTTGGGGTTGGCCTCGATGACGAAGACTTCGCCCTTCTTGCGACAGGCGCATGTCGATGCGGCCGTAGTCGCGCAGCTTCAGGGCCTGGTAGCGCGGCGAGCGCGGTGTCGGAGAGCCGCTTGACGGTCGGCTCGGGCAGGTCCTCGACCGGCGCCGCCTTGGTGACCTTGTACGCCTCCGTCTCCTTTCTCCCACTTCACGTCCGTCCCGGCGATGTGCGGCGTGCCTTCCGGAAGCTTCGACAGGTCGAGCTCGACCAGCGGCAGCACCTCGGGGCTGTCGTTGCCGAGGACGGCGGCGTAGATCTCGCGCCCTCGATGTACTCCTCGATCAGCGCCGGCGAATCGAACTCCTCCTGGATGTAGTGGATCTTCTCCATCAGCTCCTTGACGCTGTTCGACGACGGAGGTCGCGTCGATGCCGATCGAGCCGTCCTCGGACGTCGGCTTGACGATCAGCGGGAACTCGATGTCGTGGGAGTGGTCGAGCTTTCCGCGGAACGACGTCGCGAAGTAGGGCGTCTTGATCCCGTGGAACGCGAAGATCTTCTTGGCGAGCGCCTTGTCCTGCGCGAGGTACAGCGAGTGCGGCCCGCGCCGGTGTAGGCGCGGCCGAGCAGATCGAGGTACGCCGCGATGTTCATGTCCATGGTGTCGTCGCCGGCGTAGGACTCCGTCAGGTTGAAGACGAGGTCCGCTTCCGGCCGCGCGAGCGCCGTCAGCGACTGCGTTCTTGCCGTCGAGCGACCTGGTACGAACGGCTCGTAGCCGAGCTTCTGAGCGCCTCGAAGATCTCCTCGCGGTCCGTGCTTGTCTCCTTCTTCTTCTTCTTCCGGCTTGCGCGCGGCTTCTCCGGTCGGGCGCCGGCTCGGGCTCGCCTCGTCCTCCCAGGACGTCGTAGAGGACGCGCGACTTTCATCTTCCTGGCAGCGTTCATCGCGTCTCCCTCACGGCTGCACGAACTTTCCGCGCGTCAGGTAGTTCATCGCCAGCGCCGTCGCGTACGACCGAGACCTCGGTCAGGTGCTCCCTCTCCAGCCGCGACGTCGGCGCGCAGGCCCAGCTCCCCGACGCGCGCGCGATGGACTCGACGAGCTTCTTGACGACCGGCCGCTGGACGCCGGTCCAGTACGCGACCTTGTCCACGATCGCCTTGCGGTTCTCCTTGACGAGGCTCCGCGGCCGGGCGCGACGCCCTTCTTGCGGCGGCGCGAGACCTTGAAGATGTCGGCGAGGTCCGAGTCGAGCGCGAGCTCCATCCGCGAGCCTGCTGCTCCTCGAGCGCCTTGCTGGTAGAAGTCGGCGACCGTCGTCTCCATCTCCTCGACGGTCAGATCGGTGGCGCCCTGCGGCCGGAGCGGCTCGACGTCGCGGAACTTGCTGCGCCATGCGGTCCACGTAGCGCAGCTTCGCCATCGCCGCCCAGCCCTTGTACTTCTTCCGCCAGTTCGAGCGCGGCGTCAGCCAGACCGCGAAGGTCTCGGCGAAGTCCTCGTCGGGATGCTTCTGCGCGTACCAGCCGGCGATGTGCCGCACGAACTGCCGCGGAGAACGGGATCGGGCGGTAGCTGTCGCGGTAGGGCCGGCGGAACGGGCCGAAGAGGTCGCGCCACTCCGGCGTCTTGTACAGCTCGTAGGCGTAGTTGAAGGCGTGGCCCGGCCTCGTGGCGCAGGTACAGCATGATCTCGCGCTCGTCCTCGAGGTCGTTCATCTCCTTCTCGAGCCGCGGCGAGCTTCGGGTTGGCGAGGTAGAACGGGATGCCGATGACCGGCTCGCCCGACGGGCAGCCCCATTCGTCGGTCAGGTAGCAGAGCGGTCGGAACTTCTTGAGGCCCTTGCGCTCGAGCTCGCGGTAGAGGCTGCTGGACGAACCGCTCGAGCGGAGAGCCCTCGAGCTTCAGGCCGAGCTCCTTGATGGGCTTGGCGAGGATTTCCTGGACGTCCGGGAGGCGCTTTTTCGAATAGCCTGCAAGCGACGTGTTGCATCCTGTGAAGGGTAGCATGAGAAGGAGGATTTGTGATTGTTGATTGGTGATTTGTGATTGAACGAAAGCCTTTCTCGGCCCTGATCACAAATCACAAATCTCAAATCACAAATCGGAAATCGTTGATGGTCGCTTCCTTCTGTTCTCTCTGCCGCGGTGGCGTCAGCCGTCGAGATTCCGCCCTGGCGCACCGTCATCCTGTACCCGCGGGACGCACTCGAGAGCCTGGATTCGCGTTTCGATCTGTCGCCGGTTCGCGACGGGCCGCGCGTGACGATCCTGGCGGACCGCGCCGAAGGAACCTTCGACGTCCTGGTCGAAGAAGTCGACGCGCCGAGAGACGCTCGCCGTCCGCTCGATCGCGCCGGGAGACAATCCGCTCGAGCGCGTGCTCGTCGCCGGCGAAGGAGGCGCGTGCTTCCGGTTGCGGCTCGCGGGCGGCGGGTCGGTTCCTCTCGAGGCATCCGTCGAAGGCCTCGCGAGCGAGCTCGACGGGAACTACGCCGCGATGGCGCGCGCGACCGAATCCACCCTCCGCGTCTACGAATCGGCCGAGCAGGGAGATCGTCGAGGAATACCTGCCGGGGTCGTGGGACGTGGACGGCCGGCCGGTCGAGGCATCCGCGGCCGGCTCGCGTGGCCTCCCGTGTTGCCGCCTCGGCGCCTCGGAGTTCACGGTGAGCATTTCCGGCGCGCCCTCGGGGAACCGACGTGATCCTTCTTCCGCGGGACGGCTCCCTTCCCTCCGCGGCGATCCGGCTGCGTGGGATTCGACCGGTTCGTCGAGGTCCCTCTCCGGTGCCGGACGGCACCGAAGGCCGGCGTCTCCTGCGAAGTCTCCGGGCGCCGGCCGCCCGTTCCGGCAGACCGGCGCGCGGCTGAACCGCTGAGCCGGCCGCGGGAACCGGCGCGGGACCCGTCTCCGCGGCGAGCCTGCGCTCCCTTTCGACCTGATAAACTCGTGCGACCCGGCTCCTCATGCAGTTTTTCCGTTTCTCGGCCTCTTCGTGCAGACGGCGGACGTCGGCATGCTCGCGGCGATCTTTCTCTACATCTCGCGCGAGAACCGGGACCGTGCAGTCACTCCAGGCCCATGGGTTACGCCTGGCTGTTCCTCTTCTTTGCCCTCGCCTCCCTCACGACGTTCTTCGAGATCCGACATCCCGTTCGGCAACTTTCCCTACCAGTACCTGAAATTCCTCTACTTCGTCGCCCTCGTCGTCGCCGCCGACCGGATGTCCCACGAGTCGCCCCTGGGAAGGCCGCTGGGCCTGGCCGCGATCGTCGCCGTCGCGCTCTGCTGCTTCGCGATCGTGTTCTTCACCCGCGCGGGCTCCTCTGCTACGCGATCGCGCATGATCCATCGGCGCGGTGGCGTGGCTGCTGGTGACGGTCCTCGTCCTGCGCAGCCGCCTCCCGGGGCCTCGGGCGGCCGCTCTGCGGGCTGCTGGCGCTGCTGACATCGCTGCTCCAGATCGCCTACGTCATCCTCTTCGCGGTCTCGGCGGCCCAACCACGAGCGGACCTTCCCGTTCCTCGCCTACACCGGCTTCTACGACCTCTTCCTGGAGATGCTCTTCGGATCGGGCCTGATCATCTGGGCGATGGAGGAGACCGAGCGCAAGCTCGCCGGCGATCCACGCCCGGGCCCTCGACGACACCCACCGGTCCACGCAAGCGCGCCCAGATCGATCCTCTGACCCGACGGCGCTACAACCGCCTCTTCCTCGACGAGAACCGCGCCGGCGCTCTCGACGGGACCCCGCCGGCGGCTCGATCGTCCTCATCGACATGGACGACCTGAAGGCCATCAACGACCGCGAGGGGCACGAGGAGGGGACAGGGCGAGCGATCTGGACGGTCGCCGCGGCTATCAAGAAGCTGATTCGTGGCGACGACTACCTCGTCATCCGCTGGGGCGGCGACGAGTTCCTCGTCGTCCTCACCGGCGATGGACGAGGAGGTCGCGCGCCGCCGTTCTACATGCTGCCGTCCAAGCTCGAGGAGGTCCGCAAGTCGCCCTCGCAACGAGGCCAGGTCTCACAAGAAGTTCCTGTCAGCGTCGGTGGGCGTCGCGCTCGTACTCGACGAAGGTGCCCTTCGACACGGCGGTGGAGATCGCCGACAAGGTCATGTACGAGAGAAGAAGGCGCGCAAGACGATGCGCGGCTTCGAACCTGCCGAGCGCCTGCCGCAGCCCCGGACCTACCAGGCTCCCACGACAAGCCGAATTGACGCGGGCGGGCGGAGTGTCCGCCTACGGTACGCTACGGCCATGAAGTACAACTGGCTCGATTGTCCGGGTGTCGCTGCCAGGTCGCCGTCAACTACTCCGAGACTCCGCAGGGAATCTCCGGATCGCTTCGCGCGCTGGGCCGCCGAGCGCGGCATCAACGACGGCCGCGCCGCGCGTTCCGTTCCGCCGAGCTCCCTCCCGAAGGAGGTTTCGCCACCGCCTGCGTCTGCGGGCAGCCCCTTTCCATCTCCGGCAAGGCCGACGCCGTCAGCGCGGAGAGGGAGGGGCGACCTGAGCGGCTGGACCGTTGGGAATTTGTGATTTGTGATTTGTGATTTGTGATTTTAGATTTCCGGGTCTAAGGAGTTCAGGATCACGATGGTCGCGCCTGACCCGCCCGCGCTCCGGCGGCGCGCGTCAAGAACCTGTGCCACGAGTCGATGCGCGCAAGGAACCGCAGGACTTCGGCTCGGCGGACGCCCTTCCCTTTCCGTGGATGATCCGGACTTCCTCAACCCGCGGGCGCGGGCTTCCTCGAGATAGTCGGAGAGAACGTCCGGCACGTCCTCGGAAGAAACGAGATGCAAATCAAAAGAGTCCTCGATCGGAATTCGCTTCATTCGCAGATTTCAAATCACAAATCACAAATCACAAATCACCAATCTCAGACTTCCTCGATCACCACTTCCAGCGGCATCGCCGCACTTCCGTCACCTTCGAGATGATGCAGTACTTCTCCGACAGGGCGACCGTCTTCTCGACCTGCTCCTTCTGCGAGGCCAGGAGCGAGGGACGGGACCAGCGCGTAGACGATCGTCTTCAGCAGCTTGAAGCCTCCCGCGGGGTCGGGGCCCATGGTCCCCTGCGACGCGGACCGCGGGCTGCAGGTAGGGCACCTTCAGCTTGGCGAGGAAGATCGCCCAGGTATTGACGAAGCACGCGGCCACCGCTCCCAGAGTAGATCTCCTCGGTTGGCGCCGACTCCGCATCCTCCGAGTTTCCTCGATCCCCCGATCGCGAAGGAGATGTCGCCCTGCGGGAAGCTTGAGGTTTCCGCACCCCAGCCCGTCTCCGACCCAGGAAGCGCTCTGCGGTGAAGCGATGGACCTCGTCGCCGGCCATAAGATTTCCCCCGAAGTGATCTCTCGCACGCTTCCGCCGGGCGCCCGGCGCGCGGATCGCGCGGCGCGGCTGGTCGCCCCGCTCGCGTTCGCGGCGTGGAGCTGCGCCGCCGCGCCGGCCCCGACCGCGGCTTCCATCGCGCTCAGGAAGAATCCCCGGGCGACGATCGAAGGGCGCGTCGTGGACCGGGCGGGAGTCCCGGTCGCGGGCATTGCCGTCTCATGGCCTGCCGCACAGCCGCGACATTCCGTGGCCGCCCCGGCCGTCACGGATTCCGGCGGGCGGTTCCACCTCGTCGTCTTCGCTCCCGCCGAGTACGCATTCCTCCTGCGCTCCGAGGGGCGGACCGTCGTCACTCCTCCTGCCGGAGGACCCGGCCCGGTTGGCCGTCCGGGTCGAGCCCGGGCAGCTTCGCGAGGGAATCGAGCCTCGTTTTTCTCCGTCGATGACGTGGAAGGGACGTGCACTGACGGCCCGTCGGCCCGCCGCAGTCAACTGGACCGTTAGCTCTCCCGGGAGACGTTAGACTCCGGAGCCTGGACTCGAGGAGAGCGGTACCGCGACGGGCTCACGCGTGGAAGGGGTTTCTCCTCCCGTCCCGGCCTCGCGCTCTGCGTGTTGCCGGCATTACCGGCCGACGCCGACGGCGCCGGCGACGATCGACACGTCCAGCGTCGTCACCTCGACCCGATTCAGAGCCCCAGCGCTGCTCTCTGGCGGAACCCGCGCGGCCTTCATCCGCTTCTACGCGGTCATCCAGCGCGGGAGCGCGGGCGGACTGCAGCTCTCCAGGAGCGCGGACCGGCTCGACCTGGACCGCGGTGGCGACGCTCAATGCCTCGACGACCTTCGGGGCGAGCGCCTTCCCTACGACGATGGCGCGCGGCTCGTCGTCACCGTCGCCTACGGCGAGAACCAGCCGGCGTTCGTGAACGCGCCCGGATCTTCTACAGGCGGCTGGTGATCGCCGACGAATCGCCCGAGCTGGCGATCGGCGCTGAGCAGAACACGGGCCGGACGGGCTCCCACGTCCAGACGTCGCGCGCGACCGCAACGGCTTCGTCCACATCGCGAAATGGGGATCAGCTCCGCGTCGAGCCCCGAGAGGGGCGTCGGCATCTTCGGCAGCTCGGGGCCCGACCCCGGCGACAGCCCGGCCTGGTCTGCGAGCGCCGACGTCGAGACGAAGACCGGCAGTCGCCACCTGGAACGACGCGACGCCGGAGCTGGGTGCGTGTTCCCCGCCGGGAACATCCCGGGCATGGTTACGGGTTCCGCAACGGCGCGTCGGGCGTCCACCGAGCTCCATGGCATCAACGTGGCGTCCTCTCAACGGCGCGGCCTACGCCTTCGGCGTCTCCGCGGTCGGTGGACACGCCCTACAGCGGCAGCAACGCCTACCACCCGTTCAACCTCATCGTGGACAGCGCCGGCACGGCCCACATCCCTTACGTCTACGTGGCGAAGCAGAACGGCCGCACGAGCGACGAGCGGTACCGGAAGGGCGGCGGCGCCCGGCACGGTCCAGGCGTGGAGCCCGGCCGTGATTCTCGACGCGGTCCCGGGCACCGGCGCGCTGTCGCGGTCGGTGGCGCTGAGCATTGACAGGACCGCCGTCCCGGAGCGGCTCTACGCCTTCGCGCACAAAGGCGCGCGACTCCGCTGGTGAGATGGCGGACGAGCTCCGCGTCCGCGACGAGCTGGTCGGCCGAACAGACTCTCGATGACGGCGGCGGCGTCAACATCGACGCTTTCCAGTCGGCGCGGGACCAGGTCCAGTCGGGATCCCGCCGATGTGACACCCGGCAGGCCGGCGGCGCGAGCCGTCCGCTTCGCCGAGATTCTCCGGTCTGCGCCCTCCCGACGCCCACGCCGACGATCACCGGCCTTACCGATGGACACGCCGACGATCACGCCCACGCCGACGAGCACTCCCACCGACACGCCCACAGACACCGGCGGTCCCACCAACACGCCCACGCTCACGCCCACGATCACGGCCACGCCCACGCCCGACGGACACGAGCCTGCCTAACGAGCACGCCCCACCGCATGACGCCGCCGCCGCAGCTCCGTCACGGTCGAGATCCCGGCCGATCGCGACACCATCGTCGGCGAGGCCCACAAGCCGAACAACTGGGGGAATGGGGACTCCTGTGGGTGAAGATTGGAAACGGCCGCGCTCGCATTCTGATCGGGGCCAACCTGACGCCGCTCGCCGGCCGCGCCTCCGACATTGTCTCCGCGAAACTGAGGCTTCGCGCCGTCATCATCGCCGGGAGCACCGGCGGCGACGCCTACGCCGCGCACCTGCAGGACGCGTCGGCGGGCTTCGACTGGACGGAGGGATCCGGGAGGTTCGACGCGATGTCCTACTGCGACCAGGCGAGCTACCGCGCGCCGCCGCTGATCGGGACCGGGGCGGGCGCGACGTGGCAGTGCGCGGGCGATCCCAACATCGCCGACGGCAAGAACACCGGCTGCGCCGCGCCATGGACGGGCGGCTTTCCCGGCTTTCTCTCCGCGGTATCCGCGACCGCGACGCTCTCAACGGCCAGACGCCCGGGTGCCAGTCGTCGCTCTCGTGCTATTCCGCCTCGGGCAGCCTCGATTGCTGGCTCCCGGTCGACTGGGACGTGACGGCCGACGTCGTCGCCTCGCTGGAGAGCGGCGTCTGGCGGCCAAGCTGGCTCATCAAGCGAGCGGTCGAATCCGGCTCGGGCTCGTTCCACGCGTTCTCCCGCGAGGCGAGCTGCGTCGGACTGCCGGCGGGGCTCGGTCCGCGCCTGATCGTGACGCTCAACGGCGCGGCGCCGATCGTCGTGGAAACACCGCCGCACTGCGAGACGTATCCCTGAGGGCGGCGCGGGGTGGTCTAAGGGTCTAAGCGGTCTAAGGGGTCGGAGCGTACTTCTTGGCGCCGCGGAGCTCCTGTTCGGTCTGCTCGATGTTCTTTTCGGCGAACTGGTCGAACCAGGTCCAGGACGCGAAGCGCTTCTTGAGCAGGGCAGGACCTGCGCGGTCAGCGTCCGGTCCCGATTTCCCTTCGGCGATCGCCTTTTCCCACGCTGCTGCGCAGGCCGACGAGGTAGTCGCGGAACAAGCGGATCGTCCAGCGCCGCCCCGACCTCGCCGTGTCCCGGGACGAAGCGGCTCGGCGGGATGCTCGGCCAGGAAGGCGTCCAGCGTTGCGGATCCACTCCTTCGTGTTGGCGTCGATGAGGTTGGGAAGAGTGTCCTTCCAGAAGAGGTCGCCCGCGAAGACGACGTCGGCCGCCGGGAGGAAGACGATCGAATCGCCGCCCGTGTGGCCCGGCGGACGTGCGGACCTCGACGCTTCGCGCGCGCCCGGCCAGAGCGTCAGGCCGCCGCGGTACGTGACGTCGGGAAGGGGCAGCGCGGCGAGCATCGCCTTCTCCTCCGGCTTGATCTCCTTTCGCCACTTCAGGTTCTCCGTCCGGACCCACGCGCGGACGTTCTCGTGCGCGAGGAGGATCGCGCCCCTGCTTCGCGAAGACCGCGTCGCCGCCGACGTGGTCGAGGTGATAGTGCGTGTTGACGACCCAGCGGACCGGCGCTTTCGTCAGCGCGCCGGATCGCGGCGAGGCAGCTCCTCGGCGCCCTCGGCCGTCATGAAGGCGTCCACGACGCAGGACGCCGTCGGTCCCGATCACGAAGCCGGCGTTGCCGACCGATGCGCGGTCGCCCGGCTTCGCGATGGCCGCGTACGCGCCTTCGCCGACCTGCACGAGCTGTGAAGTGCGCGGCGCTCGGCCGGCAGTCACAGCGGGCGCGGCGGCCAGCAGGATGCCCGGCGAGAAGAGACAGCATCGAATCCTCACTATAATCCGCGCATGTCCGAGCGAGCCCAAAGACGCGCCGCGGCGCGTGCGCTGCGTCATCAACGGCCGGGAGATCGACGTCTGGGAAGGTTACCGGCTCTGGGACGCGGCCCTCGACGCCGACTCGAGCTCTGGCACGTCTGCGGCGGGCTCGGGCACTGCACGACCTGCGCGGTCATCCCGGTCTCGGGCGCGGAGAACCTGACGCCGCCGACGAAGCTCGAGCGGTTCTCGATGGCGATCTGGGCGCTCAAAGCCGCTCGCGTTCATCCGGAAGCGCTGGAAGGGGCAAGCCGGTCCGGCTCGCCTGCCAGTCGTACGTCCGCGGGCCCGTCGAGGCGGTGCGGCCTCTTCGGCAAGAAGGCGCAGGAGGCAGCGCAAGGCGCTCGGGATGGAGTAGGCCCGTCTCCGAGTGAAAAAGCCCTTCGAGTCCTGCGCTCCTGTCGCTCGCCTCCGGGGCGTTCCTGTATCTGCTCGGCGTCGTGGCTCGTCGGACGAGGGCCCTCGCCCGGCGCCTGATCTCGGCCCAGGGCTCGTTCCGGCCAGGGAGAAGCGGGAAGAGCTCCTCGACGGCGCTCCGCGGCTCGGGCGCCGCCGTGCAGGAGCTCCGTCACCGCGGCTCCTCCGCGATCCCGGTCGAGCTTTCCGCGGTCCTGGCGACGCCCCTCGGGCGACGGCGCCGGACGCCCGACGATCCTCTTCCTCCACGGAAAGGGGGCAACTCGGCGCGAATGGCGGCCGGAGGCGCTGCGCGCGCTCGACTGCGGCTACAACGTCCTGCTTCCCGACCTGCGCGGCCACGGCGAGAGCGGCGGCGACTTCGTCACGCTACGGATTCCTCGAGAAGGACGACCTCGGCGAACACGATCGCCTGCGCGCGCGAAGCGCTCTCGGCGCCGAGCCGCTGCCGGCTGGGAGTCCACGGCATGCTCGGCGGGCGCGACCCTCGCCATCGAGTTCGCCGCCGGACGCGACGACGTCGCGCGCGCTCTGGCTCGAGTCGCCGTACGCCGATCCGTGGCCGAGATGGCGCAGCACTACCTGGCTGTCGCGACGCGGGTCCCGCCGCGCCTGCTCCGGCCTGACGAGCCGCGTCGCCGTCCGCACGCGCGGTCGCGCGGGTCCGCCGCGAGCTCGACCTCGAACCCTGCCGACGCCGGGCTCGCGGCGATCGATCCCCTCGCGTCGATGGGCCGCGTCGGCGCGCCCGTCTGCCTCGTCTACGGCGAGAAGGACGAGCTCGTTCCGCCGCGTTTCGCCGCGAGCTCGAGGCCGCCCTGCCCGCCGGGCAGCTCGATCTGGCGCGGCGCCGAACGCCGGCCACTGCCACCACGACGACGAGCCGGCGAGGGTGGCGACAGCGGAGTACGACCGGCGATGGAGAGAGTTCTTTCGGCCGCCACCTTCCGGTTCGAGCGATGTGATTGGTGATTGGTGATTTGTGATTAGGACTGAAAGACCTGCTCGGCCTGATCACAAATCTCAATTCAAATCACAAATCCTTCCTCCTCGCGGGTCCTCCGTTCGCCCCTTCAGCTGCCCGCACGCGGCGCTGGCGTCGGGGCCGCGGCTCCGCGCGGACCGTCGCGGTCACGTGCGCCGCGACGAGGCGCTCGACGAAACGGCTGATCGCGGCTTCGTCCGGGCGCTTCCAACCCGGGAGGTAGACGGGATCCTCGTTCAACGGGATGACGTTGACCTTGACCGGCATCCCGCGCAGCAGGCCGCGCGAGCCGCGTCGCGCGTCTGCCGGCGAATCGTTGACGCCCGCGATCAGGACGTACTCGACCGTGATCGCGGCGGCGCGGCTCGAGCGGCCACCTCGCGCATCGCCGCGACGAGGCCCTGCAGCGGATACGTCCGCGTGATCGGCATGAGCCGCGTCCGCGTCTCCTCGTCGGCCGCGTTGATCGAGACGGCGAGGTTGGGCCGCCGGGGCAGCTTCGCGAAGCGTCTCGAAGGCCGGCGTGATGCCGGATGTCGAGACCGTGACGCTGCCGCGGCGAGATCAGCTCGAAGAGGACATCGAGCGCGCCGATCACGCCGTCGGGATTCAGAAACGGCTCCCCCATCCCCATGAAGACGACCCGCAGCGCCTCGGCGTCTCGCGGCCGACGTCGTCGCAGCACCGCGTAGAGCTGCCCGACGATCTCGCCGGCCGTGAGGTTCCGTCCCGCCGCCCAGCCGTCCCGTGACGCAGAACGCGCAGTCCACCGCGCACCCGGTCTGCGAGGAAAGACAGACCGTGAATTTCGGATTTCGGATCTCGCGATCTTCGGATCTGACCGTGGATCTTGGATTCCTGGACTCCGAACTTCGCGTCCGAACGGCCCGCGCGTCCTCGAACTCGTTGACCTGCGCCTGCGAGGCTTCGCCCGGCATGAAGACCGCCTCGATCAGCGCCCCGTCGGCGAGCTTCAGTCCGTACTTGACGCTGCCGTCGCGCCGACGGCTCCCGCCGCGCGATCTCCGGCAGCCGGATCGGCAGCTCCTGCGCAAGCCGGTCGCGCAGCTCCCTCGGCAGCACTCGCATCGCCGCGTAGTCCGCGAACGCCCTGCCGGTGGAGCGCGCTCGAAGACCTGCCGCCCCCGATACCGCGGCAGCCCCCACTCCTCGAGCAAGCGCTCTCCACACTTCGACGCGTCAGTCCGAGCGGCCTCGACGCCAGGCATCGTCCGAGTCTACGCTGCCGAGGAAGCGTAGCGACCGAGGGATCTTCCTCCTGCGCCAGCGTGATCGCCTGTTCGGGCAGGAAGGGCAGGAGGAGCGCGCCCTAGCGAGCTGCGCGCCGGTGACGCGCCGCACCGCCGCGCCGGGGCAGCGGCGTCCGCGTCCGCACCTTGCGCGTCGGATCGATGCCGACGGACTTCAGGAAGCGCAGGTCCTTGATGTTGATCCGGAACGCCGCCTGCTCGCTCGATCGCGCCGCGACCGTTCCGTTCCCGTCTTCGGCGCTGCGACGGCGGCTGGCGCTTGCGCCGGGCGCGGCGGGACGGCGGTTCACGCCGACCTTCGCGTCGAGAACCATGTAGAGGTTGTACCCTCGTCGCGGATGCGCTGAATGGAGTCGTGCACGCGGCCCGAGCCCGAGATGGACTCGTTGATCGCCTGCCCGAGTTCCTTCAACATCTGCGCGAAGGTGATCGTTCAATTCCATGGCCGCGGCGATTATCGCTTCCGCTTCCGCGAAGCGTCAGGATGTTTCCGCGATCGCGTTCGGTGCTATCCTCACGAGTCACTCCGCGCAGCGTGTGTCCGCCACCTGACTCCGATATCGTCTCCCTGATGTTCTCCTTCTTCTCGCATCTCGAGTGCACGAAGTGCGGCGCCTCGCTCGAGCGCGGCAGCCGCGCGAGCCTCTGCGCCGAGATGCGGCGGCCCGCTCTTCGCGCGCTACGAGAATGCGCGAGCTCGATCGCGACAGCGGCGCGGCCCGCCCTCGCACGATCTGGCGCTGGCACGAGATGATGCCCGTCGAAGATCCGGACAACATCGTCACGCTCGGCGAAGGCGGCACGCCGCTGCTGCGCGCCGAGCGCCTCGGCGCGCCCGCGGGCTTCACCGATCTCTGGATCAAGGACGAAGGCGGCAATCCGACCGGCTCCTTCAAGGCGCGCGGCCTCTCGCGCGGCGATCTCGAAGGCGAAGGAGCTCGGCGCGACGAAGATCGCGCTCCCGACCGCCGGCAACGCCGGGCGGCGCCGCGGCCGCCTACGCCGCGAAGGCCGGGATGGAATGCCACGTCTTCATGCCCGCCGACACGCCGCCGCGTCTTCCGGATCGAGTGCGAGCGCTACGGCGCGAAGGTCACGCTCGTGGACGGCCTGATCGACGCGTGCGGGAAGATCGTCGCCGAGCGCGCGCCGCGCGAGGGCTGGCACGACGTCTCGACGCTCAAGGAGCCGTACCGCGTCGAGGGAAAGAAGACGATGGGCTACGAGCTCGCCGAGGACTTCGGCTGGGAGCTGCCCGACGCGATCCTCTACCCGACCGGCGGCGGCACCGGCCTGATCGGCATGTGGAAGGCCTTCGACGAGATGGAGCGGCTCGGCTGGATCGGGCAGCAAGCGCCCGCGCATGATCTCCGTCCAGGCCGCCGGCTGCGCGCCGATCCCGAAGGCCTTCGCCGAAGGAAAGACGTCTCGGAGAAATGGGAGAACGCCGAGACCTACGCCTCGGGCCTGCGCGTCCCGAAGGCCTTCGCCGACTTCCTGATCCTCCGCGACATCCGCGCGTCCGGCGGCGACGCCATCGCCGTCACCGACGACGAGATGCGCCGCGCCGCCGACGACATCGGCTCCGCGGAAGGCCTCTTCGTCTGTCCCGAAGGCGCCGCCGTCTGGGCCGCCGCGAAGAACCTCGCCGCCTCAGACCGCCTCGACCCCAGATCCCGCATCGTCCTGTTCAACACGCGGCGACCGGGGTTCAAGTACCGTGTGAATCGCTGCCCGATCCGGTAGAATCTCCGATTCCATGCGATACGCGTCGCTGCGCCCCCGTCTCGACCCGCTTCTCCCACTGGTGGAGAAGCCGGGGCGCTATGTCGGGCTCGGAGACGGAACGTCACCCGGAAGGACCTCTCCGAGCGCGTCCGTGACGCTGGCGCTGGCGTTTCCCGACACGTACGAGATCGGGATGAGCCACACGGGGCTGAAGATCCTCTACGAGATCGTCAACCGGCGGCGCGGAGTTCGCCTGCGAGCGGGTCTACGCGCCGTGGGTGGACCTCGAGGCGAAGATGCGGGAGAACGGGATTCCGCTCTTCTCGACGGAGTCGTTCGCGCCGGCGGCGGACTTCGACGTGCTCGGGTTCTCGCTCCAGGCGGAGCTGAACTACTCGAACATCGTGAACATGCTCGACCTCGCCGGGCTGCCGGTCTGGCAGCGCGACCGCCGGGAGTCACGACCCGATCGTGCTCGGCGGCGGGCCCTGCACCGCCAACTCCGGAGCCGATCGCCGACTTCTTCGACGCGTTCCTGGTCGGCGACGCCGAGGAGGCCCTGCCGCGCTTCCTCGACGCGTACGCGCGAGGCCGCGCGCGAGAGCCTGCCGCGGCGCGACCTGCTCGCGCGGCTCGCGGCGATCGAGGGATCTACGTCCCCTCGCTTCTACGACGTGGCGTACCACGAGGACGGACGGATCGCCGCGATCACGCGCAACGACCCGCGCGCCCCCGAGCGCGCGAAGCGGACCTGGGTCCCGGTCCTCGAAGCCCGACTACTACCCCGAGAAGCCGATGGTCCCTTCCGTCGAGATCGTGCAGGACCGCCTGGGCCTCGAGGTCATGCGCGGCTGCACGCAGGGCTGCCGGTTCTGCCAGGCGGGCTACTGGTACCGGCCGGTGCGCGAGCTCGATCCCGGCGACGTCGCGGACATGACGAAGAAGTTCATCGCGGAGTCCGGCTGGAGCGAGGTCGGGCCTGCTGTCGCTCTCGACGGCGGACTACTCGCAGATCGAGCCGCTCGTGAAGTGCCTCGCGCCGCAGCTCTCCGACCGGCGCGTCTCGATCTCGCTGCCGTCGCTGCGCGCCGAGGCCTTCTCGGTCGGGCTGGCGGACGCGGTCTCCGAGGTCCGCAAGTCCGGCTTCACGTTCGCGCCCGAGACGGGCTCCGACCGCCTGCGCCGCGTGATCAACAAGACGTTCACCAACGCCGACATGGTCGCCGCGGCCGACGTCGCGTTCGCGCGCGGCTGGGACCTGATCAAGGTGTACACGATGATCGGCCTGCCGACGGAGACGAAGCCGGACCTCGACGAGCTCGTCGTCGCTCGTCGAGGACATCCTCGCGCAGGGCCGCAAGCACGGCCGCAAGCAGGTCAACGTCTCCGTCGGCTCCTTCGTGCCGAAGTCCTGGACGCCCTTCCAGTGGGCGCCGTTCGACGGCGTCGAGACGCTCGAGAGAGAAGCTCGCGTACCTGAAGGACAGGTTCCGGCGCGTGCGCGGCGCGCGGATGAAGTGGCACGAGCCGCGCGAGGCCGGAGATCGAGTGCGTGCTCTCGCGCGGCGACCGGCGGATGGCGCGCGTCCTCCACGCGGCGTGGCAGCTCGGGCGTGCGGTTCGACGGCTGGAACGAGCACTTCCGGCTACGACCTCTGGATGAAGGCCTTCGAGACCGAGGGATCCCGAAGGAGTCGTACCTGCGCGCGTACGACGATCGACGAGATCCTGCCGTGGGACGTCCTCGACGTCTCGATCACGAAGCGGTTCCTCCAGATCGAGCTCATCAAGGCGAAGAAGGAGTGGCGCACCGAGGACTGCAAGTGGGGGCACTGCTACGCGTGCGGCGTGCCGGGCAACGGCGAGGACACGGTGCTGGCGGAGCGGGATGGCCGCGGCGATCGCGCTCACCCTCGACGCGCCCGCGCCAGGCGACGCAGAAGTCGCTCCGACGATCCCGCGGCCTATCGCGACGTCGCCAAGGGCGCGGCCTACCGCCAGAAGGCGATGCCGGACCTGCCGTCGGCGTCGCGCGAGCTCGCGGCGCAGGGGCGACCGCGTCTATCCGCCACCGCGTGACGTTCTCGGAAGACGGGCGACGCGCGGCTCCTCTCGCACCGCAACACGATGGACGTGCTCGAGCGGGCGATCCGCGCCGCGGGCCTGCCGGCGCGCTACTCCGAGGGATTCAACCCGCACATGAAGCTCTCGATGGGGCCGGCGCTGCCGCTCGGGCCTCGAGAGCCGCGCACGAGGTCTTCGACGTCGAGGGCATCGCCCCGTTCGCGGCCGACGCGGCGCGCGCGATCAACGAGAAGCTGCCTCCGGGCCTCGCCGTGCTCGGAGGTCCGCGACGCTCTCGCCGGCCGAGCCGGCGCTGTCGAAGGCGGTCAAGTCCGCGCGCTACGCCGTCCGCCTCGATTCCGCGCGAGCACGTCGACCGCGCGGGCGAGGCGCTCGCCAACGGCTGGCGCGAGAGCGTCCCGGCGCTGCGCGCCTTCGTCGCTGGAAGCCGACGCGACGGAGCGCGGCTTCGATTCGAGATCAACCTCGACCAGTCGGCCGGCGAGACCTCCACGCCGAAGAAGGTCCTCGAGGCGCTCCTCTCGATTCCGCCCGGACGCCCAGGCCTCGCTCTCCGTGACCCGCGAAGCCACGATCCTCGGCTGAGATTGATGCCGTATCGGGTCACCGTGACCGCGCGGTTCGAGGCGGCCCAACCTGGTGGACTACCCGGAGGGCGGAGCCTCTCCACGGCCATTCCCTGCGGGTCGAAGCCGTCCTCAATCCAAAGAGCTCCAGCAGCACGATCTCGCCGTGGATTTCGCGGTGGCCCGGAAGGCGCTCGACGAGATCGCGGCGGAGTTCGACTACCAAGTACATCAACGAGCACGCGTGGTTCGAGAAGCGGAACACCTCGGCAGACGAGAATTTCCTCGCCCGGCTATTTCGCGGAGCGCCTGCAGAGCCGAGCGGAGTCCCTCGGATGGACGGAGGTCGCCGAGGTCACGGTCTGGGAAGGTCCGGCCAACCGCCGCGACTGGACGTGCCAGCCCGAACGCCGCTGATCCTCGAAGATGAAGAGAAGATGAGAACTGCGTCTCCCACTCCGCGGCGGCGGATTCCACCCTCGCCTCGCTTGAGACTCCCGCCAATCGCGCTGGCCTCGCCGTCCTGCTCCACGGCCCTGTGCGGCGCTCGCCGGGCCCGCCGGCGCGGCGACGCACACGGTCACCGTGGGCCCGGGCTTCACCGCTTCAGCCCCTCCCTCGCAGACGATCAGCACCGGCGCGACACCGTCGAGTGGGTGTGGGCCGGCGGGGTGCACTCCTCTCGACGGCCGGCGTCCCCTGCTTCGCCGATGACCGGTGGGACAGCGGCCTTCAGTCCAACCCGTTCACCTACAGCATCACGTTCCTGGCCTCCGGAACCTTCCCTATTCCTGCCCGCTCCACTGCGTGTTCGGAATGACGGGCGAGATCATCGTGCCGGGAGGAGACGCCGACGCCGACTCCCCACCAGTGCCACCGCGACCCCCACGCCGACGACAGCCCAACCGTCGTGCCGACCGGAACCCCATCGCCTTCCCCCGCTGCCCGCGACCGCGGCGCCGGTCCGGCCCGGGTGTCGCTCCCGACCCTGTCCCCCTCCGGGTTCGGGTACCTGCTCGGGCGCTGGCGCTGCCGCCACCGCGCCTGCTCCTGATCCGGCGCTCCCTGGCCTGGGGAAAGCCCGAAATCCGAAATCCGAAATCCGGAAACAAACTGAAATCCGAAGTCCGAAATCCGTCCGAAATCGTCCTACCTGCCTCCTGTCAGAATGGCGGCTTGCCGTTGAACCTGCGCTGAAGCTCACCTCCGCCGGCGACAGATCGCCGCCGCCTATCCGTTGATGCGCGGCAGCTGCGCGGGCCGGATCCGCGAGGAGATCGCTCGTTTCGGAAGTCCGACGCCAGCAGGGAGCAGGGCTACCGGCTCTTCGCGCTCTTCGACGGCGAAAGGCCGGTCGCGCTCGCCGGCGTGCGCCGCACCCACATCGCTCTGCCCGCGGAGAGCACCTCTTCGTGGACGACCTCGTCAGCTGCCGACGGGGACCGCGGGATACGGGTATTACTGGCCGGGACGTCATGCGGCGACTCGCCGAGATGGCGAGAGGCGGACGGGATCGACCGGATCGACCTCGACAGCCGGATCACGGCGAAGGGCTTCTACGAGAAGCTGCCTGGCTTCCGCTTCCGCACCTCGATCCCCTGCTCGATCGGCGTCGAGGGAGCTCCTTGGCGGAGGGTAAGTTCGGGCGCTCAGCTCGGCGCGGGGCGAACGCGGCCCTCGCGATCCTGACCTTCATCAATCTCTTCAACTATCTCGACCGCTACGTCGTCAGCTTCGCTCGGTCGAGAGCCTGAAGAAGTCGGAGCTCGCGCTCTCCGACACGCAGGCCGGCTTCTCATGACCGGGTTCGTCCTCGTCTACATGCTGACGTCGCCCGTCTCCGGGACGCTCGGCGACCGCCAGGCGACGGCCGCGGCTGCTCGCGATCGGCGTGGGCATCTGGAGCCTGGCGACGGCGCTCGGAGGCTTCGCGCGGTCCTTCGCCGGGCTCTTCGCGGCCGCGCGCCGCGGTCGGCGTCGGCGAGGCGGCCTACGGGACGATCGCGCCGGCGCTGCTCGCCGACCATTTCCGCTGGAGAAGCGCGGGAGGCGTGTTCGCGGTCTTCTTCGCGGCGATCCCGATCGGCTCGGCGGCGGGCTACGTCGCTCGGCGGGACTGATCGATCACAAGTACGGGTGGCGGCGCGGCGTTCTTCGTGGCGGAGCGCCGGGGCTGCGTGCTGGCGCTGCTGTGCCTGGGGTTGAAGGACCCGCCGCGCGGGGGCGGAGGATGCGCCGAAGCGGCGCCAGCGGCACAGTCCCCCTCACCCCGCCCCTCTCGCCGGGAGGGGGAGACGGGATCGTCCGGTCTAGACCTATGCGCGACTGCTGAAGAATCGGCCTTTACCGGCTGACGGTGCTGGGGTACGCGGCCTACACGTTCGCGCTGGGAGGACTCGCGTTCTGGACGCCGGCGTTTCTCGAGAGGATCCGCGGCATGCCTCGAACGGAGGCCACGGTGCAGTTCGGCGTCGATCGTCGTCGTCACCGGGTTCGTCGGGACCTTCGCCGGCGGCTGGCTCGGGAGACCTCGTCCTGAAGCGGTCGGAAGGACGCGTACCTGCTGCGTCTCGGGATGGGCGACGATCGCCGCGGCGCCGGCGGCCCTCGTCGCGTTTGGTCGTCGCCGAACCGTTCCATCTACGTGCCGGCCATCGTCGTGACGCAGCTCCTCATGTTCGCTTCGACGGGTCCGATCAACTCCGCCATCGTCAACGTCGTGCGCAGCCGACCGAGCGGGCGACGGCCGCTGGCCCTCTCGATCCTCGGCATCCACCTGCTGCGGAGACGTGCCCCTCTCCTCCCTGATCGGCGCTTCTCTCGGACGCGACGTCCCTCGAAAAGGCCTTCCTCGATCTGGCCCGGTGGTCGATCGCTCATCGCCGGCGTGACATCTGGCTCTACGCGGCGAAGCGGAATTTTAGATTTTGGAATCGATTGTCGGAAGTGTCTCCGCTGGCCACCTTGCGGCTCGTCCTGCGAGTGTTCTTCCGGCGCATCGAGATCGCCGGAACCGATCGGATTCCCGCCTCACGGGCCTGTCCCTCTTCGTGCCTGAACCACCCCAACGGGCTCGTCGATCCGCTCTTTTTTCTCCTCTGCTTCTCCCCGCGCCCGGTCTCCTTCCTCGCCAAGGCGCCGCTCTTCGAGATGCCGGTCGTCGGCTTCTTCACCCGCGCCTTCGGATCCATCCCGGTTTACCGCCGCCGGGACGCGGAGCGACGTCCGCCGCAACCGCGAGACGTTCGCCGCGCGCCCGCAGGCTCCTCGACGCGGGGCGGGGTCTCGGCGCTCTTCCCGGAGGGCGTCTCGCACGACGAGCCGAAGCTTCTCGACCTGAAGACCGGGGCGGCCTGATCGCGCTGGGCGTTGCCGCGAACACGGAGATCCGGAATCGTTCCGGCGGGGCTCTTCTACACCTGGAAGTCGCGCTTCCGGGGCAGCGCCCTGCTCTTGCTTCGGGGAGCCCCTGCACGTCGCGGCGGGGTCGCGCTCGACGCGAGCGGCGAGCCTTCGCCGCGCGCGCGCTCACGAGCTGACGGGCCGCATCGAGGAAGCGCTCGGAAGGTCACCGTCAGCGCCGAATCGAGGTCGCTCGATCTCATCCGCCGCGCCGAGAGGATCTTCTCCGTCGGCGAGGAAGATTCAGATCGCCGCTGGCCGAGGACTCGAGCGGCGCCGGCGGTTCGTCGAGGGCGCGTCGCTCCTTCAGAAGCGCGACCCGGCGAGACTTCGAGAGGCCTGAAGGCCCGAATCGCGCGCTTCGAGGAGGAAGAAAAGCGGGGCCGGCCTCCCGCTCGCGCACTCTCCGCCGGCCGCGCTGAGCCTCCGCTCGCTGAGCGCTTCCTGCGACCGCCGCAAACCTGGGCTCCCTCATCCCTGCTCGCCGTTCGCGCGGCCCTCGGCGCGCTGCTCCACTATCCGGCCTGGCTCGCCGGGATTCTCGCCGAGCGGTTCGCCCAGGGAGCGGAAGACCAGATCGCGTCGATCAAGGCGGGCACGGCGGCGCTTCTCTTCCCTGACCTGGGCGGCGCTGATCCCGGCGGCCGCGAGCTGCTCCTGGCCCGCGGCGCGCGCTGCGGCCGGCCGTGCTCGGGCCCGCGTCTGGCTACTCGGCCCTGCGCGGCCCGAGAGTCGCTCGACCTGCTGATCGGCCGCGCCCGGGCGCTCCTCTTCGCCATCGCCCGCGTTTCCGCGATCCGCCGTCTGGTCGCCGAGGCGCAGCGCGATCCGCGAGGAGGTATCCTGCGGCTGGGCCGGGAGCTCGAGCTCGTCCCTGCCTACGCCGCCCGCCTGAGGGCTCGGTTCATCGGCACGCGACCCGCTTGCGCCTGTGGGTGTGGTCGAGGATGCGCTTGCGGACGCGGATCGCGGCGGGCGTCACCTCGACCAGCTCGTCGTCGTTGATCCACTCGATCGCCTGCTCGATGTTGAGCTCGCGCGGCGGCGTCAGGCGCACGGCCGATGTCGGAGGTCGAGGCGCGCATGTTCGTCAGGTGCTTCTTCTCGCACGGCTGGACGACCATGTCGCGATTCCTTGACCTGCTCGCCGACGATCTGGCCGCGCGTAGACCTTCTCGGTCGGCTTGACGAAGAAGATGCCGCGGTCGCCGAGCTGGTCGAGCGCGTAGGCCGTCACGTCTCCCGCCCTCCTTGGCGATCATCGCGCCCCTTGGTGCGGTTGGGAAGCGGGCCGCGGTGCGGGCCGTACTGGTCGAAGAGGTGGTTGATCAGCCCGGTCCCCTTGGTCAGCGTCAGGAACTCGAGGCGGAACCCGAGCGAGGCCGCGCGAGGGGATCGTGAACTCGATGCGCGTGCGGTCGCCGTGCTTGCCGAGATGCTTCAGCTCGCCTTTGCGCTCCCCGACCGCCGCGATGACCGGCCCGGTGAACTCGTCGGCGCAGTCGATGACGAGCTCCTCGTAGGGCTCGAGCAGCTCGCCCGTTCTCGTCCCGGTGGAGGATGACCTGCGGGCGGCCGAGCGCGAACTCGTAACCCTCGCGGCGCATCGTCTCGGCGAGGATCGCGAGCGACAGCTCCCCGCGGCCGAGCACGAGGAAGGAGTCCGGCTCCGGGCGTCTGCTCCATCCGAAGGCCGACGTTCCGCTCGAGCTCCTTCTCGAGCCGCTCGAGCAGGTGGCGGCTCGTCACGTACTTGCCCGACAGGCCCGACATCGGCGAGTCGTTGACGCGGAACTCCATGGAGAGCGTCGGCTCGTCCACGCGGATCCCGGGCAGCGGCGTCGGGTCGGCGAGGTCGAGGATCGTCTCGCCGATCTCGATGTGCGGGAAGCCGGAGATCATGCACGATGTCGCCGGCGGAGGCGTCGGTCGACCTCGACCCGCTCGATCCCCTCGAACATGTAGATCTTCCCGGCCTTCCCCTTCTCGACGATCGTGCCGTCGGGCCGCACGACCGCGAGCTCCAGCGGCCTTCGCGTGAGGCTGCCCGGAGTGGACGCGGCCGATCGCGAGCCGCCCGAGGTAGTCGGAGTAGTCGATGTTCGCGACGATCATCTTGAAGGGCGCGTCGCCGATCGACCGGCGCCGGGATGTGCGTCGAGGATCGTGTCGAGGAGGGGCTTCAGGTCGCCCGAGGTCGCGTTGCGGGTCCGTCGAGGCGAAGCCCAGGCGGCCCGCGCCGTAGAGGATCGGGAACTCCAGGTGCTCCTCGAGCGTCGCGAGCGACAGGAAGAGGTCAGGATCTCCTGCTCGACCTCGAGCGTGCGCGCGTCGGCCCGGTCGATCTTGTTGATCAGGACGATCGGGCGCTTGTTGCCCTCGAGCGCCTTCTTCAGGACGAAGCGGGTCTGCGGCAGCGGCCCCTCCGACGGCGTCCACGAGGAGCAGCACGCCCTCGACCATCGTCAGGATCCGCTCGACCTCCGAGCCGAAGTCGCGGTGGCCCGGCGTGTCCACGATGTTGATGACGACGTCGCTGGTAGCGGACCGCCGTGTTCTTGGCGAGGATCGTGATCCCGCGCTCCTTCTCGAGCTCGCCCGAGTCCATGACGAGCTCCTCGACGTGCTGGCCGGCGCGGAACGTGCCGCACTGCTTCGAGCAGCGCGTCCACGAGCGTCGTCTTGCCGTGGTCGACGTGCGCGACGATGGCGAGCGCGCGCCGGTCGCGCGCGTCTCGCGGCGGCGGGCGTATCGGTCGGCGAAGCGAGTGTCATGGTCTGGTTCATATTAAAAGATGACGGTGGGCGAGACGCAGTTGAACCACGATACCACGGAGCATCATTCCCGTACCCGTTCTGTGTAGACTGGAGCCCTGTCCTCATCCACCGCTTCCACCGGGCAGCGAGGCGGGCGTATCGTCAGTCTGACCACGTCCTCCGATCTCCTTGACGTCCATCTCCCGGTTCACTTCGGGCACCGGCCTTCCGGCCCGGACCAGGAGGAGACTCGTGCGCGCGGTGCTCGCCGGCCGGGACGTTCTCGCCGTCATGCCGACCGGCTCCGGAAAGTCGCTCGGCTATCAGCTCCCGGCCGTGATCCTGCCGGGCCTGACGCTCGTCGTCTCGCCGCTCATCGCCCTCATGAAGGACCAGGTGGACGAGCTTGAACCGCAAGGGCATCCGCGGCGGCCGCGCTCCACTCGCTCGCCTCGCCGGCGGAGCGGCGCGCGGCCATCGCCGGGCGCGCGGAATGGAGAGCTCCGCCTCCTCTACGTCGCGCCCGAGCGCTTCGCGTCCGAAGCGTTCGCCCGGCGACCTCGTCGGAGCTGCGCGCTGTCGCGCTTCGCCGTGGACGAGGCGCACTGCGTCTCGGAGTGGGGGCACGACTTCCGTCCCGACTACCGCCGCCTGGCCGATGCGGCCGGCCGCTGCCGCCGGGCCGACGGCGCCGACAGGCCGGCCGCCGATCATCGCCGTTCACGGCCACGGCGACGCCGGAGGTCCGCGACGACATCGTGGCGCTGCTCGGCCTCGCAGAGCCGGAGGTCTTCGTCGCCGGGTTCGACCGGCCCAACATCTTCTTCGACGTGCGCCGCGTCTCCGGCGAGCTCGAGAAGCGGGCGCTCCTGCCGGAGCTCGTCGGGAGCGGGCGGGCCCTCGTCTACGCCGCGACGCGCAAGAGCGCCGAGCGCGCCGCCGACGCGCTGCGCGCGGCCGGGGTGCAGGCCGAGGCGTACCACGCGGGCCTGAACGAGGCCGAGCGCACCCGCGTCCAGAACGGCTTCGCCGCGGGCACGGCTGCGCGTCGTCTGCGCGACCAACGCGTTCGGCATGGGGATCGACCGGCCCGACGTCGAGGCGGTCGTGCACTTCGAGATCCCCGGCTCGCTCGAGGCCTACTACCAGGAGATCGGCCGCGGCGGGCGCGACGGACGGCCCGCGCACGGCGACGCTCCTCTGGAACTACGTGGACGTCCGCACGCGCGAGTTCTTCATCGAGAAGGAGGACGACGAAGCCGGACCTCGCTGCGCCCGCGCGCGCCGCTCGACCCGAGCAGCGCGAGAGGAAGCGCGAGCTCGACCGCAAGAAGCTTCGCCGCATGATCGCCTACGCCGACTCGACCGGCTGTCTGCGCGCGGCGCTCCTCGGCTACTTCGGCGAGCCGGGCGCGCCCGCCCGGTGCGGCCACTGCGGCAACTGCGCGCGGCGGCGCGCGCTCGACGGCGACGAGCTGCTCGTTCGTCCGGAAGATCCTGTCCGGCGTCGCGCGCGCCGGCGAGCGGTTCGGGAAACGGAAGGTCGTCGCCATGCTCGTCGGCGAACCTCGAGGGCCTGCCCGAGCCGCTGCAGAACCTCTCGACGACGGGCCTCCTCTCCGCGGAGGACCCGAAGAAGATCGAGCGGTGGGTGGATGCCGCCGTCGGCGCGGGGCTCCTGCGCGCCTCCGACGACGTCTACCGCACGCTTTCGCTGACGCCGCCGGGACGCGAGGTGATGGCCGGCCGTTCGACCGAGGCCGAGCTGACGCTGCCCGAGCCTCCGCGGCCGCGCCTCCCGCGCGGCAAGACGAAGCGGGCCCTCGCCGCGGTCCGGGACGCAGGGTCGGGCACCGCCACGGTCCTCGCCAGCGACGCGCCCGACGGAGACCGACCACATCCTTTTCGCGGAGCTCAAGGCCTGGCGGCGGCGCGAGAGCGGCGGATCGCTCGGTTCCTCCTTACGTGGTCTTCCACGACCGCACGCTCGCCCTGATCGCCGCATTGAAGCCGCGCTCGCTCGACGCGCTCGCCCAGGTCCCCGGCATCGGCCCCGCCAAGCTGGCCGCCTACGGACCCGCCCTTCTCGCCTGATCGCCCCGGGGTAGCGTTCGATCGCCAGCTCTTGTCATCCTGAGCGAAGCGAAGGATCTGCTCCGCCAATGGTCCGTTGGGAGGTATCGATGTTCTCTCGCGTCATGCGCTGCCTGGCAATCTCGCTTCTCGTTCGTTGCCTCCTCCCGCGCGGTCAGCCCGGCGCCGCCTCCTTTCACGCTCGAGCAGGTCCTCTCGGCTCCCTTCCCGACGGAGCTGACCGCCGGCCCTTCCGGCGCTCTCGCGTGGGTCTTCAACGACCGCGGCGCGCGCAGCATCTGGATCGCGGAACCGCCCGACTACAAGGGAAGGCGGTTGACGTCGTTCCTCGCCGACGACGGACAGGAAATCTCGGACCTGGCGTTCTCGGCGGACGGCAAGAACATCGTCTTCGTCCGCGGCGGCGGCGCGAACCGGCGGGGCGAGATCCCCAATCCCGGCAGCAGCGCCGAAGGGGCGGAACAGGCGGTCTTCGTCGCGCCGACGGCCGGCGGGAGCGCCGCGCCGGATCGGCGACGGCCACGCGCCCGCCATCTCTCCGAAGGGCATCGTCGCCTACGTCCTGAAGGAGCAGGTCTGGTCCGCGCCGCTCGAGGGAAGCGAAGCCGGCGCAGCTCTTCAAGGGCCGGGGCGACGACGCGGCCCTGCGCTGGTCGCCGGACGGGTCCCGCCTCGCCTTCGCCAGCCGGCGCGGCGACCACAGCTTCATCGGCGTCTACGAGCCGGCGGGCAAGACCGTCCGCTACCTGGACCCGAGCGTCGACCGCGACTCGGCTCCCGTCTGGGCGCCCGACGGAAAGCGCCTCGCCTTCCTGCGGTTCCCCGCCTCGAAGGAGATCCAGTCCTTCCGCCCGCACCGGGAAGCGGAGCCCTGGTCGCTGCGCGTCGCCGACGCCGCGACGGGGACGTCGCGCGAAGTCTTCCGGGCGGAGAAGGGGCGCGGCAGCGTCTATCGCAACGTCGTGGCGGAGAATCAGATCCTCTGGGCCGACGGCGACCGCCTCGTCTTCCCGTGGGAGCGCGACGGCTGGACGCACCTCTACTCGGTTCCCGCCGCCGGCGGCTCGCCGGCCTCGCTCCTGACGCCCGGTGCCGTTCGAGGTCGAATACGTTTCGCTCTCCGCCGACCGGAAGAGCGTCCTCTTCAATTCGAACCAGGACGACATCGACCGGCGCCATCTCTGGAAGGTTTCCGCGGCCGGCGGAAAGCCCGCGCGCGCTCACGAGCGGCGAAGGGATCGAATGGGATCCCGTCGCGACGAGCGACGGAAAGGCGGTCGCGTACTTCCGGTCGGGCGCGAAGATGCCGCCGCAGCCGGCGATCCAGGCCGGTTCGGGCGGCCGCGCGCGGGACTCGCCGCCGGGACGGTCCCGGCGGACTTCCCGCTGAACGCGCTCGTCGTGCCGGAGCCGGTCGTCTTCGCGGCGGCCGACGGGATGAAGATCCACGGCCAGCTCTTCCGGTCGCCGAACCTGCACTCCGGCGCGCGAGCGCCCGGCGACGATCTTCTTCCACGGCGGCTCGCGCCGGCAGATGCTGCTCGGCTGGCACTACAACTACTACTACCGCAACTCCTACGCCTTCAACCAGTACCTGGCCAGCCGCGGCTACGTCGTCCTCTCGGTCAACTACCGCAGCGGCATCGGCTACGGCATGGAGTTCCGCGAGGCGCTCGACTACGGAGCCGTGGGCGCCTCGGAGTTCAACGACGTGATCGGCGCCGGGCTCTACCTGCGGGGCCGCGCCGACGTGGACCCGGACGCGCATCGGCCCTCTGGGGCGGCTCCTACGGCGGCTACCTGACGGCGCTCGGCCTCGCGCGCGCCTCGGACCTCTTCGCCGCCGGGCGTGGACTTCCACGGCGTCCACGACTGGAACGACGTCATCACGAACTTCGAGCCCGCCTACGACCCGCGAAACGCCAGGACGTGGCGCGCCTCGCCTTCGACGTCCTCGCCGATGGCCTCGGTCAAGACCGTGGCGCTCGCCCGTCCTTCTCATCCACGGCGACGACGACCGCAACGTCCCCTTCGGCCAGAGCGTGGACCTCGCGCAGGCGCTCCGCCAGAAGGGCGTCGAGTTCGAGGAGCTCATCTTCCCCGACGAGATCCACGACTTCCTCGATCCACGCGCACTGGTTGACGGCGTACCACGCGCGCGGCGGATTTTCTCGACCGGCGACTTAACGGCAGGCAGGGTCTAAGAGTCGAAGGTCCAGTAAGGTCTAAAGTGGAACGGGAGGAGGCATTGAGGAAGACGATTCCTTCATTGCTGGCTGCGTGTTTTGCTTCCTGGCAGGCGCGAGCGAGCGGGAGCGCGCGGACGCGGAGAAGGCGCGAAAGAAGCTCGCGAAGGAAGACGTCGCCTTCACGCCGGAGATGTTTCTGAAGAAGGTCTTTTCGGGAGACGAGGACATCGTCCAGCTCTTCCTCGAGGCCGGGATGCCCGGTGGACACGGCGCGACGACAAGGGGTGGTCGGCGCTTCACCGCGGCGGCGCAGGGCGACAGCGAGAAGACTCTCGCCGTGATCCTCGAAGGCGAAGCCGCGCTCGAACGCGAAGACGAGGTCGGGAGACACGCGCGCTGCGCCGCGCGCGCGGCGAGCGGAGCGCGAAAAACGTCGCTCTGATCAGGCCAGGCGGGGACGGACGTCAACGCGGTCTGCAGCGTTCAGAAGACCGCGCTCCACGAGGCGGCGCACGAGGGAGACGCCGCGAAGGTGTCGGCGCTCCTCGCGGCCGGCGCGAGGACCGAGGCGCGCAACGACAAGGGCGAGACGCCCCTGCACCTCGCCACCAGCCAGGCGACCCCGGCACGTCGTCAGCGGCGCTCTGATCCGCGCGAAGGCGGACGTCAACGCGAAAACGAAGCACGGAGAGACGCCTGCACCACGACGCCACGGGCTGGGACAAGCCGGCCGATCGTCACGGCGCTGCTCGACGGCGGGCGCCGAAGTGGACGCGCGCGACGCACCTCCGGGCACACGCCGCTCTACGACGCGGCCGGGCGTCGGGCGCGATGCGGATCATCCCGCTGCTGATCGCCGCGGGCGCCGATCCGCAGGCGAAGGTCCCGGAACGAGCGAGACCCCGATGAAGGCCGCGCGGGCCGCGGAACAAGCACAGGTCGTGCGACGATGCTCTGAAGGACGCTGAAGCACATCTCCGCCGGCGGCGCCCACGAAGAGCGAGCCGGCGGCGCCAGGCGCCGGCCGCGTCCGTCGCAGCGCGAATCACTCCCTTCGGCGAAGACGGCCGGCAGGAGCTGAAGAAGATGGGACTCACGGCCGGACAAGAAGACGCTCTTCGAGCGCGTCGGAAGGACGCGACGTCCGGGCGGTCCGGCTGATTCTGGCGCCGGGCTGTCGCTCCGCGCTCGCGCAACGAGCGAGGCCGCCACGCCGCTCTGCGGTCGCGGTCGAGGCCGGCGACGGAAGAGATGGTCGAAGGCCCTGATCGCCGCCGGAGCCAATCGCCAACGATCCCGGCGCCGACGTCGAACAAGTCCATGGAGTACGGGGACACGCTCGTGATGCGGGCCGTGGACCGCAGCAACCGGAGATCCTGAAGGCTCTCCGTCGCGGGCGAAAGCGGACGTCAACAAGGGCAACGCCTACGGCGTCAACGGCCTGATGAGCGCCGCGATGCAGGGGCGCGCGCGAGCTCGTCGGGATCCTCGTACGCAGGCGGGCGCCAACGTCAACGCGCGCGACAAGAACGGGACGCCCGTCCTCTACAGCGCCGTCCAGGGCGGCAATTCCGACGTCGTGCAGCGTCCTGATCGACGGACGGGCGCCGACACGTCGGTCAACCGGAAGCTCCTCCTCGACACGGCGAAGTCGAGAAGGATCCCGAAGCTCGTCGGGCGCTCGAGCGGAGCCGCCGGCCGGCAAGCGAAAGAAGGCGGGCCTCGTGACAAGTCGCGACGTCGGGCCTCAGTCCGATTCGCCGCTCCGCCCGCGGAGCCGACGGCGAAGTCGGCCTCGACCGGTACCGGAAAGAAGCCGCTGACGGGCAAGCAGGCCTATGACCTGACGCAATCGCGTGACGGCTGAAGTGGCAGAAGGACGCCGGACTGACGGAGCTCTCGACGACCTCGGAGGGGCCGCTCGATTGCGGAGGGCCGCTCCGGCCACTGGGTCGCCCACTACTACTCGCCCTCGGGCAAGGCAGGTCTCCTCGGCGAGCCTCGACAACGGCAAGCTCACGCACTCGCGCATCCGAGCAGCGAGCTGCGAGACGCGTCCCGATCGAGGCCGACACGATCCTCGACACGAAGCGCCTGCGGGAGATCGCCGAGGAAGCCGGCGGCGTCGAAGTGCTCCTCGCGCGGCGCGTCAGCGTCAGCGCCGGCCTCGTGCCGAACCGCGGCCGCGCCCTCTGGTACTTCAACTACTCCGACAAGGAGACCTCGAAGAACATCTGCACGATCGTCGTCAACGCGAACGGCGGAAAGGTCGAGCTGGCGGACGTGAAGTGAGGTTCTAAGGTCTAAGGTCTAAGGTCTAAGGTCTAAGGTCGAGGCGAATCGTGAAGGATCGGGTCGTCTATTCGAGCGAAAAGGGGCGGATCTGCGCCGAAGTGCGGATGGCCGGCCGCGGACTGCCACTGCGCGTCGAGCGCTGCCGGGACCGCAGGAGGCCGTTCCTGCGAAGATCACGGCCACTCTGAATCTCGAGAACGCCGGGCCCGGGCAAAGAAGGTCACGGTGATCCACGGCCTTCCGAAGAACACTGCGTTCCTGGAATCCCTCTGCAAAGGAGCTGAAGAAATCCTGCGGGACCGGCGGCAAAGCCGGCGACGACTTCGTCGAGCTGCAGGGCGATCAGCGCGAACGCCTCCGCGACCTCCTCGCGCAGAAAGGCTGGACCGTCAAAGGGATGACCCGGCCGACCTTCGACCTTGGACCTTAGACCTTAGACCTTAGACTTCCCCCATGACCACTCGCATCTACCTCGTCCGCCACGGCGCGACGGTCCTGTCCGCCGAGGACGCCTTCGCCGGCGAGACCGACGTGGCCCTCTCCGAGGAAGGACGCGCGCAGGCGCAGAGCCTCGTCGGCGCGGCTGGCGCGGCGAGCCGATCGCCGCGTTCTACGCGTCGCCGATGGCCGCACGATGGAGACGGCGCGGATCCTGGCCGAGCCGCACGGGCTGGAGGTCGTTCCGCGCGACGGCCTGCGCGAGATCTCGCACGGCCGCTGGGAGGGGCGCAAGCGCGCCGAGGTCGAGAAAGCTCTTCCCCGAGGAGTACGCCCGATGGGAGGCGGACCCGTTCTCCGTCCGCGCCGTCCGGGAGGCGAGACGGCCTCGCCGTCACGGCGCGCGCGCTGCCGGATCTCCTCGCGGATCGTCGAGGCGCACACGGACCAGCCACGTCCTGATCGTCTCGCACAAGGCGACGATCCGCCTCCTCGATGCAGCATCCTCCTCGGCTTCGACCCGCGCGCCTACCGCGACCGCCTCGACCAGAGCCCGGCGTCGCTCAACATCCTCGACTTCCGCGACGCGTCCCACGCGCAGGCTCTCCCTCTTCAACGACACCTCGCACTACGCGCCGAGCTGCTCCGTCGACCCCGAAATGCCGACACGGCCGCCTTCTCGAAATGGTGGGCCGACGCCGTGCAGGTCATGTATACACTATGACGATCTCCGCAGCGCCCGCCGCAGGAATCGCTTCCGGTCAGTGTATGATGTAGACACTGACACTATCACCGCAACGAATCTACCGGCACGCGAGGAGCAGGAGGGCGGCGGGCAGCGCCACGCCGGCCAGGATGAGCAGGGTCGTGACGAGGGCGGGGCGGCGCGAGCAGGCGGTAGGCCATCACGATGCCGAGGACGGTCGTCGGACGCCAGGCCCGCGGCGCGCGCCAGGGACGAACCAGCGCATCGCGGCGGCTCCTGGCGGCGGCGGGAACGCCGGGGAGCGACCGGCGTCCTTGTGGATGTCCGTGAAGAGCGTGATCGCCTTTCGCCGGCTTGTAGCTGCCGTCCTTCTTCGCGTCGTTGAAACGGAAGACCTGCCACGCGCCGCTGACGGCGAAGACGATCAGCAGCGGACCGAAGAGACTGCCGAGATAGAGGTGCACGAGCCGCAGTTTTTCATGGCGGGGATATTAGACCGGCGGCAGGACTCCCTCAGCCGGCCTCTCCCGCCGGGAGAGGGAAGAGCGCGAGGGCGTGATTTGCTTCTCGGCGGTGGATGTGAGATTCTGCGGTCTCGACGTCCGGCATTGCGGGGCCTCTGAGGCTCCAATCAACGGGCGGTTGCACCACGAACGTAGGCCTCGCCGGCGATTCCTCCGTTCCCGAATAAAGCCGGAGTAATCATGCGGTGAGCCGCTCCCGCCAAAACGGGAGACAGCCGCGGAAAGAACACACAGTTTCCATGCCTTTTTCCACTTTCGGACTCCATCCCGACCTCATGCGCGGCGTCAAGGAGATGGGCTTCACGCGCCCCACGCCGATCCAGAAGGACACCATCCCGCCCGCGATGGAAGGGCGCGACGTCCTCGCCTGCGCGATGACGGGCAGCGGCAAGACCGCCGCCTTCGTCCTGCCGATCCTGCACCGCCTGATGGGAAAGAAGCGCGGCGTCACGCGGGCGCTGATCCTCACGCCCGACGCGGGAGCTCGCGGCGCAGATCGACGAGCACGCCGAACGCAGCTCGCGGCGCACACGCCGCTGCGCGCGGCCGCCATCTTCGGCGGCGTCGGCATGGTCCCGCAGGAGCACGCGTTCCGCACGGGCGTGGACGTCCTCGTGGCGACGCCCGGGCCGCCTGCTCGACCACTTCCGGTTTCCGTACGCGAAGCTCGACGGCCTCGAGATCCTCGTCCTCGACGAGGCGGACCGGATGCTCGACATGGGCTTCCTGCCCGGACATCCGCCGGATCCTGAAGCACCTGCCGGCCAAGCGGCAGACGCTCTTCTTCTCGGCCACCGATGCCCGCCGCCGATCATCGAGCCTGACGCGCGAGATGCTGCAAGAGCCGTTCACGGTCAACCTCGAGCGCGCGCCGACGCCGGCGGTCGGCGATCACGCAGGCGGTCTATCCGGTGCCGCAGAACCTGAAGGCGCCGCTCCTGCTCGAGCTCGTCAAGCGCGGCGACATCAAGAACGTCCTCGTGTTCACGCGGACCAAGCACCGCGCCAACCGCCTCGCCGAGACGCTGACCAAGCGCGGCGTCCCGTGCGAGCGGATCCACGGCAACCGCACGCCAGGCGCAGCGCACGGCGGCGCTCGCCGGGTTCAAGGCCGGGACGCTTCCGCGTCCTCGTCGCGACCGACATCGCCGCGCGCGGCATCGACGTCGAGGCGCTCTCGCACGTCGTCAACTTCGACGTGCCCAACGTGCCCGGACGACTACATCCACCGCGTCGGCCGCACCGCCCGCGCCGAGATGACGGGCGACGCCTTCACCTTCGTCGTCGCCGGAGGAGGAGGCGGACCTGCGCGCGATCGAGCGCGCGATCGGCAAGCGCCTTCCGCGCGTCACCGTGCCGGGCTTCGACTACCGCGCCGCGCCGGCGGAGAAGCTCGAGGTGCCGCTCGCCGAGCGCATCGCGGCGATCCGCGCCCGCAAGACGCGACAGACCGGGCCCGCGCGAAGGAGAAGGCGGACCGCCGGGCGGCCCACGCCGCCGCGCCGCATCCGCAGAAGCCGAAAGAGTCGGGGTTCCGCAGCCCTGGTCATCCTCCTCGGCAGCAATGCAGCGGCGG
>ERZ1370068.3327-contig-2441_pt1 | contig 45603 bp, 74 predicted proteins | sample MGYA00561227_ERZ1370068 | MGnify/ENA primary metagenome ERZ1370068 (study PRJEB38410, sample SAMEA6850437) | metagenome | study: Metagenomic assessment of the ecological functions of the soil: analysis of the soil microbiota associated with the... | reverse complement strand
AAGCGCCGATGTATTGCTAACCGCGGGCTGGCACGCGGGACCGTTGGCCGTAGATTGCCGGCGGCTTGCTGTACCGGCAACGAACTCCGTCGACGAAAGGAGCTGGCCGCCAATCCGCCCGCGCGGCGGCATCAGCGCGGCGCGCCTCCAAGGCGGGCGGGATGGGCAACGTTTTCTCATCAGACTCAGCGCTGTTCCTGGTGGCCTTTGCCGAAGCCTGTTTGCGCTGATCTGGCGCTGATCACCGGACTTGCCACGACTGCCGACGAGTTTTCTGCTCGCCCTGCGTGCCCGGTGATCTCGCCAAGGCGAGAACTTATCTGGCCGAGGATTTTCGTGCGGCCGCGCCCGAACAGCAATTACGGAGTTTCGTGTGGCGCGTCCTGGCGCTCGGCAGTGCAACGTCGGCCACCTGGAAAGTTCGCGCTCGATCAAAAACTCGCACCGGCAGCCTGCGGGGGTCGCGAAACCCACCAACGGCGGTTCAATCCCGATGAGCACCTCGCCGGAGCGCGACACGACGCCTGGAAGATCTGCCGCCGCAAGATGGACGCGGGAATTCAGTCCGTTACAGACCGCGCGCGACGCCGAGCGTGGCTCGACGTGTGCGCGGCTGGTGCGCGCCACGACGCATGATTTTGCCGACGCCGTCCGCGCGCAAAGGATTTCACCGGCAGTTCCGATGGCCGATATTGCCACTGTGTGGCAAAAAGCAAGATCGCGCCCGCCAGATCTTGGCGATGCCAGAGCTTCGTCGACGCAGGACTGGACTGCGTTTCCTCAACGACCTCGAGCCGGTCATCGGCGTCGAGCGGTCATCATCGATGGCAGACGGGCGCGCTCGCGATCGAAGGAAGTTATCCGAGCTCGCCGAATGCATTCACCTTCCCCGAACACACCGTTACCTGTACGAAGGGCTCTGAGCTGGAAGTTGATCAGCATCAACTCCGGAGATCGTGGCTGAGCTCAAGCGTAGGTCAGCGCCGGAGTTTCTACCACACGCGAGGGTCTCGGAGTTTGAGTTCGCTTGCCGCTCGCTTCGTCACGCCGATCTTGACGGTGCGCCGCCGGCGGCGAGCTTGCTGAGGCAGCAGCTCCTCCGCCAGTGGCCACGATTTGCCCTGCTCGCCATGAGCCGCGCCATCGGCGCGCGCGCCCATCTTCGGGTCGTAGCCCTTCTCCGGCCAGCCAGCGGCGCGCGGCATCGTCGAGCATGATCGACACGCTCTTCTTCTCGAGCTGCGCCTCGATCTCGAGCAGTAGTTTGTCGACCACGCGTTCGATGACCGGCATGTCGAGCGGCGCGAACTGGATGATGGCATCGATACGGTTGCGGAACTCCGGCGAGAACAGCCGCTTGATCGCCTCGGAGCCGTCGGACTGACGTGGTCTGGTGCGACGAGACCGATCGACGCACCGGTTCATTTCGAACGCGCCGGCGTTGGTCGTCATGATCGATGATGACGTGGCGGAAGTCCGCCTTGCGGCCGTTGTTGTCGGTCAGCGTGCCGTGGTCCATGACCTGCAGCAGCAGGTTGAACACGTCCGGATGCGCCTTCTCGATCTCGTCGAGCAACAGCACGCAGTGCGGATGCTTGGCGATCGGCTTCGGTGAGCAGGCCGCCCTGGTCGAAGCCGACGTAGCCGGGCGGCGCGCCGATCAGGCGCGACACCGTGTGCCGCTCCATGTACTCCGGACATGTCGAAGCGGATGAACTCGATGCCCAGCGCGATGGCGAGCTGACGCGTCGACTTCGGTCTTGCCGACGCCGGTGGGCCCGGCGAACAGGAAACTGCCGATCGGGTTTGCGCTGGTGCGCCCAGGCCCGAGCGCGCCATCTTGATCGCGGCGGCCGAGCGCAGTCGATGGCCTTCGTCCTGGCCGTAAGATCGACCAGCTTGAGGTTGCGCGTCGAGGTTGCGCAGCACTTCTTGTCGGACGCCGAGACGCTTCTCGGCGGGATGCGCGCCATGCTGCGACCACGTCCTCGATGTCGTGCACCTCGACGCGTCTGCGCTCACGCTCGTTCACGGCTGCAGGCGCAGTCGTGCGCCGGCCTCGTCGACCACGTCGATGGCCTTGTCGGGCATGTGTCGTTCGTTGATGTGCGCCGCGGCAGTTCGGCCGCGGCACGAGATCGCATCGTACGGAATAGGTGATGCCGTGATGCTGCTCGAGGCGCGGCTTCAGGCCCATGAGGATGTCGATGGTCTCCGGACACCGAAGGTTCGGACCACGTCCGATCTTCTGGAAGCGGCGCGCCAGCGCGTGATCCTTCTCGAAGATGCCGCGGTATTCCTGGTAGGTGGTCGATCCGATGCAACGCAGCTCGCCGTTGGTGAGCACCGGCGTGATCAGGTTCGAGGCGTCCCATGACGCCGCCGAGGCCGCGCCGGCGCCGATCACCGTGTGGATTCTCGTCGATGAAGAGAATCGCGCCCGGCTGCTTCTTCACTCGGCGATCACGCTCTTGAGCCGCTTTTCGAAATCGCCGCGATATTTGCGTGCCGCGCGATCAGCGAGTTCCATGTCGGCGGGAATAGATAGTGCAATCGGACAACACGTCGGGGACTTGCCCTCGACGATCATGCGCGCGCAGGCCTTCGGCAATAGCCGTCTTGCTGACGCCGGCTTCGCCGACGTACAGCGGATTGTTCTTGCGGCGGCGGCATGGATCTCGATGGTGCGTTCCACTTCGAGCGTGCGGCCGATCAGTGATCGATCTTGCCGTCCTGCGCCAGCTGGTTGAGGTTGCTGGTGTACTTGTCGAGCGAGCTGCCGCCTTCGCCGTCGCGCTCGCGATCTTCTCGCCGCCGGCCTCTTCCTTGGCGGTTTTCCTCGGCGATCTTCGACAGGCCGTGCGGAGACGAAATTGACCGACATCGAGGCGCGTGACTTCGGCGCGGTTCAGCAGGTGATACCGCGTGGCTCTCGCTTCTCGCTGAAGATGGCGATGAGTACATTGGCGACGCCGACCTCCTTCTTGCCGGAGGACTGCACGTGGAACACCGGCGCGCTGGAGCACACGCTGGAAGCCCAGCGTGGGCTGCACCTCGCGGTCCTCGTCGTTAGGCAGTCGGGGCGTGGGTGCGATCCAGGTGTCTCGTTCAGCGAGTCCTTGAGCTTGGCTGAGGTCCGCACCGCAGGCCCGCAGGATCTCGCGCACCTTCGGGGTATCGAGGATGGACAGCAGCAGGTGCTCGACCGTCAGGAACTCGTGGCGAGCGTCACGCGCCTTGGCGAAGGCGTCGTTCAGACAGAATTCGAGCTCTTGGCGATAACACCTTTGCAACCTCTCGACCGTTGAATCCCTCGTCAGTGCCTCTTCGAAGCGTGCACATCAGAGGATGATGATGGTCACGGGCGTAAGAGGTCACCAGGGCACACTTTGGTTTCCGCTATTTCATATGTGAACACACCGCAGATGCCTTTGCCCTGGTGTATGTACCTCCAGCATGACGCGCGTCGCAGTCGTGCGGTCCATGCGGAAGAACTTCTGAGAACGTCGACGACGAACTCCATGGGGTGTAATCGTCGTTGAGCAGCACCACCTGATATAAGGGCGGCTGCTTTGGTCTTGGGCTCGGCTTCTTCGACTGCGAGGCCCGCGCCGCCGTGATCGGGGCGTTCGGTTTCGGGACTGGGCATTGGCGACCTTTAGTAGGGTCGTCGATTGGCAACACAAAGTGCGCGACGACGCGACTGCGTTTCGCCGAGTACAAAACAAAGCGCTTGAGGCTGCTGCGGAGCGAAACGTATCATCATGGAAATGACGGCAAACCTCTGGAGTTCAGGCGGCGGTGGCGGGGGCGACTGGCGCTCCATCCGCTGCTGGCGCGCGCACCCCAGGTCGTCACCTTCCGTTCTGGCGTCTGGCGTCGCCGCCCAACTGGCGTTGCATCGTGGTGGCGACTGACCAGCCGCAGCCGTCAGGCAGGCCGACGCCCGTTGGCTGCCCTGCCCGTCGCGCCGCCGCTCTGACATCGGCGGTCTCGTCAACGCCCATCTGTTCGGCGACGCGGTCGTGCAGGCAACAGCGGCGATGCCGCGAATGCGCCGCCTTCGAGCATGCCGCTGGTGCTGGCGGGTCTGCTGGCCACCGCCGATCCCGAAAGGAGGCATGGCCATCATTGGAGAAAGCGCCGCAGGCGGCCAAGGTTGTCGCCGTCGGCCAGCAGGTTCCGGCGGCGCTCAGCTGCATTCGGTCTACAGCCGATCGGCCATCATCGATCGCAACGGCGCGCTCGAAGTCCGTGTACCTGCTGCGCACCGATGCGCCGGGACCGTGGGATGGCGCCGCCGCCGCCTCCGCCGGTCGCGGGCTATCGATAGCAACGAGTGCCGTGGTGAGCGCATGCGCAAGCTGGTGAGCGACGATCCGGGCGTCATCGGCGCAGGTCCTGCGCCCGCAGCCAGTGTTCGCCGGTGGCAAGATGCGCGGCTTCCGCGTCTACCCGGGCGCCGAACCGCGCAGGCGTTCGCGCGGCTGGACCGCGCGCCGGCGATCATCGGTCACCGCGATCAACGGCACGCCGCTCGACGACAAGGATCGCGCCCAGGAAATCTTCGGCACGCTCAGTTCTCTCGACCGATGCGCGCGTCACGCGTCACGCGCAACGGGCAGCCCGCAGGAACTGGTGCTCAACATCGCGCAGATTGCCGCGAAGCCGAGCCAGCCGGCGGCCCCAATGCCGGATGGCAGTGTCCCGATCGGACCAGGACGTCGCCCGGATCCCGAGTCAGCCCGGAAACGACAATAGCCACGAATATGAACCTGTGACCAGCAATGACACCAGAGAAACCTCGTTCCGCCAGGCATGCTCACTGCCGATGATCTCGCGTTCAGCCGCGATCATGGCTGTCGGTCAGCGCGCAGCCGCCGTGCGCCAGCACAAACGGCCAGCGCATCACCCGAACTTCGCGCGACGCCGAGATCGGCCAGGATGATCGAGGCCGGTCGCGGCCGCGACCGGCAAGACGCATCATTCCCGACCCGCGGTGCGCGCAGCGTCACCGATGCTGTCGCAGACGCGCGATGACGCCCGGACGACGTTCTACGAGGCCTTCCTGGCGCTGCTCCAGGTGCCACCAGTTCGTGGCGGTGGAATCGGGCGGCATCATCCACATCGTCCCCGACGCCAACGCGCGGCCAGATGCCCAACATCGACCTGCGTCGGACCACATTCGCGGCCGGACTCGGACGAGCTCATCACGCAGGTGATCGCGGTGGAGAACGTGAACGCCGCGCAGCTGGTGCCGGTGCTTGCGTCCGCTTGATGCCGCAGGCGGCTGCACATGGCCGCCTATCCGAGCCGGCAACATCCTCATCCTGTCCGATCGCGCCAGCAACGTGAGCTCGCGTGATGCGCATCATCAAGCGCATCGACCAGCAGGGGCGACAACGAAGTCGACATCATCAGCCTGCAGCACGCGTCGGCCAGCGAAGTCGTGCGCGTGGTGAACACCTTCTTCCGCACGCAGGCCGCGCAGGCGGCGGCGGCGCTTCCGCGACGCGCGTGATCGCCGACGACCGCTCGAACAGCGTGCTCATCGGCGGCGACAAGTCTGCAGCGTCTGCGCATCAAGGCGCTGGTGGCGCACCCTCGACACACCGCTCGACAACGGCGGCGACACGCAGGTGATGCTACCTGCAGTTCGCCGACGCCGAAAAGATCGCCACCAAGCTCAAGGAACAGATCAGCGCCACTGTGGCCATCACCGGCGCGGCGGCGCCGGCAGGCGGGCGGCGCAGGTCGGCGGCGTCAGCCGCCGAGCGCCGACCGATCCACCACCATCTGGGCCGAGCCGGAAACCAATGCGCTGGTGATCACCGCGCCCGCCGAGCGTCATGCGCTCGCTGAGGGCCGTGATCGACAAGCTCGACATCCGCCGCGCGCAGGTGCTGGTCGGAGGCCATCATCGTCGACGTGCAGCGTGCAGCAAGAACGCCGAGCTCGGCGTGAACTGGGCGGTGTGGTCGAAGACAGCGACACGCGCATCCCGGTCGGGCGCCTTCCAGCAGCCGGTCGGCGGCGTGAATCTCGTCGCAGCTCGCGTCAGCGGTCGACAATCCCGTCCGGTCGCGGCAACGCGGGCATTCGCTCCGGGCACCACTTTCGGCATCAGCCGCATCGCCGCCACCGGCGTGAATTTCGCCGCCATGATCCGCGCGCTGCAGGGCGACTCGAACACCAATCGTGATCGCCACGCCGTCGGCGGTGCACGATGGATAACCAGGAAGCGCAGACTGAAGGTGGCGCAGGAAGTGCCGTTCATCACCGGCTCAGTACACCAACACCGGCAGCACCAGCAATGGCGAAGTGAATCCCTTCACCACCGTGCAGCGCCAGGAAGTCGGCACCATCCTCAAGATCACGCCGCAGGTGAACGACGGCGGCGAGCTGGTGCAGCTCAAGATCGAGCTCGAGAGTTCGGCGCTTTCCGGCAGCACTGCGGCGACGCGAACAGCCCATCACCAACAAGCGCACCGTCGAGCACCAATGTGCTCATCGAGGACGGCGGCATCGTGGTCGCTCGGCGGTCTGATCCGCGACAGCGCGCACGCGCGGCGAACAGCGCGTGCCCTATCTCGGCCGCATCCCGATGCATCGGCGAGCTTGTTCAAGACCCGCAGCCGCGAACGCGACGAAGACGCAACCTCATGGTGTTCATCCGGCCGAAGATCTCTGAGTCGATGAGTTGTCGACGGCCATCGCGACCGACGCCAAGTACAACTTCATGCGCGCGACAGCAGCAGAAGTCCGGCGCGACCCGGGCCGAGATCCTGCCGCTGATTCCGTTCATACAAGGACCCGCAGCTGCCGCGATTCCTCGCCGCCGCCGCCGCGTCGAGACTGCGCCGGGCCACGTGGATCCGGACGGCGCACTCACGAGGCCACAAAGCGCCCGCCGGTGCGCACGAAACACGCCGCCACCGCGCGCAGCGCACCGCACGCAATGAACGACGCCGCCGCCGCGCGAGTCGCCGCGTCGCGCAGCGCGTCGGCTTCGCCTTCGCCAAACGTCACGGCGTGCTGGTACGTCGCGTGCACGAAGGCGTCGCCGAGTGCGTGTTACCGGCCCGGCGCGGCGCCGCTGGCGGTTGCCGAGGTGCGCCGCTATCTGGGTGTGCCGCTCAGCCTCGAAAGGGTCGAGGAAGCAGCGCTTCGACTCGCTGCGCGGCAGGCCTACGAGGCCGGCAACGACGCGATGGAGGCCGCCGCAGGCGTCGAGGAATCCACCGACCTCGCGCCACCTCGCGCAGGACCTGCCCGAGCAGGCCGACCTGCTCGAGAGCGAGGACGACGCGCCGATCATCCGCCTGATCAACGCGCGTGCTCACGCAGGCGGTGAAGGAAAACGCCTCGGACATCCACGTCGAGCCGTTCGAGAACCGGCTGGTGGTGCGCTTCCGCGTCGACGGCGTGCTGCGCGAGGTCCTGCAGAGCAAGCGCGCGGTGGCGCCGCTGGTGGTCTCGCGCATCAAGGTCATGTCGAAGCTGGACATCGCCGAGAAGCGCCTGCCGCAGGACGGCCGCATCAGCCTGCAGGATCGCCGGCCGCTCGGTCGACGTGCGCGTCTCGACCATCCCGTCCGGGCCACGGCGAGCGCGTGGTGCTGCGCATCCTCGACAAGCAGGCCGGGCGCCTGGACCTGTCGAGCGCTCGGCATGGATCCGGACGACCGAGCAGCGCATCGCGCGAACTGTTCCGCAAGCCGCACGGCATCATCCTGGTCACCGGACCCACCGGCTCGGGCAAGACCACGACGCTGTACGCCGGCGCTCGAGCACCTCAACGACAACACGCAGCAACATCATGACGGTCGAGGACCCGATCGAGTACTACATCGACGGCATCGGCCAGACGCAGGTCAACACCAAGGTCGAGATGACGTTCGCGCGCGGCCTGCGCGCCATCCTGCGCCAGGATCCGGACGTGGTGATGGTCGGCGAAATCCGCGACCTCGAGACCGCGCAGATCGCGGTGCAGGCCTCGCTCACCGGCCACCTGGTGCTGTCGACGCTGCACACCAACACCGCCGTCGGCGCGGTCACGCGCCTGCGCGACATGGGCATCGAGCCATTCCTGCTGTCGTCGAGCCTCATCGGCGTCGTTGCGCAGCGCCTGGTGCGCACGCTCAATCCGGACATCAAGCAGCCCTTCGAGGCCGGCGAATACGAGCGGCGCCTGCTCGGCCTCGGCCCGAACGATCCCTCGCCCACACTCTATCAAGCCCGGCGCCGAGCCGGCGTGGATTCCGCGGACGCACGGGCATCTACGAACTCGTCATCGTCGACGACCAGATGCGCACCATGATCCACGACGAAGCCGCCGAGCATGAGCTCGAGCGGTACGCGCGCACGCTGACGCCGTCGATCCGCGACGATGGGCTCGGATCAAGGTGTTGCGCGGCGAGACCACCATCGAAGAAGTCCTGCGCGTCACGCGCGAGGATTGACCTGCTCCGGCGCTGACGTCATGGGTGCCTTCGAATACACCGCGCTCGATACCGCCGGGCCGCGAACAGAATGGCGTGGTCGAAGGCGACACCGTCAAGCACGTGCGCCAGTTGCTGCGCGAACGGCAGCTGCTGCCGGTCACGGTCGCCGAGGTCAGACACGGCGAGGCCAAGCGCGACGCGCAGCTTCGGCCTGCGCCGTGGCGTATCGGCCTGCCGACCTGTCGCTGCTCACCCGCCAGCTCGCGACGCTGGTGAAGGCCGGGCTGCCGCTCGAAGAGGCGCTGCTCGCGCGTCTCCCAGCAGTCGGAGAAGCCGCGCGTGCAGAGCATCATGCTCGGCGTGCGCGCGCAAGGTCATGGAAGGCCACACGCTGGCCGACGGCCTCAGCGGAATTTCCCAAGGTGTTCCCGGAAATCTACCGGCTCGACGGTGGCCGCCGGCGAAAGTTCGGGCCGCCTGGACGGCGTGCTCGAACGCCTCGCCGACTACACCGAGAATCGCGAGGTGACGCGCCAGAAGGTGCTGGGCGCGATGCTGTACCCCATCGTGCTGTCCGATCGTGTGTTTCGGCATCGTGACCGGCATGATGGTGTACGTCGTGCCGAAGGTCATCGAGGTGTTCGAGGCGAGCAAGGGCAAGCTGCCGCTCGCCACCCAGGTGCTGATCTTCGTCAGCGATTTCCTGCGCAACTGCGGCATCTATCTGCGCGATCGCCATCATTGCCGCCATTGTCGGATTTCGTGTACTGGCTCAAGAATCCAGGACAACCGCGCGGCGCTTCCATCGCTTGCAGCTGCGGATGCCGCTGTTCGGGCGGCTGGTGCGCGGCTTCAATACCGGCGCGTTTCACGCGCACCTTCAGCATCCTCACCGCGAGCGCCGTGCCGGTGCTCGAGGCCATGCGCATCGCGGGCGAAGTGGTGACCAATCTACCCATGCGCGACGCCGTGGCGGCCGCCGCGGCGCGCGGTGCGCGAAGGCGCCCCCATCGGCCGCTCGCTGGCCGGCCAGCAAGCTGTTTCCGCCCATGACGGTGCACCTCATCTCCTCCGGCGAATCGAGCGGCGAGCTCGATTCGATGCTCGGAACGCGCCGCCACCAACCAGGAACGTGAACTGGATTCGATGATGGGCGCGCTGGTCGGCCTGCTCGGACCACTTCTCATAGTTGTGATGGGCCTCTTCGTCATGGGCATCGTTTTTGCAATGCTCATGCCCATCTTCGAAATGAATAATTACATTCGTTGAACATTAACGTGGCGTTAGGGCCATTGCATGACGCCGCCTCCCGTTTTATAACGCGCTCATCTGGGGTCGCGGCGTTAGTGAACGAGAAACCGGAATCAGAAGAGTTCGACGAGGACGAGGAAGAGGTTGCCTTCGAAGCCACCAGCGAAGTCGACTTCGATCGTCTTGCGAAAGACCTGGATGCCGCCAAGAAGCGCGGCCAGAAGCTGGGCGATCCCGCCTGGCGCCGTCTCGAACGCCGCCTCGAGAGACAAGAACACCGCCAGAGCTCACCAGCGATTTCGACGACTACAACATCGAGCGACGGACTCCACGGCGGTCCGCCGGCATGAACAATTCGAAGAGACGACGCAATGGCGGCGTCTGGATGTGACTGTCGCTGGCTGAGGCCTCCCGTCAGCGGAAGTCGCGTGACTGGGTGACGACGGTGCCCAGCATGGGCGTGCGATCGACCAGCCTGCGCGCCACCACGTGGTCACCAGCCCTTCCTTCTGCAGCTGTCCCGTGCACCTCGAGCAGCCGCGAGCCGCTGGCGATGCGCCGCGCGCGCTGACCACACGCGCTCCCAGAGGATGAGATTCACGTAGCCGGTTTCGTCCTCGAGCGTGACGAACATGACGCCCGCCGGCGCTCTGCGGCCGCTGGCGCGCGGTCACGATGCCCGCAACCCGCACCACGCGGCCGTGCGGCAGCTCGCGCCAGTTGCGCGGCGGTCGACGATGTGCGCCGCCGTGAGTTGCTCGCGCAGCAGCGCCAGCGGATGACGCCCAGGGTGAGGCCCGCTGGAACGGTAGTCAGCCGCGATGTTCTGCCCCTCGGTGGGCGGTGCCAGCAGCGGCGTGCCTTCCGGCGCCCGCGGCACCGGCGCCAGCGGCAGCTCCTGCTCGGTGCCGGCCACCTGCCAGAAGGTGAGATGCCGGTTGCCGGACAAGCTCACGCAACGCGCCGGCATCGCGCCAGCGCTTCGAGCTCGCGGCGTCCGAGCGCGGCCGCGCAGCGTCAGGTCCTGCACGCTCGCGAACGGCGCCGCACGCGCGCCGCGTCGATGCGCTCGGCGGCCTCCTCGCTCAGGCCCCTTGACCATGCGCAACCCAGGCGCAGCGCCGGCTCATCGTCGGCGCGACGCTCGAGCGTGCAATCCCAGTCAGCTCGTGGCGAGACGTCGACGGGCCGCACTTCAACTCCGTGGACTCGCGCGTCGCGCACCAGCTGCGCGGGCGCGTAGAAGCCCATGGGCTGGCTGTTGATGAGCGCGCAGGTGAATGCCGCGGGTTCGTAACACTTGAGCCAGGCCGAGCTGTACACCAGCAGCGCGAAACTCGCGGCGTGGGATTCCGGAAAGCCGTATTCACCGAAGCCCTGGATCTGGCTGAAGATCTGGCGCGCGAAGCTGTCGTCGTAACCGCGCGCACGCATGCCTTCGATGAGCCGGCGCTCGAAGTGTCCGAGCCCGCCGCGGCGTTTCCACGCCGCCATGCTCCGGCGCAGCTGGTCGGCCTCGCCCGGGCGTGAAGCCCGCCGCCACGATGGCGAGCTGCATGACCTGTTCCTGGAAGATGGGCACGCCCAGCGTGCGCGACAGCACGCCCCTGACCGCCTCGCTCGGATAGGTGACCGGCTCGAGGCCCTGCCGGCGACGTAGATAGGGATGCACCATGCCGCCCTGGATGGGACCCGGCCGCACGATGGCCACTTCGATCGACCAGGTCGTAGAACTGGCGCGGCGCGAGCCGCGGCAGCATGGACATCTGCGCGCGCGACTCCACCTGGAACACGCCGATGGTGTCGGCGCGCGAAATCATCTCGTAGACGCGCGCGTCTTCGCGCGGGATGTCGGCCAGCCCGAACGGCTTGCGGCGGAAGCCCGCCACCAGCTCGAGGCCGCGGCGCAGCGCCGACAACATGCCGAGGCCCAGCACGTCCACCTTGAGCAGGCCCAGGTCATCGAGATCGTCCTTGTCCCATTCGATGACGGTGCGGTCTTCCATGGCCGCGTTTTCGATGGGCACGAGTTCCTCGAGCAGGCCCTGCGAGATCACGAAGCCGCCGCACGTGCTGCGACAGGTGCCGCGGAAATCCCAGCAGCTCGGACGGCCAGCTGCAGCAGTAGCTTGAGCTGCGGGCTGGCCGGGCTCGAAGCCGGCCTCGCGGACGCGGTCTCGCATCCACCGCGGTATCCCACCATTGCATCGCGCCCGCGAGAGCCGCTCGGCCTGCACGGTGTCGAGCCCCATGCACCTTGGCCATGTCGCGCAGCGCGCTGCGCGGGCGATAACAGATGACCGTGGCGGTGAGCGCGGTGCGATCGCGGCCGTACTTGCGATAGATGTACTGGATGACCTCCTCGCGCCGCTCGTGTTCGAAATCGATGTCGATGTCGGGCGGCTCGTTGCGCTCGCGCGAGATGAAGCGCTCCATGAGCAGCTCGCCGCGCGAAGGATCGACCTCGGTGACGCCGAGCGCAGTAACACACCACCGAGTTCGCGGCCGAGCCGCGGCCCTGGCAGAGAATGTTGAGGCGCGCGCGCCTCGCTCACGATGTCGTGCACGGTGAGAAATAGGATTCGTAGCGCAGATCGGCGATCAGCGCGAGCTCGTAGTCGATCTTGTCGCGCATGTTTCGCGGAACGCCCGCCGGCCAGCGCTTGTGCGCGCCGGCTCCGGTGAGGCTTGCGCAGGTGCGAGGCCGGTGTCTCCCCGCCGGCACCAGCTCGCGCGGATATTCGTAGCGCAGCTCGTCGAGCGAGAAATCCGCGAGCGCGGCGATCTTCACGGTCTCCGCCAGCAGCTCGGGTGGATAGAGCCTGCGCGAGCCGCTCGCGCGGTCGCGCAGGTGGCGTTCGCCGTTCGGGATACAGCCGCTCGCCGGCCTCGGCCACCGTCACCCGGTGGCGCACGGCCGTGAGCGCATCCTGCAGCCGGCGGCGCTCGCGCAGATGCATGTGCACGTCGCCGGCGGCGCGTCAGCGGCAGGCCGTATTGCTGCACCCAGCGCGCGCGCACGCCGCCAGGCGCTCGCGGTCGCGGCCGTCGCGCACCAGCTCCACCGCGATCCAGGCGCGGCGCGCGAAGCGTGCGCGCGATCCACGCGCCCTGCTCTGCCGATGTCCGTGCCGAGCGGCGGCAGCCACAGCGCCAGCGTGCCGGCGCCGACGCTCTTCGGCCGCGCGGCGTCGCGCCAGCGGCCGAGGAATTCCTCGACGTCGGCACGCGTCGAGCCGGTAGCTGCCCTTCTGCGCGCTTGCGGCGGCCGCGCGTGATGAGCCGCGACAGGCGCGCCGTAACCGGCGCGGTTGCGCGCGATGATCACCAGGCGCAGCCCGCAGTCGAGTGCGAATTCCGCGCCGATGAGTAGTTTGATGCCGCCGATCTTTCTTGGCGGCGCCGTGTGTGCACGCACCACGCCGGCCAGCGAACATTCGTCGGTGATGGCGAGCGCGGTGTAACCGAGTTCCTTGGCCTGCGCGATCAGCTCTTCGGCATGCGACGCGCCGCGCAGGAAGCTGAAGTTGCTCGAGGCAGTGCAACTCCGCGTAGTGCGGAGCGCGCGCTCATTCATCCGAAGATCCCGTGCAGGAACCATGGCTGCGTGCCCGCGCATTCACGGTAGATCCACAAGCGCGCGCCATGCCGCATCGCTGCGCGACGTAGTAATCGCGCTGGACATCGGCGCCATCCCACCAGCCGCTCTCGATGCGTTCGGGACCGGCCAGCAATTCGAGACGAGCCGTCATGCCGCGGCCGGCCGCGCTGCGCTTCGAGCGGCTGCAGCGAGCGTGCAGCAGCCACAGCGGCCGGAAAACGGGGACATCCCATTTAATGGCGAAAGCGGTGCAGACCCTCCGCGGTCATTGCATAGGATGTCCCCATTTTGCGGCTGTCGAGCGCGGGTTCGGCCATACGCCAGGCGTGTTCGGGCCGGTGTTCCGGGACGCGGCAGATGCCGTACACCGCCGCGGTGCCGAGCCGTGCGCGCAGGTGTTCGCATGAGCGCCGGCATTTCGCCCGCCGTCGCATGTCCCGCGTTCGCCGGGCGACCACAGCGGCCTGCTGGTCGCGGTGCGATGCGCTGAGCGCGCCGCTGCGCAACTTCGCAGCGCCGCACCGGCTCGGGCAGCACCAGCGTCGGCCAGACGTTCGCGCAACAGGTTCGTGAGTCTTTCGGCGTTGGCCTCGGGCGCGGCCAGCCGCAGCGTGCAGCGCGTCGGCGCCGCGCGGTAATGATGGAAACGGCATTGCAGCGCCGTGATGCCGCGCTGGCGCACGCGCAGGAAATGCTCGAGCTTCGTCCAGCAAGGGCGCGCAGCGCCTGCAGGATGCGTTCGTGATCTTCGATTTCGTGATCGAAATCGCGCACGCCCGATAACGCTCGCGGCGCACGAGGCGCGCGGCGCGGATCGGCGCGACGCCCGAGCAGCCGGTCGAGATCGGCGAGCATGCTCCGGACCGAAACGCCGCGCGAAGCCGGCGCGCGGCAGGCGCATGAGTTCACCGAGCGTGCGTACGCCCATGGCCGTGAGGCGCGCGTTCTGTTCCTCGGGCCAGCGCAATGCGGCCAGCGGCAGCGGTTTGAGTCGCGCGGGCAGCAGCCGCGACATCGGTGATGAAACAGCGCGCACCGGCACGCGCCGCGCCGCCAGCGCGGCCAGCGCGGTGGGTGCGAGCGTGAAATGCGGCGCGGCGCGCACGCTGCTGAGCACCGGATCGGCGCGACAGGCATCGCGCAGGCGGCGGCACAACTCGCGCAGGCCGCCGAACAGGTTGATGCTGGGCTTGATCTCGAGCAGCAGGCCATCGGGCGGTTCGATGGACACCTGCGGCGTGAACGTGGCCGCGATGCCCGCCAGCCGCTGCATGAGTTCCAGCGTCACGCGGCATCGCGCGGACGCGCGATCGATGCCAGGCACGGCCGCGAGCGCCGCGCCCAGTGTCATGCCGATGCGCACGCCCGGCCGCCAGCGCTTCCGGGTCCGCGTCGATGACGCGCTGGTCGGTGTCTCGGATCCACGATGACCAAAGGCATGGCCAGCCAGCGTGCGCCTGCTCTGCATCCGGCGCATCGCATGTGCCAGCAATGGCAGCTGCGGCACATGCGCCGCGACCCACAACTCGCGCGGCTCGAGCGCTCGAGCGCGGCCTGTGCAAGGTCCTGGGCCCCTTGGGTGGAGGCGACGCCGGCCGCACCCGTAAAACGGACGGCGTCGTCGACCCGGAGAAGCTGATCGGCCGGTTCCGGAAAGACTCAGTCGATATGACGCGCGGATGCATGGCGTGCCCGACCTGCTCACGCCGCGGCCGCGGTCCAGTGCAGTCGATGGGCTCGCGGCTGCCGCCGCGACTCTTGAGCAGACCGCACGCGCGCGCCATGCCTGCCGCCGTTCGTTCCAGCGGCTCGAGCAGCACGCGCAACATGGCCGGGGATGCCAGGTGCGCGAAACCGCTGGCTGCGATACAACACGCCGAGCGCGCGTCCCTGCTCGGCCGCGAGCTGCAGCCGGCGGATGGCGCGCGGGCTGGCGCGCGGCAGCCACGCCAGCGCCATCCCGCACGCGCCCGAGCGCAGCGCCTGCTCCAGCGCCCATAACCCCATATGTACGCCGTCGCTTCGACGGCGTTTTCCGTCGTGGGGCGTGAGCCCTGAAACAGCGCACGATCGAGCATGCGGTCGAGCGCCACGCCATGCGCCTCGCAGCGCGGGCGCGAAAGGCTCGTGCGGCGGCGAAACCCAGGTGCACCAGCGCGCCGGCGTGGCGCGCGACAACGCCGCGAGTACGGGCAGCAGTAGATAGAGCCTCGCCGACGCCGGGCGCGGCGTGAGGATTTCTACGAGGCCATGGCGCGGCCAGCCGCCGCCGGGCAACCCGGCATCGAGCGCGGCGAATCCGGTGGGAACGGTTTCACGGCGGCGCGGCTGCGCCTGCGCCATACCGACGGGTGGGCGAGCAACTCCTGCCAGTTGCTTGTCGTCGGCTGCTGACATGGAAGTCGCGTCGCGTTCACCAGTGTCCCGTGAGGTCCTTTAGGCAGTCGCCTGCAACCGCCCCGGCTCGGGATGGAGTAAATGAAGTCATAGAAGTGTTTGCCGTCGATGATGTTGATGCTCAGCGTGCCGCTGAGACCCGCGGAGCTCGTCCGTGCCGGAATCCGGCACCACCATGATGGACAGCGAGGCGACTCCGCGATTCATGGCGCCCGAGTGCTGCAGCAGGAAACTGCCTTTGCGTCCGTCGAGCTCGCCGTCACGTGATCGATGGCCACGTAACCGGCCGAACCTCTTGATGGCAGTGCACGGCGGACAACATCTGCCCGCGCGCTGAACCGGAAAGGTCGCCGCTGAATTTCTGGTGAGCAGCATGCGGCCCAACCTGACATCCGCCGACACCTCCGCATTCGACAGCGGTTGCAGGCTGACTTCGAAACTGCCGGTAGCCCTTTTCATTTCTGAAACCTCGTGAGCCTCACTATTTCGGTTTCATTGGGCTTGAAGTTCGGGTTCTCGATGATGCCGAGCACATTGCCGAACGGATCGAGCACGTCCGCGACGCGAATGCCCTCGCCCACGTCCTGAATATCGTTGCGCGGCGACGGCTCCGGAGCTTCGAGCAGCCGTGCGTGGGCGCTGGTGATGTCCTGACGCCCCAATAGACTGCCAGCCGTGCTAGCCGCGTGCATCGGGAATGAGGCCGAGCTCATAACCGCCGACGTTGAAGCCGACGTAGAACGGCTGGTCGAAATAGGCCCCAGGCCCAGGAACTTCGTGTACCAGAGCTTGCCCGCGGCGATATCCGGCGTGCGATAGATGACGGTGCGCAGTCCTAACAACATAGGATATTCCCAGGATTTCCAGGCGCTCGCGCGCCACTCGTAACGCCGCCGAAGCGGCGGCGTACATTTGTTTCAGGCGGCCAGTGCCTTGCCTCGCCGCAACACACCCACCACCACCCCTTCGATGATGAGCGGGTCTTCCTTCGATGTTGACCCTGATGGGTTCGAAGTCGGCGTTCTCGGGCATCAGCCACACCACCGAGCTCGTCCTGCTTGTAGCGCTTGACGGTGACTTCGTTCTCGAGGCGCGCCACGATGATCTGCCGGTTGCGCACTTCCGGCGTGCGATGCACGGCCACGAGATCGCCATCGAGAATGCCGGCATCCTTCATCGACATGCCGACGACCTTGAGCAGGTAGTGCGGCCTGGGCTGAAAGATGGATGGATCGATGTCGAGCCGCGATTCGATATTTTCTTCGGCGAGAATGGGACGTGCCGGCGGCGACCCGGCCGATGAGCGGCAGGCCCATCTGCTCGCGCATGGTGTCCATGAGCTTGATGCCGCGCGAAGCGCCCGGTACGAGCGCAATGACGCCTTTGCGTGCCAGCGCGCAGCGGTGTTCTTCGGCGGCGTTCGGCGATTTGAAGCCGAGTTCGTTGGCGATTTCCGCCCGCGTGGGAGGCATGCCGGTTTCGTTAATGGCGCGCTGGATGAGGCGCAGGATTTCGGTCTGGCGCGGAGTGAGGTCGGACATGGCGGATTCCTTTAAAGAAGAATCAGGACTGGGGATTTGTACACTGTGAATTTATCCAGGTCAAGCCTCAAAGCCACCCCGCCGTCGTCATCCTGGGAGGCGGCCACAACGAGTCTCGACCTGCGCGGGTTACCGGGCCAAATCAGGCCTCTCGAACTGCGCTCAACGCTCAGCGGTTTTCCAGGCGCGACGCCGAATACCCGCCGGAATACTTCAGGTGCCGGGGCGTGGACGAATTGCTGCGCCGCCAACTGCTCGAAACACGCCGACCGAACCACATCGAATGCGCGACCTGTGGAGCATCGCTCAATCCCGGGCGCCACTTCTTCGAGCTCGACGCAGCCGTAGCGGCGGCAACTTGTTAGACACTGCTTCAAGACCGAGGCCGTCGCCGCGGCTATGTGCAGATACAGCGTGGTTCGTCGAGATGAATGGCAAGGCCGGATGCGCGGAGTCACGCGATCGGCGCGCGTGGACTGCCATCACGCAGGACCTTGGCGACCGATGCGCGGCGTGCTCGGCGCCATGTTCGAAAGCGACGTGACCGTGCGGCGCATTCTCATGGAGCGCGCGTTCGCGGCATGCGCGCCTTACGGAATGTGACGCGCGCGCCCATCGTGGAAATGCTCGATTCGATCGACGCCTGACGATACCTATCGCGCCAAAGGGAGCCCACGTTGCCTCCCTTTGCTGTCAGCATTTTCCTACAAACCGCCGGGCAGCCGCAATCGGCATCAGGTACGCGCGCGTGCAGCACGCCTCAACTTTTCGACGGTCAATTCGTACGCGCCCAACTTTCGCGCAAGTGACATGGTCACTCGGCCTTGAGTCCCATGGATCTCGCAGAAAAACCCGGCCTAGCAGCAGGCGATCAACTCCGGCGGTGAGTCGGGATTGGCTCGAGCTGATGGGCGACGCGCCGATGTTAGGTTGCGGAGATTGTCGTACTACGGGTGAAAGGCCTGTATTTATGCGGTGCGGCGCGCACATCCTGGCGGCGGCTTCCCCAGCATGCCGGGACACGAAGTGCAGCGCGCGAAATGCTGCGCGATGGCATGCAGGGTGTTAGAGGCCTAATATCCGGCAACGAGCCAAGATGTCGCCACAGGCAGACAAAGAGAGAAATATCAGTTGCAAACAACGTGCGCGGATTTGCTGCAGTTGCGGCCGCCTAATAGAGTCTACCTTCTGCTCACATCGCGTTTGCTTGCGGTTGATCAGCGAAGCGGACTTGCTCAACCACCAATAAGGGGATTGATCGTTATGAAGAGTGCGATTATCAAGGTTGCCGCCGTTGCAGCGTTCACCATGTTGGCCGGCTGCCAGGACTTGAAGCCTCTGCAAGCCGATATCGGACAACCTCAAGCAGCAAGTGAGCCGTCTGAACTGCGGATCTCGCTGCTGCAAAGAGTTCTCGGCTGATGCGGCCAATGCCGCTCGCAGTCGGCCTCTGTCGACCGCGAGTGGCGCACAGAGCGCTGCGAACCAGGCGCCTGGCTTGCTGCCCAGGCCTCGCAGTCCCGCTGTGATGCTAACTAACGAGAAGATCGACCGGATGTTCCGCCGCTCGATCTCGAAGTAAGAGCCCCTCTTCAAAGAAGATGGTTCTGTGAAAACGCCGCACTCCGTGCGGCGTTTTTCGTCCTCGAAATGCGCATGACCCGCTCTTCTCTCCTGCTCGCCCTCCTCGCCGCCGCCCACTCAGGCGGCTGAACCGCAGAATTTCCTGTTTGCATGGGTTCGGGCGATCTCGCCGCGAACACCGCGCCGTTCTCCCGCCAGGACATCAGCGGCGTGCAGGTCGTCTACAACTGGAAGCGACTGAGCCGACCAGGGAACCACCATGACTTCTCGAGATCGAATCGGATCTCGCGCTGGCAGAGCGCCTGCACAGAAAGTTGTTCATCCAGATCCAGGGATCGATTTTCACGCACGAGCACCGCAACGTGCCTCGCTATCTGCTCGAAGAGCCGCGTTACGGCGGCGGCCTTCGCACCGCAAACCAACCAGGACGCCGAGAATCAGCCGAATGGCGCGGGTTGGGTGGCCATGCAATGGAATCCCGCGGTACGCCAGCGCTTCCAGCGCTGTTGAGCGCACTCGCCGGTCAATTCGATGGCCGTGTCTATGGCATCAATCTTCCGGAAAGTTCGGTGGACATCGATCCGGACAAGGACCACCACCGGCTTCGATTGCGACGCGTACTTCGCCGCTGAAGTCGAGAACATCCGCCACACGCGCAAGGTCTTCCGGAAATCACAGGTCGTGCAGTACGTGAACTCTGGCCGTGCAGCTGGGGGCGATGAGCGCGGCTACTTCACCACGCGATTCTTCGAGATCGCGGCACGGGAGCATATCGGTGTCGGAGGTCCCGACATCGTGCCAAACCGGCCCGGACAGATGAAGAACTCATACCCTTCCTCAACAGATACAAGGACAAGGTACCGCTCGTGGCCATGGCCGTTCAGGACGCGACGCTGACGTATATCAACCCGGCGACGAAACGGCCGTTCACGCACGAGGAATTCGCTGCATTCGCGCGCGACTATCTCGGAGTCGACGTGATTTTCTGGGAACGTCTCGAGTCCCTGGCTGAAGCACTGAGACGTCATCAGCCAAGGACGTGGCAACCGGAAACACCCGGGCGCTTTTCGCCGGGAGTTGTTAGCGCACGCCGCGCAGGTAGCGCGAAGGCTTCGGCGGTTCGGCGGCGCTCCCGCGGATGCCGTGGGCGCCGTTGACGGCGCAACGACGCGCGATGCAACCACCGCGGGCACCGCCTGCCCGGTGTCGCGCAGCCAGTCCTGGGCCAGCGCAAGCAGCTTTGGGATCGCCGCTCACCAGCGAGCTGTCGAGCACCTGTTTCTCGAGCGCGGGATCTTTGAGGAACTGAGCGAGCTCGAAGCGCAGGCCGGTTGCCGCGAGGTAGGCGTGCCACAGCTGTGTGGCGCGACGCAGTCTCTCCCGGTGCTGTTCATGAGGCTCATGGATGTCTACTCCACGCTTTCACCGTGCGTGCTGACGTCGAGCCCCGCGGCCTCGGCCTCTTCGCTGACGCGCAGGCCGATGGTCACCGAGATCAGCATGAGCAGGATGAGACTGACTACCAGCGCATACGCCGCGCAGGCGCCGATGCCGATGAGCTGCGCGGTGATGTTGCCCTCGACGCCGCCGATGGCCACCGAGGCGAACACGCCCGTGAGTACCGCGCCGACCGCGCCGCCAACGGCGTGAATGCCGAAGGCGTCGAGTGAATCGTCATACCCGAACCAGGACTTGAGGCCCACCACCGCGCCGAAGCACGCGAGGCTCGCGGCGACACCGATCACCAGCGCCGCGCCGATGCCGACGTAACCCGAGGCGGGCGTGATGGCCACGAGGCCGGCCACCGCGCCCGATGCAATGCCGAGCACGCTGGCCTTGCCGCGCGCCGCCCATTCGATCGCCATCCAGGTGAGCGCCGCCGTGGCGCGCGGCGCAATGCGTGCGTCGCGAAGGCCAGGCCCGCAGCGACCGTCGGCCGACAGGCCGAGCCCGCGTTGAATCCGAACCAGCCAACCCACAGCAACGCGGCGCCGGTGATCGTCAACGCGAGGTTGTGCGGAAAGATGGGATCCGTGCCGTAGACCCTTGCGCTCGCCGAGCATGATCACGCAGGCGAGACCGGTGACGCCGGCATTGATGTGCACCACGGTGCCGCCGGCGAAGTCGAGCACGCCCAGCGTGGCGAGCCAGCCGTCCGGCGACCACACCCAGTGCGCCATCGGCACGTACACGCACAGCGACCACAGCGCCATGAACACCAGCATCGACGAGAACTTGATGCGCTCGGCGAACGCGCCGGTGATCAGCGCCGGCGTGATGATGGCGAACATGAGCTGGAACATCATGAACACGGACTCGGGAATCGTCGGCGCCAGGTGGCTCACCGATACCTCGCCCGCCCTTGGCGTAGAACAGGCCCTCGAGCGCGAAGCGCGTAGTGCCGCCCAGCCACGGCGAATCCTCGGTGAATGCCAGGCTGTAGCCGATGACCACCCACAACACGGTCACGAGGCAGGCGATGGCGAAACTCTGCGCCATGGTCGACAGCAGGTTCTTCTTGCGCACCATGCCGCCGTAGAACAGCGCGAGGCCGGGCAGCGTCATCAGCAGCACCAGCGCCGTGGACGTCAGCATCCAGGCGGTATCGCCGGCTGGAAATCTGGTCGCGCATCGACGAGGTAGCGGCGCAGTCTGCGCGGCCGTAATCCAGCCGACCTGCGCGTAGCGCGGGCGACAGTGAACGCCGCAAGCGCGGCACATGATCCGAGTGATTTTTCCTCTCATGGCGGCGATTCTGGCAAATGGCAAGTCCTAGGACTTTGCGCTCGCCACCACGAATCCGGCCGCGGAATGTGCGCCATGTCAAACAAACCGAACCGGCTGGGCCGCACCGCGCTGGCGCACACCGGGGCGCGTCATCGCGCGGCCCGTGCGCCCGGTCACACTTCTCAGTGCGGCGCGTGGCCAGCCAGAAGCGCACCACGGTTGCCCTGCCCTGGCTGCGACTCGGCTTCGATCTCGCCGCCATGCCGCTTCACGATGCGATATGACGGTCGCGAGCCCCATGCCGTGGCCCGAGAATTCGTCCTGGCGATGCAGCCGCGTGAACGGCTTGAACAGCCGCGTGGCCTGCGCCATGTCGAAATCCGGCGCCGTTGTCGGTCACGCAGATCCAGTCGCGGCCATCGCGTTCTCGGACGTAGCAACGGATCGCGGCTGCCGAGGCGTTGCGCGCGGTGAATTTCCACGCATTGCCGAACAGCGTTGCGCAGCACCGTCATCATCAGGCGCACGTCGCCCCACGCATTGATGCCGGGATCGACGCTGGCACTCGACTTCGCGCTGGGGCTGCGCGTGGCGCAGCTCGTAGAAGACGAGTTCGACCAGCGTCGTGAGGTCGAGGTTCTCGCGTGCACATTTCCGCGCGCGCCGGCACGCGAGAACGACAGCAGTGCCGTCGATCAGGCCCTCCATGCGATCGCCGGCCTTGAGAATCTCCTTGAGGAAATTCCGTGCCCTCTTCGTTGAGCACTTCACCGCACTCGTCCGCGAGCGCTTCGGTGAAGCCCTTGAGGATGCGCAAGCGGCCCGCGCAGGTCGTGACCGGCGGCCGACGTCAATGACTCGAATTCCGCGATTGGCGGCCATCGATCTCCGCCTCGAACTCCGACAGGTCTTCGACGCTCGCCAGCAGCAGCGCGCCGGGTCCAGGACCGACGGCGACCACGCGCGACGCGCGCGGTGAACAGTGCTGCCATCCGCGCGGCGCACCTCGGTACGCTGCACGCACAGTGGCGAGCGGCATGCCGGTGAGCGATCGTCGCCATCTGCAGGAAAGAATTCCGACAGCGGCGCGCCCACTGCCGGCACCTCGACGCTGCGCAACAACTGCCGCGCGGCAGCATTTGCCTGCGCGATGACGCCGTCGCGCGTGAACAGCAAGCGACGGCGCCGGGTGCCGCTCGAACACGGATCGCGCGGCGCCCGGCATCGGGCGCGCGTTCGTATGATGATTGCTTGCCAGTGGATTGGTCATATGACGTCAGTCGCACTACGGAATCGGCCGCCCGCAGGCAGTCTGGATGGAAACCGCGCGAAATCTTTGTGAGCCGACGCGCAAATTCGTCCCCGTAGGGTTTAAGCCGCAGGTCCCACAGGCCGATATGTGATGCGCTTCGCCCGGACCGGCAATTCGTCGCCGGACCCTAAGGGAATTGCCGTCGGACGCCGATAAGCCAGCTGTGGCGAATAGCCGGAACGGCTGCGCCACTGGTTTGCATCCCGTAACACGAGTAAGCGCGCCGATGAGCACCAACGAATTCGAGATCAAGAGCATCCGGTTGTTGTTAGTCGAGGACAACCCCGCCGACGCACGCGTGGTCGGAACGGCATCTGAAGGATGCCGGTCTCAACGAGGTCACCATGTGACATCGTGCAGACCGCGAGCGGAAGCCGCCGAACGGCTGCAGACCGTCGAGTACGACCTGGTGCTGCTCGATCTCGGGCTGCCCGACGCCACCGGACTGCAGGCGCTGCGCGCGCTGCGCGCGGTCGCCGACCTCACGCCCATCATCGTTCTCACCGGATCCGACGACTACAAGCAGGGACTGGTCGCCGTGCGCGAAGGCGCGCAGGACTATCTCGAGAAGCGCCGCGTCAACGCCGGCATGCTGTCGCGCGTCGTGTCGTACTCGGTGGAGCGCAACACGTTTCACCGCGACCTGGTGCGCGCCACGCGCCGCTACCAGGACCTGTTCAACAACGTGCCGGTCGCGCTGTTCACCGCCAATCACGACGGCGTGCTCAAGACCGCCAACGCGGCCTGCGTGAAGCTGCTCGGCTGCCAGGGCATCCCGCTCGGCAAGGTGAACTTCCTCGACCTGCTGTTCGAGCCCGGCAAGCGCGCGCACTTCCTCGACCTGATGTCGCGCCAGCGCATGGTCGAGGGCTGGGAAACCGTCATCCGCGACTGCAAGGGCAAGCAGCTTCACGTGATCGTCAACACGCGCGCCGCTGTACGACGCGATCGCAGGCTTTCGCCGGCTGGGAAGGCTGCATCACCGACATCTCGATGCTCAAGCAGACGCTCGAGGAGCGCGACCGCCTCGAGGACAACCTGCGCCAGGCGCAGAAGCTCGAGGCCATCGGCCAGCTCGCCGCCGGTATCGCGCACGAGATCAATACGCCGACGCAGTACGTCGGCGACAACCTGCGCTTCCTCAAGGAATCGTTCGGTGAGCTCGACTCGCTGCTCGCGCAGCTCGTCAAGCTCGGCGGCGCGCCGGCCGGCAAACTGCTCGGCGACGCGGACTTCGACTACCTCAAGGAAGAAATTCCGCGCGCGCTCAACCAGTCGCTGGAAGGCGTGGACCGCGTGGCCAAGATCGTGCGCGCGATGAAGGAGTTCTCGCACCCGGCGCGTGAGAAGACCGCCACCGATCTCAACCGCGCCATCCAGAGCACCATTACCGTGGCCAGCAACGAGTGGAAGTACGTGGCCGAGATCGAGATGGATCTCGACGCGCAACCTGCCCGCGGTGCATTGCTCGCCGGCCGAGTTCAACCAGGTGGTGCTCAACATCGTGGTCAACGCCGCGCACGCCATCTCCGACGTGGTCGGTGACGGCGGCAAGGGCAAGGGCAAGATCCGCGTGCAAGACGCGCGCCGATGGCGAATGGGCCATCGTCGAGATCAGCGACACGGGCGCCGGCATGCCGCCGCATGTCCAGCAGCGCATCTTCGAGCCGTTCTTCACCACCAAGGAAGTCGGCAAGGGCACGGGCCAGGGCCTGGCGATCGCCCACAACGTCATCGTCGACAAGCACGGCGGCACCATCAAGGTGTCGAGCGCGCCCGGCAAGGGCACCACGTTCACCATCCGCCTGCCCATCGGCGGCATGAAGTCGAGACTCTGAATCCGCGGCGGGGCCGCTGGCTGAACGCGATTCGCGTCATCTTCGTCGACGACGAGCCGCGCGTGCTCGAGGGTCTCGAAGCGCATGCTGCGGCCCAAGCGCAACGAGTGGCAGATGACCTTCGTCGGCAGCGCGCAGGCGGCGCTCGATGCGCTGCGCACCGCAGCCCTGCGAGGTCGTGGTCACCGACATGCGCATGCCCGGCATGAGCGGCGCCGAGCTCCTGGAAGTCGTTCAAAGGAATATCCCGACACGATCCGCGCTGATCCTCTCCGGCCAGGCCGAGACCGAGTCCGTGATGAAGGCGCTCGGCGTTTCGCACCAGTTCCTCTCCAAGCCCTGCGACGCGGACATCCTCCAGGGCACCATCGCGCGCGCCTTCACGCTGCGCGATCTCGCGGGCAACCCGGCCGTCAAGACGCTGGTGGCGCGCATCAACAAACTACCCACGCTGCCGGCGACCTACCAGCAGCTGGTCGAGATGCCTCAAGAGCCCCGAACGCGGACATCGGACGATGTCGCGCAGCATCATTGCTCGCCGATCCGTCGATGTCGGCGCGCCTGCTCAAGGTGGTGAACTCCGCCTATTTCGGGCTCGCGAAGCCGGTGGCCGACGTGGCGCGCGCGGGCGCGCTGCTCGGCCTCGATCGCATCATGGCGCTGGTGCTCGGGCCAGGGCATATTCTCCGGCGGCGACGCTGCCCCAGGTGCGCCGGCTTCAGCCTCGAGGCGCTGTGGTCGCACAGCGTCGCCACCGCGCGACGGCTGCGCATCGCATCGCCATCGACGAGAGCAACTCGACAAGGAACAGGTGGCCGCCGCTTTCCTCGCCGGCATGCTGCACGACATCGGCAAGCTGGTGCTCGCCATGGGCATGCCGGAAGACTACGCGCGCGTGCTCGAAATGGCGCGCGGCGACGCCCGGCAGCGAGCGCGCAGATCGAGAGCGCTTGAGCTGCAGGCCGCGCACACCGACGTGGGCGCCTACCTGGTGCGGCCTCTGGGGACTGCCGAACACCATCGCCGAAGCCATCGCCGTTTCACGAGGACCCGGCGCTAGTCGCTCGGCGAGCTTCGGCCTGCCGGGCATCGTGCACGTCGCCGACCGCATCGCGCATCACCCGGAGATCGCCGATCCGCGCGACCCCGAACTGCACCTCGAACTTCGACTACCTCGAGGCGCAACGGCCGTGGCGCAACGCTGGCACGAATGGCGCGAGCATGTGCGCCGGCGCCATCGCAAGGAAGTCCATCGTGAAAGACCGCGTCCTGTTCGTCGACGATGAGCCGAACGTGCTCGACGGCATCCGCCGCCAGCTGCGCAACCGCGTCGATCTCGAAACCGCGACCAGCGCGGCCGCGGGCCTCGACATCATCAAGGCGCAGGGTCCGTTCTGCCGTGGTGGTCTCCGACATGCGCATGCCGGAAATGGACGGCGCGCGCTTCCTCGCCAAGGTCGAACGAAATCGCGCCGCAGACGGTGCGCATGGTGCTCGTCCGGCCAGGCCGACCTCGAATCGACCATTGCCGCGCGTCAACGAAGGCCGCGTGTTCCGCTTCCTGCTCAAGCCCTGCAACTCCGGAAACCTTGTTCGGCGTCGATCAAGAACGGCATCGAGCAGTACCGGCTGGTGCACGCCGAAAAGCACCTGCTCGAGAACACGCTCAACGCCACCGTCAAGGTGCTGGTCAACGTGCTCGGCCTCATCAACCCGGTCGGCGCAGCGCCGCGCCGCGCAGATCCAGCGTTACGCGGAGAGCGCCGCCGCCGCGCCTCAGCTCTGCCGGCGTCGTGGCAGTACCACCTGGCGGCGATGATCTCGCAGCTCGGCTGCATCACGCTGCCGCAGGAAACGCTGGCGCGCGGTCTTCAGCGGCCAGGCCGCTGAGCGACGAAGAGCGCGCGCCTGTACGAATCGCATCCCGGAAGTCGCCGGCAAGCTGCTCGGCACGATTCCGCGCCTCGAAGCCGTCGCCGGCATGGTCGCAGGCCAGATGCGGGTGCCTCGCGCGCGATCTCGCCAGCGGCAATCCAGCCAGCTGGGAGCCGGAGAAATCGGCGCCGCCATCCTGTGGGCCGCGGTGCGCTTCGATCGGCACGTGTCGCTGGGCACGCATGCCCGAGCAGGCCGCGCAGCTGGTGAACCAGGCGGCGCCCGGCACTGCCGCCCGCGATCACCGCAGGCCATGGTCAAGCGCAGTCGCGGACGACTCCGGCCTGGTGATGACCCGCGAGGTGACGCTGCGCGAGCTCGAGCGTCGGCATGATGATCGACGCCGACGTGCATGAGCGCGCGCGGCATCCGCGCCTGGTGCCGCGCGGCACTGGAAAGTGACCTGCGCCGTGCTGGAACGGCTGCGCGCCGTCGCCAGCGGCGTCGGCGTCGTCGGAACCCATTCGTGTTTCAGTCAAGGTGCTGGATTAGTTCAAGGTATCCGTCATGGAAAAGAGCAAACTACTGCTGGTCGACGACGAGCCGAACCTCACTTCGGCGCTGGTGCGCAGTCTCGATCGCACGCAGTTCGAGATCTTCACGGCCGACTCGGCGCAGCAGGGTCTGCATGATCCTCGCGGGCAACGACATCGACGTGGTGGTCTCCGACGAACGCATGCCCGGCATGACCGGCAGCCAGTTCCTCACCGAGGTGCGCAAGCAAGTGGCCCAACACCATCCGCATGATCCTCTCGGGCCAGGCGGACCTCGAAGCCGCGGTGCGCGCGCATCAACGAGGGCGAGGTGTACCGCTTCCTGCTCAAGCCCTGCCATCCCGAAGGAGCTGCAGATGACCATCCTGCAGGGCCTGCAGCACAAAGAAGCTGCGTGAGCCGCAGAGCCGCAACCTGCTGATGGAACATCAGAAGAACATGAACATTCTCGAGGAACTCAGAGAAAGGCGAACCCGGCATCACGAAGATCGAGATGGACGAAGATGGCGCGATCATCATGAAGCGAGACAGCCGGCGACGCCGCAGGACGTGCGAGTCGCTGCTCGACGATCTCGAGACGAAGGGAGATGTCGAGAGGTGTGCCGAAGGTAGCGGCGCCATCGGGCCGGTAGGCTAACTCCTGGAAACGTACCAGCGCGGAGCCCCAGGTAAAGCCGCCGCCAAAGGCCTCTAACAGCAGCAGGTCGCCGCGTTTCACGCGGCCGTCGCGCATACCGGCGTCGAGCGCCAGCGTACTCGAGGCCGTCGACGTGTTGCCGTGATCCTGCACGGTGACGATGACTCGCTCCATCGGCAGCTCGAGCCGCTTGGCCATCGCGCCGATGATGCGGATGTTCGCACTGGTGAGGAATCAGCCAGTTCACGGCGGACTTTTCCAGGCCGTTGGCGCGCCAGCGCCTCGTCGACCGCGCCGCCCAGTGTAGTGACCGCCACCTTGAAGACTTCGCTGCCGGCCATCTTGATGCCGATGTCGACCTTGCTGGTCACCGGGTCGATGCTTGAAGCCCTTCGAGACGCCGCTGTCGACGTAGCAGCAGATCCTTGTAGGCACCCGTCCGGCAGTGCAGATGCGTGCTCATGATGCCGGGCTCGGCCGAGGGCTTGAGCACCACGGCACCGGCGCCGTCGCCGAACAACACCGCGGTGCTGCGATCGGCCCAGTTGGTGATGCGCGAGAGCGTCTCCGCACCGACGACCAGCGCGCACTTCGGCCTGCCCGCCTTTGATGAACTTGTCCGCGATCGACAGCGCGTAGATGAAACCGCTGCACGCGGTCTCGACCGAGAACGCCGGGCAGCCGCGCGCACCGAGGCGCGCCTGCAGCAGCGTGCCGCAGTTGGGGAACACGAGATCAGGCGGTAGTGGTGCCGAACACGATGAAGTCGATTTCCGGCCAGGCGTGGACGCCTGCGGCCTCGATGGCGCGGCGCGCGGCCGACTTCGCCGATGATCGACGGTAGTTTGACCTTCGGCGGCGATGTGACGCGCGTTCGATGCCGGTGCGCGTGCGGATCCACTCGTCGGTGGTATCCATCTTCTTCTCGAGATCGAGAATTCGTGACGATCTTTTCCGGCAGATAGGAGCCCGTGCCGGCGATGCGTGAGTACATGTTGCCCTTGTCGTTGTTGTCACGCTGCTGTCGGCGCGCACCGCATTCGCCAGCGCCGCTTTCAATGGCCGCCGGCAATCCGCGGCGCATCGCGGTGGCGGCCGTTGCTGATCGCCTGGGCGAATGCGACGCGGTCCGCGCTGCCGTGGCTTTTTACCACGACTCCGGTCAGTCCGACCATGCACGCGCCGTTGTAGCGGCGCGGATCGAGCCCCTCGCCCACGCGTCGCAGAACCGGGCCGGGCTAGCGAACCCGGAGAGTTTGCTCATCGCGTCGCGCGAGAACTCCGTGCGCAGCTGCTCGACGATGAGCTTGGCGAGACCTTCCATCGCCTTGAGCGCGCACGTTGCCGGTGAAGCCGTCCGTGACCACGACGTCGATGCTCCGTCGAAGATGTTGTTGCCTTCGACGAATCCCTGGTAGTTGCACGCCGCTCGCGCGAATCAGCTCGTGCGCTTCCTGCACGAGCTCGTGACCCTTGGTTTCTTCTTCGCCGATGTTGAGCAGGCCGACGCGCGGGGTCGGCGATGCCGAACACGTCGCGCGACGATCGGATCCCATCGTCGCGAACTGCGCGAGCTGCAGCGCCGTCGCCTGCGGAGTTCGCGCCGAGATCGAGCATGTGCGTGTGACCGCCGTTGCGCGCCGGCACCGACGACATGATCGGTGCGCGTTCCGACCGGCCCCACGGTCTTCGAGCACGAAGTGCGCCATCGCCGTGAGCGCGCCGGTGTTGCCGGCGCTCACCATGGCGTCAGCACGCCCTCCTTCACGAGGTCGATGGCAAGCCGCATGGAGGAATCCTTGCGGCGGCGGATCGCTCGCGCGGATGCTCGGACATGCCGACGACGCTCGGCGCCGGCATGAACGCTCGAGGCGACGCGCCGCACGCCGGCCGCGGCGCCTGTCAGCGCCGGCTCGATGACTCTCGGGTTCGACCGGCACGAGGATCAGCTCGAGGGCGGGATCGGCGGCGAGTGCGCGCAATGCGCCGGGTACGCATTCCGGCGCACCGCTGTCACCACTCATCACATCGACGGCGATCGACGCCATGTCAGCGCGCGAGTCCCGGACAGGCAGTCCCGCCAGCGAGATTATTCTTCGGTCTCGACTTCGGCCGGTTTTTCAATGACGCGCTTGCCGCGATAAAAGCCGTCGGGGTGATGCGGTGACGCAGGTGGGTTTCGCCGGACTGCGGATCGACCGGACAACGCGGGCTTCGCTCAGCCCGTCGTGCGAACGATGCATGCCGCGCTTGCGACGGCGTTTTACGACTTTTCTGAACAGGCATGGAACCAATCCTCTTCGGGCGACTACTACTTGCGTTTCAACAGTTCGCCCAACTGTGCAAGCGGTTTCTGAACCTGCGTGTCGGCCGGTTCGTCCGGCTCGACGTCCCTGTCCGGACAGCTGCATCTTGCGGCCCGCACACTCACTTCCTTCTTCATGCCGCGGCACGTTCGGCAGCGCCAGCATGATCTCTTCATCGACGAGGTCGCGCACGCTCACGCTGTCGGCCTCGACCAGAAAAACTTCAGACCCTTCGGGCACCCGGTCGGCCGCGTCGTAGTCGCTGACCAGCGCGATGCGCGACTTCACCTTCACCGGCCAGCGCATCGGCTGCATGCAGCGCTGACAAATCTACTTCAGGCTGCGCACTCACCTCGAGATCGGCGACCGCCTGGCCCGAGTTGCCGTGAGAACGCCGCACCCGACCCTGGGCTTCACCATCGCGCGCCGTCAGCTCATGCGACGACCGGGGCAGCTCGGACGAGCGGGATCGAGAAATCGACCGCCGTTTCGGTGCCTACCAAGGTGTCGACGGGAGCGCGTCGGGACCAGCCCAGTGACATGGGGCGCGTATGATAGGTGCCGCCTCCGCCAAGTCAAAACAACATTAACTCTAAGCCCTTGTTTTTATGAGCCCCAACGCGGCCGCTACGACCCCTGATCCTGGCCTCGACCTCCCGCTATCGCGCCAGCCCTCCTGCAGCGCTTTGGACTGCCGTTCGACAGCCCGCAATCCTGGCCGTCGACGAAGTCGAGAGTCCCGGGAAACCCCCGCGGGCCCGGGCCTTCCGGCTGTCCGAGGCCAAGGCCGAGGCCGTCGCCCGCAGCAATTCCCCGATGCGCGTCGTCATCGGCGGCGACCAGGTCGGCCGCCAGCACCACCATCCTCAGCAAGCCCGGCAATGCGGCCAGTTGCCGCGAGCAGCTCGAAGCTGCTGTCCGGCTCGACCGCGGAGTTCTACACGGCCTGACGGTACGCTGCGTCGAAACCGGCGTGAAGCTCGCGCACGTCGACACGACCGATGAAGCTGCGCGTCGCTGGCGGACGCCGAGATCGACCGCTACATCGAACGCGAAAAGCCCTTCGATTGCGCCGGCGGATTCAAGGCCGAGGCGCTCGGGCATCACGCTGTTCGAACGCATCGATTGCGAGGACCCGACCGCCATCGTCGGACTGCCGCTGATCTGGCTGGCCGGCGCGCTTGCGCAGCGCGGGCTTCGCAGGTAGTTCCTGGACGACGCGCTTCCGCTCGGCGGCTGAGCCATGACGTCGATGCAGCGCCGGAAGACGGCCGAGGTCCGCCGGCAGCGGCGCGCTGGCGGTGAACTCCACGCCCGTATCCGGCCACGTAAAGCTCAACTGGTGCGCGTGCAGAAACATGCGCGTGAGCCCGACGGCCTTCATCTTTTCGTTGAACTCGGCGTCGCCGTATTTTTCGATCGCCCGCCAGCGGATAACCGGCGTGCGCGGCATGCACGCGGATCTGGTGCGTGCGGCCGGTCTCGAGCGCCACCTCCACGAGCGATGCGCGCTTTTGCCGAAGAACTGCACCGGCTTGAAGATAGCTCACCGCTTCCTTGCCCGGGTCATGTGCCTTCACGCGTGCGCTCGCCGCCCACGCGGATGTCGGTGCGCAGCGGCACGTCGATGCGTTTCTGGCCGAGTTCCCACTTGCCCTTCACCAGCGCGAGATAGCGCTTCTCGACCTGGCCCGTCGCGCATCAGCGCGTGCAGAGTGCGCAGCGCCGCGGGCTTGCGCGCGATCATCAGCAGGCCGCTGGTGTCGCGATCGATGCGATGCACGAGCTCGAGAGTCTTCGTGCGGGCGCGCCGCGCGCAGCGCCTCGATGACGCCGAAACTCACGCCGCTGCCGCCGTGCACGGCGACGCCCGGCCGGCTTGTCGATGACCAGCAGCTGCGGATCCTCGTAGCACGATGGCGCCGGTGACGCCCGAGACCAGCGCCGCCGGTGCGCGCCGCGGTGGCGCGGCGGCGCCGGTCTTCACCGGCGGCACGCGCACGATGTCGTTTGCCTGCAACCGCGGCTCTCGGGTTTGGCGCGTTTGCCGTTCACGCGCACCTCGCCCTTTGCGGATCACGCCGGAAGATGTGGCTTCTCGGGCACATCGCCGAGGATTCGGCCGAGAAAGTTGTCGAGCCGCTGGCCGGCGCCACGCTCGTCCGACGTCCACTTGGCGCACTTTGGCGGGCGCGGTCGGTCGGCTGTCCGGGGGATTGTGACGCGCCGGCGCCACAGGTGATTCGTAACGTCTTGTTTTCACTAAGGGTCTCGCGCTATGATGCCGCCCGCGTCGTCCCCGGCTGCCGTGAGTGACGACGCGATGCCGCGGCGCAGTCGAGCGCAACCATAAGACGAATCGAACGCGCCGCATGTTAGTTGGTCCTCGGCAACGAGGCCATCGCTCGAAGGCCGACTCGAATCGTCAGCGCACGGATGGCCGTCCAAAAGACGCATCCTGCGCGACCGTCGGTGAAGTAGCCCAAAGGGTTTTGGCGCTCCGCCCCATCTATGGGGCGGGCTATACAGACGTGACCATTCACGCGCCCCACAACAGTCTTTGGCCTCACGGCATGCACCTCCGCGACGCGCGGTTGTTCGCTATGCCGTCCGTGAGGATATCCGCCGTTCGAATCGAGTTGGCCCGACAGAACATTAGGGTCCAATTCAAATGAAGAGAATGCTCATCAATGCAACTCAGCAAGAGGAGTTGCGCGTCGCGCTGGTTGATGGCCAGAAGCTGTACGACCTTTCCATCGAAATCCCTTCCAAGGAACAGAAAAAAGCCAACATCTACAAAGGCCGAATCTCGCGCATCGAGCCCTCGCTCGAGGCCTGCTTCGTCGATTACGGCTGCGGAGCGCCACGGCTTCCTGCCGCTGAAGGAAATCTCCAAGGACTACTTCCGCAAGAACGCCGGACGGCGGGCGCAACAACATGCGCGACCTGCTCTCCGAAGGGTCAGGAAGTCATCGTCCAGGTCGAAAAGGAAGAACGCGGCAACAAGGGCGCCGCCCTCACCACCTTCATCTCGCTCGCCGGCCGCTTCCTGGTGCTGATGCCGAACAACCCGCGCGCCGGTGGCGTGTCGCGCCGCATCGAGGGCGAAGACCGCGACCAGATGCGCCAGGTCATGGACGAGCTGAAGATCCCCGACGGCATGGGCGCCATCGTGCGCACCGCCGGCGTCGGCCGCAGCCGCCGCAGAGCTGCAGTGGGACCTCGACAACCTGCAAGGGCCAGTGGGACCAGATCGACGCGGCCACCAAGGACCGCCCTGCTCCGTATCTCGTGTATCGCGAAAGCGACGCCGTGACGCGCAGCCTGCGCGACTACCTCGGCGATGACATCGGCGAAGTGCTGGTCGACGACGACGCGACCTTCGCCACCGCGCAGGAATACATGACGCGGTTCATGCCGCCCGAGGCGCAGAAGCAGCCTCAAGCGCTACACCGACGACATCCCGCTGTTCACGCGCTTCCAGATCGAGAGCCAGATCGAATCGGCGTATGCGCAGAAGGTGGAACTGCCCTCGGGCGGCTCGCTCGTCGTCGACTACACCGAGGCGCTGGTGTCCATCGACATCAACTCCGCGCGCGCCACGCGCGGCTCGGACATCGAGACCACGGCGACCAACACCAACCTCGAAGCCGCCGACGAAATCGCGCGCCAGCTGCGCATCCGCGACATCGGCGGCCTCATCGTCATCGACTTCATCGACATGGAGTCGCCGAAGAACCAGCGCGATGTCGAAGACCGCCTGCGCGACGCCGTGAAGATGGATCGCGCCCGCATCCAGATCGGGCGCCTGTCGCGCTTCGGCCTGCTCGAAATGTCGCGCCAGCGCCTGCGTCCGTCGCTGGGCGAGTCCAGCCACCTGGTGTGCCCGCGCTGCACCGGCATCGGCAGCATCCGCTCGGTCGAATCGATGGCGTTGGCCATCCTGCGCCTCATCGGCGAGGAAGCGCGCAAGGACAAGACCGCGCAGGTCATCGCGCAGGTCCCGGTCGAAGTGGCCACCTACCTCATCAATGAGAAGCGCGAATGGCTGCGCACGCTGGAGGACAAGGGCGGCGTCGAGCTCGCTGATCGTGCCGAACCAGTACATCCAGACACCGGAGTACTCGATCAAGCGGGTGCGTACCGACGAAATCGACCTGCCGGAGAACAAGCAGCTCAGCTACAAGATGCCCGAGCGTCCCGCGATTGCGGAACCTTCAGGCACCAAGCCGGAAAAGCCGCAGCTCGAACCCGCGGCCGTCGTTCCGACTGCGCCCGCCACCACGGCGCCGGTCGTGGTGCACGTCCCGCGCCCCGCGCGGCTGCGCGGCCGTCGGCCGCTGCGCCCCCTGCCGGACTGGGCTTCTGGGCACGACTCGCCTACCTGTTCACCGGCAAGGCGCCCGACGGCACGCCGTGGCCGCCCACCGGCGCGCGACGAGTCGCGCCGCCCGGCATCGCGATGGCCATCGGCCGCGAGATCGGGACGGCACCGTCCGCATCGTCACCGCGACGGCGAGCGTGACCCGTGGCCGCGACCGGAGCGCCCATGGTCGCCATCGCGACAAGGACGGACACCGCGATCGTGACCGCGACCGCCGACCGCGATCGCAACCGCGATGGCGGCGCGAGCCGTCATCGCGACGCAGGTCGCGACGCCGGTCGCGACGCCGGCCGCGATGCCAGTCGCGACGCGCCGCGCGATCAGAACCGAGATGCCAATCGCGATCCAGAACCGCGATCAGGGATCAGAGCCGGGAACCGAATCGCGAACGCGATCCGGCAGCGCGAAGCCGAGCGCCAGGCGCAACGCGAGCGCAACCGCGAACGTCAAGCGCGGAACAGCAGGCTGCTGCCGCCAGTGCCGCACCGTGTGGTCAGCCGCCGCCGCACCCAGCGCCCGAGCGAATGCGAAGCGCCGGCGCCGGAAGCCTGTGAACGGCAATGGACCCACGCAGGACGGCGGTCCTCGTGGTGAAGGCCGTGGTCGACGCCGGCGCCGCGGGCGCCGCGGCGGCGGACGCAATCGTGAGCGGCGGCCAGGGCCAGCCGGGCGGAGAAACGCGCGATGGCGAGTTACACTGGTGCGCGCGAAAGCCTCCCGAGGAACGTGCGTTTCACATCAGCAGTTCTTCGGGCAGAACAACGGCGGCCAGTCGGAACACGCGCGCCGGCCGCTGGAAGCCAGCGCCGAGTCGATCGCCGCCAGCCTGAGCGTGCCGAGCCGCCACGCACAGAACGTCCGGAACCGCCGCGCACTGAGCGACCTGAACGCAACGAGAACTCGCAGGCGCCGCTCGACTCTGCCGCCGCCACCGCGAGCACAAGCCGTTCGTGGTCTGGTCGTCGTCGCCGGGCCCTGCCGGTCCGCGCCGCGACGATAAGCGAAGCTTGATCGAGCGGGATCCGTGCGCCGCCAGGCGCACGGGATCCGTGTCTCAGGCGCGCACGCTGAGCCGCCGCAGCAGGGCGCGCGCCCCGGCCTCGCAGAGGTCGAGCACGCTCCGAAGTCTTCGGTCCCACCGTAGTAGGGGTCCGGCACTTCGGCCGGACTCCAGTCCGGCGCGCGAATTCCAGGAACAGGCCGACGTGCGCCCGCGCATCCGGCGGTGGCGAAGCGGGCCAGCTCGTCCAGGTTGGCGCGATCCATGGCCAGCACGTAATCGAAGCCCGAGAAGTCGGCCGAGTGCGACCTGGCGTGCACGCAGTGCCGCCAGCTCATAACCGCGCCGCCGTGCCGCCGGCAATGGTGCGCCGGTCGGGCGGCTCGCCGACGTGGTAGTTAGCCGTGCCGGCCGAATCGACGTACAGCGGCAGGCCGGGAACTCGCGCGCCGCGATCCGGCGCGCCACGCCTTCCGCGGTGGGCGGAACGGCAGATGTTGCCGAGACAGACGAAAAGTATCCGGTTTCGTCAGTCGACGGCTATTCTGGCGGCTCGGACCGGAACGCGCATGTGGTCCGGCAGGATGGCCTGGCCGGAAGACGCGCAATGTCGGCATCGTCCTCCCGTGACTGCGCGCACATTTCCCGCCGAACATGGGTACTTGGCGTGCCGCTGCGGCGCATTTTTCGGCTCCCGCGCGCCACCGCCCCGACCGGTATAAGACGTCATGCGCAAAAGTACGCTGGCATGTCGCCCTGTGGGTGGCTTCACTGCACTCCTGGTCACGGCGTGCGGCGGTGGCGGCGAGTAGTTCGTACCCAGCCTCCCCGCCAACAACGCATACCCCGATCGCCAACTCCGGGCCTGACCAGACGTAGTCGACGCCGGCGTCACGGTCACGCTCAATGGCAGCGGCAGCAGCAGCGACGCTGACGGCACCATTGCCGGCTACACCTGGACCCAGACCGGCAGGGTACGCCCACGGTCACGCTGTCGAGCCGCACGGCGGCGCAGCCCGACATTCGAGGCGCCGGCGGTCACCACGTCGCAACCACGCTGACCTTCTCGCTGGTCGTGCGCGACGACCGCGGCGCCAACAGCGCTGCTGCGACCGTCGGCATCACCGTAAATCCGCCCGCCGCCGGCACGTGTGAGCGGCGCGCGTGCGATTCACGCGTATTCCGACCACCGCGGGCAGCGGATTGAACTACGGCAGCCCGCAGCTGCAGCCGGCGCGTGGCGTGCTGGTGCGCGCGGTGGCGGCCGGAAACCCCGCCGACGTGCTCGCCACCGCGACCACCGACGGCAACGGCGACTACAGCGATGAGCGTGGCCGGCAACACGGACATCAACGTCATAGTGGTGTCACAGATGCTGCGCGATGCCGGTCAGCCGTTGCCGCGGTGGAACTTCAGCGTGCGGGACGCCGAGAACCGGCGATGCCATGAACCCCGAGACCTACACCTACGCGACGGCCAGGCATTCAACTCAAATGCCGGCACGGGCCATGACATCGACATTCCCTCCGGCTTCAACGGCGCGGAGCCGTGACCGGCACGCGCGCCTCGGCACCGTTCGCAATCCTCGATACCGGTCTACCAGGCCGTGCAGCTGGTGCTCAGCGCTGCCCCCGAACTTGTGAATTTTCCCGAGCTGGTGCTCGACTGGGCCAACGACAATCCCGGTGGAGATACCTATTTCGCCATGGGCGAGACTCCGCAACTCATCGTGCTGTCGGCCGACCCACCGAAGACACCGACGAGTTCGATCAACGCGTGATCGCACACGAGTTTGGCCATTACATCGAAGCCAACTTCTGCGCGCGCCGACAACATTGGCGGCGCGCACGGTCTCGGCGACAGGCTCGACGTCCGCGTCGCATTCGGCGAAGGCTTCGGCTACGCCTTCGGCGCCATCGTGCTCGACGATCCGGTGTCCATTGATACCTTCGTAGACGCGGGCACGCGGTGTCTCGGCACCCTTCGATGGTCGATGCGACAATCCTCCGACACCCAACGACATACGACGGGCTGCTGGTGCAGCGAGTCCTCTGGTAGTGGTCGGTCCTGTGGGATCTGTCGACGGCGGCACCGAGGCTAATGACAGGTGGCCCTGGGTTTCCAGCCGCTGTGGAACGTCCTCATCGGCAGCAACGCACCACGCCGGCCTTCACCAGCCTTTTCAGTTTCATCGCCGGGCTGAAGACCGCGAATTCCGGCAGCGTCGCCGCCATCGACACGCTGGTGGCCGCGCAGAACACCAGCAACACTCGCTGACGTCTGGGGCACGGGTGAAACTCACGTCCCTTCAGGAGTCGCTCCGCATAGCCGCGTCTGCCCCTGTACACCGATATCACCATCGGCGGTCCGCCGGTCGTCGTGCGCAATGTCAACGACAGCCGGCACTCACAACACACTGGAAATCATCGTTACCTGCGCTTCCACGGTGAACCAGCACACGCAGCGTGACGGTGACGCCGCGTCGTCGAATCCGAATGTGGAGCCGGACACGGACTTCCGGGTGTGGCGCGCTGGCGCATTGTTCGGGCTGGCGACGATCCACCGACCGCAAATCGAGGGTGGAAACATTCCACCGCCACACCCGGCACGTACTCATCGACGTCTATGATTGCGCCAATGGGTGCTCTACGGCCCAGGGCACTCCGGCAACTACAACATCACCGTGACGGTCAACTGAGGGATGTTTCGCATGACACCTAACAACATCCGGCTCGTGATCAGCGCGTCCCTGCTCACGCTCCTGCTCGCGGCGCACGGCGCCGCCGCCAGCGGAACCCGCCGCGCCTGCCGCCTCCCGCCGAAACTCCCGCGCCCTCGCAGGAAGCCGTGCCTCCGGCTGGCGAAACACCACCCCGGATGCAGCAGAACCTGCACCATCACCTGCACCAACACCGCCTCCGCCCACCGAGCCCTCCGCGGTTCGGAAGCCGACCGCGCCGGAGCCGGCGCTCGATGTCATGCATGCGGCGATCCCGAGCGCCAAGATCAGCGTGTTCCGGTGGATCTCTACCGGATCGACGGTGAAGCACTGCCCGGCCAGCCCGTTACATTGCACCTGGCAGCAATTCCGCGAGTGGCGGGCGTGAACCTGCACGTCAGCACTGAAGCCCGTTGAAGGCCTGAATGCGGCCGCGGCCCCGCTCGAGTACAAAAAGCGAGTGCCGCCACGCCGGTATCGTCAGCAGCTGACATTGACCCGTTCTGGCGCAGGCCCTGGGACCAGCTGCGAGTGCTGGTGACCATGGATATGCCCGAGGGCAAGGCATTCGGCTATTACACCGTACCACTTGCTAGCGGTATCACTGCACAGAAGCCGGAATCGGTAAAACAACGCTGACCGAGCTGCAGGTGTGGGCGCGTAAACTACGCACCGTGATTCGACGCAGAACACCGGGACAATTCGGCACTGCTCTGCCAGCCTGCTCGGCGCTGGTGGCATTTTTCGTCGGTATCTCATGCGGCCTGTGTCGGCACGCAGACCGGCGATCTCGCCGCGCTCGATGAACTCGCATTCCGCGATCCGGCAGCGGCGCTGCCGCAGCTCGCCGCGCATCAGTCTCCGCCGAGCCGACATGCCGCCGACGCGCCGCGCAGCGCTGCACGCCATCGCCGCGGATGCCTCGCGGCAGCTCGGCTTCAGCCGCCAGAGCATTACGCACGCCGACGCGGGCCTCGCGCTGCTGCCGGCCGGGCGACATGTCCGACCTCGCCATCCGCATGCGCACCGTGCGCGCGCTGGTGAGCACCAACGTCGGCGGGCATCGACGCCGCCACCGTCGAACTCACGCGCATCGTCGATGCGATTGCGCGACCGGCCGCTGGCGCTCGGCTGCGTGCTGCGCGATCGCGGCTGGCTGAATTTCCGCGACGGCAATGCCGACCAGGCGCTCGACGACCTGCTGCGCTCGTACGCGCTGCTGCGCCGGCACGCGAGCCGCGAGAGAAGCCATGGTGGCCGCGGGCCGCCTGTCGATGGCGCAGTTTCAGCGTGCGCGACTATCCGCAGGCGCTGGCGCTGGTGGATGAAACCATCGCGTTCTTCCGCGAGCAGAAGGCGCAGATCCGACTCGCGACGGCGCTCGATCGCCGCGCCGCGATCCTCAAGGCCGCGGGCCGGCTCGATGAAGCGCTGATCGCCGCGCACCGAAGCGCTGCGCATTCACGAAGGCATCGGCGATCGCGTCGGCACGCGGCCTCTCGCAGATGCGCATGTGCGGCGTGCAGATCCAGGCGCAATGCGCTCAGCGCAGGCCGGCGAGCTGGTGCGACCGCGCCGAATTGACGCTGAGCCAGACCAGCGGCATGGACGACAACGACTACCGCACGCTGGCGGCGCTGCGCGGCCGGCTGTTCCTCGCGCTCGGCCGCTCAAGGAAGCCGTGGCGCAATTCGATCGCGCCATCGCGCCCGGCGGCGCGCAGCCGGCGGACGACATCGCCGAGTTGTACGAGCTGCGCTCGCGCGCGCATGCCGCGGTCGGGCAACTACCCGGCCGCGTTCACCGACCAGGGCGAATACCTGCGCGCGCATGCGCGAACAGGGCACGCTCGATCGCATTCGCGAAGTGGCGCAGCTGCGCGTGCAGTTCGAGAACGACCAGGAAAAGCAGAAGATCGTGCTGCTCGAGAAGGACAAGAAGCTCGCCGAGGAACGGCTCAACAGCCAGACGCGCACCACGCAGCTCGTGGCCATCGCCGGCCTCACCGGCCTCGTGACCGCGTTCTTCCTCGGGCTACGCGCTGCTCTCCAATCGGCGGCATCGCGCCGAACTCATCCGGCTCGCCGAGCGCGACGAACTCACCGGGCTGCTCAACCGCCGCGCCATCGTGCGCAAGGCCGTGGAGTTCCTGTCACGCGTGCGCCGCGAGTCGAAGGGCACGCTGATCATCGGGCTCATCGACCTCGATCACTTCAAGTCGATCAACGATCGCTTCGGCCACGCCGTCGGCGATCAGCTGCTGCAGCGTTTCGCCGCGGCGCTGCGCACGTCGCTGCACACGCGCGAAGTGTTCGGACGTTACGGCGGCGAGGAATTCCTGGTGCTGTTCCCGGATACCACCATGGACCAGGCGCGCCAGTCGGCCGAGCGCCTGCGCACCGCATTGCGCGATCAGCACATGCGCGTCGACGATCAGGACGTCGCGGTCACGCTGAGCCTCGGGCTCGCCGGTTACGAGAGCCGGCGACGTGTTGTTCGACCAGGTCGCGCGGCGCGCCGATATCGCGCTTGTACGTCGCCAAGACGCAGGGCCGCGATCGCGTCGAGATCTTCAACTCCGCGCGCCATGGCAACCTGCGCCGCGCAGCGCCTTGCCGTCGCAGCGCCGAGAAACTGGCGGACAGAGCAGGCATCTTCACGAGCGCTAGCTCAATCGCGGAATGTCGCCATTTCTCGACCGGCCATCTATTTCAGGTGACGTCGAAGATCTCGCCCGACTCTGCAGCTGCGCGCCCGCTCCCTCGACGATGATCGCGTTCTGCCCGAACGTCACGCCGCGCAGCTTCGGTGTCGTAGCGATAATTCCTTGAGCGTGCGCCAGCGGCTCGACGCCATCGACGGCGCCGCTGCTGCTGATCCGTGGTCGTGATGGCGCAGCGCGTGCACGGCTTCACGAGGCGCATGCGTCACGCGACCGGCGCGCAATTCGTGGATGCGGTCTTCGTCGTAGGCGCCGACGCCGTCGATGACCACGTTCGGGCCGGAAGCGCTCCATCGGCAGCGCCTGCGGCAGGCGCGAATTGAGGTCCGCCAGCGACGCGCGTGAGATCACCAGCATCGGAAAGCCATCGCTGAACTCGGTGATGGCGCGCGTGCCCGGCGTCCAGTCGGACTGCACATCGCGCGGCGCGCTCGCGTCGAAGCGCACCAGCCGCAGCGGCGTCTCAGGAAACTGCGGCACCCATCGCGCCGCGTGCTCGCCGCAGTCGATGCCGCGCCCGTCGAACTTCCACACCGTCACGGCGCAGCGACTGCTCCACCGCTGCTCGCGCGTCACCGCGAGCGATCGGCATGCCCGGCGCGCGTCGAGTGCAAGCGACGCGCGTCGCACCGCGGTGCGCGATCAGCGCCAGGCGCGGCAGCTCGCGCTGCGTGACGAAGCGGCCAGTCGGGCCGCACCAGCATCCAGTGCCGATCGTCGGCAAGACCCGGTGGCTGCAATCGCGCGCCGTTCTGCAGCGGAATGCCGCGACAGGATTTGACCGGATAGATGTAGAGGTCCGGTGATGCGTCGCGTTCATGGCGTCGCTCAGGGCCGCAGCAGCAGCGCGCGCTCGGCGCGCTCAGGTCCGCGGCGGTGTTCACGTCGGCCAGCGGCCGCTCGACGGCCAGCGCGCACGCGGATCTCCATGCCGTTCTCCAGCGCGCGCAGCTGTTCGAGCTTTCTCGATCTGCTCGAGCGCGACCCGGCGGCAAGCGACGCGAGCCGGCGCAGCGCCGCCACGCGGTACGCGTAGATGCCGACGTGCCGCAGACTGGCGCGTGCGTGAGCGTGGTCGGCGCATCGCGATTCCAGGGAATCGGCGCGCGCGAGAAATACAGCGCGCGCCCGCCGGCGTCGCAGGCCACCTTCACGTTGTTAGGATCGCTCAGGTCGGCGAGCGCGTCGATGCTTCGCCGCGAGCGTCGCGATGTCGGCGCGCGGATGTGCGCGGCCAGCAGCTGCGCCACCCTGGTCGATGACCGCGCGGCGGAATCAGCGGCTCATCGCCCTGCACGTTGACGACGATGTCGCGCGTCCTGCCCAGCCGCGCGCCACCGCCACTTCGGCGATGCGGTCGGTGCCGGACGACATGCGTGCGCGCGGTCATCGCCACCTCGGCGCCGAAAGCCGCGCGCGGCGGCGGCGATGCGCTCATCGTCCGTGGCGACGATGCACCTCGGCAGCGCATCGCAGCTGCGCGCGCGCTCGTGCACCCACTGCAGCATCGGTCTTGCCGGCGAGCGGCAGCAGCGCCTTGCCGGGCAGGCGCGAGGAATCGAAGCGCGCGGGAATGACGACGCGAAAACGTCATCAGCGCTCCAGCAGTGGATCGTCGGGCGCGAGCTGGCGCGCGTCTTCCTCGAGCATCATCGGCACGCCCTCGCGAATCGGAAACGCCAGCCGCTCGGCGCGGCACACCAGCACCTGCGCGTCGCGCTGGAACTTGAGCGGTCCCTTGCAGCACCGGGCACGCGAGGATGTCGAGCAGTCGGTCATCCATCTGTCGGCGGGCGTCTTGAACGCCTGACGCGCGCGAGCACCAGATCGACGCAGCTCGTCGCGACTCGCTTCGCGGGAACTCCGGCCGTGACCGGCACGTACCAGCAGCGCTCGTCGGCGAACGCGGCGCATTTTACGGCATCTTTCTCGGTCATGAGCACCGGCAGGTTGTCGCCGAAATTCGAGATCGCCCGGCTTGAACGGCGTGATGATCGGGCATCGGATGTTCGTAGCAGCGTGAGCCCGCGCTCGCGCAGCGTGTCGAAGAAGCGCTGCGGATTGCCGATGGCCGCCACCGCGTGAACGCCCGCGCCGCGAAAGCTCGCGAGTGCGCGCAGCGACGCGCCGCCCGACACCGGGCGTGCATCGCCCGGCCGCATGTTCATGGCGAAATGCGTGCGCGTCACGAAGCGCGGCAGCTGCGAATCCGGCGCGCGTGAGCGGCGCCGTTGACCACCACGGCGTTCACGCGGCGCAGCCGCCGCGGGCGTCTCGCGCAGCGGACCGCGCGGCAGCAGGCAGCCGTTGCCGAAGCCGCGCTGGCCATCGATGACCACGATTTCGCAGTCGCGCATCAGCGCCAGGTGCTGCAGCCCGTCGTCGCAGAGGACGATGTCGGCGCCTGATCGGCAACCGCGGCCTTCGCGCGGCCGCGACCCGGTCGCGCCCGACGAATACCGTCGCCTGCGCGCGCCGCGCCAGCAACAGCGGTTCATCACCGACTTCGGAGGGACGGCTGTGCACGGTGACGCGCGTACACGCCGCGCGCGCGCCCGCCGTAACCGCGCGACACGATGGCCACGCGCATGCCCGCCGCGGACAGCTGGTTCGACAGCCACGCGACCAGCGGCGTCTTGCCCGGTGCCGCCCACGGTGAGATTGCCCGACCACCACCACGGGCACGCTCCACCTGCACGCGGTGGCGCAGGCCGATGCGATACAGCACGCTGCGCAGCGCCGATGAGAGCGCCATACAGCAATGAGAACGGCGCGAGCCACAGCGGCCCTTGCGCGCCGTACCACATGCGCTTCGATGCGCGAGCGCATTCCGTCGGACTGGTATCGACTTGCGGAACTCGGCGCGCTGCGAGGCTGGCATATGCGCCGTCGCGCGCCACGAGCTCGGCGTGCGTGCCGCGCTCGACGATGCGGCCGTCTTCCATCACGACGATCTCGTCGGCGTGTTCGATGGTCGTCAGGCGATGCGCGATCACCAGCGTGGTGCGGTTGCGCATGAGCTCGACCAGCGCCTGCTGGATGCGACGCTCGGATTCGTTGTCGAGCGCGGACAGTCGCCTCGTCGAGGATCAGGATGGGCGCGTCCTTGAGCAGCGCGCGCGCGATGGCGATGCGCTGGCGCTGCCCGCCCGACAGCAGCGCGCCGCGATCGCCCACCGCGGTGTCGAGACCCTGCGGCAGCTCCGGCCGCGAACTCGTCGACGTACGCCGCGCTGCGCGCGCGGCTTCCACCGCCTTCGGATCCGGCTTGTCGACGCCGAACGCGATGTTGTTGCGGATGCGTGTCGTTGAACAGCACGACGTCCTGGCTGACCAGCGCGACGTTTGTCGCGCAGGTCGCGCAGATTGCAATCGCGCACGTCGATGCCGTCGACCAGGACCTGCGCCGGCGGTGGCGTCGTAGATGCGCGGCACCAGGCCGACGAGCGTCGACTTGCCGCTGCCCGGAGCGGCCGACAATCGCGACAGTTCTTTCCGGCCGGCACGCTGCGAGGTTCGCCGAGTGCAGCACGCTGCCCTTCTCGCTCGTGTACTCGAAGCTCACGTCGCGGAACTCGATGGCGCCCGCGAGGCGCTCGAGCGTTGCGGCCGCCGACGTGAAATCCTCGGTGGGCTCGTCGAGCACCTCGAACACGCTGGCGCCGGCCGCGAGGCCCTGCTGCAGCGGCCCGAGCGCCGTGACCAGCGTGCGCATCGGCGCCGGTGGTCAGCAGCAGCGCGGTGAGGAAGCCCCAGAACTGGCCCACGGTCATGCCGTGGTCGTTCACCTGGACCAGCGCCATCCACAGCACGCCGCCGAGGCCAGATCGACGCGATGAACTGCACCACCGGGATTGCTGGTGGCCTTCGCGGCGATCAGCTTCATGTTGCTGCGCCGGTTGTGCTCGTTGACCTGTCTCGAAGTCGCGCGCTTCCTGCTCCTGCGCGTTGAACACCTTGATGACCCGCTGTCCGTCGAGCGCTTCCTTGGTCACGCGCGTGACGTCGCCCATCGAAGCCTGGATGCGCGCGCTGTAGCGGCGGAAGGACTTGCGTGACCTGGCGGATGATGAACGACAGCGGCGGCGCGAGGATCACCGACGAACAACGCCAGCTTCCAGTTGAGCACGAATCAGCCAGCCGATCTGCAGCACGATGGTCAGCGAATCGCGGATCAGCGCGCCGGTGGAGTTGGTGGTGGCCTCGGCAACCTGCTCGATATTGAACGTGAGCCGCGAGAGCATCGTGCCGGAGTGGATTGCGTGGTCGTAGTACCTGGCGGGAAATTCAGGTACTGCCGGAACAGGTCGCGCGCGCATCGCCTTGATGATCTGGCGCGACGACGTAGCCGGGAAAATAGCACGCCGATGTAGTCGCCGACGCCGCGCAGCAGGAACAGCAGCGGCGCACCGAGCGGCACCAGCCACAGCACGCTCGGGATCCTTCTTGACGAACCCGAGGTCGACGAAGTTCTGCACCAGCCAGGCGAACGCCGGACCGGTGGCGGCGAACAGCGCCATGCCGACGCACGCCGATGCAGGAACATCCCGAGATGCGGCCGCGCGTACGAGAGCAGCCGGCGATACCCGCGATCCCGCGTCGATGGGCGCACGCACCGGAGGCGTGTTCATTTCTGGGCTTTGGAGTCTTCGACCGTCGCGATGTTGATGCGCACGAAGCCGAGTTTGCCGAGCAAGCAATACGTAACTGG
>ERZ1370068.10171-contig-8891_pt1 | contig 45608 bp, 61 predicted proteins | sample MGYA00561227_ERZ1370068 | MGnify/ENA primary metagenome ERZ1370068 (study PRJEB38410, sample SAMEA6850437) | metagenome | study: Metagenomic assessment of the ecological functions of the soil: analysis of the soil microbiota associated with the... | reverse complement strand
GTGTACTTCGTTCAGTTACGTATTGCTGATCGGCAACGGCTGGGCCATCCTGTTCTCCCACCCGAAGGACTTCACGCCGGTCTGCACGACCGAGCTCGGCTACATGGCCGGCCTGAAGCCCGAGTTCGACAAGCGCAACTGCAAGATCATCGGGCTCAGCGTCGACCCGGTCGCCGACCACACAGAGGTGGTCCAAGGACATCGAGGAGACGCAGGGCACACGCGTCACGTACCCGATGATCGGCGACCCCGAGCTGAAGGTGGCCAAGGCCTACGACATGCTGCCGGCCGAGGCGGGCGACGACGTCGCAGGGCCGGACGGCGGCCGACAACGCCACCGTGCGCTCGGTCTTCGTCATCGGGCCGGACAAGAAGATCAAGGCGATGCTGACCTACCCGATGAGCACGCGGCCGCAACTTCGACGAGGTGCTGCGGCTGCTCGACTCGCTGCCAGCTCACCGCGAAGCACAAGGTCGCGACGCCGGTGAACTGGAAGCAGGGCGACGACGTCATCATCGTCCCGGCGGTCTCCGACGCCGAGGCCAAGCAGACGTACCCGCAGGGCTGGAAGATCGCCGAAGCCGTACATCCGGATCGTCGCCGCAGCCCCGGTAGCCCCGCGCCGGCCGCTTCTTCGGCGGGCCGAGCACGGACCGCGCGTGCGCTGCCTCCAGCCGCCTACGGCGGGCCGAGCAGGCCTCTGGCGGATCGCCGAGGCCGGGCCCGCGCAGACCCGCGCGAGGAACAGCTCCGAGGAACCGCACCGGCGTCGACCGTCATCGCCACGCGGCAGTTCGGCGGGCGCTTCTCGTGCGGCCGGACGATGCTCCGGCCGGTCGGCCCACCGACGCGCCCCGCGTCACCCGCCCCGCGTCTTCCACGTCGACGTGGGAACGCCTCGAAGCCCGACCAGCGAGGGATCCAGCGCGACTCCACCGCCAGGCGGGTCGTGGAGCGCGAAGGCCTCCGCCCCGCTCCGGTGCTCGCCGAACGTGAACAGGTGGTTGGTGAAGTCGTCGATGAACCGCGCGACCGGCGCGCGGCCGCGCGCCAGCGCCAGCGCCGAGGTCCGCGCGGCGGAGCATCACCTGGAGGGTGGCGTCCAGAGGGACGAGCTCGAGCGGCAGCCCCGATCGGAAGACCGCCGCCGCCGCCTCGGGGTCGACGTGGAAATTGAACTCGGCCGACGGGGTCACGTTGCCGGGCTCGGCGATCGCCCCGCCCATGATCACGACGCGACCACTTGGGCGAGGCGCCGGCGGTCGCGCTCGAGGGCGACCGCGAGATTCGTCAGGGGCCGAGCGCCGACGACGACCAGCTCGCCGGCGAACCGCTCGGCCATCTCGAGGATCAGGTCCGCCCCGTCGATGCCCTCAGGAGCGGCCGGGGCGTTCCATCGCCGGCGTCTCCGGAGGTCTCCGGCGCTGGCTGGACGAGCCGCCCATCCGCGTCCCGCAGTCTGCTGATCCCGCCGAGGCCGTCGTCCCCGTGGAACTCGGCGGCGGTGACCAGCGGCCCTCGGAGCGGCGCGGCCGCGCCCGGGCCACCCGGGGCCGCTGGGCCGGCGCCCCGACCGCGAGGATGCGGTGAACGTTCGCGGTCGTCAGGTCGATCGGGACGTTGCCCGGCCACCGACGTGATCGCCTCGACCGACACCTCGGGCGAGGCGAACGCAAGCAGCAGCGCCAGCGCGTCGTCGATGCCCGGGTCGGTATCGATGCAGCCACGGCACGGTCACGGCAGTCTCTCTCGGCGCCGGGCGGACGTCGTCCGAGTCGCCCGTCCGCACGCTATGAACACGAACGCCCGGCGAGGGATTGTCGACGAGCAGGGTCTGGATGGTCTTGTCGTCGGCGCCCTTCGCGCGCAGGCGCGGGATCACGTTGACGAGGAGGTGGTGGTAGCCGAAGCCGCCCCACTGCGTGAGGCAGTGCTTGTAGGCGATGTCGTGGGACATGAGGAGCTGGCTGCAGGTGTCCGCGCTCGATCAGGAAGAGGATCTGGCGCATCCGCTCGCCGTCGTTGGGCATGTCGAAGGCGGGATTGTACGGGTAGTACGAGGTCTCGAGCCCGAAGAGGTCGTACTCGAGGTACACCCCGGTGGCGGCGAGCTCGAGCAGCACGGCGGGATCCACGATGGTGCGCTCGATGTGGCACATGATGGTGCGGCCGAGATCGGCGCCTTCCTTCCGGATGAAGCTCACGATCTCGAGCGGCAGTCGCTCGTGGCGACCCGGGTGGATCATGAGGGCGGCGCCGGTCTCCGCGCTGGCGCCGCCACCGCCGCCCGCACGACCTTCCGCTCGTTGTCCGTCCAGGGCCACGTGGTGCCGATCTCGCCGATGAAGCCCGCGCGCACCCCGTCTCGTCGACGCCCACGCGTGAGGTCGGCGACGATCTCGCGCGCGAGCCGTCATCGGCCGTCCGGGCCTCCATGTCCGGCGGATGCGCGGCCGTCCACGTAGTAGCCGGAGCCCATGATGATGTTGAGCCCGGTGGCGCGGGCCACCCGCGCGAGCGCGAGCGGATCGCGGGCGAGGCCGCGATTGGTGGGATCCACGAAGGTCTGGCCGCCCGCGTGCTTGAAGAGCAGGAGCCTCGTCGCGGGCCACGCTGCTCGTCGAGGAGCTGGAGGTTGTCGAGGTTGGAGCTGAAGTGCTGCCGCACCCAGCCGAGGTTGGCCAGGCTGACCGGCTGCCGGGCGAGCCCGCGCTCGCTGCCGTTCGCCGGCTCCTTGAACATCACCTCGAAGTCGATGAGGAGGTGCTCGTGGGGCAGGGTGATGCCCATGGCCTCCCCTGCGATCGGGCCGAGCACGGTCTGCGCCTGTCCGGCGATCGGCGAGCGCGTCATCTCGGGCCCTCTCCGGCCTCGCGGCGCTTCCCGGACGGAGGCCCGGCCGACGGAGCGCGCGACGGGGAGGAATATGGGCGACGCTCCGACCCCGTCAAGGCGCCAGCCCTCGACGAACGGAGCCGGCGGCGGCCGTCAGCCCCGCGGGGCCACCTCGAACACGTGGTGGCCCCAGGCCGGCACGTTCAGGTACCGAGCGGCGGCTCCCGTCGGCGGGGCGCCCGCATCACCCACGTGCGGGCGACGACGTCCGGCAGGAGGCCGGCCTCTTCAGCGCGGACGTCGGAGATAGGGCAGCCAGCGCTCGAGGACGCCGGCCAGGGTGCCGTCCCGCTTCCACGTCGCCGAGAATCTCGTTCAGCTGCGCCAGTAGCTGCGCGTCGTCCCGCCGGGACGCCCAGGCCAGACTCTCGCGGTTCAGGGGGCTCCCAGGAGGCCGGCGAGGTCGGCCTCGTTCGCGGACACGAGCCACGCGATGGACGGCCCGTCGTGGACGAACACGTCGATCGTCCGGCGGCGGAGCGCGAGCGCGCCCGTCGCTCGCGACCGAGAGCGTGACCCGGCGCGCGTTTGGGAAGTTCCGCTGCACGAAGACATCGCCGGTCGTCCGCCTCGATCGGCGCCGATCGTACCGGTCGCTCTGGAGAAGTGCTTCGCGTGAGCCGAACCGGCGGGCTGTCCTCGGTCCGCACCGCGGCCATCAGGCCGCCCTCGAGGTACGGCTCGGTGAAGGTGATCCGGACGGTGCGCGCCTCGGTCACCGACATGCCCGACATGATGACGTCCGTCTTGCCCCCCATCAGCGCGTCGATCTGCTGGTCCCAGGGGACCTCGGTGAAGTAGACCGTGCCGCCCAATGCGTCGGCCCCAGGAGCCGCGCGAGATCCGCCTCGGCCCGGCGACCTGACCGCCCTGTCTGAAGATGATGGGCGGGTAGGTCGTCGTGACGCCGACCCGCAAGGCGTTGGGCGGCACCTCGGAGGACTTTGGGCGCGACGCGATAGTAGTCGTCCACGCATCCGCCCCCGAGCGTGGCGGCGAGGAGCAGGACGACGAGACGAAGGGGCGGACCGCTCATTCGAGGCCCCTCTCCCGGCCAGGATGCCGGCGTGATGGGATCATGACGATCATAGCAGCCGTCCGGTCTATCATGCGGGTCGACGGAGCTGCGCCGACGCAACGAACCGATGACCCTGACGCTTGTCGCCATCCTGCTGCTCGTCCCGCCTCGCCCTGCCCGCACGGACTCAGACCCCCACCACCGCCTCAGTGCCGCGACGCGAGCGACCAGGCCATCGCGGCGTTCAAGTCGGCCCTGCCGCAGATGCCGGAGCGGGATCGCGACGGGGCGCGGGCGCTCATCGCCCAACTGGAGCAGCTGATCAAGGACGGCCGGGCCAGCGGTACGGACGAGTGCGCCATCTGGCAGGAGATCTCCCGGCGGGTGTCCCGCTCGTGGCACCGGGCTCGGCGCCGAGCACCGAGGTATCGCGAGTCAACCCTCATGAGGCCTCCTGTCCGGCAGCGCACGGAATTCGATCTCGCATCGGTACCATACCACCAGTTCACCAAGACGGGACTCCGCTCGGCGGTCTCTTCTCGTACGGTCGCCGCGCGCGGGAGGTGGCCGCGACCGCACCTCGCGCGAGGAACGTTGCGGACCCGTCCCCGTCGCCCGTACCATGTCTCCGCCGCGACTTGGTGTCCCGAGCGAAGTCATCCCACCGACACTAGCTCCGGATCGCGCCCGAGGAGCGTACACCGCCGTGAGGACGGAGCGCCTGGGCGCGCGGCGAGCGAGACCGGCTTCGTTTCCGGGAGGAGCGCACGCGGGATGATGCTCGGGTAGCAGGCGGCGGGTCCGAGCTGCTCGTGGAGTCCGCCTACGCGTGGCGACGCCTCGCGGTGTCGCTGGCGCTCAGCACGATCGGCGGCGTCGGCCTCTGGTCCGTGGTGGTGGTGCTGCCGGCGGTGCAGGCGGAGTTCGACGTCGCGCGGGGCAGCGCATCCGTGCCCTACACCGCGACCATGCTGGGGTTCGCGCTCGGCGGCATTCTCATGGGCCGCCTGGCCGACCGCTTCGGGATCGTCCTGCCGCTCGTCGTGTCGTCGATCTCGCTGAGCCTCGGCTACCTCCTGGCGGCCTGGGCGCCCGGCCTCGTCGAGTTCGCGCTCGTCCAGGGGTTGATCGTCGGGCTCCTCGGCAGCTCCGTGACGTTCGCCCCCTGGTTGCCGACGTGTCCCACTGGTTCACGCGCCGGCGTGGTATCGCGGTCTCCATCTGCGCCAGCGGCAACTACCTGGCCGGCACCGTCTGGCCCCCGATTCTCCAGCACTTCACGGTGACCCGCGGATGGCGGCCGACGATGGTCGGCGTCGGGCGTGTTCTGCGCCCTGACCATGCTGCCGCTCACCCTCGCGCTTGAGACGGCGCTCGCCGATCGGGCACGGTGCCGCCGCACCGGTCTCTCGGAACACCGGTCGGGCAGCCGCATCTTCGTCCGGCCGGCTGCAGGCGCTTCCTCATGCTGGCCGGTCTGGGCTGCTGCGTCGCCATGTCGATGCCGCAGGTCCACATCGTGGCCTACGCGAGCGACCTCGGCTATGGGGTCACGCACGGCGCCCGCATGCTCTCGGTGATGCTGGGCATCGGGGTGGTCAGCCGGCTCGCTTCCGGCTGGATCGCGGACCGGCATCGGCGGCGTGCGCACGCTGCTCCTGGGCTCGGCGCTCCAGTGCCTGACGCTGGCGCTCTACCTGCCGGTTCGACGGCCTCATCCCGCTGTACGTGGTCGCCGCGCTGTTCGGCCTGTCCCAGGGCGGCATCGTGCCGAGCTACGCCATCATCGTGCGGGAATACTTCCCGCCCGCAGGAGGCGGGAACGCGCATCGGCACCGTGGTCATGGCGACGATCGTCGGCATGGCGCTCGGCGGCTGGATGTCGGGGGCGATCTTCGATCTGACCGGCTCGTACCACGCCGCCTTCGTCAACGGAATCATCTGGAACCTGCTGAACCTCGGGGTCGCGCTCTGGCTGCTCGGCCAGCGCGCGGCGGATGCCGGCGATCGCCTAGGAGCGTCCGGCCGGGGAAACCGGCCACGGAAACCACGGGGGCGCCGATCGGCGCCCTGATCACCTGACGATCTTGTCCGCCTGAACAGCACCGACTGCGGAATTGACGAGGCCGAGCTTCTGCGCCGTCTGCAGGTTGATCACCAGCTCGAACTTCATGGGCTGTTCCACGGGAAGGTCGGGCCGGCCTGGCCCCCGCAGGATTCGGTCGACGTAGCGGCGCCGTCCCTGCCCTCCGTTCCGTAGCCCGGGTCCGTAGGCCATCAGGCAGCCGTTCTCCGCGTAGTCCGGAGCGAGCGCAGATCGATGGTAGCCGATGGCTGACGGCCAGATCGGCAATCCGCTTCTGGTTGGAGTTGGCCAGAGGGTTGAGGGTCACCCACAGGGCGGTGTTGCGCGCCTCGACCGCCTCGTTGAACGCCGCCTCGTAGCCATCGACGCTGCTGACCTCCATCGAATGGAAGCTGCAGCCCGAGCTCCCGCGCTCGCAGCTGACTTTCTTGCCACTGCGGCACGGAGCCCGGAGCCTGTGGATCCCAGAGAACCGCCACCCGGGACAGCGAGGGGATGGTTTCCTTCAGCAGCTCCAGCCGCTTGCCGGTCAAGATCGCCGCAATGTTGGTGATTCCGGTCGTGTTGCCGCCAGGCCGCGACAGGCTTTCCACGAGACCAGCCGTGACCGGGTCCGTCACGCCCATGAACACGATGGGAATCGTCGTGGTGGCCCTTCTGACGGCGAGCGCGCGTTCGTCGTGACCGCGACGAGCACGTCCGGTTTTTGCCCAACCAGCTCGGCGGCGAGGTCGGGCAGCCGCTCCGAAGCCGCCGCCTTCATGGCGGTACTCGATGACGATGTTCTGTCCCTCGACGTACCCGAGATCCCGCAGGCCTTGCCGGAATGCCTCCAGGGCGAGGCGCGTCGGCGGCCGCCGAAAGCAGCCGCGAGATAGCCGACTCGGGACATCTTCCCCGGCGGCTGCGCATCGACGGGAAGGACGAGGCCGAGCAGCGCGCGCTGAGAGAGAACAGCGCCCGAGCCCCAGCCATGCGTGTCTCCTGGAAGGTCCTCCGGCTTCGATCACCCCGGTGGCGCCTCGTTCCTCAGCCTCGAAAGGGCTCCTCCCGGGCACTGTGCTCGAGCAGGACGGGCGCGTCGGGACTCGATCACACGGAAGCCAAGGCCTGAGCCTCGCCGCTCCACGATCGCCGCCTTGCCGATGGCTCCCGTACCGCTCGATGAGCCGGAAGCATCGCCGGCTCAGCAAGATCCCGCTGCCCGGCACCGTGACGTTAGCACCCCGAACACCCTCGCGGATTCGCACCAGAGGCCGGCTTGGTCGATGGAGGACGTGAGAGTCCCTCGCCAGCGCAGACTCCTATCCACCTTTCGGTACCATACACCCCGATCTTGATGCTCAAACCCTCGGCCGCGGTCGAGCTTGAGCGGCCACCCGTCGGCGCGCGCGGATCCGCGTCGCTCGTCCGCTGCCGACGAGCGCCTCGCCAGGGAACGCCACGGCCCGAGGGCGTCTCGAACTCGCGATAGGCCCGCTCGATCCCCGCCCAGGCGGCAGCGCGCGCCGCGTCGTCCAGGTGCGCCATCACGCGAGCGAGCGGCCGAGTCGTGCTGGGACGCGAGCGCCTCGGCCAACGACGCGTGCCGACGCGGTGCCGGGACCGGCTCCACGACGACGTCGCGAAACCCCGCGGCTGCGATCGCTCCCGCCAGGACGCCGGGTGCGCTGAGCGAGAACGCGCGCACGAGCTCGGCGTCGGTCGGCGGCGTGCGTCCCAGCGCGCGCAACACGGCCAGCGGGCCCGCGTGGAACGGGTTCCGCTCCGGGGCCGACCACACGACCATGGCGCGAGGCGTCCGCCGGGGCGCAGCACCCGGCGCGCGCCGGAAAGGGCGCCGGCGAGGTCGGGCGTGAACATCAGTCCGTTGCGGGAGATGACCGCGTCCCAGCGATCGGGCTCGAGGTCGATCGCCGCCACGTCGAGCACGCGCGTGGCGACGTTGCCGAGCCCCGCGCGCGCGGCACCGGCGGCCGCCTCGGCGACCATCTCGGCCGAGATGTCCGTCGCGAGGACGTGTCCCGCCGGCCCGACACGCGCCGCGGCGGCGAACGCCTGGTCGCCGGTGCCCGTGCCGAGGTCCAGCACGCGCATTCCCGGCCCCAGCGCGGCGAGGTCGAGCATGCGTTCGGTCGCCGCCGCCAGCGTCGCGTTGCGTGAGACGCTCGACCGCCGCCACGCCACGACCGCGTCGCGCGAGCTCCAGGCACCGAGGGGCTGCTCGTCTCCGGCCTCGTTTCATGGTGTCCTCCGTCAGGGTGAAGACGTACGGCGGGCGATCTGCCAGGGCACGGCGCGCAGATCGAGCCGCCACTCGCGCGCGAAGAACGGCCGGCCGTCGAGCACGACGTCGGCTCGGATCGTCGTCTCCTCGAACGTCTGCCACATCGCCAGCGATACCTCGATCGGGGCCGGCCCGTCCACGACACGCCAGACCTGGCGCGCCTCCATCCGCACGGCCTCGGGTCGATCACGCTCGACGCCTATCGTGGCCTCGAGCTCCCACGCGAGCTCCGCGCCGCCGTCGAGCCGGAAGCGCGTCTTGCGGCGGAGCTCGTACGCCGCCGATCGATCGTCGAGCGCCCGCCGGACCGAATGCTCGCTGCGGGCCTCGAGCTGGGCGGCGGGACGCTCCGCCACGGGAGGTCCGAATGTCGGCGCCGGGCCCCGCGGCGCATCCTCGGGCTCGACCGGCAGGCGCAGCCGCGTCCCGCCCCTCCCTGCCCGGACCACTCTGAAGATACCGCCGTCCGGAGCTGGGACGAGGGCGGGAAAGTGCGAGCCGGCAATCGCCAGCGTGAGCTGGTGGCCTGGCGGAAGCCGGTACGAGGTCGGATTGAGCGGGACCCGGACCTCGTAGGCGCGCGTCGGGTCGAGGGGCCGCCCACGAGATGGGCCGGCCGGACCCAGCCCTGAGAGATGAGCGTGGAGAACCCGCCTGGTGCGACGTCGGAGAGCCAGGCCCGAAGAGGGACGTCGGGACGGTCGGAGCGGAGGACGATCACCACTTCGGGCAGACCCGTGATCCGAAGGCCGTCGGTCTCCGGCGCGCTGGTCCAGACCAGCGCGCGATGGTCGTCCGGCGAGATGTCCGGCGGGGTGACCGGCGTGGGCGTGGTCCAGTCCCACGGCAGCGCGGCCAGCCCGACGGTCGGATCGACCCGGTAGACATCCTCGCCGTCCCCGGCCGGATGGGTCGACAGGACCCCATCCACTCCGGCAAAGAGCTCCCGGATCGCCGCGGTCGGGGGCGGCCAGCGCTCGGCGGTACGCCAGCCGTGGCCGAGCGACTCGAAGAACGTCACGGCTGGCCCGGGCGCGCCGGCGGCGACGACGGCATCCGGGCACCCCTTCAACCAGCCGTCGAACCACGCGGCCATCGTCTCGAAGAACCCGACCGGCGCGTGAAGGGCAAAGTCCGGCAGTTCGTGCTTCCAGGGTCCCAGGAGCAAGCGCTTGGTGGTCCGCAGGCGGTTGTAGTACGCGACGGTCTCGCGCGGGTACGAGTCGTGCCACGCGGAGACTGGCGAAGGTCGGCGCCTCGATCGCCTCGATGTCGGTCGCCCAGGTCGCCCACGTCGCGGGAGGGATCGTGTGCCAGTGGAAGGTGAATGGCTGGGCGATCGCCTCGAGCCGGGCCCGCCAGCGGGCGATCCAGTCCCTGGCCGAAGCGGAGCGGCGGCAGGAGCTGGATGCCGGCGACCCGGAATCCCCAGTCGATCTCGCCGACGAGCGCCCCGCGGCAGCCGTGGGGCCACGCCGCGCCGGTGTACTCGTCGTCGATCGCGTGGATCGCCACGATCGCGCCAAGCGACGGGGCTTCGTGGAGGCGATCGAGAGCGCCGTGTTGCCGCCGTACGAGATGCCCCAGACGCCTGTCCGGCCTGTGCACCAGGGCTGGTCCGCGATCCAGGCCAGCGCGTCGTGGCCATCGAGCTTTCGGCAGGCGCGAACGGCGGCGCCGGGACACCCTCCGATTCGCCGTAGCCGCGGAAGTCGAGGCTGAGGCACGCGTAGCCGCGGCGCGCCAGCGCGATCTGGCCAACCTCGACGGAGCCTCTCCCGCCCATTCCATCCTTGAGGTAGGGCGTGTACTGGAGCAGCGCGGGTAGCGACCGGGCGCCGCCGGCAGGTAGAGGTTCGCCGCCAGGTGGATCCCGTCCCGCATGGGAATCCGGAGGTCCCGCTCGATCCGGACGTCCGCCATCTCCGCGACTTGCCCCCGCTGTCGAGTTCCGTCAGATCTTCTGGTTCATGGGGAGATCATCCGACGGCCGGCGCTCGGCGAGGTCGCCCCGGTCGGCGTACTCATGGCACGGCGTGGCCGGCCAGGACGCCGGTGCAGCGCTCGTGGTCGACGGCGAGCTGACCGTTGACCGCGACGAACGGGATGCCGCTCGGGTAGCGGCGCGGGTCGTCGTAGGTCGCATTGTCGATGACGCGCTCGGGGTCGAAGACGACGAGGTCCGCGAAGTATCCGCGCGCGATGCGTCCCCGCCGGGTGAGGCCGAACCGCCGGGCCGGCGCGTCGGTCATCCGCTGGACCGTCGCCTCGAGCGTGAGCCCGCCGAACTCGCGGCGCAGCCGCCCGAGGAAGCGCGGGAACGCCCCGAAGGAGCGCGGGGTGCGCGAAGCTGCCGGCCGGCGTCATGTCGCTGCACACCATGTAGTCCGGCCGGGCGAGCAGCTCCATGCAGTCGCGGCTCACCTGCTGCCAGAGGGCCAAGCTTCTGCGGCGGGGCGCCGAGGTGGCCGATCTTCAGCTCCTCCTCCAGCAGGAGCCGGCAGAGGGTCTCGCCCATCCCCGCCCCTCACGCCGGGCGACGTCCGCGAGGCTCATGCCCTCGAGGTGCCGGTTCCGCGGCAGGTACGAGAACACGACCTCCGCCATGGGCAGCGTCCCGTGACGGTCGAGGGTAGTCCGCGATGCGGCGGCGCTCGCCGGGATCCCGCAGGCGGTCGAGGATGGCGTCGGGTCCCCCCTCCTGCGCCTCGCTCGGAAGCAAGCTGACGGGGATCGAGCTGCCGGTGGGGTACGGGTAGATGTCGAACGTGACGTCCAGCCCGTCTGCCCGGCGCCGGATCGATGAACTCCATGAGCCGCGCCACCGCCCCGCGGTCGCCGGGCCGGTCCGGTAGTGCGCGAAGTGGAGGCGGACCCGGTCCGGCGCGCGACCTCCACCGCTTCCTTCACGCCGTGCTTCCCGTGGGCCCGCTCGAGGTCCGCGCTGCGCGGCTCGCACATGTACACGGACCCCGCCTCGCGCACGACCCGGCACAGCTCGATCAGCTCCTGGGTGTCCGCCCACGGCCCCGGGTAGTACTTCGACCCGGTGGAGAACCCCACCGCCCCCTGCTCGAGGCCCTCGCGGACGAGACGGCGCGCCTGGTCCAGCGCGTCGCCGCGCAGCGGCACGTCCCGGAAGCCCAGGACCTCGAGGCCGCACCGTGCCCTGCGGCACGAGATACGCCGTGTTGACGGCAACCCGCCGGTGGTAGTGACGGCGGAACGCCGCGACCGAGCTCATGTCCAGGTCGTCCGGGGGTCGCCGAGCAAGCCGCCCAGCCACCGGCGGAACATCCGGTAGTTGCCGGGCGACAGCGGCGCGTACGACATCCCGTCGATCCCGAGGAACAGAGTGGTGATCCCCTGCCGCACCCCCATCGGGTTCTGGGGCTCGACGAGCAGAGCGCCCTCGGCGTGGGTGTGCGTGTCGATGAAGCCCGGGCGACCGCCAGCCCGGTCGCGTCGATGACGCGGCCGGCCTCCGCCCTGGACAGATCTCCGATGGCGGCGATCGTCTCGCCGGCGACGCCGACGTCGGCCAGGTAGCCGGCAGCACCGGAGCCGTCGACGATCGTGCCGCCTCGGACCACGAGATCGAACATTCGGGCTCCTTCAACCGAATCGCGAGCGGATCGCGCAACCGTCAGCGTGGGCGATACTGCGTCGCGGGCCGCGGCGCCGTCAAGACATGGCCGTCCCTTTCTTCCGTGCGAGCCCTCGCCCGCGCCGGCGCCGGCGAGGGCTTTGGCCGGAGCCGCCCCGCTGATATCCTGGCGCGGGTAAGCGACCAGCCGTGCCTCTCTCGGACCCTCAGCTCTACGAGTACTCGCCGATCATCGATCGGCCGCGCCTCGACCTGGCCCGGTGACGCGCGGATCGCCGTCTGGGTGGCGCCGAACATCGAGTTCTACGAGCTCCTCCCCCGGACAACCCGGCCCGGCGCGCGTGGCCCCGCGGGCAGCCCGACGTGGCGGCCTACTCCTACCGCGACTACGGCAACCGGGTCGGCATCTGGCGCATCCTCGACGTCCTCGGCGCCCACGGCATCCGGGGCAGCGTCGCGCTCAATGTCGCCCTCTGCGAGCACCACCCGGAGATCATCGAAGCGTGCCGCGCGGCGGGATGGGAGTTCCTCTCCCACGGCGTCTACAACACGCGCTACCTCTTCGGCATGGACGAGGGGCAGGAGCGGGCGGTGATCGAGGACGTGATCGCCACCGTCCTCCGGCACACGGGCCAGCACCTCGCCGGGTGGCTCTCCCCGGCCCTGGCGAACACCGAGCGGACGATGCGCCTGCTCGCCGAGCACGGCGTGCGCTACGTGTGCGACCTGTTCCACGACGACCAGCCGTTCCCGGTCCACGTGCCCCACGGCCGGCTCATCAGCCTCCCATACGCGCTCGAGACCAATGACGGCTCGGCCTACGGGCGGCGTCTCGCCTCGCCGCGCGGAATACGGCGACATCCTCCGGGCCCAGTTCGACCAGCTCTACCTGGAGGGGCCGAGTCCGGGCGGGTGATGTGCATCCCGCTCCACCCGTTCCAGTCCGGACGCCCCCATCGTGTCGACGCGCTCGACCGGGCGCTCGCGCACATCACGGCGCACCCGGAGTCTGGCTCGCCACCGGCGCGGAGATCGCCGACTGGTACTACGCGTCCCACTACGAGGGCGTCGTCGCCCACCTCGCCGCGCGGCGGGTGCGGGCGGACCGCGGAGCGAGCGCGTGACGCTCTCCCCCGATCACCTCGCGTATCCCCACCGCCGCCGGGGCATGGACCACGACCGCTACGCGTGGTCGCCACTCCCCGCGCGGCCGCCGGTGTCGTGGCCCGGGGCGGGCGGGTGGCGCTCGTCGTCATGCCGACGCTCCAGTGGTTCCCGCTGGACATGACCTCGACGCCGTTCGTGCCGGTCGGAGCGCCCGACGAGCCTTACCCTGACTACCGCACCTACAGCCACCGCGACTACGGCAACCGGGTGGGCATCTTCCGGATCATGACCGTCCTGGACCGGCTGGGGCTGCCGGCAACCTGCCGGGTGAACGGCATCATCGCCAAGCGTTATCCGGAGCTCCTGGCCGAGGTCGTGCGGCGGCGCTGGGAGGTGGCGGCGTACGGCTGGCACATGGGACGGACCCACCACGCGAGCCTCCGACCCGAGGACGAGGCCGGGCTCATCGAGCAGACCCTCGGCGTGCTCCGGCGGGCTACCGGCCAGCCGGTCGCAGGCTGGCTGTCCCCGGGAGGAACCGAGTCGGCGGTGACGCTCGACCTCCTCGCCGCCCACGGCGTGACCTACGTGCTCGACTGGGCGCACGACGAGCTGCCCTCTCCGCTTCGCACCGCGTCCGGGCTCATCCACGCGATGCCCCAGGCCCCGGACATGGACGACACGATCTGCATCTGGCAGAACCGCCACTCGACCGACGAGTTCGCCGACGCCATCATGGACGCCTATCAGCTGCTCGACCGCGAGGCGCACGGACCGCGGCGGCCGCGTCCTGCCCATCGCGCTCCACCCGTGGATCGTCGGCCAGCCGCATCGCATCGGAACCCTCGACCGCGTGCTGACGGACCTCGCCGGCCGCGCCGGCGTCTGGCCGGCGACGGCCGCCCAGGTCCTGGCCGCCTTCACATCCCAGCAGGAGCGCACCGCATGAGCATCCGGATCGGCATCGTGGGCGCCGGCCTCTGGACCGAGCGCGCCCATCTCCCCGCATTCACCCATTTGCCCGGCGTCACGGTGTCCGGCATCGCCGACCCGACGTCGAGCGGGCGCGTGCGCTCGCCTCCCGCTTCGGCGTCGCCCGCGCCGTCGGCGACCACCGGGCCCTCCTCGACCTCGGCCTCGACGCGGTGTCGATCGTGGCGCCCGACGACGTGCATCACGAGGTCGGGGCGGCCGCCCTCGACGCGGGCCTTCCCGTGCTGTGCGAGAAGCCTCTGGCGCGCACGGTGCCGGAAGCCGAAGACCTCGTCGCCCGGCCGCGGCAGCCGGGGTCGTCACCAAGCTCGGCTTCGTGTTCCGGTACAGTCCCGCGCTCCGGCAGCTCTGCGCCCTGGTGCAGGACGGCTATGTGGGCCGCGTGCACAGCCTCGCCGTCTACAGCCAGAATCCTCAGTTCATGGACCCGTCCACCCCGTTCCACTGGAAGATGGACGCGGACCGGACGGGCGGAGGCGTCGTCGTCGAGTACGGCTCGCACAGCCTGGACCTCGCCCGGTGGATCGCCGGCGAGATCGAGGAGGTGTGCGCCAACGCCCGCACGGTCGTGCCCGATCGCCCGGACCCGCCGCGGAGCCGCGCGGCGACACGTCCTGGTGGACGACGTGTGCTCGTGGCTGGGAACGCAAGCGGGCGGCGTCGAGAGCATGTTCCACTCGAGCTGGGCGTCAATCGGTCAGCCCTGGGGGACCTTGCGGTGTTCGGCGACCGCGGCGCCCTCGTCTGGCGGCGCCGGGACGACGTCTGGCCCTTCGCCGAGCTGCTCGGGGCGACGGCGGCCTCTCCGCTGCTCGCGCCGCTCCCGCTTCCCGGTCATCTCACGGCCGGTCTGGAATGGGCGACCACGTGGCGGGAGTGCTTCATGGGCAACCTCGCCCGCGCGTTCGTGGCCGAGATCGGAGGCGCCCCGGTCGAGGGCCCCACCTTCTCTCGATGGCTACCGCGCCCAGCTGGGACTGGCCGCGATCGCAACCTCGCTCGCCGAGCGGCGCTGGGCCGTGATCCCGCCGCCGGACCCTCGCGCGGCTGAGAGGAGCGGCGGGAGCCCTGGTCGGGCCCCCGCCGCCGTGAAAAACCTCGCCTAGCGGTCCATCCAGACGTCGTACAGCACGAAGTAGTTGTTCGCGTCGAACGCCAGGCCCTCTGACCGCCGCCGAGGCGACGTCCGGCTGCACCTGGTTGAACAGCGGGAACGTGGCGCCCTGCTCCATGATGTACTTCTGAGCGTCCTCGTACATCTTCTGCCGCTTCGCGCGGTTCATCTCCTCGCGCGCGTCGTCGAGCAGCTTGTCCATGACGGGATCCTTGAACCAGCCCATATTCCACCCGCCGATGTTCTTCGAGTGGTAGTGGAGCGTGAGGATGTCGGGGTCCGTGCCCCGCCAGTCCATGAAGGTCATACCGTTCTCGCCCTTGCGCGCGAGATCCTCGGAAGCCGCGAGCGCCATCGGCCGGATCTCGAGCTCCATGCCGACCTGCTTGAGGCTCGCCTGCATGACCTGGAGCATATCGAGCGCCTGCGGGTCATCCTTCACGGCCACGATGGTCTTGAGCCGCACGCCGTCCTTGACGCGGACGCCGTCGGCCCCCGGCTTCCACCCGGCCTGCTCCAGGACCTGGCGAGCCTTGGCGGGATCGTAGCGGTACATCTCCTCCACGCCCTTCCAGTACGGCCAGATGGTCGGCTTCAGCGGCCCGTAGGCCACCGTCGACACCCCGAAGGTGACGGCCTTCACCACCGCCTCCCGGTTGATCGCGTACAGCATCGCCTGCCGCACCGCCACGTCGTTGGTCGGCGGCTTGGCGGCGTTGACGAGGAACATCGTGGGCGCACCCTTGAACATGTTGAGGTAGACGACGAAGCGCTTGTCCTCGCGGAGGCGCCCGATGTCCGGGCCCGGCGCCCGCCCGATCACGTCCACCTCACCCTTCTCCAGCGTCGCCAGCCGGGTCTGATGCTCGGGAATGAATCGGTAGACGACCTGGTCGACGTAGCCCGGCCCCTGGTGCTTCATAGTGGCCGGCGCCCACGCGTATGCCGGGTTCTTCTTGAGGATCACCTGCTGTCCCCGGGTCCAGCTCTCGAACACGTAGGGCCCGGTGCCCACCGGATGCTGCCCGAACTCCTTGCCATGCGCCTTGACGGCCGCCGGCGAGACGATGGCGAGGTAGCCGGTCTCGAGCCCGTCGAGCAGCGCCGGGTACGGCTTCTTGAAGTGCATCCGGATCGTGAGCCGGTCGACGACCTCGGCCCGGTCGAAGGGCCCGAGGAAGGCCTGGGCCGACGAGCCGCCGGCGGAGCCGTCCACGGACCGGTCCAGCGTGAACTTCACCGCCTGGGCGTCAAAGGCCGTTCCGTCGTGGAACTTCACGCCATCGCGCAGCTTGAACGTCCACGCCTTGCCGTCCGGCGAGGTCTCCCAGGCCGTGGCGAGGAGCGGCCGCGCGACCCCGCCCGCGTCGAGCTGGATCAAGCTCTCGAAGATGACCTTGTTGATCTGAACGCCCGTCGCGTGGATGGGGCCTTGCGGGTCCAGCGTCGTGGGCTCGAGGTGAAGCGCCACGCGGACCGTCCCGCCCTGCTTCGGGGCCTGGCCACGCGCCTCTTGGGGCGGCAGCGCGCTCGCCAGCAGCATGACCAGCAGGGCCGTCACGGCCACCAGCACCGTACGCCGGCTCGGTTGCCTCATCGGTGTCATCGAGCATCTCCTCCTTCGGGGTTGGGGAACACGCGGAATCGTCCGCCGGTCGCTTCCGCGCTCGGCGGCCGGGTCTCACAACGGCCGTACCGGCTCACTCCACTCGGAGCCTCGGATCGAGCAGGTCCCGGAGCCGATCGCCGACCACGTTGATGGCGATCACTGCCGCCATGATAGCGAGGCCGGGGAAGATAGACATCCAGGGGGCGTGGCGCAGGTACTCGCGCCCCGTGCTCAGCATGGCGCCCCACTCGGGCGCCGGCGGGCGCACGCCGAGGCCGAGGAGCTGAGCGCCGCCCCGTGATGATGGCGCCGGCCGCGCTCGTCGTCGCCAGCACGAGCGCCGGGGCCACGACATTCGGCAGGATGTGACGCCAGAGAATCACCCGGTCCTCGCATCCGAGCGCGCGGGCGGCCTCCACGAACGGCAGTGCCCGCAGCGCCAGGACCGCGGCGCGGACGAGGCGCGTGAACTGGGGATGCCGGCGATGCCGACCGCGATCATGACGTTCGGCAGGCTGCCGCCCAGGACGGCCACGACCCCCAGGGCCAGCAGGATGCTCGGAAAGGCCAGCAGGAGATCGATCAGGCGCATGATGACGGAGTCGGCCCATCGGCCGTAGAAGCCGGCGGTGAGCCCGAGCACGACGCCGACGAGCGCGGAGATCCCGACGGCGATGGCCCCGACCTGGAAGCGTCAGTCGGCCTCCCCAGACGACGCGCGAGAGGATGTCCCGCCCGAACTGGTCCGTCCCGAACCAGTGGCTCCGGCCCGGGCGCGCCAGGAAGTCGGCCATGTTCTGGTCGAGCGGGTCATAGGGGCTCACGACGGGGGCAGCGATCGCCGCCACCGTCAGCGCGCCCAGCAGCGAGAGCGCGAGCACGGCCGACGGCGATCGCAGGAACCGGCGGATCGCCTCGCCGCTCGGTCCGCGGCCGGTGGCGCGCTCGCCGTGATCGATGCCCGTCACGTGTATCGGATCCGCGGGTCGACCCACACGTAGAGGAGGTCGACCACCAGGTTGACGACCGCGTAGGTCAGCGCCACGAAGAGCACCACGCCCTGCACCAGCAGGTAGTCCTTGAACAGGATGGCGTCGATCACGAGCCGCCCGACGCCCGGGCGCGCGAACACGGCCTCGGCGACCACGGCGCCCCCGAGGAGGCGCCCGAACTGCAGGCCCGCCAGCGTCAGGACGGGCAGCATCGCGTTCCGGAAGGCGTGCTGGAAGACGACGGTCGCCGCGCGCGCAGCCCCTTGGCGCGGGCGGTCGTGATGTAGTCCTGGCGCAGGACCTCGAGCATGCTCGAGCGCGTCAGGCGCGCCACGAACGCGGCGCCGTCGTAGCCGAGCGCCGCCGCGGGCAGGATGAGCCGCTGCCACTCGGTGCCCCCGTGATCGGCAGCCAGCCGAGGGTCACCGCGAAGAGCAGGATCAGGAGGAGTCCCGACCAGAAGATCGGTATGGAGAGGCCTCCCAGCGACAGGAGCATCGCGGCCCGGTCCACCCACGTGTCGTGGTAGACGGCGGCCAGGAGCCCGAGGCCCACGCCCGCCACAACGGTGATGGCCATCGCCGCGAGGGCGAGCCGCACGGTGTGCGGCAGCATCTCGAGCACGGACGTGAGCACCGGGCGATTCGTGTAGTACGAGCGGCCGAGGTCGCCCGTGAGCGCGCGCCCGCAAAGCGGACGTACTGCTCGTGGAACGGAACGTCCGAGCCCTAGCTCGTGTCGCACGCGGGCCACGGCCTCCGGGCCTCCGCCGGCCTGGCTGCGGGCCGCCATGATCTCCGCCACGTCGCCCGGGATCAGGTGGAGCATCAGGAACACGAGAAACGACACGCCGATCATGATCGGCGCGATCGACAGAACACGCCGGAGGACGTAGCCGGTCATCGCCGACCCAGTTCGATCACCTCGGGCGAGCGGCCCCCTCGTCACCGCGCGACCTCCCGCCCGGCCGACGGCGCGCGGGGCGCCGCCGGGTCGAGCGGCACCGCGACGCCGGTCGCGCGCATGGCGCGCCCGAGCGATGTCGCCGATGCATTGCTCGCCCACGTGGAGATCGGCCATGCCCTCGCAAAACACCGCGAGAATCAGCCGGCCGCCGGGACCCGTCACGAAACCCGACGTCGTTCGTCACGCCCTTCAGCCCGCCCGTCTTCGAGCCCCAGCGCACCCCTGGCGTGTCTGGCACGTACCGGCCGATCCGCCGGCCGTTCTGCTGGCGTTCCAGCATCGTGACCATGGCCGCGGTGCCGGCCGGACCGGTGGCGTGGCCGTCGAGGAGCAGGCGGAGCACCCGAGCGTAGTCATCCGGCGTGGCCCAGTTCTCGTCCTCCCCGGCTCCGCGGGGCGGCCTCGCATCTCCCGCGCCAGCGTCGAGCCCGTCATGCCCAAGGAGCGCATCGTCTCGTTCACGGCCGCCATGCCCACGCGCCGGATCAACAGGTTCGTCGCCGGTGTTGTCGCTGATGCTCATCGTGAGATAGACGAGGTCCTCGATGGACGGGGCCAGCCCCGCGTGGAGATGCAGGAGCACGCCGCTGCCCGCCGCGCGGTCCGTGTCGGCCAGCACGTGCGCATCGTCCAGCCCGAGCGCGCCCGCCTCCGCCCGGCGGTACACCTCGATCATCAGCGGGATCTTCACCACGCTCGCGGCCTTGAAGCGGCGATCGCCGCGCTGGGACCAGCGTCGGCCCCCGGGCCTTCGAGAGCCACACCGACGGTCCCGTACGCCTCCGCGCGGCGGACTGCCTCCTCGACCTCGTGCCAGTCCGGCTCCATGCTGTCGTCTCCTCCACGGGCGCGCGTCAGTCGACGCCCGAAGCGATACTGCGTCGGCCGCGACGCCCCGTCAAGGCGCGAGGCCCGCGCTTGACACGTCTCGCCCCCGATGCTACCCCCTATTGTCCAGACAACCAGACCGACGATGTCGAGTGCCGTCCCGATCCCCACCGAAGCGTCGTTGTCACTGGGGTCGCCTGGAACCCGCCCGGTCTCGTGACGTGCCCCGGCCCCTCGATCAGCCGTGCCGGATGCCCGATGGTGACGTGTCCCGCGTGGCCCCGTGGGCGGGCGGCTCGAGGCGTCATCGAGCCCCCGGCCTGAGAATCCCGGTCTCACCGAGGAGGAGTGATGGCGAAATCGCCGCTGATCGATGTGCACATGCACATCTACGAGACGAAGAGCTCAGGTGAATGGCAGAAGACCAGCTACGAGATCTGGGAGTACGGCCCTCGGCCGGCCTCCGTGCAGTTCAGTCGTTCGAGCGGTGACCTCGCGGACGCCGAGCGCGCGATGGCCGCGGCGGGCTACGACTATGCCGTCAGCGTGAACCTGTTCGGGATGGAGCTGACCCGGGGAGAGGCGATCGCCGCGCTCCCGCCGGGGCTCACTCGGACGCCCGGCAGCGCGCACTGGCCGAGATCGATGCTTCCATGCCGGACCGCCTCCGCGCGTTCAACCGGTGGGCGTGCGACGTTGTCGGCCGGAGGCGGCCGGATCCTCCCCTTCGTCGCGCTGGACCCGTGGGCCCAAGGCCCCGAGGACAACGCGGCGCATCTGCGCGATCTCGCCGAGCGGCACGGAGCGCGCGGCGTCAAGCTCCATCCGGTCGTGCAGCGCTTCACTCCGAACGATCCACGGCTCGCGCCGAGCTATCGGACCTGCGTCGAGATGGGGCTGGTGGTGCTCGCCCATTCGGGCACGGCGAAGGGATCGCCGCAGTACGCGGAACCCCGGGCCTTCGCCGACCTCGCCCGAGCCTGGCCGGACCTCAAGCTGATCGTGGCCCATCTCGGCGGCGGGAGCTGGCGTCAGACGCTGGAGCTGGCCACCGCCTTTCCGCAGCTCTGGTTCGATTGCTGCGAGATCATCGAGTGGACGGGCGCGCCGAACGCCCCGACCACCGCGGAGCTGGCGCGCCTGATCCGCGACATCGGCAGCCACCGGGTCATGCTCGGCACAGACTTCCCTGGTACGACCTGGACCGCACCGTCCAGCGCGTCATGGACCTGCCCGTCCTGGCGCGCGAGGAGAAGGAGTCGATCCTCGGCGAAAACGCGGCGCGACTCCTCGGCCTCGGCGCGTCGCCGGGCCCCGCGCGGCGCGCTGAGCCCGCCTCGTGGGCTCCTCGGTCGGCGCCGGACTGCAGGCTCTCGTCGGGGCCACCGTCATCGATGGTCTCGGCCGGCCCCCCGTCTCTAACGGCGTGGTCCTGATCGAGGACGGCTACATCGTCAAGGTCGGAACCGAGTCCGCCGTCACGATCCCGCGGGGCGCCGCGATCGTCGACCTCCAGGGCCTGTTTCTCCTCCCCGGCCTGATCGACTGCCACGTCCATCTGTCCGGCCGCCGCACGCATGGACATGCGCACCGAGGTGTTCACCGGGCCGGGACTGATGACCGCGCGCGCCGTCGCCGACGCGCCGCGCGCTCCTGGAAGTCAGGCTTCACGACCGTGCGCGATGCCGGCGGTCGCACGGCGCTCGCCATCCGCGATGCCATCGCCGAGGAAGCATCCCCGGGCCGCGCGTCCTCTGCGCGGGGCCCTTCATCGAGCCCACCGGCGGCGCGGACGACATGTCGTTCGTCCCGGAGGAGTGGACGCTGCTGCCCGGCTTCGGCGGCCCCATCCTCGCCAACGGTGCGGAGGACTGCCGGCGCGCGGTCCGCCGCGTCCTGCGCCTGGGCGCCGACTTCATCAAGACCTGCAACAGCGGCGGCAGCTTCGTGCACGAGCGCGCCTCATCGAGCGCCCGGAATGGTCCGTGGAGGAGCTTCGGGCGATCGGCGAGGAGGCTCACCGCAAGGGCGTCCGGCTCTGCCGTCCACGCGCACCTTCCGGCTCACATCAGGGAGGCCGTCGAGGCCGGCGCCGACACGATCGAGCACGGCACCTGGTCGACGAGCCGTGCGCCCGTCTCATGGCCGAGCGCGGCGTCGTCTTGATTCCGACCTTCCTCGCTCTCCATCGCATGGCACGCGAGGGCGAGCGTCTGGGTCAGCCCGCCTGGAGCGTCGCGCAGGCCTGGACGCTCGCCGCCGGCCACCACGACGCCGTGCGGGTCGCCCTGGCCGCCGGCACTCCGATCGCCATGGGCACGGATTGCTCGGGGTTCGCCGCGGGGCGCATGGGTGAAAACGCGCGTGAGCTCGGTCACATGGTCGACGGTCGGCATGACGCCCATGCAGGCGATCGTGGTCGCGACCTCCGGCGCCGCCCGGGCGATCGGCCTCGCCGAGGAGGTCGGCTCCCTCGAGCCCGGCAAGCACGCCGACCTGGTCGCCGTCGCCTCGGATCCGACGATCGACGTGCGGGCGCTGGAACATGCGATCTTCGTGATGCAGCGGGGCCGAGTCGTGAAGTCGACGCGGTAGGGCGGACTCCGCGCGCCGGCGTCGGATGTCGATCAGGCCATCGCGGCGCCGCCATTCACGCCCAGGCACTGCCCGGTCACGAAAGACGCACCGGGACCCACGAGATAGACGATGGCCGCCGCGATCTCGTCAGCGCGGGCGATCCGGCCAGCGGATTGGCCAGCTCCAGTGCTCGCTGGGCCGTGGTCATCGCGCCAAACCCGAGGAGCGGAGTATCGGTGGGACCCGGTGCCACGGCATTGACCAGGATGTCAGGCGCCAGCTCGCGTGCCCACGAGCGGGTCAGCCCCGAGCAGCGCGGCCTTAGTGGCCACGTAGACCGACGCGTTCTGCCGTCCGAGGTACGCGAGCTCGGACGCCACGTTGACGATCCGCGCGCCCGCCTGCATCACCTTCAAGGCCTCGCGCGCGGCCAGGATCGCTCCCCGCACGTTGACCGCGAAGTGAAGGTCGATGTCGGCCGCCGTCGTGTCCCTCAGCGCGGACTCGCGCATGATCCCGGCGTTGTTGATCAGGATGTCGAGGCCCCCGAGGTGAGCCGCCGCCTCGGCCACTCCCTGATCACCTGCGCCTCGTCCTCGAGGTTCGCGGTGACGACGCGATGCTTCGACGCGGCAGGCCAGGCCCGATCGAGCGCCGCGACCCGGGCGCCGGCCGCCGCGAGCGCGTCCGCCGTCGCGCGCCCGATTCCGCTGGCCCCGCCCGTGACGAGCGCCCGGCGCCCCTCGAGCGGCCTCACCACGGCAGCTCGCCGCGGTCGACGCCGAGCGACTGCCCGGTGATGTTGAGGCCAGGTCGGATGCCAGGAACAGATAGGGCCCGGCCACGTCGTCCGGCTCCATCAGGCCGCCGATGATCTGGCCGGCCAGCACCTCGTCGAGGATCGCCTGCTCGGGCCGTCCGGATCGCTCGGACATCCGCCTGAGCGACAGCATCGAAGCGGCCGTGCGCACCCACCCGGGACACACCGCGTTGACCCTGATCCCTCTCGGGCCCAGCTCCTTCGCCCACGTCTTGGTGAGCCCGATGGTCGCGTGCTTCGAGGCCACGTAGGCGGAGAACCCCGCCTCACTCGAGCGGCTCCACACCGACGCGGTGTTCACGATCGCTCCGCCTCGGGGCATCGACCGCACCGCCGAGCGCGTGGCGAGATACGTGCCCACGACGTTGATCTCGACGACCCGGCGGAAGACCGCCTCCGCCTCCTCACTGATCTCGTCCACGGGCGTCAGCCGCTCCAGCCCCGCATTGTTGACGAGCACGTGGATCTCGCCGACCATCTCCACCGCGCGCGCGATGTCCCTCGCGTTCGTGATGTCCGCGACGTAGCCGCGGCCGCCTAGCTCGGCGGCCGCCTCCACCACCGCCGCGTCGTCCGCGATGAGGTGCAGACGAGCGCCCTCCGCGCAAAGGCCCGCGCGATGCCCAGCCCGATGCCCCGGCTGGCGCCCGTCACCACCACCGTCCGGCCAGCAATCCCGGGCAGCTGTGTCACCTTCACCTCCGAAAAGCCGTCCGGGCCCCGCGCGTCCAGGCCGCCGAGGTCACGGCACCAGCACGATCTTGCCGAACACCTCCCGGGCTTCCATCAAGCGCTCGGCCTCGTGGACCTCTTCGAGCGCCATGACTCGATCGATGACGGGCCGCAAGGTGCCCCGCGCGGCGTGGTCGATCAACGCGGGTGATGTCGCTTCGCCGCCACCCGTTCGATCCCAGCAGGTTGTGCTCGAAGGTCCAGACGTACCGGATGTCGATCTGCTCCTCGAAGCCCGCCGTCGCCCCGCAGGTCACGAGGCGTGCTCCGACCTTCATGCAGCGCAGCGAGTCGATCCACGTCCCGCGGCCGGTGCAGTTCACGACCAGGTCCACGCCCCCGGTGCCCGTCACGCGCGGCTTTCCGACGATCTCCCACACGGCTTCCCGCATGCTCTGTTCGGCGTAGTTGACGACATGGTCCGCACCGAGCTCCCGCAATCGGCGCAGCTTGTCGGGATTGTTCGCGCACGCGATCACGGTGGCGCCGACCAGCTTGGCCAGGAGCACGCACGCAGTGCCGACGCCTCCGCTGGCTCCCAGGATCAACACGACGTCGTCGGGTCTCACCTGAGCGCGAGTCACCATCATGCGATGAGACGTCGCGTATGCGAGGGAATCGACGCCGCCACCTCGAAGCTCAGCCCGTCGGGAATCGGCACGAGCTGCGCCGGGTGCGCCGCGCAAAACTCGGCGCGGCCGCCGTCATAGCGCTCCCCGATCATGCCCAGCGGAGGGAATACGGGATCGACCAGCACGCGGTCTCCCACGGCGACGCCCCGCGCCTCGGGCCCGAGCTCCACCACCTCGCCGGCGATATCCGAGCCGATGATGAGCGGAAGCGGCAGCTTGATGCCAGGCATCCCGCGCCGGCTGAAGATGTCGTGGAAGTTCACGGAGCAGGCGCCCACCCGCAGGCGGACCCAGTCCGGCCGGAGCGTCGGCTCCCGATAGCTCGTTTCGAGGACGATGTTGCCGAGAGGCCCGTGCTCGTACACGACCGCGGCGCGCACGCGGCTACCCGATCACGCGTGCAGCGATGACGCCAGTCTGGCTGGGCACTGCGAGACCTCCTGCCTCGGTGCGCGCGGGCGGCCTTCGGCCCCACGCTCGTCTCGTGGGGTCTGGCAGCCGGGCGCCGGACCTGCGCGCCGTCCGATCCTCCGCGTGGACGCATGGCGGCGAATACCGCGGCCGTCGTCACGTCCGTGAGTTGTAGCTCGTGTAGGGATCGAGTCTCGGCACCTCCCAGCCGCGATAGAAGCTCTCGGCGTGCCGGCGGAGCACGACGAGATCCGTTCCGCGATCTCGGCGGGAGGCGGCGTGGCGGCCAGGCGGGCGGCGAGCTCGCGGCCCGCCGCCTCGAGGTCGAACCCGGTCGGACGGCCATCCTCGATCACGGCCCGGCCCGCGACGAAGACCGTGCGCACGTCCCTCGCCTGCGCCCGCATGACGAGAAAGTCGCGTGGGTCGATCTCGGGCGCGGTCCACGGCCAGGTCATGCGGGCCAGGTCGACGAGCACCAGATCGGCCGCGTACCCCGGTGCCAGTCGACCGAGGCGGTCCGCCTTTCCCAGGAGCCGGGCGCCGCCGGCGGTGGCCAGGCGCAACGCCTGGCTCGGGTCGAGCTTGGGTGACCCGATGATCGGCCCGCGGTGCAGCTGGAGCGCCATTCGAATCTCGCGGAACATGTCGTCGTCGTCGTCCACACCGCGCCCGTCGAGCCCGAGTCCCACCGTCACCCCCGCGTCGACCAAGGCGTTGACCGGCGCAATCCCGGCGCGGAGCCGGAGGTTCGAGCTGGGTTGTGGCTGAGCGCCGCCCCGGTCCGGGCGAGGGCCGCGATCTCCGTCTCGGTCAGCCAGACCGCGTGCGCCATCGTGAAGCGTGGACCGAGGACGCCCAGAGCCTCCAGGTGGAGGATCGTCGACTTCCCGTAGGTCCGGCCGCCGTAGAGCCGCTCGTAGAGCGATTCGGACAGGTGGGTCTGGAGACCGGTGCCGTGTGCGACGGCTCGATCCACGATCCGCTCCATGAAGTCGTCCGATACCCAGTTCGGCCCCGGGGGCCGTACCAGATGTCGATTCTCGGGTGCGGCTCGTAGCGCTCGGAAAGCGACTCCATCAGGGCCAGGTACTCGTCGGGCTGCAGGTGGCCCGGACCCGGCAGGATCGCTTCGGCGGCCCGCCGCGCGTCCGCCGGTAGGCCGTCCAGGAAGCCACGGACCTCGCTACCGTTCGCACCGCCCTGACGACCTGGTTCTCGGTTCGCGACACCCGGGGCGAAGGCCACCCGGATTCCGGCCTGGTCGTACGCGCGCAGCACCTCGCCGATCCGGTCCACGCACGCCGCCGCGGGCCCGCGGCACTGGTGCATGTCCACCAGGCTCGTGACCCCGGAGCGGAGAAGGCGCGCGGAGGCCAGCAGCGTGTCGAGGTACGGATCGCCCGGCCGTACGCGTCGCATCTCGAGATCAGAGCTCGAGGATGTCGTCGGCGATGCCCTGCTGGGTCGAGGTGACGCCCGTGCTGTGGTGGTGAGCGCTGATGAGGCCGGGCATCACCGCCATGTCGTCGGATCCCGAGACGCCGGCATCGGGATGGCGCGCGTGGAGAGCGGCCCACGGGCCGACCTCCGCAACGCGATCGCCGCGCACGAGAACCGCGCCGTTCGTGATCGTCGCGTCGCCCGGATCCGCGCCAGTCACGACCCATCGGCCCCGAACCAGCCGCTCCATCCTGCCGCCGTCCGCCATCATCGCAGTCCTCTCACCCGGCTCGTCGAGCGCTCAGGCGGCGCTGGCCCGCTCTCGCGGGCATCGTCGCGCCGCGTCCCCTCGCCCCGCATCGACAAGGAGACCCGCCGATCTCGACACTTCTATCACGAGTTCACGGACATCCGCCCTGGAAGCCGCGGCGCCGGCGTGATCAGACGGTCGACCCGTCGTGATGAGGACGATTGGCCGCCGCGGCCGCCACGATCCCGACCGCGTGCACCACCGTGATTCGTTCGCGCAGAAAGGTCGCGGCGAGGATGACGGTCGTGACCGGGTAGAGCGAGGAGAGCGCCGCGGCCGTTGGCCAGCTGGCCAGCCTGGCGGGCGAGGATGAAGAAGGCGTTGCCCGACATGTCGAGCACGCCGACGAGCAGGACCAGGGGCAGGACTTTGTCGGAGAGGCGCCAGGACGTGCGGGTCGCGAGGATGATGACGACCACGAACAGGGCCTCGACCCCCGCACGATCGTCAGCGGGCCAAACACCAGCCCTGCGGTCAGGTGCGCGATGGTGATGTTGAACGTGCCGAGCGCCACTCCGCCGTCAGCGCGAGCCCAAGCCCCTGGCGACCGCTCGCCTCCTCGGCCGACCACGCGCGAGACGAGCACCACGGCGACGATCGCCAGCCCGATGCCGGTGAGCACGAACGGGCTCGGCAGGCCCTCCAGCAGCACGCCGGTCAGGACCGGCAGGGCCGCCGCGCAGCACGGCCGTGACCGGCGCGACGGTGCCCATCCGTCCGACGGCCAATCCGCGATAGAGGCAGCTGATGCCGACCACGCCGGCAATGCCCGAGACGACCGACCATCCGACGTCGGTCGCCCCGGGCCACGGTTCCGTCTTGGCGACGGCGATGACGGCCGCGATGGCCATCCCGACGAGCCTGGCTGACGAGAACGATGCCGAGGCCGGAGGCGCGCCGACTCAGGAGGCCGCCGCCGTGGTCCACCGGCTCCCCAGGCCAGTGCTGACGCGAGGCCGAAGGAGGCGGCCGCCAAGGGATCCAAGCTAGCCACGCATCGCTGTCGCGATGCCGAGCACCCTAGCGGCGACCGGGCTGGATCCCGTGGGACGGCCGGGCGGACTGCGCACGTCTCCGGCCACGACACCGCGACCGGTCCGGTGTCGCGCGCGCGAGAGTCGTCTCGAGATGACTCGTGGCGTCCATCACAGTGTTCTCGCCGACGGTGGCGGAGGCCGCACGGCCACCGCCGAAGCCCGCGGACCAGGTCCAATGGAGCGTGCGGCTCGGCTCGCTGCCCGGGCGCCGGCGCGCTAGCAGCAGAGCCCGATGCTCTCGGCTCTCCGCTTGTCATCCGGATCGCGCACCCACGGCTGGGCCATGATCCACCTGGCGATGTAGCTCCGGCGGCAGGTCGTGCTGCCACGCGCCCTCCAGCACCCTCCGGAGGTACCAGTCGAACGGGAGAAGGAGTCCTCGAGATCAGTGAGCCAGGCCATGAACACCAGGGCAGTCACCGGCTGCCGGAGTCCCGGGGGAACACGGCCATCGGCGTCGGGCACGTACCCGTAGCGGTCGTCCTCCAAGTCGGATGAGCGCCTGCAAGTCCGCGTCCGCCATGCGGAAGATGACCCCCACAGCACACTCTCTTCCCGGCCCGTCTCCAGTGGATGGGACCCCCGCCATCGTCAGGGCCGCTGCGCTTCCGGAAGCCGAGCTCGTGCTTCGGCAGCCGCGCCACCCCGACCGCGGTGGCCGACGGCGCGACTTGCCTCAGGTTGCCCGTGCACATGTTCGGAGCCGTACGCGAAATAGAGCGAGGTCCGGGCGGCGTTGAGATCATCCCCGCACCCGTCATCTGGCGAATGACGCTGTCCGACCGGAGCTTGGCGATCTCGTCTCCCGTGCTATCCGAGGGACGACGAGGATCTCGTCGTTGTGCTGCCCGAGGAGCGGCGGCGCGTGGCGCACGGTCGCCGGCGTCTCACCCAGCTTGATGGGTGTTCCCGACGACCTTGATCTTCCCCTGCGGGTGGTCCATCTCGATCACCATGCTCGTTGTGCCGCACCTGCGGGATCCTCGAGCGCCTCCTTCAGCGACAGCACCGGGTACACAGAGAAATCGATGGCCTCCAGACGCTCCAGCCATTCCGCGGTGGTCTTCTTCTTGAAGTTCTCGCGCGAGGATGGCCTCCAGCTCCGCGGCGTGGGCGAAGTTCTCCGGACTCGCCCGCCCCGAACTCGGGTCGGTCGACGAGAGGTCTTCGATCCCGAACACCCCGCAGAGGTCGCGGAGCGGATTGGGTCGAGAACGCGCCGACGATGCCGATCGGTCCCGTCCTTCGTCTGGTAGCGGCCCGCCCATCGGGAGATGTCCCCAGTTCAGCGTCATGCCCGTGTTCAGCCACTGCGCCGCCTCCTGCAGCTGGCTGAAGATCATGCACGTCGGAGCAGCGAGGCCGTCACGGTCTGCCCCCGGCCCGGTCTTCTGGCGCGCGACCAGCGCGAGCAGGATGCCCTGGACGAGCAGCATCCCGCACGTGAAGTCCGCGATGGGGTTGTTCACCTTGGCGGGGCGCCTCCGGGCCGGGCCTGGAGGTCCATCATCCCGCTGAGCGCCTGGGCCAGGAGGTCCTGCCCCCCTGGCAGGCGTACGGTCCCGTCGGCCCCCAGCCGCTGCCGCTCGCGTAGATGATGCGTGGGTTCCAGCTTCGACACCTCGTCGTAGCTCAGCCCGAGCTTGCCCATGACGTCCGGGCGGAAGTTGTTGAGGACGACGTCCGCCGTCTCGATGAGCTTCACACGATCCGCATGGCCTCGGGCTTCTTGAGGTCGAGGGCCAGGCTCCGCTTGTTCCGGTTGAGGACTCAGGAACGGCGGGCTCTCGCCCGGCGCCTCGAAGATCTTGCCCCGAGGCGATCTCGCCGACGTCCGCCGCTCGATCTTGATGACGTCCGCGCCAGAAGTCCCCGAGCATCTGCGAGCAGATCGGGCCCATCTCGACCTGCTGTGAAATCGATGACCGCGAATGCCCTGCAGCGGAAGTCTCGCCTGTGTCATCGTGCCCTCCACTTCGGCTTGCGCTTCTCCCGGAACGCCGGGCCCCTTCGCGGGTGATCCTCCGGACGCCTCGAGGCGCAGGATGTATTCGTAGCGCTTGTTGATCGCATCGTTCAGCGGGAGGTGAGGCCCGCCAGCGCCGACTCCTTGCTCGCCCCACGGACAGCGGGCGCGCACTCCAGGACCGCGTCGGCCCAGCGGCGGGCGGCGGCCATCAGCTCGCGCGGCCGGGACGACCGTCGTTGACCACGCCCCACCGGGTGGGCCTCCGCGAGACCGGCACATGTCGCCCGGTCAGGATCAGTCCCATCGCGACCTTCTGGGGGATCTGGCGGATGAGGCGATGGATGCCGCCATCCGGACGCGAACACGCCGACCCGCACCTCCGGCAGGCCGAAGCGCGCGTGCTCCGCCGCGACGATGATGTCGCAGCTCAGGGCCAGCTCGAAAGCCGCCGCCCAGCGCGTACCCGTTCACGGCCGCGATGACCGGCTTCACCAGCCCGAAAGCGCTCGGTGAGGACCGCCGAAGCCGCCCGGCTTGAACGTCATCCAGTACGGCTGCGGCAGCGTCGTCGTCGTCGACCTTGAGGTCGGCGCCGGCGCAGAACGCGCGCTCGCCCTGCCCGGTGAGGATGGCGACCCACGCCTCGGATCCGCTCTCGTACATCCGCCACGCGGCATCCAGCTCGAGGTGCGCACTCGTGGTGCAGCGCGTTCATCACCTCGGGCCGCCGGATGGTGACGGTCGCCACGTGGCCATCGATCTCGTACCCGAGCGTACCGGAAGTCTGGCATCACTTGAACCCCGTGGTGGCGACGCCCTGCACGTAGTAACGCTGCAGGAAGGCCACGATCATGACGACGGGAAGCTGGCGATGACCGCCGCGGCGAAGATCCAGGTTCCACTTGATCTCGACGTCGAGGTCGAAGGTGGCGATGGCGACCTGGATGACCCAGCACTTCGGGTGACGACGCCGCGATCAGCGGCCAGAGGAACGGAAGTCCCACGAGAGCTGGAACCGGATGATCGCGAAGGCGATCAATGCCGAGAGCGAGTTGGGGATGATGATGCGCACGAACGCCCCGAACCGCGAGCACCCGTCGATCCGGGCCGCCTCCTCGAGCTCGTACGGAATCCCGCGGAAGAACTGGCGGAGCAGGAACATGCCCGAACCAGGGAGGCCGCGAAGGAATGATCAGCGGCGCGGTACGCTGTTGACCCAGTCGAACGAGCCGCATCTCCAGGTACGAGGGGAACGACGATCGACCTCGAAGGGAATGATCGTCGTGGCGATGAGCAGCGCGAAGAGCTGGTCGCGGCCCCGGAAGGGATCGGGCGAACACGTAGGCCGCGCAGGCGTTGACCACGATCGACAGCGCGGTCACGGTCACCGCGACGAACAGGCTGTTCGCCACGTAGTGCGTGAACGGAAACGGCTGGAGGTCGAGCAGCGCCCGGAAGTTGTCGAGCGTCCACTTCTTCGGCACCAGCGTCCAGATCGTGAGCACTGGGTACAGGTTGGCGAAGATCTCGGCCTGCCGAGCGCAGCGACCCCGAGAGCATCCACGCACGTGGAACAGCATCACCGCCGCGATCGCGACCAGTCTTACCGTGTAGAGCAGCGAGCGCAGCGGGGGCCTCGAACCCGACGCGCATCGGCCGGCTGCGCGCCACCGCCCTGCCGCCACCAGGAACCGCCTCCACGCTGGTACTCAACGTCGGTCCGGAGCAGAGACGGGAACTGGATCGCGGTGACCAGCCCGCGCCGAGCGAACACCACGAGGGCGAAGGAGATCGCCGTCGCGCATCCCATGTCGTAGTGGCGGAAGCCGTTGACGATAACACGTGGTAGACGATCGTGTGCGTGGTTTCCTGCGGCCCTCGCTTCGTCATCTGGTGCACGGGCGTGAACACGTTGAACGGCTCGATCGTGGTGATCACGACCACACGAAGAGCAGCACCCACGCCAGGAGGGGGGCAAGCGTGATGTGGAAGAAGCGGCGGACGGGACCCGCGCCGTCGATGTCCGCCGCCTGGTGGATCTCCTGCACGGGGGTCGCCTGGAGCCCCCAGGAACACCGGCATGCTCGAAGCCCACGAACTTCCACACGCCGAGGACCGCCGGGCTCGGCAGCGCCTCGCGCACGCGCTCGCGGCGAAACGGGTGCGGGCCGATCCCCGCCGCGATCAGCACCGCGCGTGTTGAAGATCCCCGACTGGGCGTACATCGACTTCAGACCGCCGCCATGACCACGAAGGACACTGGCGACCAGCGGGCGGGGAAGGCTGATCGCGGTCGGAAGAACGCCGAGGCCGCGGACGCTTCTGGTTGACCAGGATCGCCAGGCCCAGTCCCAGCGTGACCTGGGCCACCAGCGTCATCGCCCGTGTACGAGCGTCGTCGTGACGACGGCCTTCAGGAACAGCGGGTCCTCGAGCAGGTGCTGGTAGTTCTGGAGCCCCACCCAGCCGGCGGGGCCAGCCGCAGCTCGAACTCCTGGAAGCTGACCAGGAGCGCTAAGCGATCGGCGCAGGCGATGAAGGCGACCAGACCGAGCGTCGCCGGCAGCAACAGCCAGAACGCGGTCAGCGACGGTCGGAGTGCGCCGACCCGCGCGAGCGCGCGGGTCGGCGCGGAAGCCCATCGACCTCGTACCCTCGGTCACCTGGCGGGAGGCGAGTGGAGGACTAGCCTCGCTTCAACCGCGCGTCGATGAGCGCCGCGACCACTTGTCGACGTGGCCTGCGCGGGGCCCCCTTCCGCGATGTCCTCCGTCGCCTTGTCCACTGGTCCTCGCAGTACCCGTACTCCGGGGTGGGCGGGCGGACGAACGCTCGACTTTTCCATCTCCTCGAGGAAGAGTGTCCACGGGTAGGTCAGTATCCAGGCTCCTTCGCCACGGACTTGAGCGCCGGCAGGTAGCCGCTGTCGGTGATCCACTGGCTGTGCTTCTCGCGCGTGATGTAGTCGATCAGGTCCACGCCAGCGCGGGATCCTTGGTCTTCTTGTACATGCCGACATTCCAGCCGCCGGTCATTACGGCCTGCTTCTTCCGGCGGGACGCGGGCGCGACGTCGTACTCGAAGCTCGGGAACTTCGCGAGCGCCTTCGTGTTACGATGCTGACGGCGTCGATCATGGCCATCTTGCCGGTGGGGAACGCGTCCGGCGGCGGGCTCACTGAGGGCGACCTTCCACTCCTGGTGGAGCTTCTGGAAGAAGGTGTAGGCCTCCACCGCGGCGGGGCCGTTCAGGCAGCCGCTGGCCTTCTTCATGTCGGGGCTGAGGGCGCCGCCGTTGGCGAAGATGTACGGCATGATGATCCAGTCGTTGAAGCCGCGCTCGAACGATGCCCCACCGCGTCGTGACGTCGCCGGACCGCTCGAGTCAGGCTCGTCGCAGCTCGCGCATCTGCTCCCGGTCCATGCTGGTTGAGCTCATGGGGCACGGGGATCTTCTTCTCGGCGAAGAGCTTCTTGTTGACGTAGATGCCGCTGGCGATCTCGTGCATATGGGGACGGACCAGCGGTTGCCGTTCCACATGCCCTCCTGGAGGGCGATCGGAAACGCGTCCTCGATGTACGCCTTGCTCACGAACTTGTCGAGCTGCATCAGGAGTCCGCGCTTCGCGAAGCCGGCCGTGTTGATGTCGATCCAGAAGACGTCCGGCGCGCCGCCGCCCGCCGCGGCCGTCGTGATCTTCGTGAAGTACTGCTCGTATGGTGCGGACTCGTGGATGATCTTCACGTTCGGATTCTTCTTCACGTAGTCGCCCACGAAGCTTGTCGAAGGCCACCTCGACCTCGGGCGACCCGCTCGTCCAGACCCGCAGCTCGCCCTTCATGGTTGCGGTGGCCCGCCGGGCGGGCGGACGCGGCGATTGCGGCGCCGGCAGTCGCCCCTTCAGAAGGTTCGTCGGCTCATGGCCTGTCGCGCTGTGCTCATCGCTTCCCCCTTCTGACTGCATCGGACGTGACGAGCGAAAGGTCGGCGGTCGCGGCGTGATACCCGCGACGCCAGGCGCCGCCGACGTAGGACCTCTCTCTGGGTGCAGCGGCTCTTGGACGGGCGGCCAGAGGCATTCCGCCTCAGTCGTCCACAGGCCCCCGATCGATCGACGAGCGCGGCTCGCGCGTGCTCCGGCAGCTCCTCGTCGATCTGGCTCGCCGAGACGGCGCCGCGACCGCTCGACGCCGCCGGCAGAAAGTCACCGGCGGGATCACTCTTCGTCTCCAGGATCGCTCCCTGGCTGACCAGGATCTCCTGGAGCCGTCGCACGGTTTGGTCAGCCGGGGATTGACCTTCTCCCGGGCGCGAGCGCCGCGGCGATACCGGCGGCCTGCCCCATGACCTGGCACGGCGGGATCTCCGGCTCGCCCGCTGGGCTTCCGGCGTCGCCGAGATAGTGGCGTCCGCGATAGCGGCGGGTTCTCGACACCCATCGGCAGCAGCGAGCGGTACGGCATGTAGTAGTCACGCCCGCGGCCGTGCAGTCGTCGAACCGCCGCCAGGCCGAAGATGCTTCCTTCGTGAGCACGTACTCGCCCTGGAGCAGCCGCGTCTGCCGGATGCCGATCTGGGACCCCGTGTCCAATAGATACGCGTTCTTGAAGCCGGGGATGTTGGCGCGCGCGTACGCCAGCGCCTCGCGGATGCGCCGCCGTCCCTCGATCTCGAGCGAACGTCAGGTCCTCGACCTTGGGCCCGTCCAGCCCGTGGAAGTGCGGGCAGTTGCACCGAGACGACGCCGTCGCGGACGGTCTTGAGCCACCACTCGTCCACGACCCGCCGTAGATCTTCCGCATGTCTGCGGTTGATGCGCTTGGCGTCCTGCGGGCTCTCGACCTCGAAGCGCTCCCACCGGTCCGTGTCCACGTTGGCCATGCGGTGGACGACGGTGAGCATGCACCGTCGTGAATGAACTTCGCTCCCGCCGTCGCGTAGACGTCGCCGTCGCCAGGCGTCGATCACGATCTGTCCCCGGATCGCGTGGCGTCCGGCCTTGCTCTCCACAATGACCCCTCGGATCACCCCGTCCTCGACGATCGAGCCGACGACCCACGAGTGGAGGCGGATCTTGACGCCCGCACTCCTTCCAGCATGTCGAGGCAGACCATTTTCAGGGCGTCGGGGTCGGAGGTGACCGAGTACACGATGGGCTTCGGCGGCTTCACCGGGGTAGAGTCCGTGGCCCCAGTTTTCCGCTTCGCCCAGGCTTGGGCGCTCGCGACAACGGTCCTCCTCGGGGATACACCGCGGCGCCCATCGCGTCGAGGCGATCGATGCTCTCCTGCGCCAGACCGCCGACGGTGACCTGCTTCCGTCGGTCACGTGTCGTCGAGCACGATCACCATGGAGCCGGTGGCGTCACCACCGAGGTAGCCGGCTTAGCGCTCAGGGAGGAGTCTCCGCGCCGTTGCGCGCGGCGGCGACCGCCGCGCGAGACGCCGGCGAGGATCCACCGCCGACGACCAGCACTTCAGCCTCGGCGACAACGGGGATGTCTCGGGCGGGCTCTCGGATGGTGTCCATGTGGCCCCCCTTCAGGCTGCGGGCTTGCCGACGTTCGTCATCCGGACGATGACGCCCAGGAATCCGGGCGGTGGCAGTACCTCTGCGAGTCATGCAGGTGACGCCGAAGTTGGGTAGGAACGCCGGGCCTTGTCAATATGGAAATACTCCGGGGCTCTTTTCGATCACCTCACGAATATCAGATGGCTCATTGCTGATCGGTATGAGTCGAACGCAACCATACGTGACGCACGTCTGATCAGCAGGCGAGACGCGTTGTCTTGGGCTATAATTCGGGCACCGACGAGTGCGCGGGGACGAGCTCGATCGGCGCTGCTCGAGGCCTTGCAGGAGGACGGCACCCTCTCCTGCCGCGCGCTCGCGCTCCGCTGCAAGTCCTCGGAGCCTACGGTGCGGCGCCGGCTTCGCCGGCTCCGTCAGCGGGATGTGTTCCGGATCGCGGCGGTCGTCGATCCGTTCAAGCAGGAGCTATCCGTCGTGGCCATCATCAACATGAAGGTCGACCAGCGGGGAGATGCGGGCGGTCAAGTCGGCGCTGTCGGAGATGCGGGAGCTTCGATTCGTCGGCGTGACGGTGGGCGCCTTCGACATGGTCGCCGAGGCGTGGTTCCGCTCGGCGGACGAGATGCTGTCAGTTCCGCAGCGAGGTACTCGCGCAGATTCCCGGCATTCTCCGCGTCGAGCCGCTCCAGATCCACGAAATGGTTACCTACGCCTACGACTGGGGAAAGCGGCGTTAAGCGCTCTCGGACCCGGGGCCCGGCACCGGTGCGCTACAGATCGGGCGGGCACTGGTGCGAGCGGGAGTCCGATGGCGACCTGGCCAGTGCCGGAGGGGTGACGACGATGTCCTGTCCATCAGGTCCATTGCGTGCGCAGCATCCCTTTTCGCGGGAGAGGTCTCGGGCGTCGACATCAGCCAGCCGCTCAGCCGCGACGAGGCCGCCGCGATCGACGCCGGGATGGACACGTACGCCGTGCTGGTGCTCCGCGGCCAGCGTGCTCACCCGGCGAGCAGCAGATCGCGTTCAGCCTCAACTTCCGGAGAGCTGGAGAGCTACAAGACCGCCGCGTACGTGAAGCGGGCCGAGGGCCCCGGCTCGGCAAGGCATGGCGCGACCTCTCAATCTCAACAGGGGACGGCACGGTCCTCTCCGCCGACGACCGCGCGTGGTTCTTCAAGCTGGGGCGACCGGCTCTGGCATCTCGGACAGCTCCTTCCGGCCGGCCCCACCGAAGTACTCGCTGCTCTCCGCGCGGGCCATCCCGTCGTGGGGCGGAAACACCGAATACGCCGACATGCGCGCCGCCTACGACGCCGCTCGACAAGCGCACCAGGGCCGAGGTCGAGGATCTGGTCTGCGAGCACTCGCTCATCTATTCGCGCCAGACGATCGGCTTCACGAGATCTGACGCCCAGGAGCGCGAGGCGTCTGTGCGCCGGTGCTGCAACCCCTGGTGCGCCGCACGCGGTCACCGGCCGCAGTCCCTGTTCCTGCTCGTCGCACGCGGGCACGATCGTCGGCTGGACAGGTGCCCGAGGCCCGCATGTTCCTGCGTGACCTGATCGAGCACGCGACGCAGCCGCGAGTTCGTGTACTCCACGCCTGGACCCTCGACGACCCTGGCGATGTGGGACAACCGGCAGACGATGCACAGGGGACGCAGGTTCGACCGCACCGAGGTTCGGGACGTCCGCCGGACCACGCTGGCCGGGCACATGCTCATCCCGCAGCCCGCGTAGCCTTCCCTCCCCCCATTCGGCCCATCGGCCGGACCGGCGCCATCCGGCGATGGCGTGCCGGCTCCTGGGCCCGCCGCGGCCCATCCAGCGGATCGCCTGGCTCGCGGCCTTCCCCCGGGCCCCTGCGGCTCGAACGCCGGCGGTCCCGCCAGAACGCCGCTTGACACCCTCCCGAGCCCGATGCTACCTGTCTGAGACAACTAGACCGATGGCGACGAACGCGACGGTCCTGATGGAGAGCGCGACTCGGCGGGCGTGTGCCCCGCTACCTCCAGATCGCCGAAGCGCTCCGGCGGCGCCTCGACCGCCGGCGTGACGGGCCGGGCCGGCCCGGCTGCCGTCCGAGCCCACCCTCGCGAGCGAGTTCCGCGTGAGCCGGGAGACGCTGCGCGAGGCGCTGGCCGTCCTCCGGGACGAGGGGCTGATCTACTCGCGCGTCGGCCTGGGGACCTTCGCGAGCCCGGGCCACCGGGCGGTCGGCGGTCCGCATCACCCAGCCGATCAACGAGCCGTACGTGGGCGGACGCCCGAGCGTCCTGAAGGTCCTCGAGCAGGGCTCTCGTGGAGGCCCCGGCCGAGACTAGCCGCGCCCTGAGCTCTCCCGCGCGGAGCGCAGGTGTACTGCTATCGGTCGCTGCGGACGATCCGGGGGCGCCCGTTCCGCTACGGCCGCGTCTACATCCCCGGGAGATCGCCGAGCGCCTGGACCTGAGCCGGCCTCCGGAGCTCACGGTGTCCGAGCGGGTCGAGCGCGAGGCCGGCATCCGTCTGATCCGCGCCCACCAGGTCGTGCAGGCGGTGGCGGCGCCGGCGGAGATCGCGCGGCGCTTCGGGCATCGGCACCGGGCGCCCCGTGCTCATGTTCCGACGCACCTACTACCAGGAGAGCGGGCGGCCAGCGGAGTTCGTGCTCGAGTACCAGAACTCGGCACGCTTTCCCTACGAGGAGGCGCTCGTCCGGACGACGCGCTGACCCGGGCGCCGCGGAACACCCGGCGGCGCAGACCGGCTGACGACGCGGACCGGCCAGAGCGGCGGTCGAGTCGGAAGAACCAGATAGCCCTGCGATCGCAAGACGGGAGGCGCCCATGAACCGACGAATCTCGCGATGGCTGCTCGCGCTCGTGGCGAGCCTGGCGTGCATCGCTCGCGGCAGGCGGGTCCGCCAGCGCCCAGGAGCCGCGTCGGGGCGGCACACTGACCGTGATCACACCGTCGGACGTCTCGACGTTCGACCCGCATCCGGCGGTCGGCTTCTCGGTCCGCGTGTTCGCGAACATCTACGAGCCGCTCTTCCGGAAGGACGAGAAGGGCGTGCTGCACGGGCATCTCGCCCAGTCGTGGAAGTTCCTCGATCCGACCAAGCTCCAGGTCACGCTCCGCAAGGGCGTGAAGTTCCACAGCGGGAACGAGCTCACCGCCGAGGACGTGAAGTTCACGTACGAGCGACAGCTCAACCCGAACGACCTGGCCCGGGACGCCGCCGTCATCAAGATGCTCAAGACGCCGATCCAGGTCGTGGACCGCTACACGCTCATCCTCGAGACGCGCGAGCCCAACGCCGCGATGGTCGACACCCTCGCCCAGTCGCTGGCGACCCTGATCCCGGACTCGCGCGAGATCAAGAAGTGGGGGAAGGACTACGGGCTGCACCCTTCGGGGACCGGCCCGTTCAAGCTCGTCGAGTGGGTGCGCGGCCAGCACATCAAGCTCGCGCCGGAACCCCGACTACTGGAACGGGCCGCCCTACGTCGACTTCCTCGTGTTCAAGGTGGTGCCCGAGGAGGCGACCCGCGTGCTGGCGCTGGAGAGCGGCGAGGCGGACGTCCTCTACGAGACGCCGCCGAGCGCGATCGCGTCGCTGAAGAAGAACCGAAGGCTCAAGGTGAACCGCGTCCCGACATACCGGGACGTCAACGTGCACTGGAACGCCATGAAGGCGCCGACCGACGACGTGCGGCTCCGCGCGCGCGCTCTCCCAGGCGGTCGACGTCAAGAGCATCGTCGAGGAGGTCATCACGGCCGACATCGGCCAGGTGGCGACCGGGATCTTCAACCCGAGCGTGTTCGGCGCCTGCGACGTCGGCTTCCCGTGTACAACCTCGCGCAGGCGAAGCAGGGCTTGGCCGAGCTCGGCTACCGGCCGGGCAAGGACGGCATCCTCGAGAAGGACGGGAAGCCGCTCACTCTGAACGCTGGTGGTGAACCCGCAGCGCGACCCGCGCAACGGCGAGGTGGCCGAGGCCATCCAGGCCCAGCTCCGCGCCGTCGGCGTCGACCATGAAGGTCAACGCCAACGAGTTCGCGACGTACATGAAGATCCTGCAGAGCCCCGAGGGCGACTACAACATGATCTTCCACGGGTACGGCGTGGCCGACGGCCGACGCCGACCTGAAGGCGACCTTCTTCCTGAGCACGAACCTGCCGCCGGCCGGGCAGAACAGCCCGCGGTTCGCGAGCCCCGAGCTCGACGGCGCTGATCCTGGCCGCCCAGCAGCGAGTCGAGCAAGGACAAGCGCAAGGAGCTCTACTGCAAGATGGGCCAGCTCTACCGGGACCAGGCGCTCGGCCTGCCGCTCTACGCGTCGTTCCGGAACACGACCGACGCAGGCGAACGTGCAACGGCATGGTGCTGCATCCGGACGAGTGGTACACGCAGACGTACACGCGCGCCTGGCTCGGGACCGAAGCCGTAGCACAGCGGTCGGCATGGGCGCCGGCGGCGCCGCGGGTCTGGCCGGCTACGTCGTCAGGCGGCTGCTGGGGATGCTGCTGCTCCTGGCGGGGATGCACGTTCATCGTGTTCGGCATGATGTACCTGGCTCCCGGGCGACGTGACGGTCATGCTGGCGGCGAGCAGCCCGTCGCCGGAGCAGGTTGCCGCCATCCGCCGGGAGTTCGGCCTGGACCAGCCGCCGCTGGGTCCAGTACGGCATGTTCCTCCGCCGGGTCGTCCGCGGCGACCTGGGCGACTCGTGGATCGACCGGCGGCCGGTGATGCCCCAGGTGCTGGACGCCTTCGGCGTACACGCTCCGGCTGGCCGCGGTGCGCTCTGGCGCTGTCGGTCATTCTCGGCACGGCGGGCGGCATCGCGTCGCGCCATCCGACACCGCTCCGCGACCGACGAGTCGATCCTGTCGGTCGACGCTCCTCGGGATCTCGGTGCCGGTGTTCGTCACCGGGCTGCTGCTCATCTACACTGTTCGCGTTCAGGCTCGGGTGGTTCCCCGACGTCCGGAGCCGGGATCGTGGCGCCATCTCGTCCTGCCGGCCTGCACGCTGGCGAGCTTCCTCACCGCCTACAACGTCCGGATGACGCGGGCGTGCATGCTCGAGGTGCTCGGGCAAGACTACGTGCGGACGGCCCGGGCCAAGGGCGTGCGAGGAGCTCTGGTGTCCTGGGACGCCACGCGCTTCGGAACGCGCTGGTGCCCATGGTGACCGTGGTCGGTCTGCAGGTCGGGCCTGCTGCTCGGCGGCTCGGTGATCACCGAGACGGTCTTCGGCTATCCCGGCGTGGGCCAGCTGGTGGTCTCGGCGATCTCGGCGCGCGACACGCCGCTGGTCCAGGCGTGCGTGCTGGTGACCGCGAGCGGGTTCATCCTGGTCAACCTGCTGGTCGACGTCGAGCTACGTGCTGATCGACCCCCGCGATTCGGCTGGCGTGAAGCACCGGACGGCGCGCTCAGACCCGGTACCGGCGCAGGGATCGACGCCGCGGCAGCCGCCGGGCCGCGGCGAGCTCTGGCGCGCGCTCCGCCAGGCCGCGAGCCGCCGCCGGCGACGCTCGTGCTGCGCCGCGCTCCTGATCGGCGCTCATCGGCGCGAGCTGGCTGGCGCCGCACGACCCGGCCAAGGCCGACCTCCGGCTCCGCCTCAAGCCGCCCAGCCGCGAGTATCCGCTCGGCACCGACTGGATCGGCCGCTGCCTCTTGAGCCGCCTCCTCTACGGCGTCCGCCTCACCCTCGCGGTCGGCGTCGTGACCGTCGCCGCCGGCGTGGCGGTGGGCGTGGTCCTCGGCCTCCTCGGCCGGCTTCTACGGCGGACTGCTCGAAGACATCATCATGCGCGCCACCGACCTCTTGCTCGCCTTCCCGTACTTCCTGCTCACCATCGTCTTCGTGGCCGTCCTCGGGCCGAGCCTCCTGAACGCCATGATCGCCATCGCGGCGTGGACGGCGCCGCACTACATCCGGCTCGTCCGATCGGTGGTCCTGTCGGTGCGAGGGACGGGAGTTCGTCGAGGCCGCCCGCGCGATCGGCCGCCCGGAGCTCGGCATCCTGACCCGCCACATCCTTCCGGCGTGCGTGCCGACGCTCGTCGTGCAGGCGGCCATCTTCTGCGCCCAGAACATGCTGATGGGCGCGAGCCTCAGCTTCCTCGGACTCGGCGCCCAGCCACCGTCGCCCGAGCTGGGCGCGATGCTCGGCGCCGGGCGCCAGTACCTCGAGGTCGCGCCCCAGGTGGTGGCGGTGCCCGCGGTCGGCATCTTCCTCGGCGGTGCTCGCGTTCAACTTCCTCGGTGACGCGCTCCGCGACCATCTCGATCCGACCGCCGGGCGACGCCGCGTGAGCGCGCGGCTCCATCGTCGCGACCGGCGCCGGCGCGGCGCGCCGGTTCATCCTGACCGTACAGGAGCTCTCCATGTCTCCACTGCCGACCATCTACACCGCGCGCTCCGACGTCGACAGCGCGCATCTCGCCCGGGTCGAGGACTGGTACGCGCGGCGGCACGCCCCGGACCTGATCCGGGCGGGCTTCTACACCGCGCAGGTCTACTACTCGGAGGTCGGAGTCGCCCCGGATCTGCAACCTCTACGAGATCCCCGGCCCCGAGCTGTTCGTCACGCAGGCGTACCGGGACGTGGCGGCCAAGGACACGGAGGGGCCCGGCCGTGATCGCGCTCCTCACCAGCCGCTCGAACACGATCTACGACCAGGTGCTGACGGTGAACGTCCCGACGGCGGGCGCGAGCTGGGCGCCCGGCGACCGGACCGGCGGCGTGACGGCCCCGGCGCTCTCCACCGCGCGCTTCGACCTGCCCGAGATCGGAGGACGCGCTGTCTCGAATGGTACAGCTCGCGCGGAGTTCCCGCGCCTCCAGGGCCGGCCGGGATTCCGGGCGGGACGGGTCTGCCGTCAGGGCCCGCCTCATCCGGTGGCGCCTCGCGCGATCCTCGATGGTTCGTGATCAACGAGTGGGAGGGCGTCATGGCAGCGATGGCCGACGGGACGCCGAAGGAGGCGCTGGCGCGTCACGAGATGGCGCTCCCGGTCGCGTGAGGCCGCTTCCTCTACAACGTGGGTCGCCGCCAGTTCGAGCTCGCGCGGGGACCGTCTAGGTGGCCAGGAAGACCGGCCGTACGCCTACGAGCTCCTGCGCGCTACCACATCTTCAGGGCACGTGAAGGATTCCGGGCGGTACATCGCGGCGGTCACGGCGATGACCGCGTTCTCCACCGGGCCGGCGGCAACGTCGTGTGCCTCGGTGGTACCGGCATAAATCAACTGGACCGGGCTCATCACCCGCTTTCAGCAGGACGGGTACCGGCGGGCCCAGTGTGGCTCGAGCCGCACTTGCTGCCCCAAGAGATGGCGCCCGCCATGGAGGCCGACGCCACATTCCTGAGACGCGCGGGCTGGGTCCGCTGAGGCCGCGCCCGTGTCCGAATCCCCCCGTCCGGCGGGTGCCGGGCGCGTTCCGCGACGCCGGGCCGGCGAGGCCGGCGACGCGTCCCGGAAGAGGCGAGAGGATGACTCAAAGAGCCGGATGAAGCTGGGCATGACGCTCCCGATCGGCGTCGGCGCGCTGGGGGACGGGAAGCCGGTGCCGTGGACGGCGCTGCGCGAGATCGCGAAGCAGGGCGAGGAGGTCGGATTCGACACGATCATGGCTGCCGGATCACCTGATCTTCCGCCGGTCGCCGCCGGGCAACGATGCCGATGGTCGACATGCCGGAGGGCAAGAGCCGCGGCATCTGGGAGGCGTGGTCCGTCCTGAGCGCGGTGGCCGAGGCGACCCGGCGCGTCCAGCTCGGGACCCTCGTCGCCTGCACCGGCTTCCGCAACCCGGCGCTGCTGGCGAAGATGGCGGAGACCCTGGACGAGATCAGCGGAGGCCGCGTGCATGCTGGGCCTCGGGGCCGGCTGGCACACAGCCGGAATACGAGGCCTTCGGCTATCCCTTCGATCACCGGGTGAGCCGCTTCGAGGAGGCGCTCCAGATCATCGTGCCGCTGCTCCGCCAGGGTCGGGTCGACTTCCAGGGCCAGTACTACCAGGCGCGCGAGTGCGAGCTCCTGCCGCGCGGACCTGCGACCCGAGCGGGCTGCCGATCTTCATCGGGGCCGCGGGGCCGCGGATGCTGCGCCTGGTGGCCCGCTACGCCGACAGCTTCGACGCCGACTACCAGACTGGGCCGCCACCGGTCCTCGAGCGGCTCGGCCGGCCTGGAGGCCGCCTGCCGGGACGTCGGGCGCGATCCGGGCACGATCGGCCGCATGGCGGCCACGCGGGTGGCGCTGGCCGGCCCCGGTAGCGCGTCCGGCTTCCAGGTCGGTCCCGCGCAGGACGGCATCGCTCAGTTCGATTTCGCCGGCGTCCGCTTCCCCGCCCGCCTCGGCTCCGTCGAGGAGGTCGCCGCCCACCTCCGGGCGTTCGAGGCGATCGGGATCGAGCACCTGACGGTCAACGTCGTCGATCCGCCCGGCGTGCGCGGTCATCGAGCGCTTCGCGGCCGTGATCGAGGGCGCTCCGCCGATAGCCGCATCCCTTCGCGGCCAGAGCGCACGCGAGGGCCGAGGAGTTCCACCAAGCTCACGAGGCACCGCTCCGGCACCTGGAACAGACAAGCCTCCCCCGCGGGGTCCCCAGGGAGGCCCGCTGTGCCCGCGCAGGATCCGCCGGCGCGGCTACTGCACGGAGAAGCTCGTGGTCGACGTCTGACCGGCGGTCGCCTGACGCGACGGTGGTCGTCGCCTCGTACTTCCGCGCGCGCATTCGCCGGCAGGGTAATCGGCAGAGCGGAGCTGTACGTGCCCGTCTGGCGCGTCACGTCGACCGCCGGATTCGCGACCAGCTCACCGTCGAGGCGCACTTGCGCGTCTCTCGGACTGGAACCACCTGCTCTGATGAGCTCAGGATGGTGTAGGTCGCGTCGAGGCTTACCGTGTCGCCCGGGCGGGAGGCTGCGTCGGCTGTGTCTGGACCCGATCGATCCGGACCGGCGACGCACTGGTGGTGCCGGTCGGCAGGTCGTGGTACTCGGAACGCCGCCTGTCGACCCGCTTGTCGACGAAGTCGTGGTCGACGACGTCGTGAGACGACTGTCTGCAGGGCAGAAGCTTCCCGGTCGGCTCTCGATGTAGTTCCCGATTGCGCCACCCGCAAGAGCCCCCAGGAGGCCGCCCACGCGACGGCGCCCTTCGTGCCGCCGGCCAGGCCGCCACGACGGCGCCGCCCGCCCCCGACGCCCACCCGCGGCCGTTTGCGGATGATCGCGAATCGTGTCGGTCGCGGTCTCGCCGATCCCGCCACCGCTGCTCTGGCCCGTCGTGCTGCGCGGCGACGATCCCCGCCAGGCCTAGAATTCCCAGCGTTCGCACCAGCTGTCGCATTCAGTTTTCCTCACCGATTCGGGGTATAGTCCGGCGCGCTGCGTTCCTCGACGCCCGGCATCACTCTGTCGGAGAGCAAGGCGCGTGCCGGCCCGGCGTCGCGCGCCTGGCCCGTCGGGGCCGGAAAGCGGCGGCATTCATGCAACGCTCCGTCCCGGTGAGCCCGAGCGAGCGGGACGTGGTGTCGCCAATGTGCACGGCGTGACGGCCTCGCCGCTCGGACGGCGCTCCGCCAGAACCGTCTCCTGCAAGTCCCGCGCGTCGGATCACATTGCGGCGTCGGGCATTCGGTCCTCCCCCGACGCCAGTCGCGGCCGTGGGGACCACGGGCGCCGTGTGTCCGTTTCCTGGACATTGAAGCGTGTTGACGTGGTCAGGCGCGCCGCGCTACACGGGTTGCGCTCTAAGTCCGATGCGAGCTATCGCCGTCCTCTTAACCCGCCACGCTCTTCTGGGGATGCGCCTCCGCCCCGGCGCCACCGCCGCCCACCCGCCCATGCTCGAGCGAGTGGGACCGGCTCAGTCGTCGTCGCGTCCGGTCCCTCTCGCTTCATGATCGTCGAGCACAGCGCGGGCCCGGCCGGACGCTAGACCAGATCGTGAAGTGGACGCCGGTACTTCTGGCTGCGCTCGCTGGTCCCGCTGCTTCATGACGGAATCAACCAGCTCGTCGCGCTGGACGACAAGGCCGTGGCCGGGAGAGATCTCGAGCGGATCAACCCCCGGTCGGTCGTGGGCGATACGCTCACACGGCGGCTTCAGGCCAGCGGGCGAGTTCGCGGAGATCCGTGCCCTGCCCCGGGAGCCGGTCGGCGAGGACCGCCGCCGGGCCGACGCCTTCATACGCGTTTCGGTGGCGAGGTGGGGCCTGGTGCGCGTGCGGGAGGGGTAGATCCGCCGCTGGTCTCGGCGTTCATCGACGTGCATGCCCAGATGGTGATGCGCGAAACGGGAATGGTCGTGTGGGAGCTCCGTGAAGATGTCACTCATCCTGAGCGGCTCCCGCTCAGGACGTTGATCAGCGATCGCGAGCTCGCTCGAACGCATCGCTTCTCGAGGTGCTGGAACGGGCTGGTCACCGCCTCGGCGGCGAGGTTGCTGTATGCCAAGGGCGCCGGCTCATGAGCACAGGTCGTTTCCGCCGCTCTCATGTTGGCGGACAGATCGTGGCGCTCCTGCGGAACCGGCGGCTGCGCCAGCGGCGATTCTCGACGTCGGCTACCACACGGCGACGGCGCCAGGCCCGCCCCCGCGCGCCGGCGCGCAGGCTCGACGTGTC
>ERZ1370068.19-contig-10013_pt1 | contig 45619 bp, 54 predicted proteins | sample MGYA00561227_ERZ1370068 | MGnify/ENA primary metagenome ERZ1370068 (study PRJEB38410, sample SAMEA6850437) | metagenome | study: Metagenomic assessment of the ecological functions of the soil: analysis of the soil microbiota associated with the... | reverse complement strand
TGTACTTCGTTCCAGTTACGTATTGCTGGTATGTAATCGTAGAGTTCCAGTAGTCGCGCTGCTGTCCAGCGTCGAGGGAGTGTAATTGCTCTTGTGATGGTCAGGGCGAGGCCCGCGCCGTAGGGAAGCGGATGAACGCCCTACACGAGCCCCTTCCCCACGTGGTGGTACCGACGATCAGTCCCCGGTCATGGTCTGGATCGCCCCCGAGACGATTTCGGACGCCGAGGCGGACTGATTACGATGGCTGCAGCACCAGCGGCCCGGCGAATGGGTCCGTTGCCCGGGGCGAGGAAATCCTGGTCGGACGACGCCGTGCGGCCCCCGCATTGTCGAACGACTTTCTGCCAGCGGTCGAGGAACACGTCGGCGATGTCGACGGCCGAGTCAGGACGCCGCCAGGGTTGCCCCGAGGTCGAAGGCAACTTCTTCATCCCCCTGCTTCTGGAGCTTTTCGATCGCGGCGACGATAATCGCGGCTCATTGTGTGCGTGAACTCCGCAGGAGTGGATGTAGCCGGTGTCGGGCGTGAGCATGAAGGCGTAGCGCACCGAGTTAGTCGGGATCTCGGCCCGCGTGATCGTCATCTCCGATCGGCTCAGTGAAATAGCGCGGCGAATCGTGATCGTGACCTGCGTTCCCTTCGGGCCCTTCAGGTGCTTGACGCCGACCTCGTCGGAGGTCCAGTCATTGATCAGCTCGCCGTTGATGCGGCTGATGATGTCGCCGGCGCGCACGCCCTTCTTCAGAACCACGGCGTGCCCTCGATGGAGCAGATCACCGTGATGTGCCTACCGTTTCTGGATCGAGATTCCCAGCCCGTAGAAGGAGCCGCGTTGTTTCTCCTCCATCGAGGAAAATTCCTCGGGATCGAGGAACGTCGTGTGTGCGGATCAGGAAGCAGGCATTCCCGGATGGGCGCAAGCAGGCTTGTCGGGCGCGGTCTTTTTCCGCGCTCAGTCGCCGGCGCGGTGATGAGCTCGGCGTACTCCGAAAGGGACGGTGTCGAGCCTTCCGGCGCGGCGCTCATGCTCCGGCCTCCAGCCCCCAGAAGGTGGACCCGGCGACGGTGCGAAAATCAAGACGGTTTCGGTTCACCCGTGCCTCCGCCGTCCATAACGCAAGGACGGCCTTTTTCCATTCTCCACGCCCGGCCCGCCACGGAAACGCATAGTCGGGCGTTTCCACGGCCTCCAGCAGATCCGGCGCTGTCGATCCGCCGGTCCCACGAATCCGAGCGCGGACGTTACCGGCAATCGCTTCATTGTAACCGCAGAACCGGTCCCGGATCAGAATAACCTTGCGGAAGAGGGTGCTCACGCATGCTCCGGTTCGATCGGAATGCCGGAACTGATCCTGATTTTCATCGTCGCTGATCGTCTTCCGGCCCGAAAAAGCTGCCGGACATCGGAAAATCGCTGGGGAAGGGTCACAAGCCGAGTTCAAGAAGGCTTCCGACGATTTCAAGCAGAGCATCCAGAAGGAAGTCGACGGGCTGAAGAAGGAGCCCGTCTCGAGCGCCCGTCGCTCCCGTTGCGCCCGCGTCCCCTGCCTTCCCCTTCTCTCCCGCGCCGCCGGGGCAGCCGTCCGACGCGCCGGTCAGGCGAGCTGATTCGGCGCGGTTCACAATTTGACGATCGCCGACAACTACTGACCGGGAGCCAGAACGAAGAAGCTCCCGCGCATGGGCTTCTTCCGATCCCCACCTCGAGGAGCTCCGCCGCCGCCTGATCACTGGTCGATTCTCGCCATCGCCGGCCCATTGACCTTCATCGGGGCGTGGACCTGTTCGCCGACGATCTTCGGATGGATTCAGCGCCCCATCAGCCGTATCTCCCCAGGGCACGCGCACTCTTCGGCGATGCCGGGCCAGCCTGCATCCTCTATTTTCGGGTCGCGCTCTACGGCAGCATCATCTACTCGCCTCCCCGTTCTCCTGTTCCAGGTGTGGCTCTTCATCTCGCCGGCCCTCTACCGCACCGAGCGGCACGTTATGCGATTCCGTTCGTCGCCGCCACGCTGGCGTTCTTCCTCGCGCAGCTGCGCGTTCATTTCTACTTCATCACTTCTTTCCCCGGGTCTGCGCAGTTCCTGATCGGCATGGGGACGGGAACCGGCTTCATGCCGGTCATCTTTCATCAACGAATATCTCTCGGTCGCGTCGAAGACGATCTTCAGGCTCGGTCTGCTTCCAGGCACGCGATCCACCGGTGTTCTGTTCTTTGCGCGCGGCTGGGGATCGTGACCGGCGAGTTTCCTCCTCGCGAAATTCAAGTACGCCGTGCTCTGATCTTCATCATCGCCACGCGTGATCCGCCCCACCCGGACATGATGACCCAATGCGTGCTTCGCGATCGATGATCGCGCTCTATCTGCTCGGGATCCTGATCGCCTGGATGTTCCAAGAGGCGCTCGGCGTAGCCGGCGCGGACCATACGGCGGCCGCACGGCTCGCGCCAGAGGCGCTCGACCGCTTGCGGCCTCTCAGATCGCGGACCTCCTCCTCGCCGGGCGCTTGCGCACGGTGCGCTGCGCGTTCGATCCCGGCGAGGAGACTTTCCGCGATCTGACCTCCGTCGCTCGTCCCCGAGGGACTCGACGACTCCGCGCCCCTGGCCCGAGGTCCGATTCGCGACCTCTCGGAGCTCGGATCGCGAATGGTCCGGAAAGGCGCTGGCCGCCGGGTTGTGACGCCCGGGCGAGGCAGATGACGCGGGCGATCCGTCAGGGTACCGGTTGGGACCAGTACGCCTAAGGCCGGAGATATGATCTCTCGAGCTCCATGCCCCATGCAGCGCGTCTATCGTGCCCTGGCCTCTTCGCCCGCCGTCCTCGTCGTCGGGGGAGTGCTTTTTCGGTCGATCGAGAGCTCGACGGTTCGACGCCTTCTACGACCCTCCTCTCCCGTCTCGCACGCCGCTCGGACACGGCCACGTACCCTACTCCGGGCGGGCCGGCAACGCAACGTTTCTCCTCGTCTGCGGTGTCGGCGTGGTGGGCTATGCAGCGTCGATCGCGACCCGTTTCATCTTCGAAGAGCGAGATGGGGCGCGTCTTCTGAACGCAGGTGGAGCGCCGCGTGGGACGCATGGAGCAACGCACTACTGTGGTCTGCGGCCCGCGGCCGGGTCGGCCGGACGCGGTCGCCAGCGGGAGCTCCGGCCGGCGCGGCGCGTGCCTTCGTCATCATCGAACAAGCGAGGAAGAAGCGGTCCGCGGCGGATCGCCCGCGGGAAGGCGTCGTCCTCGGAGATGCCGCCGACGAGCGGGGTTCTCGCTGCAGGCCGGCATCTCGCGCGCGAAAGGTCTGGTCGCGGCGCTCGAATCCGGACGCGCGGACAACCTCTACGTGACGCTCACCGCGCGGGAATCAATCCGCGGATCCGGATGTCGACCGCGCGGACGAGCGACGAGACCGCCGCGGCGAGATTGAAGCGCGCGGGCGCCGACCGGACGATCGCTCCGGAGCGATGATCGGCGGGCGGGAGATGGTCCAGCGCCTGCTTTCACGCCGCGGCGGTGATCGACTCCCATCCACCTCGCAACCGGAAAGCAGGAACGTGGAGCCTCGAGATGCAGGAGATCCACGTCGCGCGGCGCGGTTCGACGCTGGCGTCGCGGCATTCCCTTCTGCCGAGTAGAGTCCGGATCCGCCGCTGCGAGCACGGGGTCATCGTCGTCGCCATCGAGCAAGCCGGGAGGGGAGTCCGTCTTCAACCCGGACGCCCGTCATGTGGTGGGAGAAGGGGACACCCTGATCTGCCTCGGGCATCCGGATCGTCTCGCGGCGATGCGGCAGCTCGCCCGCAGTTAGGTCGGGCGCGGACGATGCATCGAGTGATACGGGACGGGCCCGGCCGGCCGCCGGGCGCGACGTACGCCATTGGTACGCCTTGCCCGCCGGCTGGTCGGTCCCGCCCGTCTGGCTCGCGCCTCGCCGCGCCTCGTCGGAGCGCAACTGAAATCGTGTATTACGCCGGTCCGGCGACGGCCGATCCCGCGATTCTTACGGCGACGACGGCTTTTCGAGGCTTGCGCCGTCGAGGGGGCCTCGCCGGCCGGGGAGTGCGAGACGATCCTCGACCCTGGAGAAGAAGCGCAGGAAGTCTCGCCGAGGACCGGCGCGCTTCGGCGTCCGAATGTGCGCGCGCGCGGAGGAGCTTCCTCAGTGATCCGGGGAGCTTCGAGACGTCCCTCAGGAGTCCCCATCCGGCGGATCCGGGATGCCGTCGAGAATCGGTCCCGAGGCCCACGGGCGTCCGGCCCCGCGGCTCGCATCGCGTGCTCGATCCGCATCCACGGCCTTGCGCCAGGTCGCCTTCGCGGGCTTGACCCCGTCGAGGAGCAATCCCCATTCCCGGGCGAAGCCGGCGGCGTCGTGCTCGAAGCGCGCCTGGAGCGCGTCGTGGCGAGGCCGCAAATGCGGCGATGCGGGCGCGGTAGGCGTCGGCCTCCCGCCCCGTCCACGAACATCGAGCTGACGTTGATCATGACCACCCCCGCCCCGCCTGGCGGTGCGCCGCCGGCATCTGGTCGTCGGTCAGGTTGCGCGGGATATCCGACAGCGCGCGCGCACGAGAGTGGAGTGAAGCCAAAAGACGGGCGCGCGAGAGACGGCCGGACGTCTTCGATCGTCGGCGTTCCGGAAACGTGCAGGACACGTCCACCATCATTCCGATCCGGTTCATCTCGCGCACGACGCTCGCGCCCGAACGCGGGAGTGAGCCGCCGTGCACCCGGCGAGGTCTGCGGATCGAACAAAGTCCGAGCCGGTGAACGCGCCGGCCGAACCGCCCACAGTGATCGGTGTTCGTGTGGGTGAGCGTCATGTAACGCACGCCGAGCCGGTAGTAATCGCGCAGCGCCGCCAGAGTCCTCGATCGCGTGGCCTCCCTCGATCCCATCGGAATCGCGATGCGACCTTCGGCCTTCGCTCCGGATATCGGCGACCGAGGCGGCGGCGGCGAGATCGGCGGGATGCCGCGGCGATGACTCGCTGAACGAGGTCGATGAGCGAGAGCGTCTTCATCGCCGCCCCTCCGGTCTTGGCGAACGAGGCGGGCACCATAGACCGCGAAGAAGGGGCGGTGGAGGCCGCCCTCGCGCGCGCGCGGAATGTCGAAGTGGCGGGTGGCGCCCCGGATGGCGACGTCCGCCCATTTATCGGCCAGCTCGAAAGGGACGTCTTCGTGCGTGTCCACGACGATCGCCTCGCGGTGAAGGCGCGCCCGCGCGCGCAGCGTGTCGTCGGACGGTGCGGCCCCGATCGCGGCGGCGGCCAGAAGCGACCCGGCGGCGATCGACCGTTTCATGCCGGCCTCATCGTTTTGCCGCATCATTTCTCCGGAGCACTTCTTCGACGAGCTCCCGGACGGCGCCGCTCCCTCCCCGGCTCTTCAGGATCAGGTCGGCCCGCTCGCGCACCTCGAGACCGCGTCCGCCGGGCACGCCTCTGAAGCCGCAGGCGTCGAAGAGCGAAAGATCCGGGAGGTCGTCGCCGCAGGCGCTGGCCGCTCTTCCGGCTCGAGCTTCCAGCGGGAGAGGTAGTCGCGCGCCGCCGCCCCCTTGTCTTTGACTCCTGCTTGAGGGCGCGGACGCCGAGCTCCCGAGCGCAGAACGGTCGCCCCGGAGGTCCGGCCGGAGATCCACGCCACCTTCAGTCCCGCGGCGATCGCCATCTTGATCCCGTGGCCGTCCTTCGTGTCGAAGACCTTGAGCTCGCAGCCGCGCCTCGTCGATGTAGAGGCGCCCGTCCGTGAGGGACGCCGTCCACGTCGAAGAAGATTGCCCGGATAGGCTCAAAAGAGTCCGACGCCCCACAGATCGTGGAGATGGAGCGCTCCCGTGAGCACGCCGGCCGGATCGGACGACGAAGAGGAGGTGATCTTGGCCTCCTCCATCCGGTGGAGGGCGGCCGCCGCGAATTCCTCTTCGGAGATCGTCTTGGGCTCGCGCCGCGCGCACTCGCCGGCAGTCCGGGTCAGGATGTCGGCATGCGCCTGGAGGAGACGCCGGAGATCGCCGTCGGAAATCGCCCCCGCAGCACGCCGTCCGAGTCCACCACGGCCGTGATGCCCATCATCCGTGCGGACATCTCGTGGATCGCCTCGCTCATGCGCGTATCGGGAAGCGACGCGCGGGACGCGGTCGCCGCGCCGCATCAGGTCCTTCACCTTGAGGAACTTCTTCCCGAGCTTGCCGCCCGGGATGGAGGGCGGCGAAGTCCTCCTCCGGAAGCCGCGCTTCTCCGAGAGCGCCATCGCGTAGGCGTCACCCATGGCGAGCATCGCCGTGGTGGACGCCGTCGGCGCGAGATTCAGGGGGCACGCTTCCCGTGAAATCGCCACGGAGATCGCCTGATCCGCGGCGCGGCCGAGGGTGGACTCAGGCTGCCCGGTCATGCAGCGATCAAGATCTCCAGCCGCTTGACGAACTCCCGAGCAATCGGCAGATCTCCTCGGTTTCGCCCGAATGGGAGAGGGCGAGGACGGGGTCCCCTTTCATGATCATGCCCAGATCCCCGTGGATCGCCTCCGCCGAGGTGCAGGAAGAAGGCCAGTGTTCCGGTCGACGACAGGGTGGCCGCGATCTTCTGGCCGATGATGCCCGACTTGCCCATCCCGTGACGACGACGCGGCCCCGGCAGGCGTGCATCGCCTCGACGGCGGCCTCGAAAGGCGAGGGCCCACGTTTCCGATCTGCTCGCGCACGGAATCCGCCTCGATGCGGAGGACTCGGCGCGCGCTGTCGAGGATCACGCGCGAATAGTAGCAGGCCCGCCAGAGCGCACGGCTTGCGCGCCGTCCCTCGTGGGGGTCTCGAATCCCGACCAGCGCCCTCTCTTTCGGGGCGCGCGTTTCCGGACCTCGTCCGCGCTACGTCCGCGCGCTCACGGGGCGGGAGGCGCGGGGCTTCTGGCCGTCGCCTCGACGACGCTGGACTTCGGACAGGTATCGAACCACCCGGTCCGAAGGGACGAAGCCCTTCACGTCCCCGTTCAGCTTCATGCTCGCCCCTGGCGGAGGCCGAGTCGCTCGACGACGGCGTGGAAGATGTTTCGGTGAGGCATGTCCACCCTCCCGCGGGCGGAAGGAAGCAAGAAACGTGCTACAGGCGGAAGGTCCGCACGAGGAAGAGCGCCATCTGGTTGCGGGGACGACCATGCTGGGGCAGAAAATGCCCGGGCCGCATCCCTGCGTGATCCCCTCCCGGGCGAGCTGCTCGATCCATGCGGCAGCGAAGGAACTGGCGGAACGTCGCTGAACATCGTTCCGGTCGCCGCGGGCGGCAGATACGCCGCCCGTGCTCGGCGCGCAGGAGGAACATCGCCATCTGGGCTCGCGTCACACCGTCGTTCGGGCAATAGAGACCCGGAGCGCAGCCGTTGGTGATGCCGCGCCGGGAAAAGTCCTCGATGAAGTCGTAAGCGAAGGCCCCGGGCGGCACGTCGCCGAAGATCTGATTGGAACCGGAAGGCGGAACGTAGACCCCGAGCCCTCGTTCGATGAACATCGCCATCTGGGCGCGCGTCACGTTGTCGAAGGGGCAGAACAATCCTGGCGCGCAACCCGTCGTGATTCCCCAGGCGGCGATCGTGTAGATTTCAGAAGCGGCGAAGGCGCCCGGAGGCACGTCCGGAAAACAGGTTGCCTGTCATGCACAGAGGGAGAGAGGGAAGCGGCATTGACGATCGTCGGCCGCAGCGCTCCGCGATGCACCGGCTGTGGAACTTCCAGCGAGATCTCGCTCCAGCCGAAGAGATGGCAGTAGCTCATGATGGTGCCGACACCCGCTCCCGGGTCGACGGCGGGGCCGCTGTAGCACCCGAGCTCCTTGCCGTAGCACTCGTCGATCGGCGGCGAGTAGCAGTGCGTGTGCACCGATCCGAAGGTGTGTCCCACCTCGTGGCGATCGCCTCGATGTCCCAGACATGCGCGGCCTGCGAGAGGGTGCTGAAAATTCGTCAGCCTCCCCTCGATGTTCCCGACGACGGCGTAGGCGCCCCCAGTGCCCGTCAGTTCGTCCCAGAAGTCGCCTTCGCACAAGGTCCCGACCCACGGACGCCTCCTCGGTGGGCTTGCCGCTCAGGAAGACGACGCTCGAGCGCGACACGCCCGCGCCGTGGGCGTGCCAGTAGTCGCCGACTTCGAAGAGTGACGCGAGAGGCGTCGTGGCCGCCCACGGGTCCGCCGTGGAGGTCCAGACGCGCAGGAAACCCACCTGGAGCCGGGTCTTCAGGTCGCGCCAGTAGATCGCCGACACCGCGGCGAGCTCGTTGGAGATGTAGTTGCGCTCGGCGGTCGCGTTCGAGAAGAGGTGGAAGAGTTCGTAATCGGTGTCGACGGCGATCGTGGCCCTGAAGGGCTGACTGGAATGTCGGCGATGGCGGTCGTCAGCATCGCTTCGCGGGACGGGGCGGGGGGCGAAGCTCGGCGTCGCAGCGCCACGACGCGGCGAGGAGCGGCCCATTCTTCGCGCGTGAGCCTCCGGACGGAGTGTTCCGGGGTCTCGCGATCCCAGCCCCGGCGGGTGTGATGGCGAAACGTCTCGTCTCCGCGCTGGACGTACCCGTGCAGGCTGCCGGCGAAGGCGGAGAGGAAGACGCGCGATTCGAGGTCTCCGGCAACCCGGCCCTCGAAGCCAGGCCGCGTCGGGAACGTCCACGCGGGTCTCCGCGCCTCCCGCGCCGGCCTCGACGATCTCGGCCGAATCGGCATAGAGCGCGAACCGCCGGAGCTCCAGATCCGGCGCGGACCCGGCATCGAGGAAATCCCCGGACGACGACCTGTTCCCCGCCCGCGTGCCCCGGAGCTCCTGGAGGACGTCCGGGCGGAGGAAGACCTCCACCCCGCGGCCGGCCTGCGGGACCGGCCCGCGTGAGCGCGGGCGCCGGGGCGGCGCGAACGAGGGGCGCATCGATCGAGCGGGCGGAAGCAATGCCGCCGAGCAAAAGCCGTCGAAAGGACGGCGAACCGGATGATCCAGCGGAAAAGACCCATCGGGAAACCGTAGCACGACAGTCCAGCCCCCTGGGCCTGTCCCTTCGGACAGGTCGTCGGACATCAAACGCGAACGTGCTCCGATATCTCCTGGATCTCCCGGATCAGCCGGGAGCAGCTTGACGTCGATCTGGGTCGAGGCGTCGCTCCTGGGCGTGCTCCAGGTCGTCGTGGATCTCGAGGAAGAAGCCGTCCACGGAAGCCGGTCGCGGCGGCCGCGCGCGCGAGCACAGGCGCGCTGCTGCTTGACGCCGCCCGTCTCCTTGCCCCCGCCGAGGCAAGCTGCATCGAGTGGGTGACGTCGTCGAGACGACCGGCACGCCGAGGGCGGACATCATCGGGAAGGAGCGCATGTCCACGACGAGGTTGTGGTACCCGAAGGACGTCCCGCGCTCGCAGAGGAGGATCTGCGTCGATTTCCCGCGGCCGCGGCATTTCTCGACGACCTGGATCGCATGTCGTCGGGCGCCATGAACTGGCCCCTTCTTGACGTTGATAGGCTTGCCCGGTCTGCGGCGGCGGCCGTGCAGGAGATCGGTCTGCCGGCAGAGGAACGCCGGGATCTGCAGGACGTCCAGGACGCGCGCGGCCTTCGCGGCCTGTTCGCGGCTCGTGGATGTCGGAGATCACGGGCAGCCCCGTCTTCTCGCCTGACCTCGGCGAGGATGTCGAGGCCTTCCTCGAGCCCGGGCCCCCGGAAGGAGGCCGATCGAGGAGCGGTTGGCCTTGTCGAACGACGACTTGAAGACGATTCGCGCGCCGGTCTTCTCCGCCGACGGCGCGAATTCTCGTCGGCCATCGCGAGGGCGTGCTGGCGCGACTCGATGACGCAGGGCCCGCGAAGAACAGCGGGAGGGCTGCCCGCCGCCGATCGCGTAGCCTGCGGGCGATCGTCGATCCTCGCGGGAAGCTCGATCAGGCCGGCTCCCTCGCGGCCAGGATCGCGCCGGACGCCGCTGTTCGGCCTCGCCGTGGCCTCCGCCTCGCGCTTGACGGCCCCGCAGTGCGCTCGCGGCGCGGATGAAGTCCCGGAAGAGCGGGTGGCAGGCGAACGGCTTGGACTTCAGCTCGGGATGGAACTGGCAGCCGAGGAACCAGGGATGGTCGTCGTGCAGCTCGATGATCTCGACGAACTTGCGGTCGGGCGACATGCCGGTGAAGGACAGGCCCGCGTCCTTCAGGGCCGGCAGGATACTCCTGGTTGACCTCGTAGCGGTGGCGGTGGCGCTCCCGGAGATCGCGCTTCGCCGTAGGCGCGCGCCGCGAACGAGCCCGGGGAGAGCTCGCACGGGTACTTGCCCAGGCGCATCGTGCCGCCGAGCGCCTCGACGCCGATCAGGTCCCGCAGCTTGAAGATGACCTTGTGGCGTCGGCTCCTCCTCGAACTCGGTCGAGTTGGCGCCCTCGAGTCCGCGCGACGTTGCGCGCGAACTCGATCACCGCGGTCTGGAGGCCGAGGCAGATGCCGAAGAACGGCACCTTCTTCTCGCGCGCGTACTGGATCGCCTTCATCATCCCTTCGACTCCGCGCCGGCCGAAGCCGCCGGGCACCAGGATCGCGTCGGCGCGGAGTCAGGACCTCCGGGTACTGGTCGCTTCTCGAGCGTCTCGGCGTCGACGTAGTGGAGCTTGACCCGGACGTTGTTGGCGATCCCGCCGTGCGCGAGCGCCTCGTTCAAGCGACTTGTAGGAATCGCCGTAGTCCACGTACTTGCCGACGACCGCGATGTCCACCTCGCCGCCGGGGTTCTTGATCCGGTTGACGAGGCTCTCCCACTTGGAGAGGTCCCGGTCGTAGTGCGGGAGGTTCAGGAGATCGAGCAGGATCTCGTCGAGCCCCTCGGCGGCGAACTGCGAGCGGCACCTCGTAGATCGAGGGCACGTCCTTGGCGTTGATGACGGCCTCGACCGGCACGTTGCAGAAGAGGGCGATCTTCTGCTTGACCTCGGCCGGCAGCGGGCGGTCGGTGCGGCAGAGCAGGACGTCGGGCTGGATCCCGATCGAGAGGAGCTCCTTGACGGAGTGCTGCGTCGGCTTGGTCTTCAGCTCGTCGGACGCCTTGATGTACGGGCACGAGCGTCAGGTGGACGTTGACCGCGTTGCCGCGCCCCGCCTCCTGGCGCAACTGCCGGATCGCCTCGAGGAACGGGAGCGACTCGATGTCGCCGACCGTGCCGCCGATCTCGATCGAGACGACGTCGGCGTCCGGCGCCGACGCGCGCGGATCGCCTCCTTGATCTCGTCGGTGATGTGCGGGATCGACCTGCACGGTCTTGCCGAGGTAGTCGCCGCGGCGCTCCCGCTCGATGACCGTCAGGTAGATGCGGCCGGCCGTCGTGTTGTTGATCCGCGAGGTCCGGTCATCGAGGTGAAGCGCTCGTAGTGGCCGAGGTCGAGGTCCGTCTCGGCGCCGTCGTCGGTGACGTAGACCTCGCCGTGCTGGAACGGGCGACATCGTGCCCGGGTCCACGTTGATGTACGGGTCGAACTTCGCGATGCGCGACCGTGAAGCCGCGCGCCTCGAGCAGGGCGCCGATCGAGGAGGCCGCGATCCCCTTGCCGAGCGACGAAACGACGCCGCCCGTGACGAACAGATATTTGGTGCTCATCGTGGCCTCCTTGTGTTCACGGGTCCGGTTGCGAGGGGGCGAGGGGTTACGTTTCCCCGAGAGGATCGGACAGACGAGTCCGAAGGAAGGAGTGAGACGAAGTCATGCGTGCATTCCTGATAATCTTACCGAGCCGGTCGTGGATTTCGTCAGAGAGACGCGCCTCTCTGTGGCTAGCGTCCTGATCGTGGCCGCCGCTGCGGGCGCCGCGCGTGCCGTCGATCTCGCCTGGCGGCGCCTCGGTCGTCGGAGACCGGCCGCGCGTTGGATCTGGTGGAGCGACGCAGCGTCAAGGCGCGCCCGCCTCCCGTGCGCTTCACCGCGCGCCGCTCGATCGTGATCAGGGGAAGGCGACCTGTCCGACGCCCGGATCAAGATCTTCGTGGATCGACATTATCGTGTATTGTTGACGCAACGGTGCCGCGCCGCTCGGCGCCGGAGGAATGGCGCCGGGCGATCCGCTCTGGCGTCTACGACGTCTCCGAGCCGTTTCCGCAGGGGCCTCCATACGTTCGAGATCGCGGCCGGGAGTCCGACCGGAATCGGCGGGATCCTTGCCTCGCCCTCGACATCTCCGGCCATGGCCGCAATGCCGTGTGGTCTCCGACGCTTTGCTCCTGGATCAGGTCGTACGCGCCGCGCTGCATTCGTCTGGGGGAGCCGCCGATGTATCCCTGGGATTTCCGGCCCCTGCCCCGGCGATGAGCTCCGAACCGGAGGGAGATGTCCTCGGCGCGGGTGCGCTCGCGGCCCGGACATTGCGGGGTGCCACGATCGCCTCGGCGTCGACGGCTCCGAAGGTCCCGATCGACCGCGCCGGCCGGGCGCCGTCTGTGGATCGATGGCTGCGGGAGGCGTTCGCTCGCTGGGACCTCCGCTGCCGGCGGAGGGGCGCTCGCGGCGCTCGCCGCGTGCGGTCTGACGGCGACGAATCGATCGTCGGCCCGGGCGCCGATTTCGAGAAGACGGTCCGGGCCGCGTTCGTGTCGGCCGCAGCCGAGCGGCACCGCGACTGCTCTCCTGATCGCGCGCTCGGCCGCCGACCTCGAGAGCGGGGCGGGAGGGTAAGCTCGCCCCTGATCCTCGGCTTCCAGACGACGGACATGCTCGGAGCGGATCTGACGCGGATCGACGTCTTCCGCCGGCTCGGCGTCCGCATCATGCAGATCACGTACAACGACCGGAACCTGCTCCGGCGACGGATGTCTCCCGAGCCGGGGAACGCCGGGCTCTCGCGATCCGGCCGGGAGGCGGTCGGTGCGAATGAACGCGGCGGGGGTCCACGGTTGACGTCGGCCATTGCGGGCGAACGACCCGGGAAGCGATCGAGGCCTCGAAGAAGCCGGTTCTCTGTCGCACGCCGGGTGCCGGAGGGTGTTCGACCATCCCCGGAACAAGGACGACGCGACGCTGAAGGCGCTTGCCTCGACGCTGGGTGTCGTCGGCATCTTATCTCATGCCGTTCCTCTCGGCGGGACCCGTCCGATCACGCCCGATGATTTCTTCCGCGCCTCGGATCAGCGCGCGGGTCGCCGGCGAGGATCGCCGGGATCGGATCGGACCAGGGCATCCGTCCGGTCGCCACGACCGCCGGAGTACCGCCGGGAACCTGGGGAAGAGGTCGAGGAGCGCCTGGAAGGCTGGCGTGAGCGCGCCGGGCGAAAGCGCGGATCGGCCTCCCTTCATCGCGAATTCAACCTGGCGCGGACAGATTCCGCGCGGCTGGCTGACGCCTTTCGGAGCGCCGAGGAACGCCGCCGGGGGTAATCGACAAGATCCTCGGGGAACTTCGCGCGCGTGCTGGCGCAAACCTGGGAGCGATGAAATTGAGGTGGAACCCGCGAGGACCGAGCAGCCATCGGCGCCTCGGGCGCTCTTTCCTGGCGGGCGCCGCCGCCAGAAGCGACGCGCCGACCGTCGCGGGCATTCGCTACACGGTCTTCCTCGCCGGCAACCGGGCGGGCGAGCAGGTCGCGCGGCCGGTCGGGACCGGGGTGGGACGTCCATTTCGAGTTCAACGACCGGGGGAGGGGGCCGAAGGTGGACGAGCGGATCCTGATTGCGACGGGGCCGGGTGCCGACGCAGCGTCGAGATCGCCGGCAACGATTACTTCAAGGAGCCGTCGAAGAGCATTTCCGTCGCGACCCATCGTCGGCGACGTGGAAGAGCGCCGCAGGAGAGCGGTGACCGACCCTCGGCCGGGCTGGCGTTCTACCTGCCGTTCAACGGCACGCCCCGCGATTCAGGCCTCCTGGCGCGAGCGCTCTGGCGGGCGCCCGGTCACCGGCTCCCGCTGCTGCCGGACGGGGCGGCGTCGATCGAGCGGGTCGGAGAGCGGACGCTTCGGCAGGGCGGGGAAGAAAGGTCGTGACGCAATACGCGATCACGGGAATCGACTTCCAGGCGATCCGCGTGTGGCTCGACGGGCAGGACGAGTTCTTCGCATCGGTCAGCGGGTGGTCGTCGGTCGTGCATCCCCGAAGGCTGGGAGAGCTCGGTCGCCGAGCTGCAGCAGGGCCCGAGACGAAGCGAGCGCGGCTCACGGGGCCGAGCTCGCGCGAGCCTCGGCCGCCACCCGTCCGCTCTCCGTCTTCGAGCACGCGTCCATTTCGATTCCGTTCGCGCGACGATTCGGCCGGCGACGACCGTCGTCGTGGCCGGCGGCAGGATCGCGGCCGTGGGCGCGGACGGCACGGTGTCACGGCCACCCAGGGCGGAGGTCATCGACGCCTCGGGAAAGACCCTGCTTCCGGGCCTCTGGGACATGCACGTGCATCTTTCTCCCGGGGACGGCCTGCTCGACATCGCCGACGGCGTCACGACGATCCGCGATCTCGCAACGATCCCGACGTCCTGGCCGGGATCAGAAGGGGTTCGACGACGGGACGGCGATCGGGCCGCGCGTCGTTCTCGCGGGCCTCGTGGACGGCAGGCAGGGCCCTTCAGCGGGCCGATCACAAACAAGGTGGACGACGAAGCCCAGGCGCGCTCGGCCGTCGACGATTACGCGCGCCGCGGCTACGTCCAGATCAAGATCTACAGCTCGATCAAGCCGGAGCTGATGCGGTGATCGCGCGGCTCGCCCACGCGCGCGGGATGCGGGTATCGGGGCATGTGCCGGCGTTCATGACGGCCACGAGCAGTTCGTGCGCGAGGGGCGCCGACGAGATCCAGCACGCCAACTTCCTGATGCTCAATTTCCTCTTCGACGACGTGAAGGGACACCCGGACGCCGGCGCGCTTCACGGCCGTGGCCGAGCACGGCGTCGAGGATCGCCCCGTCCCCAGGACCGGGTCCGGGCGTTCCTGGCTCTTCTGAAGGAGAAGGGGACCGTGATCGACCCGACTCTCGTCGCCTTCGCAGGACGATGTTCGTCGAAGAAGGGGAGAGATCTCTGCCGGCGGACGCCGCGATCGCCGATCGGATGCCGCCGCAGTGCGGCGGAGCCTCTCCGGCAGCCTCGGTCCCCGCGGGAAAGGAAGGCTCTACCGGGATTCCTATCGGTCGATGCTCCGGAATGACGCGCAGGCCGCTTACGACGCCGGCATTCCCATCGTCGCGGGGACCGACGAGCCTCGCCGGTTTCTCCCCCGTGCGCGAGCTCTGACGCCTCACGTCGAGGCGGGGATTCCTGCCGACGAAGTCCTGCGCGATCGCGACACTTGGCGCGGGCGCGCGTGATGAAGATGGACGGGGACCTCGGCTCGATCGAGCCGGGAAAGATCGCGGACGTCGTCCTCGTCGACGGCGACCCGACGGCGCGGATCTCCGACCTTCGGCGGGCCGTGGATCGTCGCGAAGGGGGCGTCGTCACCACCGGCCGTTGGAAATTTACCGGGAGATCGGGGTGAAGCCGGCCTCCTGAGCGAGGCGCTTCGGAACGATCAGGTTCGCCCGGCCGGGCCGCTCAGTCCGCCGAGGTCGGGGCGGCGACGAGGGCTGCCAGGGCTTCGCGGGCGGCCGCGCAGTAGAGATTGGCGCCGTCGTAGCCCGCCGCGGGGCGATGATCTTCTGGTAGAGCCCGATCGCGGAGTCGCCGTCGGAAAATCCGACCTCGCAGATCTGCGCGAGGGGTGAAGAGGACGTCGAGGCTCGTCGGGTTCGATCGCGCGGGCCTTCTGCAGAAAACGCGGGGCGACGTCGGATCGTTCCTCGTCGGCGGCGAGGCGCGCGCGCCTGAGGTAGAGATCCACCTCCGCCAGAGCGATCGTGTCGCGGCGACAGGATCTTCCGGGTGGCGAATTTTCCGGAAATGGGCGTCGCTTTCATTGGCTCCTGTCCAGACGCGATCCGGCCGCCGCCGCGGTGACTGGAGTCGGCGCCGCCGCGGCGATGAACTTTCGTGCATTATTCAGTGTAGGGGATATTCGGGAACGTCAAGGTTTTCGCGCTGCCGGCGAAGTTCGCCGGACTGAGGAGGCGAGCGGCGAGCGGGTGCCGAGTGGCGGGCCGCGAACCCCGGCGCGGCGAGGTGGTGGGATCCTGACCATGCCGCGCCTTGACCGCTCAGCGCGCGAGGCTGTCGGCGAGTCAAACTGGTTCGCGCCTTCGCTCAAGGGATCGCGGTCCCGCCCCCGGCATCCGCTGCCGCTCGCGACAGGAACTCGCGAACTTCGGGCAGACGCTCGCCGGGGATGACTGGTGGAGGCGCGCACTGGCGTGCGCGCGACTGTTCTGATGGCGCAGCCGGGGCTCTCGAGGGGCTTGGGGAGGCCTCCCCAGGTGGAGACATTCAGCCCGGCGGTTCGGTGCGCCGAAGCCTTGGCGAGACGACCGATCTGCGCCGCAGGCGCCCGCCGGGGCGAGGCAGTATCCCCGTTCCGCACGACGCACCGGCGGACGGGGTTACTTCATGCGTGCCGCGCGAAACGGGAGCCCTCTGCCCGCCGCCTCCCTGCCGGCCTCGCCCCGGGCGGGCAGCGAACTTCGGGCAGACACACGTAGTCGCGCGGCTTCGCCGCGCCGCCCGCTACCTCTCCAGCGGGAGAGGATGTCTGCCAAGGGCAGACAGGTGAGGAGTAGACAGGGGAGGCGGAGGCGGCGCGCACTGGCGTGCGCGCGACGGTTCTGATTGCGCGCCGCCGGGGCTCCAGAGGGGGTTTGGAAGCCTCCCAGGTGGAACATTCAGCCCGGCGGTTCGGCTCGGCGAGCCGATCCGCGCCAGGGCGCTGCGCCGGGCTAGCCGGCGTCGAGTGCCCGCGGGACAGCCGCCGGGGCTACGAAATCCGTTCGACGAGGCCTTCGGCGGCGAGGAGCAAGGGCCTCCTTCGCTTCGGACTCCGGAAGCCGGCCGAGGCTCGCTCGCCGCGCGGGCGTTGGCGAGCGCGAGCTCGCGAGTTCGCGCGATGCCCTCGTAGCGATCGACGATCGCGAGCACCTCGAAGGGAGAGACACTCTTCGAACTTCCGCTCCTTGAGGACCCGGGCGATCTTGGGCGCGTTCGGCCAGCGTGGCCTCGGGAAGGAAGAGGATCAAGGGCATCGTCAGCTTTCCCTCGCGCAGGTCGTTCAGGACGGGCTTGCCGACCGACCTCTTCCCGCGCCGTGTAGTCGAGCAGGTCGTCGATCAGCTGGAAGGCCACCCCGAGGCAGCGGCCGTACTCGGCCAGCCGCTCGGCGGCGACGAGGTCCCCGCGCGGCGCGAAGTGGGCGGGCAGCCGGCACGCGGCCGAGAAGAGATCGGCGGTCTTGCGCCGGATGATCTCCGAGCGCCTCTTCGCGCGTCGATGTGGATGTCTCGCCGGTCTTCTCGATCGCGATGATCTCTCCTTCGATCATGGCGAGGGTCGTGTCGGACAGGACCTTCAGGATGGTGAGGTCCCCTTCGTCGAGCGCGATGCCCATGGACTTCGTGTAGAGGTAGTCGCCGAAGAGCGACCGTCAGGTTGTTTCCCCACCGCGCGTTGGCGGACGTCGCGCCCGCGCCGCAGCGCGCGCCTCGTCGATGATGTCGTCGTGGACGAGCGTCGCGGTGTGGATGAACTCGACGACTGCGGCGATACCGGATGTCGGCGGCGCCTTCCTCGTATCCAGGGGGCTTGGCCGAAAGGAGGAAGGAGCGCGGGACGGAGTTCTCTTGCACTCCCGCCGCTGCGGGAGGTAATCGCCGATCTTCAGAAATCGTTGGTCCACCGGTGGAGTCGCGAACGCCGCATGGAGGCTCGCTTTCGGCCTCGGCGAGCTTGCCCGCAATCAGGTCGTTACGAGCGGCGCCGGGCTGCCACGTTCGCGCGGACGCGCGGCAGAATCGTCTTCATCGCTGACGATCCGAATCTATCGCGGAACGTTCCGGTCCGGAGATCCGCGGCCGGCCACCGGGAGAAGCGCGTCCTCAGCGGTAATTGAGGAACTGGAGCGGAAGGCCGAAATCCTCTCCGCGGAACGCAGGGTGATCACCGACTGAAGATCGTCGGCTCTTTCCGGCCACGCGGACCTGATCGGACTGGATCGAAGCCTGGACCCGGATCTTGGAATCCTTGATCGCCTTGACGAGTCGCCTTGGCCCTTCTCGATCGGGATCCCTTGCTGGATCATGACGATCTGGCGGACAGTCCGAGCCGGCCGCGGGCTCGACTGCTTCTGGCAGTCGAGGGACTTGACGGCCCACGCCGCGCTTCACGAGCTTGGTTTCGAGGATCGTCGACAGCGCTCTTCAACTTGTTGCGATCATCGTCGGAAGTGAAGGCGTCAGCGCGAGCTGCCTTCTCGTTCCACTCGATCTTCGATTTGCTCCGCGAAAGTCGAACCGCGTCACGATTTCCTTCGAGGCCTGCTGGACGGCGTTCTGGACCTCCTGGAGGTCCACCTTCCGGAACGACGTCCAGCGCAATTCTCTCCTGCGCCATGATCACTTCTCCTTCCAGCTCCTCGGGGCTCGTTTTCGATGATGCGCGTGCCCGCCGGCGGATGGGTGCGGGAACGCGGAGGAGAGCCTTCGGCGGCTCCGCTTCCGGAAGCCGCGGAACTGGAATTCCGTGCGGTCCCCGCGGCGGAGGTCTCTGGTTAGCGACAGGCCCGCCACGGGACCCCTTCGGACGAAGGGTAAGGCGGATCCAGGCGATCTCGATTCCGCGTTCCGGGGGTCACGAGCTACGGTCGTCCCGGTCGTCAGGCCTCGGCCTCGAGCTTGCCGCGCCGCGAGGATCATCTCGGGCGTCTGCAGAAAGATCAGCGGAAGCTGCGCCCGGTCCGCCTCGGAAGAGTCGGACCCGTCATCTGGCGGAGTCGGCGGGAGAGTAGAAGCGGGCGACGCGGCCGTCGAAGGCGAAGGTCTTCTTGGGGGCGTCGTAGTCGAAACGCAGGCTGTCGGGCGCCTGCACGATCACGCTTCCGGTCTCCCGCGCGACTTCGTGAACCCCGACGGGGTGAAGGTCTGGACGAACTCGGACGTGTGCGCCTTTCCGTCGCGGAAATAGGCCGCCGTCCGGGTGAGCTCGGCGGACAGGTCCGCCCCGCGGCAGCCGCCGCGAATGCGGCGAGGAGGAGGAGAACGCGTCTCGCCGCTCAATGTCGGAAGTGCCGGCGCGGGCGGAAGGAACGCCATCTTGCGCTCGTCGGCCGCCGCGACGATGTCGGCGTCCCGGATCGAGCCGCCCGGGGCGCCGCGACCGCCGCACGCCGGCGTCAGCGAGGATGTCGAGACCGTCCCGGAACGGGAAGAAAGCGTCAGGCCGCGCTCGTCCCGCGATCAGGGTTTGCCTTCATCACGGCGAGCCGGCACGATCGACCCGGCTCATCTGGCCGGCGCCGATGCCGACGGTCTGCCGGGCGTTGGCGATGACGATGGCGTTCGACTTGACGCGGCGCGAGACGGTCCAGGCGAGCTCGCACGCGGCCCGCTCGATCGCCAGCGGCTTGCGCTGCGAGACGACCCGCCACGCGGAAGGGTCGTCGGGCTCGTTGTCCGGTCCTGGAGGAGCAGTCCGCCGCCGATCTGCTTCCAGTCCGCCCCGTCTTCGGGTGCGTGGCTGACGGGGAGCTGGAGGAGCCGGACATTCGGCTTCTTTTCGAACGCGGCCCGGGCTTCCTCGGTGAAATCGTCCGCCAGCACGGCCTCGACGAAGTGCTGCAGCACGAGGAAGGCGACCGCGCCGTCGACCGTGCCGCGGATCGCGATGATCCTCCGAGGCCGCCAGCGGATCTGCGCAGGCGAAGATGCCACGCCCGAAGCGCGCCGAGTGCCGTGATCGCCCGGTCAGCCGCACCGCACGGGGTTGTTGTGCTTGACGATGACCGCCGCCGATCCGCGGAGGTCGCGCGCCAGGCGCATGGCCGGAGAATCCGCGTCAGAGGAGGTTGTTGAAGGACAGCTCCTTTGCCCTGGAGTTAATGAAGATAGTCGACGAGCTCGCATAGGACACCCCTTCAGCGCGATCGCGATGAGACCGCCGCGTGCTGGTGGGGGTTCTCTCCGTACCGGAGCTCCGCCTGCTGCCACTGCGGAGCGCGAGCAGGAGCGTTTCGGGGAAGGGTCGCGCCCCGGACGTCTCGCGGGCGAAAGAAGTTGGCGATCGCAGAATCGTAGAGGCGGTGCGGGCACGAGAGGCCTTCGCGGCGAGTCTCTCGCGCGTCAGCGCGCTCGTTTGCCACCGTGGACGGATCTCCTCGAGGACGGCGGTGTAGTCGGCGCGATCGAACCGAGCACACCGCCCGGGCGTGGTTCTTGGCGGCCGCGCAGGATCATCGCAGGTCCTGCCGACGTCGATCTTCTCGGTCGCCGCCTTTCCCCGCGCTCCCGCGCCGATCGCCGACTCGAAATCGTAGAGATTGACGCGCGACGAGCTCGATGCTGGGTCAGGATCCCCTGCGCTATAAAGTCGCTGGCGTGATTTCTCGTCTTCGGGGTTTCCGAGAGATTCCGCCGAAGATCTTCGGGTGAAGGGTCATGACACGGCCGCCGAGGATTTCCGGGAACTCCGTCACTTCCTCCCGCTTTCGTCTGTCGGGATGCCGCGTTGCACGCCCGGGTAGGCGGCTGCCGTTCCACCGTGGTCGAGACGAGGCTCGATTCCGAGAGCGACCGGGTCGCGCGCGAATTCATCGATACCCGTCCGGTCAGAGACCGACAGGAGCGCCCCGCCCCACGGCGACCCGGGCGCCTCAGCCAGGGGGCGCCGGCGATGAGATAAGGGTCCGTTTCGTTCATCGAACTTCTTCGCGGCCCGGGCGTCGCCGCCGGCAGCCGCCGATCAGAATGGCCATCAGGAGGTGGTCGTCGTCGAAGACCACGCGCGCGGCCACGGCGTCCGGGCTCGGCATGCGCCGATTCCAGATCCGCGCGGGCCCGGGAGATCGAGGCGGCGACCGGCGCCGGATCCCCCTCGCGGCGGCCGCCGCCGTCACGCCGAGGGATCCGGTAGGGGCCAGCGCTCGCGGCGTCGATTCCTCGCCCGCCCGCCGCCAGTGACCTCCGCGGCGAGAACGCCGCCGACGAGCGCGCCGTACGCCCGGATGACAGCGCACTCCGCGAAGGGGGTCCGCGCCAGAGATCCGAGCGCGAGATTTCCCGGGCTTCCCGCTCGACGCCGGCGGGGGCGGGCCGCCGCTTGCGCCGTCGCGCACGCCGATGAGGTATTCCTTCCGGTGTCGGACGATCATCGCCGAGAGATCGGGGGGCCGCCGCGCGTCGCGGCGATGGCGAGGAGTTCAGCGCCGCGCGGTCGAAGCGCCCGCGCGGCGCTCAGGGGCCAGGGGAGAGCGAGGACCGCGAACCATCGCATTGCCGCGCGATTCTGCGAGATATCTCTTCCGGGTTCGAGCCGCCCGGACAGATCGGCGGCCAGGGCCGGTGGAAGAATGCTCGCCCGCTTCCCGACGAACGGACAGGCGGCCCGCCCGATACGCGCGGGAGCGCAGACCCTTCTGGACCGACTTGCAGATCGCCGTGTCCTCGTCCACCAGATCCGCTGGCCGACGTCGATGCTCGCGAGATTCCTCTCTCGCGCCGCGTCGAGACGTCGGCGAAATAAAGAGATCGGGCCGACCTCCGTCCGGTCGACCGCGACCGGCAGAGACGGGCTTCGTTGTCCATCGCGCCTGCGCACCAGTTGAGTCGCGCAGTTCGGATGGACCCAGTAGTAGAAGGCCCATTCCCCCGGCGGACCCGCCCCGGTGGCCGCCTCGGCTCTCCCGCCGACACCGCGGGACTCTTCTGCTGCAGGCAGAAAGCGGTCGCCGTTCTCGATGGTGTATCGGCCGTAGTCGAGCAGCGCCCTGTCAGTCCCTTGTGCAGGATTGTCGGCACGTGGTAGCCGCCACCGTCGAGGTGGTTGTCCACGAGGACACCTGCCAGTTGCAGTCGAACTGGTAGTGGCGGCCGCTGGACCCGCTGAAATCGTCCGAATTCGAGTTCGCGGCACCGGGCGACGAGATCGGCGCCGAGGGATTCCTCTCGAGGCTCAGGCCGCCCGGCGCGAGAGCGGACGAACGCCCAGTTCTCCCCGGTCTTTGCCGCGTCGACCGGGTGAGCCCGTTCATCTCCTAGTCGAAGTCGCGCACGCCACCGAGGGCGTCGGAGCGCGCCCTGCAGGCTGTCCCTCGAGGGAGTAGGTCAGCCGTGATACGGGCAGCGCAGGAGATGGGGTCTTGCCGCTACGGCTCCGTCATGACTTCGAAGCGGCGTGATGCCCGGCTGCACGTTGAAGAAGCCGCGAAGCTATTGGCCGTCGTTAACGCTCCGCACGGCGACGACAGGCTCGCCGGCAACCGTGGCGGTCACGTACTGGCCCGGCTCCACGCAGCTGGTCGGCGCGCCCGATCATCTGCCACGTCGGGAGAAAACCGTTCGGGCCTCGCGGTCCGCCACCCTCCAGGTCGGTGTACCAGGAGGAAGGGATCGTCCAGGCCTTCTCCAGCCGCGGAGCGTTCGCGTTGTGCTGACCCGAGGATCGCCTCCAGCGAGATCGCTCACCACGGCGGCGTGGCGGTCTTGCGGCGTGGATTGAAGAACGGCGTCTTGACGACGTGCGCCGAATCACCCGGTGGCGGACGCCTTTCGACCGTGACTTCGAGCGAGAGCCGGTTCCCCGGGGAGGCGTGAGCGGCATCCACCGTCGCGAGCGCGATCGTTTTCTTGAGGTCGGTGACCATGTCGTCGAGGTCGCCCGGCCGATCTGGTTGCCCCTGGCGGTAGACCAGGAACCGCCACGCGGGGAAGCCGCCGCCAGGATGTCTGGGGGGGAGCCCCGCCCGCTCGAAGAGCGATTCGACTTCCGTCCAGTCGGCTTCGAGTCCGGCGATCTCCTTCCGCGGGCCCCCGACGCGCCTCCGCGACGAGCGCCGCCTGGCCGACGAAAATGCTCCTTCTCCAGAAGCTGGACGAGGCGCGAGAGGCCCATTTCGAGAGGGGAGCGCTTCTGGGCTTCGATCAGCGCCTTCTTGCTGCTGTTGAAGTCGACGTCGATCAGAGCAGCAGCCCCGCCTCGATCGCGCGCCACGTCGAGCGCCAGCATCCCGGCGGGATGGATGTCGAACGCGCGGCCCGCCGCCATCGAGCGCATCCCAGACCGCCGAGCGCGCGACTCCCACGGCATCCAGATCTCGTAGCCGAGATCGCCGGTGTAGCCGGTGCGCGAGATGTCGACCGGAATCGCCGGCGATCGTGCCGGTCGTGACGCGGAAGTACTTCAGGCTCGCGATGTCGGCCTCGGCCACCGGCGCGCAGCAGGCGGCCGACGTCGGTCCCTGCAGCGCGAGCGCGGCGACGCGCTCGGACACGTCCTCGATGGCGACGTCCAGGCCGGCCGCGTTCTGCGGTGAACCAGCGCAGGCTCGGGTCGGCGCGCGGTCCAGCGGTACGTGTTTTCCGCCGAGCCGCGTGACGGTGCCGTCGTCGATCACCTTGCCGTGCTCGTCGCACCAGGGCGTGTAGATGCACCTGGCCCGACGGAGACCTTGCCGCATGTCGCGGTGATGATGCGGTCGACGAGGCTGCGATCGCGTCCTTGGCCGGTCAGCTCGATACTTGAAGAGCGGCGAGACGTCGATCAGCGCCGCCGCGTTGCGGATCGCGTTGTACTCGTGCTCGTGGTGCGCCTCGTAGGCGCTGACGGCGTAGTGGCCCGGACCACTCGCGATAGTTCAGGCTGTCTTCCGCAGAGCGCGAGGACGTCTTCTCATGGAGCGCCGGTTCCGATCCGGCACCGCTCGACCTCGACTTCCTTCTTCGTCGCCGTTGTCGCGGGCAGCCGATTATAAGTATGCTCGCTCGCGAGAAACGGCAGACCCGGCACGTACGACGCGAATACGACGCCGTCGTCATCGGCGGCAGGCCACAACGGCCTCGTCGACCGCCGCGTACCTCGCGCGCGGCGGGACGCAAGGTCCTCGTCCTCGAGCGGCGCCACGTCGCTCGGCGGCGCGGCGGTCACCGAGGAGGTCTTCCCCGGCTTCAAGTTCTCCGGTCTGCTCGTACGTCGTCTCGCTGCTGCGGCCGGAGATCATCCGCGAGCTCGACCTGCCGCGGCACGGCCTCGAGATCCTGCCGCTCGACGGCACGTTCACGCCGATGCCGAACGGCGACTACCTGTGGCGCGTGAACGACCACGCGCAGACGCGGCGCGAGATCGCGCGCCACTCGACGCTCGACGCCGAGGCGTACGACGAGTACGGCAAGGCGATGGTCGAGATGGGCGCGCTTCGTCAAGCCGATCCTCAACGATGACGCCGCCGGATCCCGACGTCGCTGCGACCCGCGCGGGCTGCACGGATCTGCTGTTCCTCGGCCGCCGCTTCCAGCGCCTGCCGGACGGCGACCAGCTACAACCAGGTCCAGCTCATGACGATGAGCGCGGTCGATTTCCTCGACCAGTGGTTCGAGACCGACGTGCTGAAGGCGACGATGTCGGCGTCGGGCATCATCGGGACGTTCCTCGGCGTGCGATCGCCGGGCACGGCGTACGTGCTGCTCCACCACTACATGGGCGAGATCGACGGCGCGTTCCGCTCGTGGGGGCTCGCCGCGCGGCGGCACCGGCGCGATCTCGAACGCGATCGCGGCCGCGGCGCGCGAGGCCGGCGTCGAGATCCGCACCGAGGCGCCGCGTCGCGAAGATTCTCGTTCGGGAACGGCCGCGCGTCGGGCGTCGTGCTCGCCAAGCGGCGACGAGATCGACGCGCGACGTCGTCTCGTCGAGCGTCGATCCGCGCCTGACGTTCATGCAAGATGGTCGGCGACGGAGCACCTGCCCGGCGAGCTTCGTCGAGGACGTGAGGCGCTACAAGTTCCGCGGCTCGTCCGGCAAAGGTGAACCTCGCGCTCGACGCGCCTGCCGGACTTCACGTGCCTGCCGGGACCGGGCGCCCACCTGCGCGGCGCCATCTCGATCTCGCCGAGCGTCGACTACATGGAGCGCGCGTACGACGACGCGAAGTACGGGCAGCTTCTCGCGGCGGCCGCTACATCGACATCGTGATCCCGACGCCTGACCGACCCGTCCGTCGCGCCGCCGGGCAAGCACGTGATGTCGTGCTTCGTGCAGTACGCGCCGTACCACCTCGAAGAGGGCAACTGGGACGAGCAGCGCGAGGCGTTCGGCGACACGGTCATCGACACGATCGCGGAGCACGCCCCGAACATCAAGGACATCATCCTCCACCGCCAGGTGCTGACGCCGCTCGACCTCGAGCGCGACTGCCGGAGCTGACGCGAAGGCAACATCTTCCAGGGCGAGCTGTCGCTCGAGCACGCTGTTCTTCCTGCGGCCGGCGCCGCGATGGGCGCAGTTTACCGGACGTGCCGATCGAGAACGCCTACTACCAGTGCGGATCGGCCACGCATCCAGGGGGCGGGATCATGGGCGCTCCGGGGCGCAATGCGGCGATGAAGATCCTCGCCGACCGGCGATGAAAGCCGTCAACGCCGAGCGGCGCGTCGTGGTCATCGGGGCGGGGCCGAACGGCCTGGCCGCCGCGGCCGTGCTCGCAAGGGCCGGGCTCCCCGTCGTTGTCTTCTTCGAGCGCCGGGAGGGTGGAGTGAAGTCTCGCCGCGACGGAGGAGATCCATCGGCCGGATTCCGGTGCCCCGCCGTCTTTGCGACGATGGGTCCGCTCGCCGGTCCGGACTCGCGGAAGCGAGCTCGCGCTCGCCGGAGTCAACGGCTTCTTCGAGCTGCTGGTCCCGGATGCGCGCGTCTTCGCCCCCTTCGCCGGACGGCCCGGGCGTGGTGATCTTCGACGATCCGGAAAGACGGCCGCTCGCCTGGCGCTCGATCGCCGAAGGACGCCGAGCGCTATCCGGCTTTCGCCGAATCGATGCGCAAAGATCGGCCGGGTCCTTCGGCCTCTCCTGATGATTGACTCCTCCCGCGATCGATGCGCCGTCCGCATCCGATCTGTGGAGGTTGCTGAAGATCGGCAAGGATTTTCGCGGACTCGGAAAGCGGGATGCCTACCGGCTGCTTCGATGGGGCCCGATGGCGGCCGCCGATCTCGTGGCCGAATGGTTCGACGGCGATCTCCTGCGCGCGACGGTGGCGGCGCGCGGGCTCGCCGGAACCTTCGCCGGGCCAGGTGGTCGGCGGGCACGAGCGCCGGCATCCTCTTCCAGGCCGCGCTGAACGGGCAGGCCACCCTCGCCCGCGTCGTTTCCCCGGGGCGGCATCGGTGCATTTTGCCGGCGCCCTGGCGGCCGCCACGCGCGCGGCGGGCGGCGAGATCAGGATGAAATCGGAGGTTTCCCGGATCGTCGTCCGCGACGGACGGTGCCGGGCGTCGTGCTCTCGAGCGGCGAAGAGATCCCGGCGGGAGCCGTCGTTTCAGGCGCGGATCCGAAGACGACGTTCCTGCGGCTTGTCGATTCGGCGGAGCTCGGCCCGGAATTCGTCCAACACGTGCGGAACATCCGCGCCTCAGGGACGACGGCGAAGGTCAACTTCGCGCTTTCGGCGTTTCCGGCATTCTCCGGCGACGGCGCGGCCAGGCTCGGCGGGCGCATCCACATCGGGCCGGGGATCGACGCACTCGAACGCGCTTTCGACGCCTCCAAGTACGGCGACTTCTCGGAAAGCCCGCACCTCGACATGGCGATCCCCTCGCTCCTCGATCCGTCGCTGGCGCCGGCAGGCTGCCCATGTCCTCTCGGTCCTCGCCTCCTTCGCGCCCTACCGGCTGAGGGCGGCGACTGGAGCGCGCGCCGCGATGAGCTGGGCGATGCGGTCGAAAAAGACGATCGCCGACTGCGCCCGGCTGGAGGCTGGTCGTCGCGCGCCGCGTGCTCGCTCCTCCCGATCTCGAGGCGGAGTTCGGGACGTGGGGCGGGCATCTCTTCCACGGCGAGCCGGCGCTCGACCAGCTCTCACCATGCGCCCGTTCCTCGGATGGGCCCGCTACGCGTCGCCGATCGGCGGGCTCTATCTGTGCGGGGCGGGAACGCATCCCGGCGGCGGTGTCACCGGGCTCCCCGGGTGGAACGCGGCCCGGGAGATCCGCGAGCGGTCTGACGCTGGCCGGGCGTCGCCCGGATTCCCGTCGAAATTCCGCGCTTCGAATCCGCTCAGAACAGCTTCAGGATCAGAGCCGACGCCGAGAACCCGTGGATGCCGTGCGAAACGACTGGAATCCCGACGTCGAACCGGATCAGCGAGTTGTTGAAGGGGCCGTTCAGCTGGCCCGAGATTCCGCCTCCCGAGTAGTAGGAATGATGAAAGCCGGAGACGGGATCGTTCATGATCCCCTGATCGTAGAGGACCTCGAGCCGGATGATGTTCTCGATGTTCAATCCGTACCGAGGTTCATCACCCCCCGCCTGCCGGGTCCGCAGAGCGCCGCTCTGGTAGCCGCGGATGGGATTGCCGGAGAACGAACCGAACTCGTATCGCGAGAAACGGTCGACATCGAGCCGTCGAGGTACTTTGATCGCTGCGTGGATCTTCCGGAAGCCGGTGAAATAGTAGTCCTTCGAGATCTCGGCGTAGTACTTCTCGTAGTCCCGCTGGGACGGGTCGAACTCGGACTCGCCCGGGATCCCCAGAACGTCCAGTTCCGGCGGTGGAACCACGCGTAGTCGAGTGTCGCGTTGAAGCCGTTGACGTTGGCGGTCAGCTTCCCTTCGTAACCGAGCGTAAACGTGTCCTGCGGTGTCACGAAGTCCGGGGCGGTGTCCGGGGAGCGCTGATAGTTGTCCCACTTCGCGAAGAGACCGAGCGACGCCTTCAGATACGGGCCGATCGGATGTCCGACGTTGACTTGAGAGAACGCCGGGACGTGTCTCAGACAGCTCGTCCTTGACCTCCTTGCCGTTCCTGTAGGAGACGTCGTCGAACGGGATCGCGAATCCGGAAGAGATCGACCCCGACGTCGAAGTGCGAGCCGAGGAACGCCGGGTCCGTGTAGTTGGTCGTGAGCAGAACGCCCCCGAAGAAGGTCGAGATCTGCTTTCCCTTTCCGAAGAGGTCGAAGTCGAAATACTGGACGCCGAGCAGCGGCACGGGATACGAGAGGATCCGTCGTAGAAGAAGCCACCCGCGCCGAAGAGACTTTTCTTCAGGGGTTTTCTCCTCCACGATGCGCGCGCCGGGCTGTTCGGGGTCGGGGACCAGGTATTTCAGGCCGCGATCGGTGTCGCGCACCATCTGTTTCTCGGAGGCGTACACGGCGGCGCGGCGCTCGTCGAAATCCGCCGGATTGATCCTCACGTTCGAGAGCGTGACCGAGCGCTCGACCGCGGTGGTTCTCCCCGCCGTCGAGAACACTTCCTCTCCCTTGATCTCGAGCGCCAGGACGGCCTGTGTTCCCGGGACGAGGCGGTAGTACTCGGTCTCCACGTTCGAAAGGGTCTCCGCCTTTCGTATTCTGCTGGACCGATGGCGGCGGAGGAGCGCGAAAGTTTCGCTGTCGATCCACGCGCGACCCTGCTAGAGGGCTTGTCCGCGAGGCTCATCTTCGGCGTGAAATCGATCTGGTAGGCCGGCCTTCCGTCGACGACGGTTCTGCCGGCGAGCGCGTAGGTGTAGTCCTCGGTGAGCTCGATCTCGAGCGGAGCGTCGTGACCTTGTCCGGCTGCAGGATGGGGATCTTCGGAAGCGTCTTTCCCTTCCACCGGACGCCATTGAGGTAGAAGGTGTCCCACTCCCAGTCGAATTCCTTGCCGCGCTCCTTGAAGAGCGGCCCCTGGATCGTCAGGTCGAAGGTCTCGTTGATTTCCGCCACGCGGAACCGGAGCGACGTGGACAGGTCGGCGGAATACCGGTGGACCAGGTCGTCCTGCGTTGCTTTCCACGTGCGCGCTCGCGGGCGACGATCTCATCGGCGGTCAGCCCCCGCGTGCCTCCCACGGTGACGCGGGTCTGCACTTCGCCCGGCTTGCGCTCGGGAATGAAACGGACGGCGAGGCTCCGCGGGTGAGATCGAGGTCGAGCGAGCGTGCTCCGGGGCCGAGCGGAAAGATCCCGCCGGGCCCCGGTCGAGAGGTTCTCGACCTGCGCTTCCGGTAAGGAGCCGCCGGTGGTACGCTGAGCCGTTTCGAGATTTCGACCGCGCCGCGCATAGAGGATGGGCGAGCGTGCGCCCGTCGTAGAAGCGCGCTTCCGATGGATCGGGCCCCGCGGGTTGGGGCGAAACGTCGTCGGTGAGGTACGCCTGGGCGCGCGCGAGTTCGGCCGAAGCTCGCGTCGACTCCGGCGCCGTAGAAGTAGCGCGCCGCCCGCGTCTCCTCGATCCGCCGCAGTCCCTCCACGAGAGATGCCGGCGCGGCGCCGGGCGACACGGGTTCCTCGAGCCAGAGCGAGACGGAGGGCGCCAGAGGCGCGGCGGCGAATCCAGCGACGCCGCCACGCGGCCGACGCCGCTACCGCCGTCGACGTCGGCGAGAATCGCGTGAGGTCCGAGAGCAGAGTCCGCATGCGCGCGAGAACATCCGGCGCGGCCGAGCCGCCTCCCCGCGAGCGCGATCTTCACGTCGGGGCGAAGCCCCCGGATCATCGACGTGACCTTCTTCACGAAGAAGATCTCCCGGTCCAGGTTCTCGCCCGGCGAGAGGCTTCCCGTGCCGCGGACGTCAGAAGAATCCGACTCGATCTGCGGATGACCCTTCAAGGTCCGTGGCGGTCCTCCCTGGCCGGGATACGCCGTCCGTCTCGAAGGCGACGGGAACGTCCGTCAGCCGGCTGAGCTCTGCGGCGTCGAACACGAGGAAGGGGAGTGGCGGCGCGGACCGCGGCGGGGGAGGCAGCCGGGCGCTCGTCGCGCCGATTTGCCCGCGGCACTCGCGGTGGCCGTCTGGCGACAGCACCACCGCACGGGACAGGAGCCGTGCTCGGCGCTCGAGACGGATCCGTTCGGCACCGGCGATCGGCGCGAGGAGACATGCCGCCAGGATCCCGCCGGCCGCCCGCGGCGGAGTCGCGAGACCCGCGCCGCACCCTTCCCCGGATGGGCGGAAATCCGTCCCTCTCCCGCGGAGATCCGGTCTTCATCCCGAGAGGAAAATGCCCGCGACCGACATGGTCGCGGGCATTCTCCGAAGGAGGAGGATTCATTGGGGGTGTACGGAGGATGCCCTCTCCGCGTTGGGTCAAGACTTCTTCTTCGCCAGATCCCTTTCGGGCGCCGCGTCGGGCGCGGGGCGAGCACGGGCGACATCCCCAGATGTCTCGCGAACTTTCCTCTCGATCTCGGCCGCGAGCTCCGGGTTGTCCTTGAGGAACTGCTTGGCGTTCTCGCGTCCCTGCCCGATTCGCAGGTCCCCGTAGGAGAGCCAGGCGCCGGACTTGTCGACGAGCTTGGCTTCCATTCCCATGTCGATGAGCTCGCCCGAGCGCGAGATGCCCTCGCCGTAGTTGATGTCGAACTCCGCCTGCCGGAAGGGCGAGGCGACCTTGTTCTTGACGATCTTGACCTTGGTGCGCGAGCCGACGACCGTCTCGCCGTCCTTGATCGAGGCGATCCGCCGGATGTCGATGCGGATCGAGGAGTAGAACTTCAAGCGCCCGGCCGCCGGTCGTCGTCTCCGGGTTGCCGAACATGACGCCGATCTTCTCGCGGATCTGGTTGATGAAGATCAGGCTGGTGCTTCGACTTCGAGACGATCGCGGTCAGCTTCCGCAGGCGCCTGCGACATCAGGCGCGCCTGCAGACCCATCTGCGCCTCGCCCATCTCGCCTTCGATCTCGGCCTTGGGCACGAGGGCGGCGACCGAATCGATGACGACGACGTCGATCGCGCCGGAGCGGATCAGCATCTCGGCGATCTCGAGCGCCTGCTCGCCGTTGTCGGGCTGCGAGACGAGCAGGTTGTCGGTGTCGACGCCGAGCTTCTTGGCGTACTCGGCGTCGAGCGCGTGCTCGGCGTCGATGAAAGCCGCGAGTCCGCCGCGTCTTCTGCGCCTGGGCGATGATCTGGAGCGAGAGCGTCGTCTTGCCCGAGGACTCCGGGCCCGAAGATCTCGACGACGCGGCCGCGCGGGATGCCGCCGACGCCGAGCGCCGCATCCACCGCGAGCGACCCGGTGGGGATCACCGAGATCGTCACGGGCGGATGGTCGCCGAGGCCGCATGATGGCGCCCTTTCCGTACTGGCGGTCGATCTGGGAGAGGGCGGTTTCGACGGCGCGCCATCTTCTCGGCGAGGACGGGGTTGACGGGGGCTCCGGGGACCGGTTTGATTTGAGGCATCGTTGGATTCTCCTTTCACGTGTTCGCCGGCATTATAACCGGCGGACCCACGTCTCATCAGCCGCGCGTCGGCGCAGGCGGAAAACGCACGGCGCCGCGGGGAATCGACTTTATCATGTAGGGAGATGAGGACGTCCTTTTTCTACGCCAGCCTCTCCCGCTGATGTCAAGGGCGGACATGCGGAGAGCCTGGAAGGAACGTCCCCCGTGTCCACGTGGGTTTCGACGAGGCCTCGGGATCGGGATGGTTCCGTTCGCGCCGGGGACGTGGGGGAGCCTCGAGGCTGGCTCGTCGCGGCGGGATGCGTCACGTTCTTCAGGGTGCGACGGCGGTTCCGGGGCGGACCGGCCTGTCTCCTCTTCAGGACTTCCTGCTGATCTCCGCCGCGGCGATCGTTCTCGGCATCGTCGGGATCGTCGTTTCGAGCCGCACCGAGACCGTGACCGCGCACGACCCCGGGCAGGTCGTCATCGACGAGGTCGTCGGGCAGATGATTGCGTGCGCCCCCCTGACGCGCTGGGGAGCGCCGATTCCCCTCCGGCTCTGGATCGTCTCCTTCCTCCTCTTCCGTCTCCTCGATGTCTGGAAACCCGGACCGATTCGCCGTCTCCAGAGCCTCCCCGGCGGATGGGGAATCATGGCCGACGACGTCGCGGCGGGCGTCGTCGCGGGCGCGCTCACGTTCGGTATCGGGACGGCGTGGCGATGACGTTCACGCTGCCCCCGTCCGACGGCGAAGTTCGCGAAAACGAGCCTCCTCGCTCGCCACACGACGCTGCGGATCGGAGGGCCGGCGGAATTCTTCGTCGTCGCCCGGACGGCCGCGGGTCTGGGACGCGTGGCGCGAGCGGCGCGGCGACTTCCGGAAAGCCCTTCCGTATCCTCGGAAAGGCTCGAACGTGCTGATCGCCGACGAGGGTGTCGAGGGGTTCGTCGCGGTGCTCGAGGGAGAGTTCCTCGACGTTTCGATCGACGGAGAGACGGTTGTCGCCGGAGGCGGCGCGTCTCTCGGCGGGGTTCGCGCGAAAGGCGGCGCGCGCCGGTCTTTCGGGGATCGAGGCGATTTCCGGAATACCGTCTTCGATCGGCGGCGCCGTCCGGATCAACGCGGGCGCGTACGGCGGCGAGATCTTCGACGTGCTCGAAAGCGTGACGCTGCTCTCGAGGGAGGGTGAGCCCGGGGAGCGCCGCGCCGAGGAGATCCCGCACGGTTGCCGCTGGACCGCGCTCGTCGAATCGGGAGAGATCGTTTGCCGGGCGTGCCTGAAGCTCTCCCGGGCCCCGCTCGAGGCGATCGAGTCGCGCACCCGCGAGGTGACCGAGAAACGGCGCGGTGCCCTCCCGTCCCAGCCCAACGCCGGGAGCGTCTTCAAAGAACCCGTCGGGACAATTCGCGGGTAAACTTCTCGAATCATGCGGTCTGAAAGGCGCGCGTCGCGGTGACGCGGAGATCTCCGAGCGCCACGCCAACGTCATCGTCAACCGTGGAGCGGCCCGTGCGGCCGACGTGCTCGACCTCATGCGATTGATGCGCGAGAGCGTCCTCGTGAGGTTCGAATAGAGCTGGTTCCCGAAGTCGACGTCGTGGGCGCCGAATGGCCATGACCATGCGGGTCCTCCTGCTCGCCGGCGGCGCCGGCACCCGACTCTGGCCGCTCTCGACGGAGTCGAGGCCCAAGCAGTTCCTGCGGCTTAGGGGACGACGAGCCTGCTGCAGGACGCTTACCGGCGCGTGCGGCGATCGCGAGTCGCGTGGTCGGCCGCCGGCGCGCGCTACGGGGAGGCGATCCGGAGCGAGCTTCCCGAGCTTTCTCCCGCGGACATCCTCCTCGAGCCATCGCGCCGCAACACGGGCGCCGCCGTTGTCGTTGCCGCTCTCGTCCTGGCGGATTCGAGCGACGAGCCGGTCGCCGCCGTTCCGGCCGACCAGACGGTGGCCGACGAGCCGGAGTTCCGGCGCTGCCTCGAGATCGCGGCACGAACGGCATCGGCGGTAACGTCGATCGGTGATCCTGGGGTGCCCCCCGCTCCGGCCCGACACGGAGTACGGCTACGTGGAGGTCGAGTCCGGATCCGGAACGCGGCGGGTCCGGCGGTTCGTGGAAGAGCCGGGCCGGCCGGTCGCGGAGGAGTATCTCCGGACGGGGCGTTTTCTGAACGCGGGTATGTTCGTGTTCCGTCCCTCGACGCTCCTGGCGGCTGCGGCCGTGACGGCCCCGGAATTGCTCGAGGCCTGCCGCCGTTATCATGCGCGACCGTCGCCGGAAGCGTTCTGGTCGGATTCCGGCGATTTCCTTCGATCATGCCGTGATGGAGAAGGCGGAAAGCGATGTGCGTGCCCTGCGAAGCGGGGTGGAGCGACGTGGGTTCCTACCGGGCACTCCGGGAGATTCGAGGCGCGGAGCGCGGCGGGCAACCTGATCAGTTTCGGATGTCCGGGTGGTCGCCCCCGGCCTGCGGGACACCGTCGTCGCCGTCTCGGAGGGAGGGTTCTGGTGCTTCCTTTTTCCCGCGAAGACGAGATCCGCGCTCTCGTCGCCGCGTCGGACGAACCTCGCCGATGAGCGGCCTCCAGCGGCTGCAGGAGACCGTCCGCCGAACTCGTTTATCGAAGCGCAATCCCGAGGGCGGATCGATCTCGTGCTCATCGCGATCCTGTCGCGCGGCCATGTGCTGATCGAAGACGTTCCCGGAGTCGGCAAGACGACGCTCGCCCGTGCGGTCGGCAAGGCCCTGATCTCGAGTTCACGCGCATCCAGTTCACCAGCGACACGCTGCCGGCCGACGTGCTCGGCGATCTCGATCTATCAACGCCGCCGAGAATCGTTTCGAGTTCCATCCCGGCCCGATCTTCGCCAACGTCGTTCTGGCCGACGAGATCAACCGCGCCACGCCGAAGACCCAATCGGCCCTCCTCGAGGCGATGAACGAGGGGCGCGTGCTCGACCGACGAGCGGGACGCTCGAGCTCTCCCAGCCCTTCATGGTCATCGCCACCCAGAACCCCGTGGAGTATCTCGGCACGTATCCGCTGCCCGAGTCCCAGACTCGACCGTTTCTTCCTGCGGCTCTCGCTGGGGTATCCCGCCGGCGCGCGAGGAGAAGGAGCTGCTCCAGCGGGGCGGCGCCGAACGAACGCTCGAGGGGATCCGTCCCGTGCTCTCCCCGGCCGATCTGCTCGCGCTCCAGGCGGAGGTCGAGAACGTCCGGATCTCGGCAAGCTCCTCGATTACTCGTACGCCCTGATCGACGCCACCCGGCGGCGATCCGACCTTCGGCTTCCGGTCTCGACGCGCGGCGCGCAGGCGTTCTGACCGAGCGCCTCCAGGCGCGCGCGCCTCATGGCGGGCCGCTCCTACGCCCTTCCGGAGGACGCCCGAGCGGTCGCCGAGCCCAGTGCTCTCCCACCGGATCCTCTCGATGTCCGTCGGACGGGTTCGGCACCGGCCCGACGCGAGCGCCGAAGTCATCCGCGCGGATCCTGCGCGGAAGTGCCAGGTGCCGGTCTGAGGCGCTGGACGCGTCGCCTGTCCCTGTCGCGGCGAGCGAGGCTCCGACCCGGCTCTCGGGCCGCTGATTCCGCGCTGGCGGCTGCGGGTCACGAATTTCGGCCTCGGCTACATTCTCGCTGTGACCCTCTGGTGGCGATGCGGCGACCAATACCGCCAACAACGGTCTGTATCTGCGTGCTCGCGGCGCTGCTCCTCGCCGCCATGATCGTCTCGGGCGTCGTCTCACGCCGCAATCTGCGGGTGCTGACGTGCACCGTCGAGCCCTCGGGAGAGGTCTTCGCCGGAAAACCGGGCTGGATCGCCGTGAGCGTCGAGAACCGTTCGCCCGTCTGACAGCCCAGGGCCTCTGGTTCCTGCACGAGGCGCTGACCCGTCCCCTGTACGTCTCGCCGCTCGCTCCGGGGAGTCGCGGCGCTACGTTCTGGAAGCGGTCTTCCAACGCCGGGGCGTCTTTTCCGAGGGGACGCGGGACTCGCGAGCCGCTTCCCCGTCAGGCTCTTCCGCAAGTACCGGCCGGCGACGTGGTCCCAACCCGTCGTGGTCTGCGAATCCGGTCCGGACGCGCCGCGGCGCGGCTATTTCGACGAGTCGTCTTCGGGTCTCACGGCGTACTCGGCGCGACGCGGCTTCGGCGCCGAGCTCCGGACGCTGCGGGAATTCGTTTCGGGGACGACGTCCGGGATCTGCACTGGAAACAGTCGGCGCGCCTGCAGAAGTGGATCGTCCGGGAGCGGCAGGACGAGCGGTCGCGGCGCGCGTGGTGTTCTTCGTGGAAAACGCCGTCCCGCCCGCTCGATCCCGGAGTCGCTCGGTCGGCTCGAGCGAGCGATCTCGGCGACGGCGGGGAAGCCCTGGCGCTTCTCGAGTCGGGGGCGAGGCGGGGCTGGCGGCGCGCGGGATCCGGTCGCGCCCGGCGGGGAGCCGGGCAGCGCCGGCGCATCTCGAGCGCTCGCGCGGATGGAAATCCATCCGTCGCTTCCGCGCCGCCGATGCCTTCCTGCGGCCGGGCGACCAGCGCCGCGACGTGGCATGAGCGAGCCGTATCCCGACGACGTCCGCGCCGCCGCATCACGCGCGCTCGTTCCCTCCGCGGCGCTGGCGCCCTGGCGCTCCCGTGGACCTCCGCCGCATCCTTCGCCGCCGTCGGCCTCTACGAGGCGCGCGATCCTCGGCGCGGGTGGCGCGCCCGATCCGGAGCGGCCGTGGCGGATATCCAACGCGGCGCTGAACGTCCCTCGCCGTGGCCTACATCGCGTGGTTCTTCCTCGAAACTCGCGCCTCATCTTCGGCCTCGTCCGCACCGCGTCGAACCTGCTGCTGTTCACGGCCGCGGCCAAGTTCGTCTCGCTCAAGAGCCGGCGGGAGGAGAACATGGCCCTCCTGCTCTGTTTCTTCCTGGCGCTCGATTCCGCTTCGACGGCCACCCACGTGGTCTCGCTCCCTCTATCTCGGTGCGCTTCGAGCTCGTGACCTTTCGCGTGCTCGCGCAACTGGCGGTGCTTTCCGACTTCGAAGGCGCCCCTCCGGAAGGCACGCTGCGCCGCCTCCCTTCGCCCGGCGTGTCGCTCGCCTCGCTCGCCGCCATCGAGCCCGTCTCCGTCCCGCTGTTCATGGCGTTCCCGCGCCTGCAGGAGTCCCTTCGCCGTCGCGCCGATTCCCAAGCAGGCGGCGGACGGGTCGTTCTTCACCTCGGACCGGGTGGACTCTCCAGTCGTTCTCTTCGACCAAACACAGCGACCGGATCCTGTTCCGGGTCGAAGCGCCGGAGGATCGAGTTCCCGATCCGCTCCCGGCTCCGCGAAGCGACCTTCAAGCCGGTATCCGGGATGGAAGGTGGGTTCGGGAGGCATGGTCACGGAGCGCCTCCCGGCTCGTTCGAAGGCCATCTCGTCCTTCCTTCGATGTTCTCCACGGAAGCACCGGTCCCGCGCCCGCGGCCGCGCACTCGCTGCAAGATCGAGAGCTCCTCCTTAACCCCCGGATTTCTGTTCGTTCCGTATGGAACCGTCGTGGTGAACGCGCCGGGCTCGGCCTGTCGGTGGCGTCGGACGGGACGCTCACGTATTCGGGTGCTCCCACCGACCGCGGATACGGCGTCGAATACGTGCCGCAGGTGGACGGGAGCGAGGCCCGGGCGGTCGTCGGTCCCGCTGCACGACGTTCCGCCGGAGATCGTGCAGCTCGCGCACCGGGTCGCCGCCGGGGGGGCTCTCCCGAGGCGGTGGCGGCGCGGCTCCTCGCGTTCCTGGAAAGGGATTCATCTACCGGATCGACGTGCCCGAGGCGGTCGGCGATCCGGTCGTCGATTTCATGACGCGCACGCGAGCCGGGCACTGCGAGTACTTCGCGAGCGCGCTCGCCCTGATGCTCCGCTCGGAAGGAATCCCTTCGCGGCTCCGTCACCGGCTCTCTGGGGGAGAGCTCGGGCCGCTGTCGAGTCAGATCCTCGTGCGAGGCGACAATCTCCATGCCTGGGTGGAAGCGAGCTTCGACGGACGAACCTTCCGGGATGCTCGATCCCACTCCCGCGGAGGGGCGGCCGGGAATCGTCACCGTGTCCCTCTGGAGAAGGATCGGCGAGATCGGCAACGAGATCGAATATTTCTACGACCGAAACATCCTCGGCTTCAGCACACTCGAGCAGGTGCTCCTGGTCGAGCGGGCGCGCGACCTGCTCGCCCGGGTGGATCGCCTGGGCGAACGCCATGAAGGATCGACTCGTGGCGGGCCGCGGCGCCGCGGGTGTCGCGGCCGCAGCGAGGGGATCGCCGTCGCTCTCGCGATCGCCCTGCGTCAGCGCCGCCGCCTGTCCCCGGCGACGCGAGCGTATCTCGATCTCAGTCGCCTCCATGCCCGTCGGATCGGCGAGCTTCCGGAATCCGCGCCCTCCGGCGCCGTGATCCGCGGCTTCGCGCGGGAGCCGGGCGTCAGGCGGGAGCCCTCGCCCGCCGGATCGTCGCGAGATCTACCGGGCCAGAAGCCTTCGGCGGGGTGGCGGCGCCTCCGAGGCGCGCGCGCGAGCTGCGCCGCCTTATCCGCGAGCTTTCGCGAGTCGCCGCGGCGGTTTCGATCTTGATCCTCGCCGTGGCCTCCCTCGGGCGCGCGGCGGACCCCCGGTCGAATGCACCGCCGGCGCGTGCCGACCGCCGATGCGGCGCTACGCGGAGCTCGGCCGGCTGCAGGCCCGGGTGGAGGACTCCCGGCGGCGCCTCGCGGAGGCGGAGAAGAAGACGGCTTCCCTCGAGACACGAGGTCGAGGCCCTCGACCTGCGCCTCGAGCTCGCGCAGCGCTCAACGCGAGCTGATCGCGCGCGCGGCGAGGACGATCTGGCGCGCCGGGGCCGCGCCCTGCAGCGGGACCTCGGACCGCCTCCCAGGACGCCCGCCGACGCTCCCTGGAGTCGCTTTCGCGGACGGGTGCTGCTTCTTTCGCGCCTCGGACGGTTCGGCTACTTTCGCTCTGCTGCTGGCCGCCCGCGCCGGACGGACGACGTTTTCGTGGCGATGAAGGCGCTGGACGCGATGGCGCCGGGCGGACTGCCCGTGAGCTCGCCCGCTTCACGGACGCGGGGCGGCGGCTCGCGTCGGATCTTTCCGCGCAGAAGGCCCTGCAGAAGGAGACCGAGCAGCTCCTGGCCCAGGATCGTGACGAAGGCGCCGCATCGCGTGCGGGGAAGAGCGAGCGGCTGCGGCTCCTGTCGCGGTCGAAGAGCGAAACGATCAGCGACGACGCCGACAGGTGACCGAGCCTCTCCGAGAAGCGCAGAAGCTCGAGTCGCTGCTCGATCTCCTCTCGCGCGGCGAATCGGCGGCGGTCAGACTCGCCGAGACCGTGGCGGCGGCGTTCTCGACTGGCCGCGTCCGGGGACGATCGCGGTGACGTTCGGGCGACATCGTCATCCCCGCGTTCACGACGCCTGGACGGTTTCCAACGGAATCGAGATCGCCGCGACGGACGGGACGCCGGTGACCGCGGTGTATTCGGGAAGAGGTCGTCTTCGCGCGGTGGTTCTCCGACTACGGGAACATGGCCGTGATCGACCACGGAGACGAGGTCCTCCACACTCTATGCGCGCCTGCGCTCGATCTTCCGTCCACAACGGCGACACTGGTCGGCACGGGCGACCGTGTCGGGCTCGATCGGCATCGGGCCGGGGAGACCGAGCCGTCGCTCTCACTTCGAGGTGCGGGACCACCAGAAGGCGACGGACCCGATGTCGTGGTTGAGGTAGGGAAACCGGGCTGCGTCCGGGAAAGAGCCCGCAGTGTGGGCCGCGCGGGTGGCGCGCCCCGGGAGACGCAGCGCGCCTGCCGACGGCGTCAGGCCGAGCGCGCTCCTCGGGTAGATTTTTTCGCAAGTTGAGGATTCCGGGATTCAGGGACTGAGCAGCGAAAAAATATACTGCTCCCGGAGGCGCCACCCCCGCGGCCCGGGGTTCCGAGGTCGCGCACGTCTCGGCTGAAGAGAAGGGTGACTGGAGGATGCGCCAGAATGAGGCGGCGAGCGCGAAGCGAGCTTCCATGGTCCCCTCTCCCGCCTGGGAGAGCGTGGCCGCCTGGGCGGCCGGGTGAGGAGTAGCCACGCAGTGACCGGCGCGCGCGAATCTGCTGCGCCGCGCGGCAGGTCTAGGTGCGTCTTCGCGCACAACAGGAAGACAGTATGGTCGGGGACCGGACCCTTCGGGCTGAGATTCGCCGGTTGTCGCGATGCCGGAAGCTTCCGAGCGATTTCCGTGCCGCCAACGTCTTGGAATATTCCGGAACAAATCCAACGGAATGCGTGTGTTGGGGATCGCATGGCAAGACCCCGATGGTAGAATTCCGCCGATGAAGTCGAATCGCTCCCGTCTCGCCTTCGTGATGGCCTCGATCGCCGCTCCGGTTCTCTGACGGCGCTTAAGGGCGGCGTGCTGGCGCCCCCGGAGCGACGATCCGGTGCTCGGCCTCTGGCGCATCTTCACGGAAGTCCTGAACTGGCACGCAGCAATTACGTCGAGCAGGTGGACACCTCGGTGCTCCTGGCGGGCGCCTACGACGGCGGCGACGGACGCGATCGACTCCTATTCCTACTATGTTCCCGGGTGACCGGATGGCCCGATATCGCCTTCCGAGGGCGTCCAAGCCCACTCGATTCGGGCCTCGTCCTCGGCCGCCGCGGAGGGTTCGCTTACGTGGTAGCGCCGGTCCCGGGTTCTCCTGCCGAGTCGGCCGGGATCAGCCGGGAGACGTCATCTCGCCATCGAGGGCGTGCCCACGCGCAACCAGTCGCTCTGGGAGATCGAGCGAGCATCGCGGGACCGGAAAAGTCGTCCGTCGCGCGTTGAAGGCCCCAGCGGCGGTGACGAGCGCGAGGCGAGACCGTGCGCTGCGGATCCAGGGGACGCCGGTACGAGGCCGCCGCCGCTGTCCCAGAAGACCGAAGACCGCGTTCCCGTCATCCAATCCAGCTGGCGCCCGGCGCTGCCGCCAGGAAGATAAACGCCAGCCTTGCTCGGATCTCCTGGCTCGCCGTCCGTGATCGTCGAGCGTCCGCGATCTGGCGGGCGGAGACGCGCGACGAGGCCGCGGGTGACCGCGCCCTCTTCTTTGGCGCCCCCGCCGGGACCGTCAGCAGCCGAAGGTTTTCCGGCAAAGAAAGATCGAGGCGAGCTACGCCACGACGAATAGCGGGTCTGCTCGGCAGCCGCTCTCGTCAACGGCGGGATGGTCGGCGCTGAGATCGCCGGCGCTCCACGATCGGGCGGGCGCTGATCTGGTCGCGGGAGCCGATGCGGGAATGGCGATCGTTCAGCGGTTTCTGCCGCTGCGAGTGAGTTTCCGCGGTGCTTCACCTCACCGTGGGCGAGTTCGTGTCGCCCGCTAACGGGACCGAGCTGACGGGAAAGGGTCTGGAAGCCGACGGCGTGCGCGCGCGCTCGATCTTCCGTAGACTGTGGACCCTCGACTGAGATCTCATTCCTGAAGAAGGCCGTCGAGATCAGCACGGCGCCCGCGAAAGCGGCGCGTAGCGTCGCCTGATCGCGATCGCGCCTCGGTCCGCCGCGTACCTGCTGGCGTCTCCTGCAGCGTGGGCGTGTCATCTTCGTCGCGGGCTTCGTCGCCGCGCTCCTCTGAAGAGTGGGGCCGCGCCTGACATGACGCGGCGCTCCCGCCTCTTCGCCCTCCTCTGCGCCCTTCCCCGCTCCGCGTTCCGCGCCGGAAGAGGCGTGGTGCTTCGCTCCTGACCCCGGCTCCTGGCGCGGCTTGGCGATCGTGATCGATGACCGCAATGACATGGAGGCGCGGTGCGCCGCGCCGCCATGTCCGTCGCGGTATCACCGCGGCCGTGCTCCTGCGCTCCCCGCGCGCAGCTGAATCGTCCGACATCCCGCGCCGCGGTGAGGTCCGCTCCATCTGCCGATGGAACGCTCTCGACCCCGCGGCGGGAATCCCGGACTGACAGGTCCGCGTCGCGTCGCTGCCGAGATCCCTCGTGTCCGATCTGGCGACGTCCCGGCGCCGTGGGGTGAATAAATCGGCATGGTTCCTGCGCCGGCTGACTGCGTCACTTCATGACGCGCCGCTTCCGGTTCGCCGGCAGTGGGGCTTTTTCTCGACAGCCGCACGACCGCGTTCACCGTGGTGGCGGAGAGCCGCGCAGGCGGCGTTCCGTGCGTGTCGCCCGGTTCTCGATGACGCGCCGGATGAGCGCCGTGCTGTCGTGCAGCTCGATCGGGCGGTCGAGGAAGCCCGGACGTGGCGCTGCCGTCGCCATCGGCCAACGCCCTCACTCAGCGCCACGTTTCGTTTTCGAGCGCGCGAGCTCCCGAACTCGCGTCCCGGGGCTCGCAAAGCAGGTGCCGTGTACTCGGACCCGGATCGCCCGACGGCCGCCGAGCGCTGCAGACCGCCGCCGATCTCCGCCCGAGTAGGGCGGCGCGGCCGCGGTCTGGTGCCGTCCCGTGGGCGGGAAGTAGCTGTAACGTCGTCTGGAGCGCTGGTAAGCGCCGCGCGACGAACGCGATGCCTTTGCACCCAAGTCGTGGCAACACCGCCGACGCCGCCCGGCGCTGCCCGAACCCGAAGGGCGCCAGCGCGCATTGCGAACGATCTCGCGTTGCGTCAAAGCCTGATGCTACCGGTATCCGCTCCCGCGACGCCTTGACCTCGTCCGCAAGCCGTCAGGCGCGACGCTGCAAAGTTATTTCCGTTACGGGACACTAGCGTCCGGCGGTTTCGTCGGGAGGCGCACAAGCCCGATCTCTCTTCCTTCACCGCGTTCCAGCAGGCGCGGTGGGTCGAGCTCCGCGGCCGAGCACGCCCACGTCCCGGCCGTCGAGGGGCGCGGCGCGGTCGGCGACGGGACTGAAGCGGCGTTGAAATTTTCCGTTGGCCAGCCGCAGCGCCCGCCTGGTCGAGCGCGGATCGTCGGGCCCATGCCTGGCCAGCGCAAACAGCAGGTCACCCAGCTCTTCTCTTCCGTCGCCACGCGTCGCCTCCCGGTCTGCGCGCGCGCCGGGTCGCCGACAATCCTTTCCTCGACCTTGGCGAGCAGATCGGACGTCCTTTCCCAGCGAAACCTGATCGACGCCTTTTCGCTCATCCCCGCAGATCGCGAGCGAGGGAGGTGTCGAGGGATCCGTCCAAGTGGATCCTCTCACGCGCTGCCCCCCCGCCTGCCTCTTCTCCTTCTCTCCCCAGCTCGCCTTCACTGCCAAACGAAGCGTCTTTCGCCTTCTCGCCAATAAGACGTGGTAAAAAGCGCGATCATCTTCACCTGATCCGCAGCGACTCTGATGGTGAACAGCCGCGCTCCGCCGCGAGGCGAGAGGAAGAAGATATCTCTGGAAAACAGGCCCCCAGAGCTCGAGCGCGGAGCTTTCCGCCGTGTCCTGGCCCTCGATCGCTCCAGCACTTCGTGGGTTTCCTGAGCAGGTAGGTGGAAAGAGTCGCAAGCGTCTGCTCAGGTCCCACGGGCAACGCCGCGGCGTGGAGAGCGCTCGACCAGGGCTTCGAGACGAAGGAAGGAGCAAGCGTCGGTCACTGCGGGAGTTCGCGCCGACGCGCGCCGAATGCTGGAATGTCGTCTTGCCTGAAACGGAGAGCGGTGCCTCTTCGGGCAGCCAGGAGGCGTCCCGTGGCGGACGAGGGAAAAGCCCATCAAAGTGTCCGGGATTTCCGGATGTTCACGCCCCGACGGCGAATTGAAGCCCGGCTGCCGTGACCTCTGAAACCGCCTCGGCAGAGTCCTCCCGTGCTGCAGCCGCCGGCGACGCCGGCCCCGGCTCCGAAATCCGCGCCTCCCTCTCCCTCCCCCAGGCGGGGTTCTGCGGGGGAGAGGGCACGCCGGGGCGGCGCCGGAACCTCGATTTCGCCGATCTCGATGCGGGCCGCTCGCGGCGAGAGCGCTGCGTACTCGGCGCAAGCGGCTTTGCTCACGTGCCGAGCTCAGCGAGGCGGCCGTGCCGGCGCGCGCGCGGGATCTTCCCAGTGGCGCATGGCATGAAGTCTTCACAATCGACGTTGTTTGCCCTTCCTTCCAGTCGAGCAGAGAAGGACGCGAAGCAATCTCCTCACGCCAGCCGAGCAGGCAGTCCTCCTACGACGCCGTGCGCCTCTCTAAGAGCACCTTCTGAGGATGAACACGTTAGAGCAGAGCGGAAGAGAGAAGGATCGCTCTGGCCAGTGCCTGCCTCGCGCGCTGACCGCGATGCGCAGAACGCGGGCCGCCGGGCAGCTTCTGGGCCTGCTCACGATCGCGGTCGGCCGTACCGCGCAGATCGCCACCGTCGACGGACGGGCCGTCGCTGGAGCCCGCGTCATCGAGCGAAACGGTCTCGCCTCTTCCTCCTCCGGCGACCCGCTCGGGCCTGCGGCCGGTGGTCTCGAGTTCCCGTCCGCCTGAACGAAGACGACTTTTCGGGCGCGCGGCTGGCGAGCGCCGATCTCCTGCGCACCGCCAGCCGGGTCGGAGCATCTCGCGTCTCCTGACTTTCGCGCGCGCCTGCGGCGCGCTCGCCGACCGGCAGGAAACAGGTCAAGCGCGCCGATCTTGCCTGGAAACGCAGCGATCCGGCTCGACCCGCGACCTCGTCGATCCCGCTGGGAGAAAGCGCGGGTCTCCTACGCGCCACGAGGCTGCGTCGACTCGGCCCATCGGCCTCGCGGAAGCGATCGGTGCCCTGCTCGAGGCCGACGAGTCGCGTCGGGAGTTCGTTGTTCAACGCCGCTTGCTCGCGGGCGCTTCGTTCGCGTTCGCGGCCGCCGCGCGATGATCGTCGCGCTGCTGCTGCGCCAGTGGCGGCGCCCTCTTTCATGCGCGTCCGCGAGCGCGCGATGCCGACGTTCGGGCGCGTGGGGAACGGTCGGCGCGGCGATCGCGCTCCTCGCACTCCCGATCTGGCTGTCGTTCTGGTCCTTCCTTCTGGCTCCTGTTGTATTGCAGGTGCGCTCGTGTGCATCACGCGACGGTGCGGGAGCGGAGTGATCCTGGCGTCACGTCCCTCTGGTTGCCGGCTTTCTCGGTCCGCTGTCCCAGGAAGATCCGCCGGACTCCGGAACCCGATCGCGCGCTCGCCGCTCGTTTCCGCGGCCATCGATCTCGAGGGAGAAGAAGGAGGAGGGCGGATCGGTCGATCTCCTCCGCGCGCCTCCCAGGTCTTTTCGGAGGACCCGCGGATGTCTGGTATCTGCTCGGCCGGTTCGCCCAGCGCCGCGACGACTACGCGACGAAGCCACCGCGGACTATTCCTGCGCCCTGAAGGCGGACCCCGGCAACCTTCGCGCGATGATCAGCGATCCGAGACATCCATTTCTGGCAGGACGACCTCTCGAGGCGATCACCGACTACCGAAACGCGATTCGGATTCGTCCCGATTCCGCCCTCGCCTATTCACAACCTGCTCGCTGGCGGAAGGCGATGCCTGCGCGTTCGACCAGCAGAAGAAATCGCTCCGCCATGGCGCCGGCGGCTCTCTGCGAGGCGGGACCGGTGGATCGAATCTCCCACCCTCGCCGCGCGTGCTCTCGCTGGTTTATTCGGTCGAGGAGGCCGAGCGCCGATCGCGCCGGTGGAGCCGCGAAGTGCAAGAGCCAGTCCTCCCGGCCTCGGTCGACGCTTATTCGCTGGCCGATCTCCTGCTCGTGCCGACGTCGATCGGGCCGTGGCTCGCGCTCGCTCTTCGGGCCTCGATCCTCGGGGCGGTCGCGCAGCGGGCTCGGTGGGGCGCGCGGGATGCGCTCCGATGCGGGAAGGCGTTCTGCCGCGCGTGCAAGCCGCCGGGGAGCGCGGCTCTCTATTGCGCCGATTGCGACCGCCGCTGGCTGGGCAGCGAGTCGAACACTGGAACATCGCGGCGCGCGTCGCGCAATCGGAGGAGGCCCGAAGGAATCTGCGCCGGCGACAGAGGGGAGGCGCGAGTGCATCTCGGTGGTGTTTCCGGGGCCCGACGCGGTCTCCGAGGGTCGGGCTGCCACCGGGCTCCTCATTTCTGTTCCTGTAGTCTTCTCCTTCGTCCTGGTCGCCCTCATCGGGGCGGATCTACCCGGTCCAGCTCTGGTGCCGACCTGGCCTCGTTTTTCCCGTCCGCGAGGTCGCCGCATCCGCTCTCGCGTTCTCGTGGCGGATCGCCGCCAGAATATCGGAATCTGCGTGGAGGAGCTGACGCGGCGCATTCGCGGGAACAGCTCGCGCGATTTCTCGCTGGGCGGATCCTCCAGCGCTGATCAGCTTTCAGCGCAAGACCGGCGTTAACTCGCCGGTCGAGAGGCAGCAGAAGACACCGTGTCCGTGTCGTGCCTGTTCAGACGGCGAAGTGCCGCCGCCGCGGATTCCCTATGAAGAGACGTTTCGAAAACCGCCTCGGCAACTCCTCGTCCGTGCGTGGAGCAATGCCACGTAACTGAACGAAT
>ERZ1370068.904-contig-10827_pt1 | contig 45621 bp, 56 predicted proteins | sample MGYA00561227_ERZ1370068 | MGnify/ENA primary metagenome ERZ1370068 (study PRJEB38410, sample SAMEA6850437) | metagenome | study: Metagenomic assessment of the ecological functions of the soil: analysis of the soil microbiota associated with the... | reverse complement strand
GTAGCCGCTGGACACGGTTACGTATTGCTGCGGCGAATCGCGCTGCCTTGATCAACGCCGCCAGGTTCCACGACGTCGTTGGCCTTGCGAGGATGATCGCCGTCAAGCCTGGCCACGTTCGTTACACGGTGATGTCCGCCATCTCGAACACCTGGTGCGTGCACGGCACCTCGGCCTCGGCGAACAGCACATTCATGTCACCTACGGCATGCCGGCCCGGCCACAGGATGGATCGCGTACTTCACCGCGACACGCGCCCTTGTGCGTGAGTTTTCAGCGGCAGCCAACTCGCTTCCGCGCTGCGTGCTGTGCGCGCGCCACCGCCTGGGCATGGCTTCGGCGATGATCACCGTCGGCGTTTGCCAGGATGAAACCGATCGTCGACTGCCGCGCCGCTCTTCACGTTGCGCTTCCGCTGAGCACCGCGCCCAGGACCGGCGGTCTCGCCGCCAGCCGCCCGGTCACGCGCTGAAGAGCAGAGGCGGGTTCGTCAGCGTTGCACATGATGCTGGCTCCTGGATCGCCCCGATGGGCCACTCGCTACGGCTGGCGATGATCGCGACATCGTTGGGCGAAGCCGATGCCGCTGCGGCTTCGGCTGGGCCCGGGCATCGACACCACTGCCAGCGTGTCGGCGCTGCCGATCCGCGGAATGATGATCAACCGCGCCGGCACGAAACAGCGCCCGGCATCGTAAATCCGCACGCGCTTCAGCTCAGCGATGGCAGCTGGCATGATGAAAAAAGTCGCGTCATCTGGCTTCAACACCAGTTCAACCAGGTGCTGGCACGCCGTGAAGAACGACCAGCCACCACGCCAGACGAGCAAGCCCGCGGTTGGTCAAAGCACTTTGGGCGTGCGATGAGCGTGAAGTGGCACCGCGATCGCGACGCCGAGCGCCGCCTCAGACGGTTTTGGTGGGATCCACGAGTCATGGGCGTCTGATCAAGAAGGCCCTGACCTTTACCAGCCCACGCGATCGCCGAAATGACCACAGCCGTAGACGATGTATGTGGAAGAACATACCGCGAGGGAGCATCGCGGTCATCTCAGAGCTGATCTTGGCGCCACGCGCCGTAACCACCGCCGCCGATACCGAGGCGAACCAGCACCTGGCTGAGCCTTGGCTGGACCCAAGCGGGGCCACACGGCGATCGGCGCCACGAGTGTGGGGCACGATCGGCGATCATATCTCAGGCACGTGCCAGGAGTTACGCCACGATCTGCCAGCGTGAAATTGTGGATAACTCAGCCATCTGACGCTGAATGAAAAGCGAACATTTTCCAGCCACCAGGTACAACCTGAGTGTGACAAAAGGTCAGGCTATACTTCTTCTCGATATTGGCGGGGCCTTACGCACGGCTCCATTACTTTAAGCTTCACATGCCTGTAGCGCCATGACCTGCCTTTCAAAGAAGATCAGCGCTTTTTCAATTTCTTCCACGCTCCACGGTCTTCCGCCGGCGACTTTTTCGTTGGTTATCTCCAACTATCACCTGCATCGCAGGAAAAGCCTTCTGAGGATGTTAGTATTACGCCTTCGCCATGCAGACATGACCACCCCATCGCCTTCGCGGAGATCAGGTTCCATCGCGAAAGCGATGATCAGCATAGCGGCGTCCTGGGACTGGCCGGAGATCGATTGGTCACCTCGCCAATGGTTTACTTCGGCGTCACTGTGATCCACACCACTGATGGCGATGCGCCACCATCGGTGACACGAGAAACGCAAGATGATCAGGTTAGCGATCAATGGGGCCGACGATGTCCAGCGATTAACTTTCCATATCACGCGTCGCGGATTATCCGAGCGCCACCCGGCAACTCTGCCAAATCATCCATCTCGGCACTGGCGGCGCACTTCGCCAGTGAACAACCGGCGCTTCAGAGTCGAGGCACCGCGCCAGAATGCAGCGCACACCGCGTCGGCGTACCATGGCAAAGCATGGATTGATCTGTGAAACGGTGATCGTGACACATTCGCTGGACACACCAGTCCGTCAACCACGAGTGGCGGGGCAGTTACGCCGCTGCGCGGCAGCCAGTGCGATCGCGCTGCCGGTTTTCATCGCGCTGACCATTCCTCGGTCACTGGCACCTGGCGCTGCGATCACGGGGTCAGTCGCAGTGGTGATCACGATCATCGGCTCACCGCCACCGCTTTGGAAACCTCGACCTTCTGGCGGTCAGAAGGCCAGCTCCTGCTGAAGCATCAGCCGCGCGCCCGTCAAACCTGCCACCTCGGCGACGCGGCCTCCCTCCTTCTGCAGCGGTTTCGTAGGCGACATCGATTGAACTGCCCGCCCCAGCGACTCGACCTGCTCGCCGCCGACCGCTCAGGCGCACACGTCAGCTCGCCTCTCTCGATCTACACAAGCACCGATCAACGGCGACGGCGATAGCCCTGGCAGCAACCTGACCCCGGATTACCACGCCGCACTTCTTCCACGGTGCCAGCGCGATAAATAGCATCGGAAGACGGTGACGGTCAGCGACCCAGCTACCACACCGCGCCGCTGTGGCCCACGCGATGTTGTGCAAGCGCCGACAGCACATCAGCACTCTGCGCGCGTAAACGCCTGGCGCGCGCAGCCTCGGCTTTCGCGCCAGTCGGCCGAAGCCGAACGCCTACAGGCCTCTCGCGTCACGAACGATTGACGTACCCTGGCGCGGTTGCCGAAACCAGCGCGCGTGCGGTTCATCCAGCCTTGCAGCGAGCGCATGCCCAAACCAGGTCGCAGCTAATCACCGCCAGCACGATCCGGTAGTCAGCTGACGCTCTTCAGTAAGCCGCGCGTCGTTAACGCTGACACCGCTGCAGCGCCCGACTACGCACCTGTGCGGCTGGGCTTAGGCTGCCCGGCCAGCGTCTCGACGTCGGCGAACGCCGGTTTCGCCGGCTTCGTTCTGAAACCGCGCGATCTGCCGCTGCAGTCTCCTCGCGGTCGCCGGTGTTCAACCGCCAGGCTGCCAGGGCTGCGAGCCTGGGTTTAATCTGTGAAACCAGCCAGACCAGCGTGTTGCCCCAGGCGCACTTCACCATAAGCGCGATCGCACCAGGCGGGATAAGCGTGCAGGTGGCCGCGATCGTCGAGCGCCGGCAGCCTTTACCTACTGGTTGAGAACTTCACACGCCGGTTGAGCTGGTGCTCGCAGCCGCTTGACCTGACCACTGGCGATCGCGATCAGGCGTGATCAAGACTGAAAGCGCAGAAGCGTGCCGCAGCTACGCGCCGACTTGCTGATCTGGCGATCTACCATCCTGCGCACCAGCCTGAAATCAACGCAGCGATGTGACGGTCCTGCTTTCAATAGTTCCATGAAAGCGGTGCCGTTGAACTGGCGGTCCGCCCAGACGCGCGCATCGACCGGAGATCACGCTAACGGCGAGGGTTGTGCCTCTATCGATCTCACTGCAGCCACTTTGCTGATGCTGCGTCGACGATCACCAGACCGCAACCACCACTTCATCTACGATTGGATCACGGTGTTCAGCGACGCGAGCCGCGCCTGCCGCGGCTCAGCCTGGCCCACGGCGCGCTGATACCAGCAGCGCATCCGGCAGGAGCGATCATTTTGCCGCCACGATCTCGGCGCGAGGAAGTTACCGCACCCACCACGCTGGCTGTCCCCATCCTGGACCCGGTCAGGGACTAACACCACCGGTTTTCAGATTGCGACGGCATATCGAAGACAGCCATCGTTCACCACATTCGGCTCCGCTGGGGACAGCCCCACCTGGATCCGTGGTCTCCGCCTGCGCGAATTCCTGCGGTTATTTAGCTTACTGTTTACCTGAAACCAGGACTCGACCTGAAATGGTTACTCTGATGACGCGCCTTACCACGACTGGATATCTGACCTATACGCGCCCCAAGCGATATGGCTACAGGAACAGCAGTCTTCTAAGATCTGTATCCACGGGTGGGACAAACATATGGTCAGTCGACACGCGTCGGCGGCAGGAGATTCGACTCCGCGGTCGCGGCCTGGCTGCTCAAGCGCCAGGGTCACGAGGGTGGTCGGCATCTTCATGAAGAACTGGGAAGATGACGACGGCAGCGAGTGCTGCAGTTCCAACATCGATTTCAGTCGATGCCGCTGCGCCGATGACGCGTGATCGGCATCGAAATCGAGCACGTCGACTTCGCGGCCCCAATACAAGGACCGCGTCGTTCGCCAGAGGATTCCTGCGCGAATACCAGGCCGGCCGCACGCCGAATCCCGACGTGCTGTGCAACGCCGAGATCAAGTTCAAGGCGTTCCTGGACCACGCGCTGAGGCTGGGTGCCGAACGCATCGCCAGCTGACCGGCCACTACGCTCGGGTGCGCGAGCGAGGCAGGCCAATTCGAGCTGCTCAAGGGCATCGACAAGGCACAGGACCAGAGCTACTTCCTGCAATCGTCTCGATCAGTCGCAGCTGTCGCGCACGCTGTTCCCGGTGGGTGAGCTCAAGAAGACCGCACGTGCGCGAGCTCGCGGCCGAGATCCCGCCTGCCCAACGCGAAGAAGAAAGACTCCACCGGCATCTGCTTCATCGGCGAGCGGCCGTTTCGCGAGTTCCTCAATCGCTACCTGAGTCACGAGCCCGGCGCGATCGAAGATGACCGCGGCCGCGTAATCGGGCGCCACGTGGGCCTGAGCTTCTACACGCTCGGGCGCAGCGCCAGGCCTGGGCATCGGCGGCCTGAAGGCAAAGGGTCGGCGCGGCGGCGCCAGACGCACGCGCCGTGGTGCGTGGCCGGCAAGGAGCTTGTCGCGCAACGTGCTGCGCGTGGTGCAGGGGCACGATCATCCCTGGCTGCAGTGGACGGCGCTGCACGCGGCCGATGCCAGCTGGGTGGCGGGCCACGCGCCGCTGCCCAGGCGCTATGCGGCCAAGACGCGCTATCGCCAGGCCGATGCCGCGTGCGGTCCGCGCGCAAGGCAACGGCCGCGCTTCACGCTGACGTTCGATGCGGCGCAATGGGCGGTGACGCCGGGCCAGTCGGCGGTGCTGCTACGACGGCGAGGCTGTGCCTGGGCGGTGGCGTGATCGACATCGCCGAGCGCTGACGTGGCGTCACCGGGCGCACCTTGTGCGCCGGGCGCATGAGCAAAGCTACTACTGAATCGTTGGCGTGCGCATCAGCGCCTCGACAATGCGCCTCCCTGACATCGATGCGGCGCCCGCAGCGCTGACGGCGCCGGCGTGAACTTTCAGCAGTTGCGATCGGTGCGCCGAAGCCGCGCGCCGCGGCTTCAATTTGACCGAGGTGGCGGCGACGCTGCACACCTCGCAACCTGGCGTCAGCCGCCAGATCCGCGAGCTCGAAGACGAACTCGGGCTGCAGATCTTCCGTACGTGCCGGCAAGCGGTTGACCGGATTGACGGCGCCCGGTGAGGCGCTGCCTGCCGATCGTCGAGCGCCTGCTCGAAGAAGCCGGCAACCTCAAACGCGCCGGCGACGACTTCGCGCAGCAGGGGCGCGGCACGTTGCGCATCGCGGCCACTCACTCGCAAGCGCGTTAGCGCTGCCGCACTGCGGTGCGCGACTTTCAGCGCCGGCCATCCGCAGGTGGCGCTGCACATGCACCAGGGCTCAGCCGCATCAGATCGCGCCGCCTGCTGCTCGAGGGAAACGCCGATGTCGGCATCGCCACCGAGGCGCTGGCGGAGTATGACGAGCTGGTGGCGCTGCCGTGCTACAGCTGGACGCACGTGGTGGTGGTGCCGCCTGACCACGAGCTGGCCGACCTCGCGCAACGCAGCGGCGCGCTGACGCTGCAGCAGCTGGTGCGCTTCCCGATCGTCACCTACGAGTCGGGCTACACTGGGCGTGCGCACATCGACCAGGCTTTCACACCGCCGGGCTCACGCCCGACGTGGTGCTGCAGGGCGCATGGACGCCGACGTCATCAAGACCTATGTCGAGCTGGGCGCTGGGCGTAGGCATCGTCGCGGCAATCGCCTTCGACGAATCGCGCGACCACGCTTCTGGAGCGCCATCGACGCGCGTCACCTGTTTGCGGCCAACATGACACGGCTGGCGGTGCGCCGCGGCAGCTACCTGCGCGAATTCGTCTACGACTTCATCGCCACCTTCAGCGCCGCCGCATGACCAAGGGTGCTGGTGCAGCGCGCGCTGGGTTCGCCACCCGGCCTGGACCACGGCTTGTAGGCCACGGCCCCTCGTTGGGGCGTGACCCCTGCTATGCGCGCGGGGCCAATCGACGCATTAGGGGGCAAACGGCGCACGGCGCGGATGCAACTACCTACTGTGCGGGTGCACGGCTCGTGCACCGCGGTACCTGCCCGAAGTCGTCAGGAGGTTTCACGATGGCTACGTTGATTACGCATTTCCTGGTGGGCGCTTTTGCCGGCGCCCTGGCGTCGTTCTTTCCGCGCCTGGTCGCTGTGCTGGGCGGTGACCCCGGCGACAACGTGGTGTTGTTCAGCACCACCTACCTCGTGGTGGGCGCCATCGTCGCGTTGGCGGTCGGCGGCGTCGTGCTGATCATCGACAGCGACCCCAGCGCAAGCTGCGCGACGTGTTCACCACGGCGCTCGGGCGTGCCACGCTGCTGATGGGGGCGCTGACCACCGGCGCCACCGCGCACAACGCCAGCATTGGCGGACCTGAAGCTGCCAGACCATCGCGCAGGAGCTGGCCAACAAGAACCAGATTCCGATCCGCAGCGACGTGCCGCTCGGGATGCCGGCGGCCGCCGCACCCCGCCGACGGTGTCGGCTTGCTCGACCTGGTGATTCCCAGCGCACATGCGCAGGTTGCGGCGCAACCCCACCGCGCAAGCCAACCGCCTGGGCATCACAGCTGCGTGAGCGGCAATTCGTCACCGTGTACCAGGAGGCGCGCGATGACGCGGCGCTGCGGGCTCGCCGCAGACGGAGCTGGCAAAGCGCGGGCTGCCGAGCCGCACTATGCAACTGGCCGACGGCGACGCCATCTGCTGGTGGCCGACGGGCCCGCCGCAGGCGTACTCCGATGCCGTGCTGGACGGCGCCCGCGCCAAGGACTTGGGCGCGACGCCCTACCTGGTGCCCGCGGCGCCGCGCTGACACCATCGCGGCTCAGATCATCGCGGCCGGGTCGTGCTCGACCGCGGCCTCGCCGCCGACCACGAAACGCGTGACGCGGCGCGGCCGCAGATGCGGCATGCGCCCCCGGCGACAACGCAAATGCGTCGCGCAGCTGCGTGCCAGCGCGCGCGCGGCAGCTTCGACGTCGATATAGCTGCCGTCGGCGCGCTGGAACTCAAGTCGCGTCAGGGCGCCGATCGTCAGCACCTGCGACAGCCGCGCGCTCGAACGTGCGCTCGTCGGGCACGGCGCACGAGATCGAGTTCGTGCGGGCGCACGTAGCTCACCTCATCCCGGGTGCGACACCGCCGGCGCGTGGCCGAGCCGGCCGCGGAACAGATTGACGTCGCCGAGGAACTGCAGCACGAACGGCGACGCCGGGTGGTCGTACACCTCGTCGGGTGTGCCCTGCCTGCTCGATGCGGCCCTGCGTTCATCACGACGATGCGGTCGGCCACCTCCATCGCCTCGTCCTGGTCGTGGGTGACGAACACGCTGGTCACGTGCACGCTCGTCGTGCAGGCGGCGCAGCCAGCGGCGCAGCTCCTTGCGCACCTTGGCGTCGAGCGCGCCGAAGGGCTCGTCGAGCAGCAGCACCTTCGGCTCGACCGCCAGCGCACGCGCCAGCGCGATGCGCTGGCGCTGGCCGCCGGAGAGCTGGTGCGGATAGCGGTCGGCCAGCCAGTCGAGCTGCACCAGCTTGAGCAGCTCCATCACCTTGGCGCGGATCTCGGCTTCGCGCGGCCGGCGTCGCCTTCGGCCGCACGCGCAGCCCGAAGGCCACATTCTCGAAGATGCTCATGTGGCCGAACAGCGCGTAGTGCTGGAACACGAAGCCGACTTGGCGCTCGCGCACGTCGGTGCGCAGGTGGCGTCCTCGCCGTGGAAATGCACGCTGCCCGAATCGGGCACCTCGAGCCCGGCGATGATGCGCAGCAGCGTGGTCTTGCCCGAGCCCGAGGGCCCGAGCAGCGCGACCAGCTCGCCGGCCGGGATGTCGAGGTTGAGGTTGTCGCAGACGACCGTGGCGCCGAAGCGTTTGTTGAGGTTGCGGACTTCGATGCTCATGGCGGTTTCACTCCGCGCGTTCGACCGGCGTCGCGCCGCTGCGACTTGACGCGCTGTTCGACGCGCGTACTTCAGCACCAGCGTCACCAGCGCCAGCAGCGCCAGCAGCGACGCCACCGCGAAGGCGGCGGCGAACTGGTATTCGTTGTAGAGGATCTCGATGTGCAGCGGCATCGTGTTGGTCTGGCCGCGGATGTGGCCCGACACCACGCTGACCGCGCCGAACTCGCCCATCGCGCGCGCGTTGCACAGGATCACGCCGTACAGCAGCGCCCACTTGATGTTGGGCAGCGTCACGCGCCAGAAGATCGCCCAGCCGCCGGCGCCGAGCACGCGCGCGGCTTCTTCCTGCTCGGTGCCCTGCGCCTGCATCAGCGGGATCAACTCGCGCGCGACGAACGGAAAGGTCACGAACACGGTGGCCAGCACGATGCCCGGCACCGCGAAGATCACCTTCAGGTCGTGTTCGCGCAGCCACTCGCCGAACCAGCCCTGCAGCCCGAACACCAGCACGTAGATCAGCCCCGAGATCACCGGGCTCACCGAGAACGGCAGGTCGATCAAGGTCAGCAGCACGTTCTTGCCGCGGAACTCGAACTTCGCGATGCACCAGGCGGCCGCGATGCCGAACACCAGATTCAGCGGCACCGCGATGCCGGCAGCGATCAGCGTCAGCTGGATCGCCGACAGCGCGTCGGGCTCGCTGATCGCGGCGAGGTAGACGTCCACGCCCTTCTTGAGCGCCTCGACGAAGACGATCGCCAGCGGCACGAACAGGAAGAACGCCGAGGAACGCCAGCGCCACGCCGACCAGCGCCCACTTCACCCACGGCCGGCTCGGTGGTGGCGCCGCGAATCGAACGCGGCGCCACGCTTGCGCGCGGGCACGGCAGCGGCAGGGCGTCGGTCGGCACGCTCATCGCTTCACCGTCCCCTGCGCGCGCACGCGTCCACGCCTGCAGCCGTTGATCGCCAGCAGCAGCACGAACGCCGCCACCAGCATCACCACCGCGATCGCGGTGGCGCCGGCGTAGTCGTACTGCTCGAGCTTGGTGATGATCAGCAGCGGCGTGATCTCGCTGACCATCGGCATGTTGCCGGCGATGAAGATCACCGAGCCGTATCTCGCCGAGCGCGCGCGCGAAGGCGAGCGCAAAGCCGGTCAGCAGCGCCGGCGTCAGGATCGGAAACATCACGCGCCAGAAGGTCTGCCAGCGGTCGGCGCCCAGCGTGGCGGCAGCCTCCTCGACCTCCTGCTGCAGGTCTTCGAGCACCGGCTGCACCGTGCGCACGACGAACGGCAGCCCGATGAAGGTGAGCGCGACGAACACACCCAGCGGCGTGAAGCTCACCTTGAACGGCAGCCACTGGCCGATCCAGCCGTTCTTGGCATAGAGCGCGGTCAGCGCGATGCCGGCCACCGCGGTGGGCAAGCGCGAACGGCAGGTCGACCAGCGCGTCGACGACGCGCCGGCCGGGGAACGGATAACGCACCAGCACCCAGGCCACCACGAGGCCGAACACGCGCGTTGAGCAGCGCCGCCGCCAGCGAGGCGCCGAAGGTCAAGCGGTACGACGCCATCACGCGCGGCGATGTCACGGCGTCCCAGAACGCGGGCCACGTCATCGTGGCCGTCTTCAGGAAGGCGGCCGCCAGCGGCACCAGCACGATCAGGCCGAGGTACAGCAGCGTGAAGCCGAGCGCGAGGTCGAAGCCCGGCAGCACGCTGTGGCGCCGCAGCAGCGCTCGCGACAGCAACATGTGGAATCACGCGGTGGCGAGTGGCCGCCGCGTCAACGACGATAGGAGGACGGCCATCGTAGGCAAGCGCGACGGCGCCGGCCAACGACGCGATTGGCAATTGCTTATGCGAAAAACATGCTGATCCCGCCAAGCCCAGGACCGGCGGGTCGGTTCATCAGCGAAATGGGGGCAGCTACTTCTTCGTGTAGATCTGATCGAACACGCCGCCGTCGGCGAAGTGCGTCTTCTGCGCCTTGGCCCAGCCGCCGAACACCTCGTCGATCGTGAACAGGCTCACCTTCGGAAAGATCTTGGCGTACTCTGGCCGCCACCTTCTCGTCGATCGGCCGGTAGAAGTTGCGCGCCGCGATCTCCTGGCCTTCGGGGGTGTACAGGTACTCGAGGTAGGCCTGCGCTGCTGCGCGCGTGCCGCGCTTGTCGACCACCTTGTCGACCACTGCCACCGGCGGCTCGGCCAGGATGCTCGTGGGTGGGTAGACGATGTCGAACTTGTCGGCGCCGAACTCCTTGAGCGACAGGTGGGCCTCGTTCTCCCACGCCAGCAGCACGTCGCCGACGCCGCGCTCGGCGAAAGTCACCGTCGAGCCGCGGGCGCCGGAGTCGAGCACCGGCACGTTGGCGATACAACGCGCGCGACGAAGTCCTTGGCCTTGGCGTCGTTGCCGCCGGGCTGCTTGAGCGCCCAGCCGTACGCGGCCAGGTAGCCCCAGCGGGCGCCGCCCGAGGTCTTGGGGTTGGCGGTGATCACCGACACACCGGGCTTGACCAGATCACCCCAGTCCTTGATGCCCTTGGGGTTGCCCTTGCGCACCAGGAAGATGTAGGTCGACGTGTACGGCGCGCTGTTGTGCTGGAGGCGCTTTTGCCAGTCGGCGGGCAACAGCTTGGCGCGTTCGCGCGATCTCGTCGATGTCGTAGGCCAGCGCCAGCGTCACGACGTCGGCCTCCAGCCCGTCGATCACCGACCGGGCCTGCTTGCCCGAGCCGCCGTGCGATTGCTTGACGGTCACGGTGTCGCCGGTCTTGGCCTTCCAGTGCGTGGCGAAGGCCTTGTTGAAGTCGGCGTAGAGCTCGCGCGTCGGGTCGTAGCTGACGTTGAGCAGCGTGATGTCTTTGGCGTGTGCGGCACCGGCGAGCAGGGCCCAGGTGCCGAGCGCCACGACGAGCCGGCGCGAAAGGGAAGATCGAAACATCAGGATTCCTCGAATGGAGAGCATCGAATGCGCCGGATGCTGGGGAACCACGATTCCCGTGCGAACGAATCAATGCGCGCTTCGATATGCGGTTTCCGACTACACCGCAAACGACCACTCGAGCAGCGATGCGCGCTGCGGGCGCTGCTCGCGAGCCAGCAATTGTTCTTGCGCCAACACCCCAGCGACGCGCCAACGGCGAGCGGCCCGAAGCCCGCCGCGACGTTGATGTGACCGGCGTCGCCCAGGTTGATCGTTTGCGCCCGCCATTTGCGGGCCCAGCGCTCACCGGCCGCGTGACTCAGCCACGGGTCGGTGGTGCTCATCACCAGCGTCGTCGGCACCGGCAACGCGCGCGATGGCATCAACTCGCCGATGCCGAACTTGTCGGGGTCGGCTGGCGCCACCAGCAGCGCGGCCGCCACGCGGCCGTCGGGCTCGTCGTGCGCCAGGTGGCGCGCCAACGCCAGCGCGCCGAAGCTGTGGGCCACCGCGAGCCACGGCCCGGGCTCGGCGCGTTCGAGCGTGGCGCCGATGCGCGCCGACCAGCGCTGCAGATCGGGCGCGCCCCAGTCGTGCTGCACCACGCGCACCGCATCGCGGCTGAAGCGTTGCAGCCAGCTCTGCCAATGGTCGGGCTCGCTGTCGTGCAGGCCGGGCACGATCAACACGCGCGCCATCGCCCGCACTACAGCGTGGCGATCGACACTTCGGTGGCCTTGACCAGCGCGACCACTCCTTGCCGACCGACCAGCCGCAGCTCCTTGATCGAGCGCGTGGTGATCACCGAGGTCACCACCAGGCCGCCGGCTGTTTCAGACATCGACCTCGCTGACCACCGGGCCTTCGATGATCTCCTTGACCTTGCCTTTGAACTGGTTGCGCACGTTGATGGCGGTGATGCTCATGCAGCTTCCTCCTGGGTTGAATGGGATCAGATCGCGAACCGAAGCGCCTGCAGCGGCACGGCATCGGTCGCTGCTTCGGCACTCGGCGGCCGCTCGCCGCGCTGCGCTGGGCGGCGCTTGCAGCACGCGGCCGAGGATGCCGCTCTTCCAATGTCGCGAACGCCAGCAGCGCCGCGCGGCGCAGGCGCTGCAAGGGCACCCGCTCGTCGAGCGCGACCCGGTGGTCCTCGATCAGGAGCACGCGATCGGCCAGCGCCACCGCCTCCGGCACGTCGTGCGTGACCAGCAGCGCGGTGAAGCCGTGGCTGCTGCCACAGCGACTCGATCAGGCGGTGCATCTCGATTCGCGTCAGCGCGTCGAGCGCGCCCAGCGGCTCGTCGAGCAGCAGCAGGCGCGGCGCGATGCACCAGCGCGCGCGCCAGCGCCACGCGCTGACGCTGGCCGCCCGACAGCACCGCCGGCCAGTCGTCGGCGCGGTCGGCCAGGCCCACCTGCGCCGAGCGCGGCGCGGCGCGCGCGCCATGCGCGTCCGGACGCGCAGGCCGAGCGCCACGTTGTCGAGCACGCGCTGCCACGGCAGCAGCCGCGCGTCCTGGAACATGATGCGGACGTCGGCGCGGTGCCGCGATCGGCTCGCCGTCGAGCGTGACGCGCCGCGCTGGCGCGCTCGAGCCCGGCCAGCAGCCGCAGCAGCGTGCTCTTGCCGCAGCCGCTGCGGCCGACGACGGCGACGAACTCGCCCGGCGTCGATGCGCAGGTCGATGCCGTCGAGCACCGGCGCTCGCCGAAGCGCTTGGCCAGCGCCCGCATCGATGCCCGGCAGCCGCTCGAGCGCGGCGCCGCGCCGGCCACCGGTCGTCAGTTGCGCGCGGCAGTGGCGCACCTGTCGAGCAGCCCGCGGTGCAGGCGGCAGCGCCGCGCCGTCGATCTCGCTCATGTACATGACCTCACTGGCTGTGTACGGCGGTGTCATGCGCTGCGCGCTGGTAGCCCGGATGCCAGCGCAGCCACCAGCGCTCCAGGCCGCGCGGCCAGCACGTCGGCCAGCTTGCCGAGCAGCGGCGTAGAGCAGGATGCCCACCAGCACGACGTCGGTCTGCAGGAACTCGCGCGCGTTCATCGTCAGGTAGCCGATGCCGGCCTGCGCCGAGATCGTCTCGGCGACGATCAGGATCACCCACATCAAGCCCGAGCGAGAAGCGCACGCCGACCAGGATCGACGGCAGCGCGCCCGGGCAGGATCACCTGCGCGGTAGAGCGCCAGCCCGACAGGCCGTAGCTGCGCGCCATCTCGATCAGCTCCGGGTCGACCGAGCGGATGCCGTGGAAGGTGTTGAGGTAGATCGGGAAGAACACGCCGCAGCGCGACCAGGAAGAGCTTGGCCGTCTCGTCGATGCCGAACCACAGGATCACCAGCGGGATCAGCGCCAGCGGCGGGATGTTGCGCACCATCTGCAGCGTGCGAGTCGAGCAGCGTCTCGGCGCAGCGCGAGCGAGCCGGTCAGCAGGCCGAGCGCCAGCGCCAGCGCCGCCGCCGATCGCAAAGCCCGGCAGCGCGCGCCGGTGCTGACCGCGACGTGGTGCCACAGTCTCGCCCGAGCGCGGCCAGCGCTCCAGAACGCCGTCGACCACCGCCCAGGGCTCGGGCAGCACGCGCGTCGACAGCCAGCCCGCGCCGAGCGCGAGCTGCCAGACGAGCACGATGCAGCCGAGCGGCACCAGCCACGGCAGCCACCGGCTGTGCCATGCCGCATCGCGGACCGCGCAGCGCTGCGTTGCGAGCTCGCGCCGCGGCCTCCTTGCGTCGCGCTGGCAGCGTTGCGGCAGCGAGTGTGGTTGGCGACGACCTCGCCGAACGGCCCGGTCAGCGCCTGGCGCCGCGCAGGCGTCCTGCACGTCGCAGCGGCAGCAGCGGGAACACCAGCTCGGCGAAGCGGTACGCCTCTTCGAGATGCGGGTAGCCCGACAGGATGAAGTGCTCGAGGCCGAGCGCCGCGTACTCCTGGATGCGCGCCGCCACCTGCTCGGGTTGCCCACCAGCGCGGTGCCCGCGCCGCCGCGCACCAGGCCGACGCCGGCCCAGAGGTTCGGGCGCGACCTCGAGGCCTCGCGCACGTCGTGCTTGTCGAAGCTGCCGCCGTGCAGCTCGGCCATGCGGCGCTGGCCGACCGAATCCATCTGCGCGAACTTCTTCTGCGCCGCGGCGATGATCGTCGTCGTCGAGATGCGAGATCAGCTCGTCGGCCGCGGCGCCAGGCCTCGTCCTCGGTCTCGCGCACGATCACGTGCAGGCGGATGCCGAAGCTCAGCGTGCGGCCGTGGCGCGCGGCGCGGCGCGCGCATGTCGGCCACCTTGTCGGCCACCGCGGCCGGCGGCTCGCCCCAGGTGAGGTAGGTGTCGAGCTGGCTCGGCGGCGAGTTCGTGCGCCTCGGCGCGACGAGCCGCCGAAGAACACCGGCGGGTACGGTTTGCTGCAGCGGCGGGTACAGCACCTTCGCGCCCTTGACCTGCAGATGCTTGCCGTCGAAGTCGAAGCGACCTGCCGTCGTGGCTGCGCGCGAGCACCTCGCGCCAGATCGTCAGGAACTCGCGCGGAGAGCTCGTAGCGCTCCGCGTGCGTCGAAGGAACAGGCCGTCGCCTGCGAGCTCCTCGGCATCGCCGCCGGTCACCAGGTTGACGAGCAGGCGCGCCGCCCGAGAGGCGGTCGAAGGTGGCCGCCATGCGCGCCGACTGCACCGGCTGCATCAGGCCCGGCCGCAGCGCGACCAGGAACTTGAGCCGCCGCGTCGCGTCGATCAGGCTCGACGCGACGACCCACGAGTCTTCGCAGGAGCGGCCGGTCGGGCAGCAGCACGCCCTCGTAGCCCAGGCTGTCGGCCGCGATCGCGACTCTGCTTGAAGTAGTCGAAGTCGGCGGCGCGCGCGCCGTGGCTGGTGCCGAGGTAGCGCGATGTCGCCGTGGGTGGGAATGAACCAGAGGATCTTCAGTCTCATGACGGTGCTCTGATCACGATGTCAGCGCGATGCCACCGCGTGCTCGGGCCGCCAGACGATCGTCGGCGCACCCGGATCGGCTTGGGAATCAGCGCCAGCTCGGAACGCATCGGCCACGCTGCTGCTGCTCGGCGACGAGCGTCGGCGACAGCGGCCCCACCGGCGACGGCTGGCCGGCGCTCGATGAACACGATGCACGGTCGGCCAGACTCGAGGCCGCGAAGTCGGCGAACAGCTGCGCCGCTTCCTTGCGGTGCGCCTGCACGTAGGCGTCGGCCTCGCGTGAGCGCGTCGAACAGACCGCGCAGCACCGGCGTGCGCGCTGGCGACGAGGCGCGCGAGGCCAGGTAGAACGAGCTGTTGCTCGGACAGGCCCGCGCCTGGTCGGCGAGCACGCGCGCTTCGACCGTCGAGCTCGGCCGCGGCGTAGTACGGGTCCCAGATCGCCCAGGCATCGACGGCGCCGCGCTCGAACGCGGCGCGCGCGTCGGCCGGCGCGCAGGTAGATCGGCGTGATGTCGCTCCACTGCAGGCCGGCTCTTCTCGACCGCGCGCACGAGCAGGTAGTGCGCGCTCGAGCCCTTCTGCAGCGGCGACGCGCTTGCCCTTCAGGTCGGCCAGCGTCTTCGAGCGGCGAGTCGCGGTCGGCACCAGGATCGCCGAGCTGTCGGGCTTGGGCGGTTCGGCGCCGACGTAGAACAGGTCCTGCCGGCGGCCTGCGCGAACACCGGCGGCGAGTCGCCGGTCAGGCCGAACTCGACGACTGCCGACCGACGAGCGCCTCGAGCAGCTGCGGCCCGGCTGGGAACTCGACCCAGGTGCACCTTGCGTCCGGGAAGCGCTTGTCGAGCAGCGCCGATGCTGCTTGCAGCACGACCAGGTTGACGGCGACTCTTCTGGAAGCCGATGCGCAGCGTTGCCGGCCGTGCCGCCCTGCGCACGAACCGGTGCCAGCCAGGCGGTGGCGGTGACGGCCGAGCAGCGCCAGTGCGCAGCGCGCGAACCGCCGGGTGAAACCGGTCGAGGAGGTGTCGTCATCTCGAGTCCTTGCGAGGACGTCGCGCGCCTGTCGCCGCCACGCTCGCTGCCGGCAGCGCGTCGACGATGCGGATCGGTCTTCGGGATCAGCTTCAGCTCGAAGAACGCGTCGGCGATCTTCTGCTGCTCGGCGGCGACTTGCGTCGGTCAGCGGCACGACGCCGAACTGGTAGCGCTGAGGCTCAGCTCGACCACGTCGACGATCGAGGCCCTGCAGCGGCGCGATCAATGCGGCGGCCTGGCGCAGGTTGGCCTTGAGCCAACGACCCTGCTCGACGCAGTCGTCGAACACGTGCCTGGATCACTCGGCGGTGCCTGGCCACGTACTGGCGCTCCGCGCCAGGTAGTAGGCGTAGTTGTTCACCACGCCGCGGCCGTCGGCGAGCGATGCGCGCGCCCGATCTGCTTCTCGGCCGCGGCGAGGAACGGATCCCAGATCACCCAGGCGTCGACCGCGCCTTTCTCGAACGCGGCGCGCGCATCGGCCGGCGGCAGGAACACCGGCGTGGATGTCGGTGTACTTCAGGCCGGCCTTCTCCAGCGCGCGCACCAGCAGGTAGTGCACGTTGGAGCCCTTGTTGAGCGCGACCTTCTTGCCCTTCAGGCTCGGCCACCGATCTTGATCGGCGAGTCCTTCGGCACCAGGATCGCCTCGGCCTGCGGGCGCGGCCGGGTCGTTGGCCGACGTAGACGAAGTCGGCGCCCGCGGCCTGCGCGAAGATCGGCGGCGCCTCGCCGACGAAGCCGACGTCGACCGAGCCGACGTTCAAGCCTTCGAGCAGCTGCGGCCCGGCCGGAAACTCAACCCACGATCACGCCACGTTGAGCGCGGCCAAGTCGCTTGTCGAGCGTGCCCTGCGCCTTTGCAGCACCAGCAGAGCTGGCCGATTTCTGGTAGCCGATGCGCAAGGTGTCGGTGCCTTGCGCCAGCGCGGGCACGGCGGCCGATGCGACGGCCAGGCTGCACACGCAAGCGTCCGGCCGATCGAGGCAAGCAGTTGTCGTTGAGGCGGTGTGTGTCGTGGTCGTGGACTCAGTGAATGGCAAACAAAAGCCCTCCGCGCCCAGCCCTCGAGACAGGGCGGGAGGCAACGGCTCGTCAGGAGCCGAGGGAGACAAACGGTGGTGCGCGGCTGGGCGTCAACAGCGCAAGCGCACGGCGACCTCCGCAGGGTCGATGCGCGGCGCACGGCGCCGCGATGGCACATGGTGATGGCTCTGTTGCAGCAGCAGCTCCAGCGACTGGTCGAGCCGATCGATCAGCGCGGCGTCGGGCACGTAGCCGTCCAGCGCATCGGGCACGAGCTGGTGATCGACCGCGTAGATCGATTCAGTCAGGCGTGCGTGCGCCCAGCGCCGACAGCACCGGCTTGAGCGCGTAGTCGAGTGCCAGCAGGTGGCCCGCGGCTGCCGCCGGTGGCCAGCGCCAAGCACCGGCCTGCCGCGCAGCGCCGCCAGCGGGCAGCCCGTCGAGAAACGAGCTTCAACAAGCCGCTGTAGGCCGCCTTGTAGATCGGCGTGCCGATCAGCACCGCCTGCGCCTCGGCCAGCGTGCGGTGCGATCGCGCGATCGCGGCATGGGAGGTATCGCAGTGCACCAGCGCCTGCGCCGGCAGATCGCGCACCGAGATCGTGTGGAACCGCCCGACGCGTTCGCCCGCGCGTTCGACCGCGTGGCGCAACAGCCGCAGGCCGAGCGCGAGGGCGACGATGGGCTCCCGAGATGCTGACGAGAACCATGGATGGGTATCCGAGCCAACGAGGATGCTCACGATACGCAGCACCCTTGGCAACGCCAACGAAGTGTTCTGCGCTTGCTTATCCGCGCATCGAATGAACCGATGGCCTCTAGGGCCGCTCGCCGCCTGTCGCACCCCGGTCGGGCTGCCGTTGCGCAGCCTGGCGGCCACCCGCACTCACCGCAGGGGTGGCCGCGGGCCAGTGTGCGCTCGGCGTGGCGTCGATCACCGTGCGCGCGCAGCAGCCGCTGCAAGGTCTCGCGCTGCGCGTCACCAGCGGCCGGCGAAACGCACGTGCGCGTCGTCGGCCACGACGATGGTCGGAAACGTCTCGACATCGAGGTCACCGACCAGATCGGCCTCGTCCTCGATGTCGACCCAGTGCCAGTGCACCGGCACGCCGGCGCGATCGAACTCGTCGGCCAGCGATTCGAGCACCGCGCGGTAGTCGTCGCACAGTCGGCACCAGGCAGCGCACAGGCAGGCGACATGAATCGTCGGCGCGTTGGGCATGCGCCCGATCGTAGCGGCGCAGCGCGAGTGCGCGATCAGATCGTCGCCAATGCCCTTGTCAGATCCGCCCGCAGATCGGCCTCGTCCTCGATGCCCACCGACAGCCGCACCAGCGCGTCGCCGATGCCCAGCGTCGCGCGCGTCGCCGGCGGGATGGTGGCGTGCGTCATGATCGCCGGGTGCTCGATCAGGCTCTCGACGCCGCCCAGGCTTTCGGCGAGCGAGAAGATCTTCACCGCTTCGAGGAAGCGCCGCGTGCCCGCGAGGTCGGTCTTCAGGTCGAGCGACACCATGCCGCCGAAGCCGTGCATCTGGCGCTTCGCCAGTGCGTGCTGCGGGTGCGATGCGCAGGCCCGGGTAGCGCACGCGCGCGACCTCGGGCTGGCTCTCGAGCCATTGCGCCAGCGCCAGCGCGTTGCGGTTGTGCCGCTCCATGCGCAGCGCCAGCGTCTTGACGCCGCGCAGCGCGAGAAAGCTGTCGAACGGCCCGGCGATCGCACCGACCGCGTTCTGCAGGAAGGCCAGGCGCTCGCGCCATTCGGCCTGGCGATCGTCGCCGCCGACGATCGCCACGCCGCCGATCACGTCGGAGTGGCCGTTCAGGTACTTGGTGGTCGAGTGCACGACGATGTCGAAGCCCAGCTCGAGCGGCCGCTGCACGAACGGGCTGGCGAACGTGTTGTCGGCCACCGCGATCAAGCCGCTGCTCGCGCGCGATCTGCGCCAGCGCGGCCAGGTCGGCCAGCTTCAGCAGCGGGTTGCTCGGCGTCTCGACCCACAGCATGCTTGGTGTCTGGGCCGGATCGCGCTGCGCGCACGGCGTCGAGGTCGGCGAGATCGACGAAGGTGAAGTCGTGTGTTCGGCGCTGCGCCGGCGCACGCGCTCGAACAGGCGGAACGTGCCGCCATACAGGTCGTCGCTGGCCACCACGTGCGCGCCGGCGTCGACCAGTTCGAGCACGGTGGAGATCGCGGCCAGGCCGGACGCAAATGCGCACGCCGTCGCGCCGCTTTCGAGGTCGGCCACGCAGCGCTCCGAAGGCCCAGCGCGTGGGGTTGTGCGAGCGGCCGTAGTCCAGGCCCTTGTGCACGCCGGGGCTGCTCTGCACGTAGGTCGAGGTGGCGTAGATCGGCGGCATGATCGCGCCGGTCGACGGGTCGGGCGCCTGCCCGGCGTGGATCACACGCGTCGCGAAGCCTTGCTTGGCCGTCGTCACGGCCTTGTCGTTGTCGCGTTTCATCGTCGCGCCTTTCGCAGATGGTTGAGCAGGTCGAAGCGGGTGATCAGACCATGGAAGCCGCTCGCGTCGGCGACGATCGCCACCAGGCCGCTGTCGAGCACGCGGCGCAGCGCGGCGATGTCGGCGTTCGGCGGCAGCGTCTGCAGCGCGCGTGCTCATCGCGCCGGCGCACCGGCTCGCCGTAGCGCGCGGCGTCTTCGTGCACGCGCAGCAGCAGGTCGGACTCGTCGACCACGCCGACCAGCGCGGCCGTTGTCGAGCACCGGCAGCTGCTGCATGTCGGCCAGCCGCATGCGCTGGAACGTGGTGAGCAGCGTGTCCTGCGGGCCGACGCTGACCACGCTGCCATCCTTCGGTGCGGCGCGCGATCAGGTCGCGCAGGTCGCCGTAGCGGCGCTGCTCGAGCAGGCCCTCGTCGATCATCCAGGCGTCGTTGTAGACCTTGCTCAGGTAGCGCGTGCCGGTGTCGCAGACGAAGCTGACCACGCGCTTGGGCTGCTGTCTGCTCGCGGCAGTAGCGCAGCGCCGCGGCCAGCAGCGTGCCGGTGGACGAGCCGCCGAGGCATGCCCTCGGCCTTGAGCAGTTCGCGCGCGGTGGCGAAGCTCTCGTCGTCGGGAATCGAATACGCGTGCGCGACCGCCGACAGGTCGGCGATCGACGGCACGAAGTCCTCGCCGATGCCCTCGACGGCCCACGAGCCCGGCGGGCCGTGCTTGCCGGTGCGCGACCAGGTCGCGCAGGATCGAGCCCGCCGGATCGGCCAGCACGAACTGCAGTGCCGGCTGCACGCGCTCGAAGAAGCGCGCCAGGCCGGTCAGCGTGCCGCCCGGAGCCGACGCCGACCGACGATGGCGTCGAGGTCGTGGCCGCACTGCTGCCAGATCTCGGGCCCGGTGGAGGTCTCGTGCGCCAGCGGGTTGGCCGGGTTGTTGAACTGGTCGGCGAAGAACGAGCCCGGAATCTCGCTCGGCCAGCCGCGCCGCGTAGTCCTGGTAGTAGCGCGGGGTGGCCCTTGCCGACGTCGCTGCGCGTGGTGTGCACCTCGGCGCCCAGCGCCTTCAGGTGCAGCACCTTCTCGCTGGACATCTTGTCGGGCACCACCAGCACCACGCGATAGCCCTTGGCGCGCGCCACCAGCGCGAGGCCCGAGGCCGGTGTTGCCGGCGGTCGCCTCGATCGACGGTGCCGCCGGCGCGCAGGCGGCCGTCGCGCTCGGCGGCCTCGATCATCGCAGCGGCCGATGCGGTCCTTGATCGAGCCGCCGGGGTTCTGCGATTCGAGCTTCAGGCAGCAGCGTGCAGGGCCCGGTGTCCAGGCGCGTCACCTGGCACCAGCGGCGTGTTGCCGATCAGGTCGAGGACGGCGGGGCTGTCGGCGCGCGACATGGTTCGCGTTATCCGAGCCTGCACGGCGTCTGTCAATGGCGCGGTCTTTCGCGCACCACGGTCGTCGTTGGCGAGCGACGCGCCGGCGGCCGCCGTCAGTCGTTCGCCTGCGACGCCCACTGCCACCAGGATGCGCGACACCATGTTGTAGGCCGCGATGACGCCGATCAACTCGAACAGGTGGCGGTCGCTGCCGAGCGCGCCGGCGCCGCCGCGAAGCGTGGCGTCGCCGACCTTCACCTGGCGCGTCATCTCCACCGCCAGCTGCAACGCCGGCCCGCTGCGTGGCATCGAACAGCGTCGCATCGACCGCGGGCAATGCTGCGCAGCGCGTCGAGCTGCGCCAGCGGTGCCGCCGCACGACAGAAAATCGGGCCGTGGTGGTGCAGTCTCGTATTCCGCACCGTTGAGCACCGCCACCGCGCACATCGCCAGCTCGCGCAGCGCCATCGGCACCTCGAGTTCGCTGCGCACGCGGCCCAGCAGCTCGCCCCAGCCGGTGGCGAACGGCGGGCTGTACAGCAAGATGCGGTCGAGCGCACCGAGCCGCCCGCCGCGGCGCTTGCGGATCGAGGCCACGAGCTCGGCGCGGGCCGGCCTCGGCGTCGGTCTTGTACGGAATGCGCGGCATCACGTCTCCTGCATCGAGCGAACCCGCCATCAGGCGCAGCTGCGATGCTAACCGCGTGCGCTGCGTGCCGCGGCCGGCACCGGCCGTGGCGCCGCGCCAGGCGACGCGATCAGAGGCTGGTCTGCACGCTGACGATGCGGCCGCTGCGCGTGCTCGAGCTCGCAGCGGTAGGTGAACGGCGCCGAGTTCATGCCGGGCGCGCGTTCTGAAGCGCCGCGCGCCCTCCAGCGCGATGCGTCTCCGTCCTGCGCAGGGCGCAGCTGGCGCGATTCCGAATCGAGCACGATGCTGCTGGCGCGCGGGTTCTTGCTCTTCAGACGAAGCGACCGCGGCGCCTTCGCAATCGCTCACCGACACGTTGGTCAGGTCGGGCTGAAAGGGCTTCTCGTCGGTTGCGGCGACCAGCATCGCGAAACACCACGCCCGAGGTGGCGCCGGTCTTGGTGTTGAGCGCGCAGCCGTAGCTGAACGGCACCGATGCGACCGCCCGGGCCGCCGGTAGCGGCCCTCGCCCTTGAGGCTGGTTTCGTCTCGGCCAGACGGCGTCAGCGCGCGCCGGGCCTTGAGTGTACTGCACGTCCTGCGCGTCCTTGCCGCGCATGCAGCCCGACCGCCTCGGTCACCGCGGCCTCGCAATCGTCGGCCGCCTTGGCGGCCTCGGTCTGGCTGCGCGTGCGCAGGCCTGCAGCCGCCAGGCCAACGAACAACAGCACGAAGGGGAAGTTTGCGTGCGACCATGTGGAGCGTTTCGAGTGAACGACAGTGTTGCAGTGATGGTGTCGCCTTTCGGCGGCAGGGGCAAGGCCGGAAACGTAAGCGCCCCGGCATTCGTGCACCGCTCATGCAGGGGCACGATCCAGGCTCGCTGCGACGCAACGGGTTGCAAGCTCGCGAGCCACTGTAACAACAGCGCGTTCACGCGTTCGGGTTGCTCCCAGGTCATCAAGTGGCCAGCGCCCGGCACGACCTCGAGCTGCGCATGCGGCACCGCTGCGCGATCTCGCGCTGAATGCTCCAGCGGCGTCAGCAGGTCGCCGTCGCCGCAGGCCACCAGCAGCGGGCAGCGGATGTCGGCCAGCCACGGTCGCATGTCGGCGCGCGCCATCACCGCGCGGTTCTGCGCGATCAGCTGCGCCGCGCCGGCGCGCAGGATCTGGCTGCACGTAGTCGTCGACGCGCATCGCGATCCTCCGGCATGCGTCGGGATGGAACGCGAACATCGCGTTGGCGCGCAGCACGCCTTCGGGCGCGGCCCCGCTCGAAACTCGACGATCGCTTCGCTGCGCAGCGCTGGATCAACTCAGGGCGTGTCGGCGCGCGCGCTGCACGACAGCAGCGCGAGCGCCGCGATGCGCTGCGGCGCCTCGCGGTGCGGCGTGCAGCGCCAGCATGCCGCCCATCGAGCTGCCCACCAGCACCAGCGGCCCGGCGTAACTTCGGCGAGCAGCGCGCGCGCCATCGCCGGCAGGTCGGCGTGGCGCTGGTGCACGGTGCCCACATGCACCGCGTGCTGCGTCGACAAGCGCCAGGCAATTGATCACGCCACTGCGCGGCGTCGCACGCCAAGCCGGGCAACAGGATCACGGTGGACATCGGTTTGTCGCTCGATTGCATGGACAATCGGCATCATGACCGAGCTGATCGTGATGCGCCACGGCGAAACCGACTGGAATCGCCAGCACACGCTTCCAGGGTCAGATCGACGTGCCGCTCAACGCCGCCGGGCGTGCGCAGGCCGAGCGCCTGGCGCAGCGTCTGCGCCGACGAGCCGGTTCGACGCGGTGGTGGCCAGCGACCTGCAGCGTGCGCGCAGCACCGCCGAGTCGGCGGCAGCCGGGCGCACGCCATCGCGTGCGAGCCGCTGTGGCGCGAGCAGTCGTTCGGCGATGCTCGAGGGGCTCCGACGCGCCGACCATCATCGAGCAACATCCGCAGCTGTGGGCGTCAAGTGGCTGCAGCCACGATGCCGACTACGCGTTGCCGGGCGGCGGCGAGAGCGTGCGCATGTTCCAAACCCGCGTGCTGGCGGCGCTGCAGCGCGCTGGTGCAGCGCACTCGACGGACGCACGGGTGCGCCGGTGTTCACACCACGGCGGCGTGCTCGACATGCTGTGCGCGCGCGGCGCGCAACGCGCCGCTGCATGGGCCGCGCGTGTGCGGACATCCCGAACACCGGCATCAATCGCCTGCGCTGGCGCGATCGGCACGCTCCAGTCCTCGAGTGGGCTGACGCGGCACACCTCAGGCGCCTGCCGGAACCCGACACCACGCCGCTCGGCGCGCGCTGACGCCAGACGCGCGTTCAAGCCGGCAGTCAGCTTCGCCACGGCAGCGCGCGACACGGATCGATTGGCCCAGGATCGGCGCGTCCATTCCACAGGCCCTTCAGACCTGCCTTGGCCACCGTGATCCAGGTCGGCTGGTACAGGTAGGCGGCCACCGCGTCGTCGGCCACCAGGCGCTGCGCATCGGCCATCAGCTTGTTGCGCTGCGTGGCGTCGGCGGTGGTGTTGATCTTGTCCCACAGCTCGTTGAACTTCGGCGACTCGTAGCCCCAGTAGTAGCCCGGGCGCGCGAAGTTGCCGAAGTCCAGCGGCTCGACGTGCGACGATCACCGTCAGGTCGTAGCGCCTTCTGGCCGTACACGCCCGACAACCACTGCGCCACTCGAGGCGTTCTCGAGCTTGGCGGTGATGCCCACCTTGGCCAGCTGCGCGGCGATCACCTCGCCGCCCTGGCGCGCGTACGGCGTGGGCGGCAGCTTGATCGACAGCTCCAGCGGCGTGGCCACGCCGGCCTCCTTCAGCAGCGCGCGCGACTTGTCGGGCGCATAGGCGTTGACCGCGGTGAGGTCCACGTAGCCCGGCGCGCCGGGCACGTAGAAGCTGCCGATCGGCGTGCCGAAGCCGTCGGCCGCGCCTTCGATCACCGCCTTGCGGTCGATCGCCATCGCGATGGCGCGGCGCACGCGCACGTCGTCGAGCGGCTTGCGCTTGTTGTTGATCGCCAGGATCGTCTTGGAGCGCGAGCCGCCGATCAGCACCTGGAAGCGCTTGTCGCTCTGAAACTGCGCCAGGCTGCGCGCCGCCGCCACCCGCGGGAACGCATCGACGTCGCCCGACAGCAGCGACGGCCACTTGCGCGGCGGTGTCGCTGATGAAGCGGATCGTCACCCGCTTCCAGCTTCACCGCCTTGGCGTCGCGGTAGCCGTCCCAGCGCGCCAGCACGACCGACGCGCCCTTGTTCCAGCTCTCCAGCTTGTAGCGGCCCGGTGCCCACCGGCTGCGTGTTGTTGGTGGCCGCGCTCTTGGGCTCGACGATCGACGCCGTGGTCTGGCCCGAGCTGGAACAGGAAGTCGGGATTCGGATTCTTCAGCGTCAGGATCACCGTGCAGGTCATCGGTCGACGCGATGTTCGACGATGTTGTTGAAGACCGCCTTGTCCTTGTTGACCGAGCCTTGGTCGCGACCGCGCGCTCGAAGCTGAACTTCACGCGCCTCGGCGTTGAACGGCTCGCCGTTGTGGAACTTGACGCCGGGCTGAGCTTGAAGGCCCAGGTCTTGTTGTCGGGCGTGACGCTCCAGCTTTGCGCCAGCAGCGGCTGATCGACCCATCGGCGCTCGATCTTGGTCAGCGTCTCGAAGACGTTGTAGTGCACCACCTCGCCGATCGCCGAGGCGGCGCGGCGCTGATGAACAACATGTCGTCGCTCAGCGCCGCCAAGGCGCCCAACTGCCCAGCGATTGACCGTATGCAGCGGCCCCCTCGCGTCCAACGACTGGGCGTGGATGGTAGCGCCGCCGCCCGCCCGCGATCTGCCGCACTCCATTGGGAAAGGCGCGTAATTGCCCCTTCACCCCGCCCCGTTGAAGGAGTGCGCGATGAATGCCTGGCGAAAAATTGCGGCGAGCGTGGGTGCCTGCTTCCTGGTGTCTCTGCGGTGGTGGGGCCGGCGACGCGTCGCGCCGACACCGGAAATTCGTGTATGGTGGGCGCCGGCGCCACCTTTACGGTCACCAACCTCGTGGCGGACACCGAAGCGTGCGGGATCGTGGACCTCGAACCTCGTCAACGGCTGGGGCATTGCGTTCAACCCGCAGGGCTTCGTATGGGTAGCGGACAACGAGACCTCGAGGTCGACGCTGTATGACGGCAACGGCGTGCCGCAATCGCTCGTCGTGTCCGATTCCTGCCGGCCAGAGCCGGCGAGGCGAACCCAACCGGCATCGTCTTCAACGGCTCGGACGACTTCGTCGTCAGCCAGGGCGGCTCGAGCGGGCCCAGCCGCTTCATCTGGGCCGGACAGGCAGGCACGCTCGCCGCGTGGTCGCCGACCGTGAACCTCACACAACGCGGTCACGGTGTACGACGGCGCTGACCAGAGAGAGATCTACACGGCCCGGCGATCGCGCGGCAAGATGCTGGGAACCGTCCGTATGCGGCGGACTTCCACCAACCGTCGCATCGATGTGTTCGACTCCAACTTCAAACTGGTCACCATGCCCGGCGCCTGTCGCCATCGAACCTGCCCTGTCGGGCTGCTCGCCGTTCGGCATCCAGGCCATAGGCGATCTCATTTACGTCGCCTACGCCAAGCAGGACGTCAATGGTGAAGACGAGGCGGCCGGCCCAGGACTGGGCCTGCTCGACGCGCTTCGACGCCGCGGGCAAGGCTTGATCGAGCCGACTCGTCGATCCGGTGGGCCACTGAATGCGCCTTGGGGCATCGCGCTGGCACCGGCCGGCTTCGGCCCATTCAGCGGCGCGTTGCTGGTGGGCAACTTCGGAGACGGCCTCATTTTTGCATTCGAGCCGCACTCCGGCGCGATGCGTGGGCCAGCTAGCGCGTGGACGGACGGCGACCCGATCCGGATCGATGGCCTCTGGGGCATCGCGTTCGGCAACGGCTCAAACAACCAACCCACGGACACGTTGTTCTTCGCCGCCGGCCCGGGCGCGACGAACAGCACGGCTTGTACGGTCGCATCGACCCGGCACCGGGTAGCGTGCACCGCGTCTTCGCTGCCACCACGGCGCATTGAGCGAGAGGACCGTGGCGGGGGTGGCGACCGCTCCCAAAACCAGCCAGTGTTTCCTTGCGGGCTCCGATGTGAAGGCTGGCCGCAAATGCCGTCAAAGCTGCACTTTACGGGCGTGACGCACAACCATCCGATGGAGTCGTCGCGCCTCGCTCTTCCGCGCGCCGGGCTGCAGGCGGGCGCGGTCGGCAACAAACGCGGGTGTTCAAGCCTAGAACGGGATGTCGTCGTCCATGTCGTCGAAGCCGGTGCGCGCGACTTCGCGGCGGGCTTCGCCGCGGGCGCACGCGGCGCGCGCGCGCGCTGCGCGGCCTCGCCGTGCGTCGTCGCTCGCCGCCGCCGGCGCCCATGCCTTCGCGGCTGCCGAGCATCTGCATCTGATCGGCGATGATTTCGGTGGTGTAGTTGTCCTTGCCTTCCTTGTCCTGCCACTTGCGCGTCTTCAGGCGGCCCTCGACGTACACCGGGCGGCCCCTTCTTCAGGTATTCGCCGGCGATCTCGGCCAGGCGGTCGTAGAAGACGACGCGGTGCCATTCGGTCTCTTCCTGCTTCTCGCCGCTTTCGCGGTTCTTCCAGTTGCGCGTGGTGGCCACGCTGACGTTGCACACCGCCGCGCCGCTGGGCGTGTAGCGCACCTCGGGGTCGCGGCCGAGGTTGCCGATGATGATGACCTTGTTGACCGATGCCATGTGGGGCTCCTGGGTGGCGGGGCCGTTCGCTGCCGATGACCCGATGGCGTTCATCATAGCCACGCGGACCGCGCCGCGCCATCGCACCGATGGGCGCCCTCGCTGGCGGGCCCTCTCACGGTGGCGCCGATTCCAGGGGTCACGGCTCGCCGTCCCAGTAGTCCAGATTGGCCGCCGCGCGTTGCGTGCCCCTCAGGTTGCACGTCCCACGGCAACAGAAGCGACCCGCGTGGGCCCGCGCGAAACCCTACCACGGCTTTGCTGGCGGCCGCCGCGCGGCGCGGCTCGGTAACATCGCGCCGCTTCCATGGCCGACGCCGTCAGCGCCCACCACGACTCCGCGATCGCCGGCCTGGCGCTGCAGTTGCTGCGCGAGGTGTTCGGCTACAGCGACTTTCGCGGGCCGCAGGCAGACGATCATCGAGCACGTGTGCGGCGGGCGGCGACGCGCTGGTGCTGATGCCCACCGGCGGCGGCAGAGCCTGTGCTACCAGGTGCCGGCGATCGCGCGCCACCGCAGCGGGCACGGCGTGACGCGTGGTGGTGAGCCCGCTGATCGCGCTGATGCACGACCAGGTCGGCGCGCTGCGAAGAAGCTGGGCGTGCACGCCGCCTTCCTCAACTCCACGCTCGACGGCGACGAGGCGCAGCGCAGATCGAGCGCGAACTGCTGCGCGGGCCGCCTGGTGCTGCTGTACGCCGCGCCCGAGCGCATCCTGACGCCGCGCTTCCTGGCGATGCTCGATTCGCTGCACGAGCGCGGCGCTGCTCAGCCTGTTCGCCATCGACGAGGCGCACTGCGTCAGCCAGTGGGGCCACGACTTCCGCGAGGAGTACCTCGGCCTGACGCGTGCTGCACGAGCGCTATGCCGGCGTGCCGCGCATCGCGCTCACCGCCACCGCCGACGCGCACACGCGCGCCGACATCGTGCGAGCGGCTCGCAGCTCGACGAGGCGCGCGCAGTTCGTCAGCAGCTTCGACCGGCCCAACATCCGCTACACCATCGTCGAGAAGGACAACGCGCGCGCGCCAGCTGCTGCGCTTCATCGAGCGACGAGCACGAGGGCGAGCGCCGGCATCGTCTACTGCCAGACGCGCAAGAAGGTGGAGGAGACCGCGCGCCTGGCTCGACGGCCGAGGGCGTCACGCGCGCTGCCGTACCACGCCGGCCTCGACGCCGCGCGTGCGGCGCGCGCCACCAGGACCGCTTCCTGCGCGAGGACGGCATCGTGATGGTGGCCACCATCGCCTTCGGCATGGGCATCGACAAGCCCGACGTGCGCTTCGTCGCCCACCTCGACCTGCCCAAGAACATCGAGGGCTACTACCAGGAAACCGGCCGCGCCGGCCGCGACGGCGCGCCGGCCGACGCCTGGATGGCCTACGGCCTGGCCGACGTGGTCAACCAGCGCCGCATGATCGACGAGCAGCGCGGCCGGCGAGGACTTCAAGCGCGTCGCAGCGCGGCAAGCTCGACGCGCTGCTGGCGCTGGCCGAAGCGCACGACTGCCGGCGCGTGCGCCTGCTCGGCTACTTCGGCGAGGCGCAGCACGCCCTGCGGCAACTGCGACAACTGCCTCAACGCCGCCGCGCACCTGGGACGCCACCGAGGCCGCGCGCAAGGCGCTGTCGCTGCATCTACCGCTTTCACCAGCACGGCGGCATGCGGCTTCGGCGCGGGCCATCTGATCGACGTGCTGCGCGGCAAGCCCACCGACAAGGCGGCGCAGCATCGGCCACGAGGCGCTGTCGACCTTCGGCGTCGGCGCCGAGCTGTCGAGGCGCGCAGTGGCGCGGCGTGCTGCGCCAGCTGCTCGCGCTCGGCTACGTGCAGGCCGAAGGCGAGTTCAACACGCTGCAGCTCGCGCCATCGCGCGCGCGCGGTGCTGCAAAGGCGACGTGGCGCATCGTGCTGCGCGAGCCGCGCGAAGCGCCGCCGCGCGCGCAAGCGGCGCGGGCCAGCGCGCCGCCGCAGGCGGCGCGGTCGCTGCCGCCGGACGTCGCGCTCAGCGAGGCCGGCGAGGCGCGATTCACTGCGCCTGCGGCAGTGGCGCTCGGCGGTGGCGCGCGAGCACAACCTGCCCGCCTACGTGGTGTTTCACGACGCGACGCTGCTGCAAATGGCGCAGCGCGCGCCTGCCACGCTCGACGCGCTGGCCGTCATCAGCGGTGTCGGCGCCAAGAAACTCGACGCCTACGGGGGTGCCATCCTGCGCGTGCTGCGCGAAGCCACCGCAGCCCACCGACGCCGCGTGATGCTCGAGCCCGGCCGCGCAGCCGTGTTGAGCGCCTGCGGCGACGCGCGGCATTGCCACGCAAGATGCCACTCAGCAACCCATGCGCCGCGACGGAGGGCCCCTAACCCCGCCAGGGTGCTCGCCCGTTGAATGCTTTCAATACGTGACCAGACCTACCGGACGCAACATGGCAGACTGCCAAGCGATGAACAACATGGCACTGCCGCCAGCGGTGCAATCCGATGCCGACGATGTGGCACTGATGTCGGCCTTTGCGGCTGGCGATGTGCAGGCGTTCGAGTGGCTGTACCAACGCCATCACGCGGCGCTGTACCGCTTCGTGCGCCGCCTGCTGGGGCGCGACAGCCGCGACCCAGGCCGACGAGGTGTTCCAGGACACCTGGTTGCGTGTAGTCCACGCCAAAGAGCGCTACGTGCCGCAGGGTGCCAGCTTTCGCACCTGGCTCTTCACGCTGGCTCACCACCGTGCGATCGACGTGCTGCGCCGCTCGGGCCGCGAGGTGGCGCTGCCCGGCGACGACGGCTGAGCCCTTTGTGCCTGACGGTACGCCGTGGTCGCTGTGGCCGCGTCCGGAGGAAGCGATCGACGAGCTGGTGTTCTGGCGCCGCGCCGGCGCAAGTTGCTCGACTGCCTGGAACAGCTGCCGATCGCGCAGAAGACCGCCTTCTTGCTGCACCACGAAGACGGCATCTCGCTGGACGAGTTGGCGCGGGCGCTGGACATCGGCTTCGAAACGGCGAAGAGCCGCTTGCGCTATTCATTGGCCAAGTTGCGCACCTGCATGGGCGCCTATCTCGACGCCGCCGCGCTGCGCCCGCAGGCTGGTGACGAGCGGGCCGTCCATCGTGGCGCGCGACGAGGAGCAGTCTACCGTGAGTGAAGAGCTCGCTCACGACGCCCACCTGCGCGCCGCGCTGCGCCACGCGCCGGACCACGCGTTGGCGCCGCCGTCGGGCCTGAGCCACACAATCCTCGCGGCGGCGCGTCAGGCGCACCTGCCGGTGCGCGCCCAGCGCAGCGCCACCGCCGGTGCGCATGCGCATCCGGCAGAGCGGCAGGCCGCTGAGCCGTGTGGTTTCAGCGGCTGTTCGCGCCGCGTTGGGCAGGCGCATGGGCCGCAGGCAATGATCGCCGCATTGGGCCTGGGATTGTGGCTCGATCTCGGGATTGAGCCCGTTCTCGACCGGCCTGCAGCGGTGGCCACGCGCTGACAGCGCGCAGCCGCAAGCGCCATCGAGCACCGAAGGAGCGCGCGAGCCGATCTTTGCCCGGCGATGCCGCAACGGACAGTGCTCAGGTTGCAGCGCTGACGAAAGTCCGCGCCGCCTGCGCCGGCTGAAAAGCAGGCGCCGCCACCGCCACGCCGGCGACGCCACGATGCGCGCCGACGAGGAGCAGCGCGCTGACGAACGTCCGGATGCACTGCGCAAGGAGGTGGACCAGTTGTCGCAACGCCGTGACGGCCGTGGCGCCGCGGCCCGCTGAAAGGCGGCGCAGCGCGCAGAAGCAACGACGGCCGAAGCCCGCCGTGCTAGGCCGCGTGGCCGCAGCGTACCAGAGCAGCAAACTCTCCGAGCCAGCGGACGGCGCGCCGGCTGCCGCGAGCAGCGCCGCAGCCCGCTGCGCCGCCCGCGCCGGATTGCTCAGGCGAATGCGCCGCCGCCCGCCGCGCGCGCTGGAGCTGCACCAAGGCGGCAGTCCAACGCGATGGCCGCAAGGCCGAGTTTGGCGAGGCGGTGGCCGCCGCATCGCCGGCGTTCACGTTGCTGCGACGCGCGCAGGCCGAACTCGCTACCAGCAGCGTGCGCTGGACATGGGCCGCTCCCGGCGTCGCGACGATGGCGCCGTTCGACGATGCGGCGCAAGGCCTGGCTGTCGCGCGTGGTGCAGCTGGCGCGCGGGCGCTGGGTCGACGTCCACGAGCGCGGCGAGTCGCTCGATGCGCTCGAGGTGCGCTGGTGGCGCGACGGCTGGCCGCACGCCACGCTGCGCATCGAGGCCGAAGGGCTGCGCTGGATCGAGCCAAATGGCCGCATCCGCTATGCCCCGCTCGATGCCGCCACATTGCAGCGGGTGCGCAACTTTCTAGTTCACGGCCTCCGTTGGGCGAGGTGCCGCCAGAGGCGCGCTGGCGCAGCGCGCCCTACGGCTCGTAAGATGCTCGGTTTCGCGCGCCACACCTTGCCATGCCCAAGCCCACCGCCGAGGTCACTGTCGCCTCGCTGTCGCACGCCGCGCAAGACGCCGCGATGGCCGACGCCGCGCAGCCCGCGCCGTCCGGCAAGAGGAAGCCGCCGGTGGCACAGCAGGAGTCACCGGCGCCAGGGACGCCTCACGTGCAGCCCCTGGCGCCGAGGACGCTTCACGTCCGCGGTGCCCGCACACACAACCTGAAGAACATCGACCTCGACATCCCCAAGCGGGCGCTGGTGGTGATCACCGGTCTGTCGGGCTCGGGCAAGTCGAGCCTCGCCTTCGACACGCTGTACGCCGAGGGCCAGCGCCGCTACGTCGAGAGCCTGTCGGCGTACGCGCGGCAGTTCCTGCAGCTGATGGACAAGCCCGACGTCGACTTGATCGAGGGCCTGTCGCCGGCGATCAGCATCGAGCAGAAGGCGAGCTCGCACAACCCGCGCTCCACGGTGGGCACGATCACCGAGGTGCACGACTACCTGCGCCTGCTGTTCGCGCGCGCCGGCACGCCGTTCTGTCCCGACCACGGGCTGCCGCTGCAGGCGCAGAACGTCAGCCAGATGGTCGACGCCGCGCTCGCGCTGCCGCTGGACACGCGGCTGATGGTGCTGGCGCCGGTGGTGCGCGACCGCAAGGGCGAATTCATCGACCTGTTCACGCAGATGCAGGCGCAGGGCTTCGTGCGCTTTCGCATCGGCGCGGCCGGCGGAGAGCGGCGCGTCGTCGAGGCCACCGAGCTGCCGCCGCTGAAGAAGACCGAGAAGCACGACATCGACGTGGTGATCGACCGCCTGCGCGCGCGGCCGGAAATGAAGCAGCGGCTGGCCGAGAGCTTCGAGGCGGCGCTGCGCATCGCCGAAGGCCGCGCGATCGCGCTGGAGCTCGACGACGGCCGCGAGCATCTGTTCTCCAACCGCTTCGCCTGCCCGGTGTGCAGCTATTCGCTGTCCGAGCTGGAGCCGCGGCTGTTCTCGTTCAACTCGCCGGTGGGCGCCTGCCCGCACTGCGACGGCCTCGGCCAGGTGACGGCGTTCGACCCCGAGCGCGTGGTCGCCTTTCCGAGCCTGAGCCTGGCCGCCGGTGCGGTGAAGGGCTGGGACCGGCGCAACGCGTACACCTTCTCGATGATCGAGAGCGTGGCCAAGCACTACGGCTTCGACGTCGAGACGCCGTTCGAAGCAGCTGCCCGAGGCGGCGCGCCAGGTGCTGCTGCACGGCTCGGGCACGCAGGACATCGAGTTCATCTACCGCGCCGAAGGCGCCAAGGGCCGCGTGCGCACGGTGAAGCGCTGGCATCCGTTCGAAGGCATCATTCCGAACTTCGAGCGGCGCTTTCGCGAGACCGACTCGATGGCGGTGCGCGAGGACCTTGCGCGCTACCAGGCAGCGCGGCCGTGCCCGCAGTGCGACGGCACGCGCCTGCGCCGCGAGGCGCGCCACGTGCGCCTGGCCGCGGTGGGCGACGCCAACCCAGCAAGCGGCCGCGCGATCTACGAGATCGAGCACGCCACGCTGGCCGAGGCGCTGCACTACTTCGACACGCTGCAGCTGGCCGGCGCCAAGGCCGAGATCGCCGACAAGGTGGTGCGCGAGATCCGCGCGCGGCTGAAGTTCCTCAACGACGTCGGGCTGTCGTACCTGAGCCTGGACCGCGGCGCCGACACGCTGTCGGGCGGCGAGGCGCAGCGCATCCGCCTGGCCTCGCAGATCGGCTCGGGGCTGACCGGCGTGATGTACGTGCTCGACGAGCCGAGCATCGGGCTGCACCAGCGCGACAACGCGCGACTGATCGACACGTTGAAGCGCCTGCGCGACCTCGACAACAGCGTGCTGGTGGTCGAGCACGACGAGGACATGATCCGCGCCGCCGACCACTGCATCGACCTCGGGCCCGGTGCCGGCGTGCACGGCGGCGAGCTGGTGGCGCAGGGCACGCCGGCGCAGATCGCCGCGCACCCGACGTCGCTCACCGGGCAGTTCCTGTCGGGGCGGCGGCGCATCGCGGTGCCGCCGCGGCGCACGCCGTGGCAAGCGGCCTCGTTGATCGACGGCGACCACGCGGCGGGTAGCTCGTCTGCGCATCGTCGGCGCGCGCGGCAACAACCTGCACGACGTCGACCGCGCAGGTGCCGGTGGGCCTGTTCACCTGCGTGACCGGCGTGTCGGGATCGGGCAAGAGCACGCTGGTCAACGACACGCTGTATGCCGCCGTCGGCGCGGCAGCTCTGTACGGCAGCACGCAGGAGCCCGCGCCGCACGAGGCGATCGAAGGGATCGACGCGTTCGACAAGGTGATCGCGGTCGACCAGAGCCCGATCGGCCGCACGCCGCGCAGCAACCCGGCCACGTACACCGGCTTGTTCACGCCGATCCGCGAGCTGTTCGCCGAGGTGCCGGCGGCGCGCGAGCGCGGCTATGGCGCCGGGCCGTTTCAGCTTCAACGTGGCCGGCGGCCGCTGCGAGATCATGCCAAGGCGACGGCGTGCTGAAGGTCGAGATGCACTTCCTGCCGGATGTCTACGTGCCGTGCGACAGCTGCCGCGGCCTGCGCTACAACCGCGAGACGCTGGAGATCCTCTACAAGGGCCTGCAACATCAGCCAGGTGCTCGATCTGACGGTGGAGGACGCGCACGCGTTCTTCGAGGCCGTGCCGACGATCGCGCGCAAGCTCAAGACGCTGCTCGACGTCGGCCTGGGCTACATCAAGCTCGGCCAGAGCGCGACCACGCTGTCGGGCGGCGAGGCGCAGCGCGTCAAGCTCGCGCTGGAGCTGTCCAAGCGCGACACCGGCCGCACGCTGTACATCCTGGACGAGCCGACCACGGGCCTGCACTTCGCCGACATCGAGATGCTGCTGGCGGTGCTGCACCAGCTGCGCGACGCCGGCAACACGATCGTGGTGATCGAGCACAACCTGGACGTGATCAAGACCGCCGATTGGCTGATCGATCTCGGTCCCGAAGGGGCGCTGGCGGTGGGCAGATCGTCGCCGCAGGCACGCCGGAAGACGTCGCTGCGTGCGCCGACAGCCACACCGGAAGCGTTCTTGAGGCCGGTGCTTGAGGCGGACCGGCCAGAAGGCCTCGCCAAGCTCATTTGCGAGGTGCCGGAAGGCAAAACAAAGGCCGGCACTGAGGCCGGCCTTCGTTGCCGCGCTGCGAGCCCGACACGGGCCCGCAAAGCGGCTCACTTCAGATGCGCATTGATGAGCTTGGTCATCTCGAACATCGACACCTGGGCCTTGTTGAAGATTTCCTTCAGCTTGGCGTCGGCGTTGATCATCGTGCGCTTGACCTTGTCTTGCAGGCCGTTCTTCTTGATGTAGTCCCACACCTTCTTGGTGACCTCGGTGCGCGGGATCGGCCTTGTCGCCGATCACGGCCGCCAGCGCGGCGCTCGGGGTCATGGCCCTCATGAACGCGGCATTCGGGGTGCGCTTCTTGGCGGGGGCCTTCTTCTTGGCGGCCTTCTTCGCCGGAGCCTTCTTCTTGGCCGGCGCCGCCTTCTTCGCAGCCTTCTTGGCGGGAGCCTTCTTCGCTGCCTTCTTGGCGGCCTTCTTGGCCGGGGCCTTCTTTGCTGCCTTCTTCGCAGCCTTCTTCGCAGTTGCCATTTGAAATCTCTCCATCACGTGAGTGGTTGATGTGCCGGAATCCGGGTGAGAGCCGCGTGAACTCTCTTTTCTCTCATGATCCCTGCGGGCGCGATGGTACAGCGAGCTTTCCTCGATGAAGCGTTTTCCCTCGTGGAGAGCGCTTTTCTCCCTCGTGAAGCGCATTTCTGTCGTCGCCGAGCATCACGTGCGCTCCGAGGAGCGTCCTGGTGCAGCGGTATGCTCGCTGCTCATGAAGCTGATCATTCGATGGTTGTTGTTGGCAGCGGCGCTGCTGCTGGTGGCACATCTGTACTCCGGCGTGCAGGTGGCGAGCTTCGCGTGCGGCGATGATCGCGGCGCTCGTGCTGGGCCTGCTGAACACGCTGGTGCGGCCGCTGCTGGTGCTGTTGACGCTGCCGGTGACGCTGCTGACTTTGGGGCTGTTCCTGTTCGTCATCAACGCGTTGATGTTCTGGGCGGCGGCGAGCCTGCTCGACGGCTTCAACGTCGCGGGCTTCGGCGCCGCGCTGATCGGCTCGTTGATCTACAGCCTGGCTGGCGTGGTGATCGACATCGCCATCGAGCGACTCTTCACGCCGGCAGTCGGCTGACGCGCGCCTCGAGCGCTATTGGGACGGTTCTCGCTGCGGGCCCTTGCCGCGAAGCTCGTCGAGCAGCTGGCGGCGCTGGGCTTCGAGATCGCGCAGCCGCGAATCGATCACCGACGACTCGATGAAGTCTTGCGTTGCACCCGAGCGCGCGAGGCGCTGCCCGGCGCGCAGGCGATCGATCGCACCGCTCCAATCGCCCACCGCGGCGCGAGATTCGGCCTGTGCGCGCACCGCGCGCAGTGGCTGGCCCTGGCGATCGGCGCACGACGACAATTCGTTCAGGCCAGTGCGTCGCCGCGATGGCCGCTGGTCCAGCTTTGCAGCGTTTCGCACTGCCGCTTCAGGCGTCCGGCGTCGTTCTGCATCAACACCACCTGCGCCTCCAGCAGCATGCGTGGCCGCGAGGCATCCACGGGCAGCGATGCCAGGCGCTTGTCGGCCACGGCCGCATCGCCCTGCGCAACCGCCAACTCGACGCCGAGCAGCGCCCACTGGCGCGCACTGCGCGCATCGATGGCACCGCTGGCAACCAGCCGCTCGCCACCGACGAAAGCCTCGCCGGCGCGCGCGAAGTCGCGCAACAACAGCGACGCCAGCACGCTTGCATAGAGCGCCGCCAGCCTGTCCTCGGCCGAGTTGGCGAGCGCCTTGTCCAGATCCTGCTGGCGCCGGCGCGCTTGCACGGTGGGGTCCATCAACACGCGCGCGCGCGCTGCATCAACGCGTGTTCGGGGCGCACTTCGCCGGCGGCCACGGCGCCGGTACCCAGCCGCGACTGCGCCTCGGCCACGCGCTCGGTGGTCAACGGGTGGCTGCGCAGATAGGGATAGGCGCCGTTGTCGTTGAGCCGATTGGCGTAGTCGAGCTTCTCGAACATGCGCGCCATGCCCGCTGGCGCAAAGCCCGCCTCGCGCAGCACCGCAAAGCCGACGCGATCGGCCTCACGCTCCATGTCGCGCGAGAAGTTGAGCTGGCCCTGCACCGCCGCCGCCTGGCCGCCCAGGATGGCGGCCTGCGCGGCATCGGGGCTGCCGCCGCTTGGAGGCCGCCAAGACGCCGAGGATCAAGCCGGCCAACGCCAGCATGCTTTGGCGCTGGCTGGTGGTGACGCTGCGCGCGATGTGGCGTTGCGTGATGTGCGTCAGCTCGTGCGCCAGCACCGAAGCCAGCTCGTCGGCCGTGCTGGTGAGATTGATCAGCGCCAAATGCACGCCGACGTAACCGCCGGGCAACGCGAACGCGTTGACGCTGCGATCGCGCACCAGGAACGACTCGCACGCGAAGGCGGCATTGATGTCGGGCGCGATGTCGCCGAGCTGGCGCGCAGCGTCCACCAGCGGCTGCCAGATCGACTGCAGATACTCCAGCAGCACCGGGATCGTCGAGGTAGTCGGGGTCGCGCCGGATCTCGCGCATGATCTGCTCGCCAATCCGCTTCTCGGCCGACACCGTGACCTCGTCGGAAGCCGATTCGCCCAGCGACGGCAGCTTCACCTGCGACCACGCCGACGGCGCAGCGCGAGCGCCAGGCACAGCACGGTGGCAACGGCGCGCTACGCGCCAGCGGGCCGGCGTGCGCGGGTCGCGTGGCTGGGCAGGTTCGGTTCATCGCAGCGTCGCCGACGGCGCCATGCGGCGTTGGAGCCTCATGGGGCGCCTGCGGTTCAGGCCGCCTATGATCGCACCACGGCGTTAGCCCGCTTGTTAACGGATTCAACACGACCCTCATCATGGCTCGACGCGACAACCCGTTGACCCATTTCGACGCGCACGGGCAGGCCCACATGGTGGACGTCGCGGCCAAGGACGAAACCCATCGCGTGGCGCGCGCGCGCGCGGCAGCATTCGCATGCAGGCGGCCACGCTCGGAGTTGATTGCGTCGGGCCAGGCGAGCAAGGGCGACGTGATCGGCATCGCGCGCATCGCCGCGATCCAGGCGACCAAGCGCACCGCCGAGTTGATCCCGCTGTGTCATCCGCTGCCGCTGACACGCGCGTCAGCGGTCGAGTTCGAGATCGACGCCGCGGCGCAGCGCCGTGCGCTGCACGGTGCAGGCCGAGACGCTGGGCCGCACCGGCGTCGAAATGGAGGCGCTCACCGCCGTGCAGGTGCGGCCTGCTCACCGTGTACGACATGTGCAAGGCGGTCGACCGCGGCATGGTGATGGGCGACATTCGTTTGCTCGAGAAGAGCGGCGGGCGCTCGGGGCACTGGGTGGCGCCGGCGGCCAGCTGAGGCCAAGGCGCTCAGCGCGACTGCGAGAATTCGCGCCAGTCCACCACCCGCTGCGGCGGCTGGCACTGGAATGCCTGCGCCGCCTGCTCCGGCTGCTTGGCACGGCGCGAAGAACTCATCGGCTCCTGGATTGCGAAACTCCCGGATGCGCGCGGCCAGCCAGCGCGCCTTGTCCATCTCGCCCTGCGCCGCCAGTGCTTGCGCCCAGGCAATCATCAAGCGCACGTCGAGCAGCTGGTGCGGAGCGCGTCTGAACGCCAGCTGCTGCGACGCCGACAGCGGCGCCTTCGGTTCACCGAACGCGGTGGCGGCCGCGTAGTCGGCATGGTGACCGAACAGCGGGCTGCGCTGGCCACGCTCGATGCGTTCTTCGAGCGGCGCCGGCGCGCTCGGGTGGGTCGTAGATGACGACGACGCGCCAGTAGTCGAGTACGGCGGCGGCGGCGCCGATCGTCATGGCGAGGCCAGCCGAGTGCGAGCGTTCGATTCGTCGGCGACGGTCGATGGTCCGCGAGCGACGCTCCGCCCGGTTCAGCCACCGTCGCGGCATCGTGCGACCGCGACAGCGCGAATCCCCACGCAAAAGCGGTGGGCAGCAGGAAATAGGCGTACCACAGCGGGTACTCCAGCATGCTGTGCAGGCCGATCATCAAGACCAGCATGAACGACGCTCGTTTGGCGAGCCCTTCGATCGCCCTCGACAGGCCCAGGCCCGGCGCCCGCCTGCAACGAGCGCGGCCAGCAGCAGCCAAACACCAGCAAACCCAGCGGAATGCCCAGCTCGACCATCAGATGCAGCGGCAGGTTGTGCGTGTGATCGAAGAACGCGGTCGGTCGATGCGGAAACTCAGTCAGCGTCCAGGCGAGGTTGAACTCGCCGAAGCCCACGCCGGCCAGCGGCTCGCGCGCGATCATCGCAAGCGTGTTGGACCAGATCGCGAAGCGTGAGGCTTGAGATGTCGCCGTCACCACCCAGCGACAGGCGGCCTTCACCGCCGATGATGTGGCCCGAAATGTGTCCGATCGCAGACACGCCCATCCACGTGAGGCGCAAAGACGCACGTGGCAGACGATCAGCAGCCCCCGAGCGCGGCGTGACAGGCGACGATCGAGCAGCCCCCAAAACTATCAACACGGCCATGCCCAACATTCCAGTGCGTGAGCCTGTCAGCACCAGCGCGAACAGCAACAGCAGATCCGATGGCGCATGATGGCGATGCTTGCAGCGCGGCGCAGAATCCAGTAGCGCGATCAGCGCGATCGCAGCCCACAGCAGCAGGCTGCTCAGATGGTTGGGCTGTCGCAGGTTGCCGACGGCGCGGCCCGGCATGCCCGTTCGCGCGATGACATTCGCCGTCCGGCGCGCCCAGGCGCGAAGACTGGACGCTTCCGATGGTCTGCGCTCGCAGACTCCGGCTGCCAGCAACGCGGAGGCCAACACGACAAACAGTCTGAGTTCCTCCGCGCTGAGCGGATTCGCCGCCTGCCTCGACAACCACGATGCGCCGCCCAAAGCGTGAGCCGTGCGCCCGCAGGCGATGCCAAAGGCAGCACGTGGACTGCCCCCAGCACAACCATCAGCAAAGTGGCTACGAGCGCCGCTTGCAGCAATCGCGTGTCAACCCACACATGCCGCGCGGCGAGTAGCCGGCGCGAGGCCAAATACCGCAACCGCCACGCCTCATAGGACCGATCGAGACGCACTGATTGAGCAACGTTGGCGACGGCGCGGGTTGAAATGCCAACAGCGTAGGCGCTGCCACGGCGAGCGCAATGGCCCACGATTGCGGCCTCTTTATATTGACGTTGCTAAGGTCGCGCACGATGGATCTGCGCGATCCTAGCCAGCGCTAAAGCGCCGGCACGGACGCCAGTTCCGGGTGCTGTAACTGCGATGCCTTCCAAGCCTCGCGGGCTTGTTCACATCTCTTTGGCGTTTGGATATTGCATAGCGCACGAAGGCACACCTGCCGACTCGGCATCGTGGCCGTTCATGCCGAGCGCCTGTGCGTAGCGCAGCATGGCGAACGTGCTGGGATTGCGCGACACTGACGTCTCGCATCCAGTTCAGCTCGCCCTGGGACATGCCTGCTTGACGGATGCGTGATCAGAAATCGGTGGTACTCACGCAAGCCATCGAGGAAGGGCCGTGTCGGGCGGTGGCACGAACGACTGCTTGTCCAGGCCGACTCCCGCGAGGACCATCCGCACTTGGCGCGCGGATTCTTCCGACCTTCATGTACTCGATACCCACCCAGACGAGCATGGCGGAGGCCATTGCCCACGGGCACCACAAAAGTCCAGCGTCGGCGCAGCGATCAGCGCGCGCTGCCGGTGCCGTGCCGGCCAGAGTACCGACCAGCAGACCGAGCGTCAGCAGGAAGTAGGCATAGTCCAGCGGGTACTCGGTCAGTGCATGCAGAGCCGATTGCGCGCAACGGCAAGCAGCAGGCTCCAGCGAACGGCGTCGTTGCATGCGCGCATCTCGGCGCACGAGCCATGCCACCGCCAGCACGAGCACGGACCGCCGCCAGTGGGATCCCCATCCACAGCGCGAGGTCGAGCACGATGCTGTGCGCATTCAGAGAAGACACGCTGCCCACGCGTCGTGCTCGAACGCCACCGCCAGATGAGCCCAGTCGATACCTGGTTCCAGCCCCATCCGACCCAGGGCGAGCGGCCGATCGCCTCGAGCATCGCTTGCCACAAACTGACGCGAATCCCGGTGTTCGGTCCGCTCCTATCAGCGTTGCAGGACTCGGAAGCGCAAGTCCTGTGGTTGATCGCGCTCCAGCACAGACAGCCGCCGCGAAGCCCGCGCTCAGGGCCAACACCCACGTGAAGCGCACCTCGGAAGGTACCGCCTGCCCAACGACCACCTACAAGGGCCAGCGGTGCCAACGAACAACCATCCGGTGCGCGACTGCGTCATCACGAGGCCCAGGCCCAACCAACGCGCAAAGAGCGCGGCGGTCGCGACGCCAACCCGTTGCCGCCTCGAAAAGATGGAGCGTCGCGGCAACTCCTAGTGCCAGCAACGTGGCCAGGTGGTTGGGTTGCGCGAGGTTTGCGAACGAGCTCTCGCGCCGGACGGCAGCGGATCCAGCGGCAGGTAGGGCAGTCCCAACTGCAGCCATTGCACGACAGCGCAGGCCGCCGACACCGACGCCGCGACCAACAAGCGCCGTCATCAACCAGTCCGCCCATGGCTCAGGCATCTGACCGCGCAAGGTTGGCGGCGATCGCCACGCTGAGCGCGAATGCCACCACGTACAACGTCGGCAGCACGAGCATCGGAGTCGAAACAGGATCTGCCCAGACGGCGCGCTGCACGAGCGGCGCCAACGCAAGACACAGGAGCGCCAGAGCGGGTAGTGGCCAATGCCAGTGGCGTGTTCCGACTCCCATGCCGCACCGAGACCAAGCAAAGCCACGCCAAGCGCGGCGGCCCATTGCTGCTGGAACGCCGGCCAGGGTGGGAAGTGCCCTGGCAACAGCCAGGCGCAGACGAAAACGACCAGACCGAGCAGGATCAAGGCACCGCGCATGGAGAACGAATCGAGGTTGCAGGAAAGGAAAAGGGCGCCCGAGAGCGCCCTTTTTGTCCATCGCTGTTTGAGACGATTACTTGCACGAACCCGGCAGGAACTTCGAGATGGCGCGTACCGACCGGCTTGCAAACGAACGCACCGACTTGAGTCCCCATGTTGGCGGCGACAGTCATCACGGTCGTCCCGTCTGCCAGCATCGGCGTCAGCGTCAGCTGTTGGGCGGAAGCGCCTTTCAGGTCAGGCACGTTGGTCGCCAGAGTCACGGTGATCATGGCCATTCGCGCTCGTGTTGATCACGCGGACATACTTGGTCGGGGCGGTCGCCGAGGCCTCGCCACAGCCCCAGCCGTCGGCACCAGGCACCACACCCGACGCGCCGGTCTGATAGACCTCGGCAACCGTCGTGCGGCACTGGCTGGCTGCCAGGATGGCTTCCGACACACGGGCCTTGACCGTGTAGTCAGAGTAAGCCGGCAGCGCGACGGCCGCCAGGATACCGATGATCGCGACAACGATCATCAGTTCGATCAGCGTGAAACCTTGCTGGATACGTTTCATGGTTTGCTCTCCTTGGTGAAACAGGGTTGGGTTGAGTTCCGCCTGGATTGGATGCAGGTGCCATGCCAGCCGCTGAACCCGCATATCGTCTTCCGAGTGGGTGGTAGTTCACGCCCGTTACATCCAAAAGTGCCGATTCGCGTCAGCTTTGCTGTCGAGGCGTGACGAGCTGCGTCACACCGCTTACAGACTCGCCGCAGCTAGTCAATCGCGATCACTTGGCTCTGGATCAATGCGCGCACGCGATGGGGACTGTTGAGTGCGGTGATTTCGCTCATCACGGCGTCGACTTCGCCGGGCTTGATGTGCGTGATGTAGACATTGGTCGGATGGTCCAGTCGTGCCAGTTCCTGGCCGAGCACGGAAGGGCACAGGTGGCGGCTGACGCGCGCCAGCTGGCGCTCCTCGTCGCTGAATGCCGGTCTCGATCACCAGATGCGGCGATGCGCATGCCGTGCAGGCGCGTCCACAGTGCGGGGTTGGGTCCGGTGTCGCCGGTGAAGATGAAGGCGCCGCGCTTGGCGACCGGCGCACCTAGCACCGCAAAACCGACCGCGGGCACCGTGTGTTCGGCCGGCAGCACCTCGATGCGGCGTTCGCCGAGCGTGATCGTCTGCCCCACCTCGAACGGATTCGAGCTTGAGCAGCGGTGCCTCGGCCGACGGCAACCGCGTGAAGTCGGGCCAGATCACGCCGTTGAAAATGTGGGTGCGCAGCGCGTCGATGGTGGCGGGCAGCGCGTGCACCTGGATCGGCGCGCGTCCCTGCGCGATGGCGCATCACGCTGTCGGCCAGCGAGCCGATGGACAGCACGTGGTCGAGGTGCGAATGGCTGATCAGGATGTGGTCGATCGCGATCAGCTCGTCGAGCGACAGATCGCCCACGCCGGTTCCGGCGTCAATCAGCACGTCGTTGTCGAGCAGGAACGACGTGGTGCGGCACTCGCCACGCGATGGAGCCCGAACAGCCGAGGACGCGGATTTGCATGAGAACTGTCTGCGGCGCGGCGACATCCGGCGCGCCTCGAAATATCAGCGCGCAAGCGCTGATGCGCGTGGGCACTGCCTTGCTCACGTGCGCAATCGAGCTCGGCCAACGTCGTTCGCATGTTGCGGCGCAGCGCACGTCTGCGCAAGGCGTGAAATTGACGTTCACTGCGACGACGCTGGCAGACGCTGCGTGGGCGCATAAGCGGCCGTGACAAGCGTCACGACGCTGCTTCCAGAGGTGATTAGCCCTGGACGAACTGCATCTGCGTGCCGGCGAGCTCGATCGACGTCACCGTTCTTCAGGTGCACCGAGTCGCCGGTCAACGGCGTGCCGTTGACGGTCGGCCGCGTGCGTGCCTTCGACGTGGGCGATCACGTAGCCGCCGGGCCGCTTGGTGATCGAGGCCACCTGCACGCCGGGCTTGCCGACCGTGGTCACCACCTTGGTCAGCGAGACCTCGCGCCCAGCCGCCGCGCCGTTGAGCACCTTGATCGACGCCGGATGTGCTGCTGACGCCGAGTCCGCCGAAGCCCGGACGCGCGCAGCCGCCGAGGTCTGCGCGAACGGTGGCGGCGCGCCAGCCGCGGCACGCAGGCGCCGGCGCCTGGCGCATGATCATCGTCTTCTCGTAGTCGGCGCCGTCTTCGACCAGGTACTTGATCTTGTACTTGCCGATCTCGACGGTGTCGTTGTGCGCGCAGCAGCTGCTTCTTGACGGCCTTGCCGTTGATGTAGGTGCCGTTGGTGCTGTTGAGGTCTTCGATGAAGACGTCGTCGCCCACCATCTGCAGCACGGCGTGCTCGCCGCTGACGGCGAGGTTGTCGATCACGATGTCGTTGTAGGGCCGGCGACCCAGCGTGGTCTTGTCCTTGGTGATCTGGACTTCCTTGATCACCACACCATCGAGCGACACGACCAGCTTGCCCATGCTGCATCCTCTGTGAATGGGTCTGCGTCCTGACGCTGCATCAACCGCCGCCTCGCCGGGCACCGCTCAACGGCTTGAACGGCCACCACGAACGCGCCCGTGCCGCTGGCCCCCGGCGCGCGCGACCAGAATCGACCGAGATATTATCCTTTCCGCCGCGCCTCATTGGCCGCGTCGATCAGCGCCGGTCCGCTGCATTCGAGTCGACTCGTGGCGTCTGCAACAACTGTGAGATGGCTGTCGTCGTCGAGCATGTCGGACAGGCCGTCCGAGCACAGCAGGTAGACATCGCCCGGCATGCACGTCGTGCAGGTGGGTCTCCAGCAGCACCGTGTCTTCCACGCCGACGGCGCGCGTGACCAGGTTCTTGTTGGCTGAGAACGCGGCCTGTTCGGCGGTGATGAGGCCGGCGTCGATCTGCTCCTGCAGCAGCGAGTGATCGCGCGTGATCTGCGACAGCCGGCCGGCGCGCGCAGCGGTAGGCGCGCGAGTCGCCCACGTGGCCGAGCAGCAGCCGCGACTCGCGGAACACGGCCGACGACCAGCGGTCGTGCCCATGCCGGCGTACTGCGGGTTGGAGTTGGCGGCGTTGAAGATCGCGCGGTTGGCGTTGTCGACGCAGATGTCCATCGCGCGCCGCACTTCGGTGTCGCGTGGCATGGCCGATGGCTTCGTGCAGCCAGCGCCCGAGCTCGGTCTTGATGAAGGAGGTGGCCATCGCCGCTGGCCACTTCGCCGGCGTTGTAGCCACCCATGCCGTCGGCCAGCACGGCCAACGCGCTGACGGCCGTCGACCTCGACCGAATCCTCGTTGTTCGAGCGCGCCCGCCCGGCGTCCACGATGTGGAAGTACTCGAAGCTCATGGCGGCGGAGGCAGGCGCGGGCTAAGGCGCTTCAGTTGCTTTCGGCCCGCTGATTGTGCCTCGGAACCAGCGGGCTCAGCCGCATACGAACGGTGCCGGATCAAGGGGTTCTATGCCCGGCGGACGTCGCCGTTCGCCACGATCCACAGGTGTGCGGCCACTTGGGCGGCATCGCTCGGGCGCTGGGCCAGGTCCTTGGCCAACAGCGGCATCACGGCATCGCACAACGCCGGGCCCAACTCGGCCGCGCGTGCCAGCTGTGGCGCCGGCTGTTCCGGCCACTGCGCGCAGCTTCACCGAGATTGTTCGGCCTGGTGCGGTCCTGCGCCCGGCGAGCAACTCGAACAGGGTTGCGCCCAGGCCGTACACATCGCAGAGCCGGACCCACCGAGCCGCCGGCCAGCTGCTCTGGCGCCATGTAGTCGGGCGACCTGAGCGGATGCCCGAGCGGGTCTGTGTGGCCCGTGCTGCGCGCTGCAGGCCGAAGTCGCTCAGCTTGACGGTGTCTTTAGCAATACGTAACTTTCCGAACGAAGTACA
>ERZ1370068.7880-contig-6772_pt1 | contig 45623 bp, 46 predicted proteins | sample MGYA00561227_ERZ1370068 | MGnify/ENA primary metagenome ERZ1370068 (study PRJEB38410, sample SAMEA6850437) | metagenome | study: Metagenomic assessment of the ecological functions of the soil: analysis of the soil microbiota associated with the... | reverse complement strand
TTGTACTTCGTTCAGTTACGGCTGTGCTACACGGCCGGCGCTCGTTCTCGACCGGGTCGACCTCGGAGCTCCGCCCAGGCGAGACCTGTGGCCCTCGTTGGTCCGGAGGCGGGAGGAGGCAGAGCACGATCGCCTCGCTCCTCCTGCGGGCTGGCGGGCCGGCCGAGGACGCGTCACGGCGGGAGCGATTCGACCTGGCCGGAGGTGTGCGGCAACGTCATGGCGAGCGCAGATCGCGTGGGTGCCGCAGCAGCCGACGCTCTTTCGCGGCAGCGTCGCCGACAACATCCGGCTCAGGCTGGCCGCCGCCAGCGACCAGGCGGTGCAGGCCGCGGCAGCCGGTGCGGGTGCGGACGTCTTCGTGCGCGCCCTGCCGCAGGGGTACGACACCGTGGTCGGCGAGGGCGGACGGCCGCTCTCGGCCGGCGAGGTCCGACTGCGATCGCCCTTGCGCGCGCGTTCCTCCAGGATGCGGCGCTCGTGATTCTGGACGAGCCGACAGCGAACCTCGATCCGGCGAGCGCCGAGCTCGTGAGCGACGCGATCGAACGGCTTCGGGCCGGGTCGAACGAGTGCTGCTGATCGTTCATCGCCCCGAGCTCGCCGCGCAGGCCAACCGCGTCGTTGCGCCTGCACGAAGGCAGGGTCGTCGAGACCGTGGCGGCAGCGGCATGACCGCGACGCTCGGTCGACTCGTCCGCTTCGCAAGCGTGTCCCCTTGGCGCATTGCCGTCTCCGCCGTGCTGGGCGTGCTCGCGGTCGGGTTCGGGGTCGCACTGATCGGCGGCCGGCTATCTGATCTCACGTGCTGCGGAGCAGCCGCCGATTCTCTCTCTGACCGTGACGATCGTCGCGGTCTGCGGTTCTTCGGTCTCGCGCGGCCGCTCGCCTCGTTACCCGAGCGCATCGCTTCTCACTGACGTCGCACTCCGGGCACTGAGGCCGGATCCGCACGCGCTTCTACTGAGCGGATCGGGCCGCTCGCCCCCGGCCAGCTCGGGGGCTACCGGCGAGGCGAGCTCCTCGGCCGAATGGTCGGCGACGTCGACTCGCTCCAGAGGCTGTACGTCCGGGGCTCACGCCTCCTCTGTGGCACTCGCGGTCGGGGCGGCGTGCGTGGGGTGACGGCGGCGTTCTACACCGCCGCCGCAGTTCTGGCGGTTGGGCTGGATCGCCGTCGGCGTGCTCGTACGGCGCTGGCGATCGCCGACGCCCAGGCGGCCGGCCCGTCGTCAGACGCCGCGCGACCGAAGACTCACTGCAGAAGCTTCGTCGAGCTGCTGCGAGGTGCGCCGGAGCTCGTCGTCTATGGGCGCGAGGAGGACACTCTCACGCCCGGATCGGACCCGAAAGCAGCGAGCTCGCCCGCCTCGGCAGGCGCGACGCGCTCGCAGCCGGCCTCGCGGAGGGCCTGTCGATCCTGATCGCCGGCCTGACCGTCGCCGGCGTGTGCTCGCTGTGGCGGCCAACGCGTCGATTGACAGGGTGCTCATCGCGACAGCCGCTCTGCTCGCGCTCGCGTCGTTCGAGTGCGTCACCCTTCCGGTCCCGCCGCGCGCGAGCTCTGCGGCCATCGATCGCAGCCGGCGCCGGTGTTCGATCCGTCGACCGCGAGCCGTCCGTGCTGCGATCCGACAGAACCTCGCCCGGCGCCTCCGCTTCCCGCGGTCGGTGGCCTTCGAGGGTGTCACCGCCCGCTACTGCGCCGGGAAGCCGCCTGCGCTGAGCCGCTTCGACCTGCGGCTCAGCCGGGCCGGCGGATCGCGCCTCATCGGACCGAGCGGCGCCCGGCAAGACGACGGTCACAAACCTCCTGCTCCGCTTCCTCGATCCGGAGGAAGGCCGTGCTTGACGCTCGCGGGCCATGACCTGCGCGAGCTTCGCCAGCGCGACGTCCGGCGAACGTTTGCGCTCGCCGGGACAAAACGCCGCATATCTTTCAATTCGACCGATCCGCGCCAACCTCAGTCTCGCCGCCACGCCGGGCGCGACCGGACGCCGAGACTCGAGGACGCACTCCACCGCGCACGCCTCGGCGAATGGGTCGCATCGCTCCCCGACGGTCTCGACACGCCGGTCGGCGAGGAGGGCACAGAGCTCTCAGGCGGGCAGCGCGCGCCTAACGGTCGGCGCGAGCGCTCGTGTCCGACGCTCCCGTGCTCGTACTCGACGAGCCGACTGCCGTCTCGACCTGGAGACCGCCGAAGTGCTCATCAGGGACATCCTGGCCGCGGCGGGTGATCGCTCGGTCCTGCTGATCACGCACCGACCTGAGGGCCTGGAGAACTCGTCGACGAGATCTCACGTCGAGCTTCGAGCGGGGCTGATCACCCGCTCGAAGACCCCGTCAGCTCGAGGGTACGGCCTCGGCCCAGTCGCGCAGGCGGCCGGAGAACTGCGCTACCGCCGGGCTTACCTCTCGATGACCGAGTCTGCGGGAACGTTCGAGCGACGAGCGGCGGCGAAGATCGCGTCGGGCGACGGCGCCTCGTAGAGGCAGTAGGTGCGTCGCCGGTCGGCGGTCAGGAACGAGAAGACCCAGTGCACGCCCTCGTCCGACGTTGATCTCGTCGATCAGCCTCGACGTCGTCGTCGGTGAGGTCGAGCTGCTCACCGAAAGTTGCGCTCGATCATGTACAGCGGCATGACCAGATGCTACCCGCCGCTCACACCGTAGGCGAGACCGCGCCGATGCGCGTAGGACGCAGCCTCGGTTCGATTCGCACAGCCGCGTCTTGCGCAGGATGCTCCGCACGTGATTGGCGGCCGTGTGCTCGCTGATCACGAGCGCCGCTGCCGATCTCGCGGTTGCTCAGGCCGCGCGCGATGAGGCCGAGGACCTGCGCCTCGCGGGCCGAGACGCCCGTCCGGGAGGGCTTCCACGAGCAGCGACGAGCGAAGAGCGGCGATCCTCGCCCGGAGGGCGCCGGCATGCCGATCCGGTCGGCCAGCGCCGCGGCTTCGCCCAGCAGCGCGTCGGCACGTGTCGCGGTCGGCCGACGCCGACTGACAGCAGAAAGCGCGCCGTACTCGTACGCGGTGTGGGCGATCCACGTCGGCGCTCCCATGCGCCGGTTCAGCTCCAGCGCGCCTGCTCGAAATGCGCTCGCGCCGCTCCGGCTTCACCGAGCACGCGACGCGAGCATGCCGAGGTATCGGTCCGCGGCCCCGTAGCACGGCGACGAGGTGCCCGATCATGCACGTTCGTGCCCGCCAGCGGCTCGAGATCTCGGGTACACGAGAGCCGGCCGCGACTCTCGTCGCCGAGCGACGCGCACGCGTCGGCGAGGTACGTGAGCGAGGCGAGCCAGAGCGACTCGCGGTAGCGGCTCGAGCCCCTCGTCGACGATCCTGGCCGAGCTCCCGCTTCGCCTCGGCCTCCATTCCCAGCTCGGCGAGCAGGGCGACGAGACCGGGCCGCCACGGCCCGTCACGGTCAGGCTCTGCCGGCCAGGATCCTGATCGACCGGCGCGAGCTCCGCGAGGCGCCCCTGCTCGCGGCGGACGCTGAACATCTGGATCCCGTAGACGCCGGACGCGTCGCGTCCGGTCAGCAGCGCGGCTCCACTCGTGCGAGCGCACGGCCATGGCCTCGGCGGCCTCGAGGCGGCCGTCGCAGAGCGCGATCGCCGAGCCGTAGTGCTCCGCGACGTGGAGCATGAACGGCTGCGCGGTCTGCTCGGCCGTCTCGCAGCAGCTCGTCGACCTGCGTGTCGCGGCGGATCGACGTCGCCGAGCGGCGACGAGGGCCGGCACGCGCCAGCGCCATCGCCTCGGCCCGGATCTCGGTGTTGCCCAGCATCGCTCGCCGAGGTCCCTCGCCTCGGTCACCATCTCGAGGATCTCCTCCAGCGAGCTCGTTCCGCGCGACCAGTAGGAGCGCATCAGCACGGTGGCCAGGCCGGCGCGATCGCCGAGCTGCGCGCGCCATCGCGATCGCGCTCGTGCCGCGCCTGCGCGCCGCGCTCGTGATCGCCCTGGAAGTCGAGCGCGCGGGCGAGGCCGCCGAGCAAGCGCGACGCGCAACTCGAGCTCTCGTCGCTGAGCGCGTCGCGGCCTCCTCGAGCAGCTCGACCGCACCCTGGTCGACGATCCCGGGGCGCCAGCACGTCTCCTCGTAGCCGATCGCGGCCCGTGCGAGCAGCTCGGCGCTGCCAGCTCGCGGGCGATCTCCGCGGCCGAGCGGAACGCAGCGAGCGCGTCGGGCACCTTGCCCGCCGCGGTGGCTCGCAGTGCCGAGCTCGAGGTAGGCCTCGGCCCGCGCGGACGCGGGCTCGATCCCGAGCTCGAGCGCGGTGCGCAAGCCGCGCCGCCGCCTCGTCGAACGCGAGCGCGCGAGCGGCAGCGCGGGCCGCAGGCGAGGTTGTACTCGACGCGCGCGCTCGGTCGCCCCGAACGGCGCCGCGGCCGCGAAGTGGTGCGCGAGGTCGGCGAGGACCCGGCCGGAGCGCTCGCCGCGCTTCTCGAGCGCCTCGCCGACGCGCAGGTGCAGCTCGGCGCGCCGCGCGCTTCCGAGACGGTCGTACAGCGCCTCGCGCACCAGCTCGTGGGTGAAGCGGTAGGCGAGCCTGCGCGACGGCAGCTCCTCGATCATCCCGCTGCCGCATGCCCTCGTCGAGGCGCCGCCAGGAGCTGCGGCGTCCGCGAGACCTGCGGCTCTGCGGACGATGTCGAGCTCGAACTCCGCACCGACGGTCGCCGCGCAGCTCGAGCAGGTCGGTCGTCTCGGGCGCCAGGCGGGAGAGGCGCTGGCTGACCACCTCGCGGACGCTCTCCGGGCGTGCCGAGCTCCGTCGAGCGGCCGCGTGAGCGTGATCGCGCCGTCGACCACCTCGACCGCGCCGGTCTCGATGAGCGCGCGCCAGAGCTCGCTGACGAGGAACGCGTTGCCTTCGGTGAGGTCGCTGATCGCCTGCGCCAGCTCGCTGAGCTCCGGCGCTCGAGGTCGGCTCCGGCCGCGCGCCGCACGAACTCCGTCGACGCTCGTCGCTGGACAGCCCGCCGAGCCGCAGGCGGACGACGTCCTCGGATCGGCGAAGGTCGGCGAGCGTCTCCGAGAGCGCTCTCCGGCACGTCGGCCTCGGTGTCGCGGAACGTGGCGAGCAGCGAGCACGCGCGCGTCACCGCCGGCCGCGCGAGGTGCCGCAGGAGCAGCGAGCGTCGGAGCGTCGGCCCAGTGTCCGTCCTCGATCACGAGGAGCACCGGCCGCGTTCTCGGCTGACAGCCGTGAGGAGCTCCGTGACGGCCGTGTGCAGCCGGTGGCGCTCGGTGTCGGGGTCCGCCTCGACCGGCGGCGGCAGCTCGCCGGTCCGCGCGGCGAGGTCGGGCAGCAGCCGCGTGAGCTCACCGCCTCCCGTGCCGAGCGCAGCACGCAGCTCGTCCGGCTCGATCGTCCGCGTGAGGCGGTCGAGCGCCTCGCACGAACGGACCGTACGGCGTGCGCACGACCGCGTCGCAGGCGCCGTAGCAGGACGAGCGCGCCGTCGCTCGCCGCCTCGGCCGCGAACTCGCGCACGAGTCGGCTCTTGCCCGAGCCCGGCTCGCCGCCGACGCAGCGACGACGCGGCGTTCCTCCCCGCGGCCGTGGGCACCAGCGTGCGGAGCAACTCGAGCTCGGCCGGAGCGTCCGACGAACGGAGACGTCGAGGCGAGGCTGAAGCGGGCTGGGCAGATTCGGGCATCCCACAGCACGATAGTCAGATCTGACTATCGCCGCAATGCTCGGCGCCGCGGCAAAGTGGGTCAACACGTGTCATGACGGAGCTGGCCGGCCTCGCCGTAGCCTCGAGTCTCGATGCACAGATCCAGACAAGGGAGAGTGATATGAGCACCGTCAGCACACCAGCGCAGGCTGCACGCCGCGGAGCTCACCGGATTCGGGGGCCGCTGATCGGCCCCGACGACGCCGAGCTACGACGAGGCGCGCACGCGTCCACAACGCGATGATCGACAAGCGGCCCGGCGCTGATCGCGCGGCCGCGCGACGCCCGACGACGTGGCGCAGGTGGTCGCGCTTCGCGCGCGACACACGACCTGCTCGCTCGCCGTCCGCGGCGGCGGCCACAACGGCGCCGGCCTCGGCACGGTCGACGACGGCGTCGTGATCGACCTCGTCGCTGCTCAAGGACATCGAGGTCGACCCGCAGGCGCGCACCGTCCGCGTCGGCGGCGGCTGCACCTGGGGCGAGGTCGACGCGCGCGACGGGCGAGCACGGCCTCGCGACGCCGAGCGGGATCATCTCGACCACCGGCGTCGGCGGCCTCACGCTCGGCGGCGGCCTCGGCCACCTGACCCGCAAGTGCGGGCTCGCGATCGACAACCTGCTCGAGGCGGAGGTCGTGCTCGCGAGCGGCGAGCGCGTGCGCGCGAGCGCCGACGAGAACGCCGACCTGTTCTGGGCGCTCCGCGGCGGCGGCGGCAACTTCGGCGTCGTCACCTCGTTCCTCTTCCGGCTGCACGAGGTCGGCACCGTCGATCGGCGGCCCGACGTTCTGGCCGGTCGAGCTGGGCGCCGAGGTGCTCTCGGCCTACCGCGAGTTCCTGCCCGACCGCGCCGCGCGAGCTGAACGGCTTCTTCGCGTTCACACGTCGTGCCGCCCGGCGCCGCCGTTCCCGGAGGAGCTCCACCTGCGCAAGGTCTGCGGCGTGGTCTGGTGCTACGTCGGTCGGACGAGGACGGCGCGCGCGAAGGCGATGGCGCCGCTGCTCGACGCGCTGCCCGAGCCGCTGCATGCACGGCGTCGGCGCCGATGCCGCACGCGGCGCTGCAGGGCGCGTTCGACGGGCTCTACCCGCCCGGCGACCAGTGGTACTGGCGCGCCGACTTCGTCAAGGAGATCCCCGACGAGGCGGTCGCGATCCACGCCGCGGTTCGGCGCCGCGACTGCCGACGATGAAGTCGACGATGCACCTGTACCCGATCGACGGCGCCGCCCACGACGTCGGTCCGCCGACACCGCCTGGAGCTACCGCGACGCGACGCTGGGGCTCCGGTCTTCGCCGGCGTCGACCCCGACCCGGCGAACGTCGGACGCGATCAGCCGGCTGGAGCATCGACTACTTCGAGGCGCTGCACCCGTACTCGGCCGGCGGCGCGTACGTGAACATGATGATGGACGAGGGCCAGGAGCGGGTGCGCGCCAGCTACCGCGACAACTACGACCGGCTCGCCCGCATCAAGGCGACCTACGACCCGGACAACCTCTTCCGCGTCAACCAGAACGTGCGGCCTGCCGCCTAGACACCACCGCAAGACAACCGAGAGGAGACACACCATGAAGCGCATGCTTGGCCTCGCCGTGCTCGCAGGAGCTGCGGCCCTGACAGTCCTGGCTGTGACCGCACTCGGCGGCACCGCCCACCGCGCGCAGCCGACAGGCGTGACGATCACGCCGCTCGCACACGCGACGATCGCCACGCGCTGTCCGACACATCCAGCAGCGGGATCCAGATCAAGACGCACGGCCCGAAGGACATGCTCGTGACGTCGATCGTCGTCGACCCGGGCGGCTCGTTCGGCTGGCACACGCATCCCGGCCCGGTGTCGGAGCGTGGCCGCCGGCACCCTGTCGCTCTTACCACGCAGAGCATCGCCGCCATGCCTCCGCGACACGGTCACGGCCGGGCAGGGTTTCATCGAGGACGGCGGTGACGTCCATCTCGGCGCGCAACGAGGGAACGACTCGGTGCAGCTCTACGTGACGATTCCTCCCGCGCGGCCCGGAACGGCCAAAGAGTTCCTGACCGAGAGTCGCCCCACCGGCGGCTTGCTCTGCAGAGGATCTCAGCTCAACGGCCATGCGGGTGCCCGGGACGACCAGTCGTTCTCGCACCCGCATGGACGCTCAGTGCTGGAGCGGAAGCCGACGCGCCGGGACGGCGTCGGCGTGTAAAAAAGACGCAATGGCGGTGGGCAAGCTGACCGACGGTCTTCGCGGGCGAGCTCGTGCGCCCGACGACCCGGGCTACGACGCGGCGCGCGCGGTCTGGAACAGCATGATCGACCGTCGGCCCGCGCTGATCGTGCGGCCGACGGGCACCGACGACGTCGTCGCGGCCCTCCGCTTCGCCCGCGAGCAGGAGCTCGTCATCGCCGTTCGGTGCGGCGGCCACAGCATCCCCGGCTCTCGACCTGCGACGACGGCGATCGTGATCGACCTCTCGCGCATGCGCGAGCGTCGACGTCGATCCCGGAGCGGCGCATCGCCCGCGTGCAGCGGCGGCTCGCTGCTCGCCGAGCTCGACGACGCCGCGCAGGCGCACGGGCTCGTCTGCCCGGTCGGCGTCGTCTCGCACACGGGCGTCGCCGGCCTCACGCTCGGCGGCGGGATGGGCCGGCTGCAGCGCAAGCTCGGCCTGACGATCGACAGCCTGCTTGCGGTCGAGCTCGTGACCGGCGGACGGCCGGGTCGTGCGGGCGAGCGAGGACGAGAATCCCGGAGCTCTTCTGGGGCATGCGCGGGCGCCGGCGCGAACTTCGGCATCGTGACGTCGTTCGAGTTCCGGCTCCATCCCTTCGACGGGGTCGATCACGCACGGCACGGTCACCCATCCGATCGAGCGGGCCGAGGAGCTGGCCGAGCGCTACCGCGAGCTCGTCGAGGACGGGCCTGACGAGCTCTGGACGTCCTTCGGCATGGCCGTCGGAGGCAGACGCCCGCGGGCCGGTCGCGTCGGTGTCCGTGCTACACAGCGGGTCGCCGGCCGACGCGGAGCGCGACCTCGCCGGGCTCCGCGCGCTCGACGATCCGCTCGAGGACTCCGTCGAGTCGAAGCCGCTACCTCGCGTCGCAGCGCCTGTTCGACGCGCCGATGGAGTGGGGGCAGCGCTTCTCGATGAAGAGCGCGTTCCTCGCCTCGCTCCCCGAGGCGCTGGTGCGCGACTGGGCCGACCACGTCTCCCGGGTGCCCGACGGAGCCGAGGGTGGCTTCTCGGTCTGGGCCTGGGGTCGCGCGATCGCGGCCGTGTCCGAGGAAGCACACTGCTTTCACTGGTCGCGACGCTGCCTTCTGGGCGGCCGCCGAGATCGCCTGGAACGACGGCGCGCTCGACGATGACTGCCGTTCCTGGGCGCGGGCCGCGGCCGACACGGCGGCGCCGCACGCATCCGTCGGGCGCTACGTCAACGACGTCACCGAGGTCGGAGGCGACGTCGCGCGCACGATCTACGGCGACGCGAAGTACGAGCGGCTCGTGGCGCTCAAGCGCGAGTGGGACCCGGACAACGTCTTCCGGCTCAACCAGAACATCAGGCCCTGCGGTCAGGAGGCCGTCGCGCACGATGTCGCGCGACGGCCTCGATCCAGCTGAGCCCCGTTAGCGGGCGGGGCGCTGAGGTCCGGCGTGCTCTCGCTCCAGCGCGCGGTCAGCGCGTAGAGCACGATCGATGTTCAGCGCCATCACCGTCAGTGACCAGAGCGGATACTGGCTGTTGCCGAGGAAGCCGAGCTGGGCGATGAAGTTCAGGCGACACGACCACGATCGCGAACCAGCGCGCCCACCCCTGCCCGCCGAGCAAGTCCGAGGCCTGCGAGAACGAGCAGCACGCCCCAGATCAACATGATCCAGCCCCATGCCCGTCAGGTCGACGACGAGGAAGCCAGACCTGAGTGACGACGAAGTACTCGTCCTCGAACAGAGCGATCAGGCCCTGAAAGAAGTCGATCGACGCCGATGATCAGCATCAGGATGCCGGCGAAGCCGATCCAACCTGCCATGCTCTTGGAGTTCATCCCTACCTCCCTGTGGAACGTCAAGCCGCGTCGGAGAGGGCCTACGCTGCCTTCGAATCCATTACGACACCGGATTCGCGCTGGCACGACCGCTCCCTTTCCGGGCCGGTATGCCGCCGTGAGCTTCACGAAGCAAGTCTTCCAGCCGACCCAGGCGCTCGTCCATGGCCTCCAGCGCGCGCCTCGATGCTGCTCGGCCTGACCCTCGGCCAGCCCCCGCTCCTCGGAGGCCCGCGCGACGAAAATCGACGTGATGACCGCGATGAAGACGGTCACGAAGGCGACGCCGTACAGCATGACGAAGCTGGCGATGATCCGGCCCGAGGGGTTGATCGGCGAGACGTCCCCATACCCGACGGTCGTGACGGTTTGGGCGCCCACCCATTCCGACCCAGATGTTCGGGTACTCGTTGTGGTCGAGCGCCCAGCATCAAGACTCCGCTGCCGACGACGATTGCTGCGGTTGCCGAGACGATCACACCGGTCGCCAAACCGACCGACGGCGTGGTCGCGCAGGACACGAGCGATCTCCGGTCGAGGAACGAACGAGGTGCGCCTAGCATTGAGGGCGACCAGACGACGCGACTTCGAGCGATCCACTGCCGGCCATTCGCGAAGCCTCCTGACACGGAGAGAACACCATCGTGCATGGACGCGAGCCTACGACACTTCAGAGCGGCCGCTGTACTGACGGCAGGCGCACGCTCATCGCTGCGGCGTGAAAACGGGCGTAGCTCGTCATCGCCCGGCTGGATGATGCCGACGTGCGACTCGGGCACCTCGTTCCAGGCGCCCTCGAGGTCGCCGAGCGGCTCGGAGACGACGACTCGCGTCTCGTCCGACAGCCCGGCGAGCTCCTCGATCTCCGGATAGAGCGGCCTTGCAGCGCATCCATCCGCGTGCTGAAGTAGAGCGACCGCGATTCGCCTTCGCTCGAGTAGCGGAACGCGTAGACGCTGCGCCCGTCGGTCGTCCGCGATCGTCATCTGGATCGGATGCTCGACGCCGTGCCGGCGCCCGGTCTCCTCGACGAAGCCGACCATCTGCTCGACGGCGCCGACGGGGTCGCTCTCGAGCCCGAAGGTGAGGGCGAGGTAGAACATCGTCTCCGAGTCGGTGGTGCCCTCGATCGAGGTGAAGAGCGAGTCGTCGACCGCGAGCACGAGCTCGCGCCGCAGCTGCGGGAACTCGCGGATCAGCCCGTTGTGCATCCACAGCCAGCGCCCGTAGCGGAACGGGTGCGCGTTGGTCTCCTGGATCGCCGTTCCCGTCGACGCGCGGATGTGCGCGAGGAAGAGGTGCGACGAGATCCCGGCGGCGAGCTCGCGCAGGTTCCGGTCGTTCCACGCGGGATGGACGCTGCGGTAGAGCCGCGGCGTGTCGCCGTCGTCGTACCAGCCGACGCCGAAGCCGTCGCCGTTCGTCGGTCGTCGCGCCCAGCCTCGAGTGCAGGCTCTGGTCGATCAGCGAGCGGTCGCGCTTGAGCGAGCAGCTCCTCGAGCCTGATCGGCGACCCCGAATGCGCGAGCGGCTGGCACATCTTGCTACCCTCCTCTCGCCGCTGCCAGGAGGCTCAGCGGGGATCAGAGTCTGGGTGGTGGTCTCGGCCGTCGATGTGACCGCGAATCTCGACGGCGCTCATCGAGGCAGTCGCCGCTTCGGATGAGGCGCGCCCGTACTGCCGACCGATTGTCCCTGATGTCACCCGACCCAGCCGCTCAGGCGAGCAATCCCCGGGTTCACTCACACACCCGTAGCCACCGGTCGAAAGAGGACGCTGGCCCAGCGGAGCGTCGCCTGCCTCCTGTGCACGCGCACGGCGTTATGGTTGGCGGTGCGTGGCCGAGGCAGCGCGGTCGCACAGATCACTCCAATAGGGCTGCCTGCAACAGAGGAGAGCGACGTAGGGCACCCGTCCGGACACGATTGTTCTGATCCACGGCTTTTGGGTCACGCCACGAAGCTGGGAGGACTGGATAGCCCACTACGAGAGGTCGCGGCTATCGCGTCCTGGCGCCGCGCGTATCCGGGGTTTCGAGGTTGAGGTGGAGGCGCTCAACGCCGATGTCTCGCCGATCGAGGCGGTGACTGTGCCGCAGATCATCGAGCACCTCGAAGTCAGTGGTCGGTGGGCTCGGCGTCGCCGCCGATCCTGATTGGCCACTCCGCGGGCGGCGTGTTCGCTCAGGTCCTGCTTGATCACGGCTTCCGGCGCTGCCGGCGTCGCGATCAACTCGGCCCCGACCGAGGGCGTCAAGAGCGTTCCCCTGTCGCAGGTCAAGGCGACGTTCCCGGTGCTCAAGAACCCGGCCAACCGCCACAGAGGCCGTCGGGTTCACGTTCGAGCAGTGGCAGTACGCGTTCACCAACACCTTCAGCGAGGAAGAGTGGCGGCGCGCTCTACGAGCGTTACCACATTCCCGGCGTCCGGAGCAGATCTTCTGCAGAGCAGCGCACTCGCCGAACATCCATCCCGGCCCGACGACGTCAACCACGTCAACTACAGGCAACGACGACCGCGCCCCGCTGCTGTTTCATCTCCGGGCAGCGACGACCACCTGATGCCGCCGCGCTCAGCAGTCAAGCGCCAGCACTACAAATCGGACACCGATCAGCGAGTGAAGAGTTCGACGGACTCACTTGCTTCCGCCCCGAGAGGAGGGTGGCGAAGAGTCGCCGACTACGCGCCTGACTGGGCATCCGAGCACGCCGAGTCGGGGCCGAACTGCGCGCGACGCCCAGCAGTGAGTTGAGCGAGATCTGCACATCACCCACATCGGCGGGCCGACGATCCTGATCGAGGTCGGTGACTGGCGACTCTCGACCGACCCGACGCTCGATCCCCCGGCCGAAAATACCCTTCGGCTGGGGGACATCCTCACGCAAACTCGCCGGACCGGCGATCGCCGCTACCGACCTCCCGCCGATTGACGGGATCCTGCTTACACACGACCACCACGACGACAACCTCGACAACGCCGGCCGTGCGCTCCTACCCGCCGCAGGCGTCGTCATCACCACGACTTCCGGTGCCAGCCGCCTCGGCGGACACGCGGAGGACTCGCCCCTGGCAATCCACCCGGCCCGAGATGCCCGGACGGCTAACCCTCGAGATCACCGCGACACCGCGTCCGTCACGGGCCGCCCCTAAGCCACCCAATCATCGGTGACGTGGTCCGGCTTCGCGCTCGCGCCGGGACACACAACAGCACGGCGTCCTGTGATCTCCGGCGACACCGTTCACCTACGACGAGGTACGCGTGGGATCCCGAATCGCCCTCGACGTCGATATTGCAATCCTCCATCTGGGCGGCGTCCAGTTTCCAGTCACTGGACCAGTTCGCAAACAGCCCAACCATGAATTTCATGTTGCGATGACGCCAGCCAAGGACGCCGGTCGAACTGCGCGGAGCTGCATGCGTCCAGGAACCGCCATCCCCATCCATCTACGAAGGATGGAAACACTTCCGGCAGGGTCGGGTGAGGATGCGATCGAGCGCAGTTCGCCCAAGCACCCGAACGCATCCGCAGCAGCATCCGCTGGCTGCCGCTCGAGCACGCACGTCCAGTTGGCACACCCGGGCGGAACGTCGCGGTCAGGTGACATCCCCGGACGCTGGCCCCGCGCGACTCCGCTGACCCGGCGGCCCGGTCAACCGAGAGCGTCGCCCGGAGCTAGTCCTCGCCTTCCCAGTACTCGACCGTGGGTCCCGGCCTCGCGAACATGATGTCTTCGTCCTCGACGTCCTTGGCGAGAACCTTTCCGGTGTCGAGGTACTCGATGATCTCGCCGCGGATCATCGAGGAGAGCATGAGTACGCGAATGGGCGAGTCTGTTCGGTTGATGATCTGATGCGCACCGTCCTTGCCCCGCGGAAAGCAGACGACGTCACCCTCCTTCAACACCTGCTCACCTTCGGGCGTGCGCAGCGTCGGCTCGCCGCGGAGCACGATCACCCATTCCTCGTTCAGGTAGTGCGTGTGGTACGGCCAGAGCCTGTTGCCAGGCTCGACCTCGACATGGTCGCGCCGATCAGCTCACCGCCGATGCGCTGGCCGACAAGCGCGGCCCTGACGCGCCAGCCCTCGCGGTCCCGCGTCCCATCCCACTCGTCGCTGTTGAGGTTGAAAGTCTTCATTGGTAAACGCGTCCAATCTGCGCCGTCGCGCTTGGTCGCTCGGTCTCCTCATGAGGATATTCCCGAACGCTGGCCGACGCGACGCGCGCTCCTACCGCCTTGGGGAGATAACGAGGAGCCGTTTCCGGGCGCTCGCTCGGTCTGCGGGTGAGCCGGCCTTCCAGCTGAGCCAATAGACGCCGGGCCGCTTGAATCAGGGTCCGGCGGACCGGAGGTGGACAGGAGCAGGCGCGGGTGGTTGAGGCCGGCGCGGAGCGGCTTGCGCCACGAGGCGAGCCTGTGTCCGCGGGCGTCCGACAGCGATACGGTCGCCGTCGCTGGTCGTGTGGAGTCGATCGAGGTCAGGATCGTGCGGCGTCGGGTCGGCTCGAAGCGTGCCGGTGCGAGCGCCCGCAGCTTGAGGGTTGTGAAGCCGGCCGGTCTCGGTCCGCCGGAGACAGTGAGATCGACACTCGCTCCGAGCGGGACGACTCGGACGTCCGCGGGTGCGAGGACCGTGTCGATCGGGTCGCTCGAGGTCTGCTTCGTGACCGTTCCGGCCGAGAACCCTGATGCGTTCAGGGCTTTGATCGCGTCGTTGACCGGGAGTCCGGCGAGCGGTGGTAGCGCGCGCAGGCCGTAGGTGTGGGCGCTGACGTTCCGTGCGGGGTCGGTTTCGGTCATGGTGAAGGTGCGTGGATCGCCGGCAGCGATCGGGCCGAGTTTCGTCTCGAACTGCGTCGTATCGAAGCTCGTGATGTGCGCGCCATCGACGTAGAGCTGCACTTGTGCGATCGCACCGGTCTCGTTTTCGCCCGGCACCCAGCGCAGCGTCAAGCCGTCCGCGGCGACGACGCCGACGAAGCCGGCCGGCGGTGGCGGCGGGAAGCGGTCGTGGAGCAGTGTGAACTCCGACAGGTGCGTGGTCAGGATGTGGATACCGTCCGGGCCGACGAAGTAGCCGTCGGCACGGCGGGAGGGGCAGGATCGCGGAGGCCGGCACGACGGCGATCGGGCGCCAGCTGCCGTTCTCGAAGGTTGCGGGCACGGCGTTCGAGTCTCCGGTGGTGTTCGTCAGGACGAGCTCGAGCGGCGGCGAGAAGGAGTGAACCTGGGTTCCGGTCAGCGACCAGTAGCTGGTGACGTCGTAGACGAGCGCGCCTGTGGCGAAGTCGCCGGCAATCGAGGCGGCGGGGTTCGGATCGATGCGCAGGACCAGGTGGTCGGTCGGGCTCGAGTACGTGCCGGTAGCCATGGTCAGGGTGGCGCCCCGTCCGATGAGTGCAGCGTCGTCGTCGCGCTCGTGGCGGCGTTGATCTCCACGTACGGCCAGTCGGCCTGGCGGCGGGCCGCTGACGATCGTGAAGTGCGTCATGAACAGCGCGGTCTTGCCGACGTCGTCGACGAGGGTTCCGGCCAGGGTGTGGAGGTCCGTCGGCGAGCGGCCCGGTGGCGAAGGTCGCGATCGAGCCGGCGAGGGTGGCTGCGCCTGTCACGCCGCCGTCGAGCCTCGCGCCGGTGACGGCCGAGAGCGCCTCGCTCGCGGTGACGGCGATCGAGCCCACACTCCCGATCGTCGCGCCGTCCGGCGGCGTGGCCGAGACGACCGACGGCGGCGTGTTATCGATGCGCCGGGAGGCAACGGCACTCGGTGCGGAGGCGTTGCCGGAACCGTCGTAGAGCGATCGCCCGGAGGTCGTAGACGCCGTCGGCGACCGTTGTGCTGTCGAATGCGCCGCTGTACGGCGTCGGGGGTGTCTCGTCGTTGGCAACCGTCGTCCAGGTGGCGGCGCCTGCAGGGCTCACCTGGAAGCTGACCCGTGCGGTATCTGCGTCCGGGATGCGGCCGACAGCATGACCGTGCCGGAGAGCGGTGTGCCCGGATCGGCGAGCGTCACGCTGGGCGGTGTTGCGTCGACGGTGATCAGCACGCCGGGCGTCGTGAACGAGTTGCCGGCGGCGTCGGTGACGATCGCGTCGATCGTGTGCGTCCCGCTTGGCGTCGTGGTCGCGTCCCAGGCGATCGTCCACGGAGTCGACGAGGCCGTCCCCGCTGGGACGCCGTCGACGCGGAACTGCACGGTGGAGACGCCGGAGCCGCTGTCCGCAGGCGCTCGCCGCGAGCGTCACGCTCGTCCCACCGACGGTGGCGCCGGCAATGGGCGTCGTGATCGATCCGGTCGGCAGGGTGTTGTCGATCCGCGTCGTGCGCACGTTCGACGCTCCGGCGGTCGATCCGTCGCTTGCGAGCGCTCTCAGGTCGTACAGCCCGTCGGCGAGCAGGCTCGTGTCGAAGCTCGCGGAGAATGGCGCCGTGTTGTCGACCGCGATCGTCGACCAGTTCGCGGCGCCGGCGGGGCTGCGCTCGAACGTGACCTGGATCGTGTCCGAAGAGGTCGTCGTCGAGAGCACGACGGTACCGCTCGAAGCGGCGCCCGGTGTGTCGAGCGTCACCGCCGGAGGATTGTTGTCGACGACGAACGTCCGTCCCGCCGAGACAGTCGGCCCGTTTCCGGCGACGTCCATGGCCTCGAGGGTCACGGTCGCCGGTCCATCAGGTATCGAGGTCGAGTCCCAGTCAAGGGACGCCGGCGATCCGCTCGTCGTCCCGACAACCGTTCCGTTGATCTTGAACACCATCTGGCCGACGCCCGAGGCGCTGTCGGCCGCGTTGCCCGCGAGTGTCACGGTCCCGCCGGCGAACGCCCCCGCGGCGGGCGCGGTGACGATCGCACTACTGGGCGGCGTGTTGTCGATCAATTGAGGGCCTGGGAGGTCGATCGTCGGTGACGTTCGGCGGGACCGCGGCGTCCGAGATCACCTCGCGCAGGTCGTACTGGCCGTCAGGAACCGCCGTCGTGTCGAAGAGAACCGCCCAGGGAGCGGAGGTCCGCGTTCCGATCGCGGTCCAGCTGTTCGCGCCAGTGGACCGAGTACTCGAACGCGACGGACCCAACGCCACCGCCCGCGTCGGCCGGCGACGGGTCGGAGAGGGTAACCGTCCCTCGCAGGATCGAGCCCGGATCGACCGGGGGAGCCACTCGGCAGCTGCGTGTCGATCGTCACGGTCGCCTGCTTGACGGCCTCGACATTGCCGACGTTGTCGGTCGAGTAGTAGTCGATCGTGTGCCCGCCGTCGTTGACGTGGCTGGCCGGCGCCGGGATCGAGACACTCGTACCGGTCTCGCCAGGCGCCGCCATCGAGGCGGTAATTCGTCGAGCCGACGCCGGAGCCGGAGCCGTCGGACGGCGAGAGCGTGACAGTCACGTCCGAGGACTTCGAGCCGGCGGGCGCGTCGTCGGTCGTTGTCGGCGGCGACGTGTCGAGCGTGACGGTCGTCGGCGCGGAGTCGGTGGTGTTGCCGGCCACGTCAGTCGCGCGGGCGATTGCCGTGTACTGCGCGCCGTTCGTCAGACTCGAGAGGTCCCACGACTGGGACGCCGAGCCCGTGGTGGCGATCGGCGAGCCGATCGCCGTGCCGGCGCCGAACGCGCAACTGCCACCGGCGCAGTAGCGGAACGCGAGCTGCGCGATCCCGGACCACGCCGGTATCGACGGCGGTTGCCGAGACGAGGCGCCCGACCCGACGAACCCCGCGGCCGGACTGGTCAGAGAAAAGGCGTTCGGCGGCGTCCGGTCGACGGTGAACGTGCGCGACGACGGAGTTTCGACACCGTTCAGATTGTCCACTGCGCGCGCCTGGACGGTGTAAGCGCCGTCGGCGGAGAAGCTCGTCGCCGGGAACGCGTACGACCAGGTCCGGTACCGGTCGCGGGCACGAACACGGGCGTGACGCTCGAGAAGCCGCTTCCGTCCCAGTAGTTCCCCGTGCCCTGGCGGATCGTCAGCTCGACCTTCTGCGGAGCCGGCTCCGGAATTGTCGGTCGCGGTGCCGCAGAAGCCGGGGCTCGCGCAGCCTGCATTCCAGGTGGTCACTCCGTAGATCGCGGACGCCGGGAACGCGACCGCGGAAGCGGGCGCGGCAGCGACTCGTGATGTTCGGCGACGCACCGAGGTTCGTGAGCACACCGGCAACGGACGCCTTCGACTTCGCCGGCCAGGCGGTCGAGCCGGCAGCTGCCGGCGCAGTTGCTCCCGGCGCGCCGCTCCCGTAGACGATCGTCATCGTCGCGCCGCCGGAGAGCGTGACGCCCGACACCGTGATCGTCTGCGCGGCGACCGAGACACGCGCCCGTGCTCGCGGTTGTGTTCCCCGGGTTCCCGGCCGTGGTGCTCGGCGCGTTCCAGCCCGCCGGGACGACGACCGTCACGCTGCCGTTGCTCGTGCCGCCGGTGGCCGCCGTGTAGGTGAACGTCTCCGTGTTGCCGTTCGAGCCGAAGCCGACCAGCGCGGGCGCCGCGGTGAGAGTGCCGGACCCGTCGCGCGCGTAGACGTTGATCGACGGCGAGAGTGCGAGCGCGGTCAGGGCGCCTCCGGCCGTCGAGCGTTCCGTCGCCGACCACACCTGCGGGCCGCCGGTCGTGGGCGCCGCGGCGAGCCCGTAGGTGATCGTGAACGTCGCGTTGGCCGCAAGCGTTAGTCCGGACACCGTGACCGTCTGTCCGGCGTAGGAGCGCGCGCCGAGCGACGAAGTCGTATTTCCGGCGGTCGGAGCGGGCCAGCCGGTCGGCACGGTGACCGTCACTGGAGCCGTTCGAGGTGCCTCCGGCCGCAGCCGCCTTGTACGTGAAGACGATCGTGTTCGTCGAGCCGTTGACGACGTTCGCGGTCGGCGTCGTGACCGTGCCCGAGCCGTCGGCCGCGTAGACGTTGACGGACGGGGACGCGCCGATGCTCGCCAGCGTGCCGCCGCCCGTCGATCGCTGCTGCGTCGAGAAGGCGTTTGCGCCCGCCGTCGCCGAGGCCGTGGCCCCTGGCCTCCCCGGCCGTGGAGCCGTAGACGATCGTCATCGGTCGCGCCGCCGGCGAGCGTGACGCCGCTGACGGTGATCGTCTGGCCGGCGGCCGAGACTGTGCCCGTCGATGCAGTCGTGTAGCCCGCCGCGCGTCGCGGTCGTCGAGGGCGCGCTCCAGCCGGCGAGGGCCGTGACCGTCACGGCGCCGTTCGCCATGCCACCGGTCGCGGCGGTGTAGGTGAAGGTGAGCGTGTTCCCTGCCGAGCCGTTGCCGGCGTTGAGGGCGCCACGGTCAGCGTTCCCGAGCCGTTGGCGGCGTTGACCACGATCGAGGGACTACCGCCGAGGTTCGTCAGAACGCCCGAGGCGGTCGACCGCTCCTGCCCCTGCCAGGTCTGGGCGCCAGTTGTCGCCGTCGCGGTCGCACCGGCACCGCCTCCGCCTTCGAGCCGTACGTGATCGTTGCGGAAGCGCCTCCTGCGAGTGTGAGATTCGAGATCGGTGATCGTCTGGGCTGCCGTCGCGACGGTGCCGGAAGTCGAGGTCGTGTAGCCGTTTGCGCTAGCGACCGTCGAAGGTGCGCTCCAGCCGGCCGGAACGACGATCGTCACCGAACCGCCGCTCGTGCCTCCGGCCGCGGCCGTGTACGTCAGGACGACCGTGTTCCCGTCTGCGAAGCGGACGACGTTGGTGGTGGGCGTCGTCAAGGAGCCCGATCCATCGGCGGCCTCGACCGTGATCGACGGCGAGGCCGCGATCGCGGTGAGCGCACCGGCCGCGGTGGAGCTCTCCTGGATCTGCCACGCCTGCACGCCGGGGTCGCCGCCGAGGTCGCGGTTCCACCCGAGCCGTACGTGACCACCACGGTCTGGCCGGCGGTACGGGTGACTCCGGTCACGGTGATCGTCTGCCCGGACACGGACAGCGCACCGACCGAGGAGGTCGTGAAGCCGGACCCGCCGAGGTGGCGGGAGGCGTCCACCCGGCCGGCACGGCGACGGTGAGCGAGCCCGACAACATCCCGCCGGCCGCTGCGGTGTACGTGAGCGTGACGGTGCGTCCGGCCTGGTTCGCCGAGACGACGTTGATCGACGATACGGCCGCGCCTGCGCCATCCGCGGCGTAAACCGTGATCGAGGGCGACGCCGCGAGGTTCGCGAGCACGCCCCCAGCTGTCGACTGCTGGCGCGCCTGCCAGACCTGCGCGCCGGTGGTGGCGCTCGCAGTCGAGCCGCCGCCGCCGCCGCTCGTGTCGCCGTAGACGATCGTCATCAGTTCCTGCGGCCGCGAGGGTGACGCCGCTGACAGTGATCGTCTGGCCTGCGGCGCGAGACAGTGCCGGTCGACGCCGATGCGTAGCCGGACGCAGTGGCCACGGTCGAGGGGCGGTCCAGCCTGCGGGTGCAAGCACCGTGACGGCGCCGTTGACCATCCCTCCCGCGGCAGCGGTGTAGGTGAACGTGATCGTTCGCCCGGTCTGCGAGGCCGAGACGTTGGTGATCGACGCGACCATCGTCCCGGAGCCGTTCGCGGCGTTGATCGTGATCGAAGGGGAGCCCGCGCTGAGGTTCGTGAACACGCCGCCGACCGTCGAGCGCTGCTGGAGCAGCCAGGTCTGGGCGCCGATCGCTGCGGCAGCGGTTGCGCCTGGCCCGGCGCTCGCCTTCGAGCCGTACGTGATCGTCACCGTCGACCCTGCGGCGAGCGTGACGCCCGAAACGGTTACCACCTGAGCGGCGACGGCGACCGTACCCACGCTCGAGGTCGTGTAGCCGGCGCTCGCTCGAGCGACGGACGGCGCGCTCCAGCCTGCCGGGATCGTCAGCTTGATGCCGCCGTTCAACATGTCTCCCGTGGCGGCGGTGTACGTGAAGACAACCGTGTTGCCGATCTGCGATGCGGAAACATTCGTCGTCGGCGTGGTCGCAGACCCGAGGCGTCTGGCGCGTAGATCGTGATCGTCGGCGAAGCTGCGATCGAAGTGAGAGCGCCGCCGGCCGTCGAAGCCTCTCGGACTAGCCACGTCTGTGCACCCGGCCGCTGCCGGTGCAGTTGCCGTCGCGCCGGACCGTACGTGATCACAACGGTCTGAGCGGCCGTACGCGTGACCCCGCTGACGGTGATCGTCTGCCCGGCCACGGACACGGCACCGACCGAGCTCGTGGTGAAGCCGGGACCCGCCGAAGTCGCCGGTGCCGTCCAGCCTGCAGGCACCGCGACCGTGAGCGTCCCGTTCGAGAGCCCGCCGGCCGGCGCCGTGTACGTGAGCGTCTCGGTCAGCGCCGGTCTGGGAGCCGGAGACGGTCGAGAGGCTCGATGCGACGGCGCCTGCGCCATCGGCCGCGTAGACGGTGATCGTCGGCTGCACCGCCGAGATTGGTCGAGCGTGCCGCGGCTCGATGAGCGCTGCTTCGTCGTCCAGACGACGTGCGCCGGTCGCTGCAGGCGCTGTGGCCCCCGGCTCCGCCGCCGCTCGTGTCGCCGTAGTTCAGCAGGGAGCGTCTGAGCCGCGCCCTGGTCGAGCGTCACGCCCGAGACGGTGACCGTCCAGGGGCCGGTGCCGGTGACCGCGATCGAGTTCGTGCCGCTGCCGCCGGTGGCGGTAGACATAACCCGCAGCGCGCGCGGCGTCGTCGCCTGCGGAGGCGTCCAGCCCGCAGGCACGACGAACGAAACGCTCGCCGTTCGCCATGCTCCCGGCCGCGGGCGTGTAGGTCAGCGTCTCGGTGCAGTGCGGACCTGCGACGCCGACGACTGCCGTGCTCGAGGGCGACAACCGTGCCCGAGCCGTCGGCCGCCTCGTTCTTGAGAGCGAAGAGGTTCGCGACCCAGAGTGAGCTCGTGACCCAGGTCGCTGTCTTGTTACCCGAGGCGCCTGCTGCAGCCTGGACGCCGTCGGCGAACCCGGCGGTGACCTTCGCGCCGCCCGTGGACGACACTGTCCACTCGCGAACGAGGCCCTGGCGCGCCGCTCTGGGTGACCGTCACGCCGTTCGGCGACTCCGTAGGCCGCCTGGAGCATCTCGTTCGCGGCGGAGGTCGTGACGGCGAGGCCGAGTGCGTTCCCGGTCGCATTCGTGCCTCCGCTCGCCGCCGAGCTCGTTGCGCTGCCGCCCTGGTCGAAGCCAACGAACGGATCGACGCCCTTGTAGGTGACGATCCCGCCGGAGGCATCGGCGTTGCCGCCCGCCCACGCGAACGTGATCGTCGCCGGGCTCCGAGCCGTCGACGCGATGCCAGAAGAGCGCCTGCTCGATCGGGCCGGCGGCATCCTGGGCGGTGGCACCAACCTGGTTCCAACCTCCGGGCGGCAGTAATCGCCCCGGTCGACCGAACGGTCAGCTGAGCCACCAGCACGTCGCCGGCGACCGCCGCGGATGGCTTGGTGATTCCAAGGCTCGAGGAGCCAGTCGACGTGGCCGCAGTACAGCTCGTTGTGCCGCCGGGCCCGGCTGGCGAGGCGCGCATGCCGCGATCAAGGCGATTGGGTCGATCAGATATGGCAGCGGCAGCTTCTGGTCGTCGAGTCGCAAGGCGAGCCGCCAGTCGGCGTCGCCGTTGCGGTCGAGCGACCAGCTCAGGCCGTTCGGCGTCACGTCGTGTCCATCTCGGTCGAGGATCTGGACCGGGAGGATGTGGTAGCCGGAAAGCCGCCCAGCGTCGCTGAAGCGGACGCCGCCCGCCGCGTCGAGGTGTGGGCTGCCGTGGTTCGCGTCGAGTCGCCAGATCCACGTGCGCGTCCCCTGGTGCCGCTCCACGGTCAGGGAACTGCTCGGCCCGGTTGATCCCGAACAGGATCGACTCCGCGCCCGAACTCGGTGGCGCGGCTGGCGCCGCCATGGAAGCGTCGCCAGTCTCCATCGCTCCGCGCCGCTCGAGGAGAGCGCGATCGTCGCCGACCCGTCGCGAGCAGCGAGACTCCCGTCCTGGATCGCAAGCGTCGCACCCGACGCAAGCGGCCGCCGCAGCGAAGCGTCAGGACTCGGCGACCCGGGCGCACGGTCGACGAACGTCTTCGGCGAGGCCGTCGCCCCGGCAGGCGCGCCAAGCACAAACAGGCCAACGGCAACTCATGCCCCGAGGAGCAGAACGCCGCAGAGCAGGATCCACGCTTTCGGCCCGCGCACAGCGGGGAAGCCGACGCGTCGTACTGCCACGCGATTCGCTCAACAAAGACGCCTTCCGCCGCAAAGACCCAGAAAGGATGTGCCCTTCAAGAGGGCTCTCAGACTCTTCGGCAGAACTCCCCCATCCCTTAGCTCGTCCTTAGCTCAAACGGCGGCTCGCGGGTACACCCGTGCCGCATCGGGACAGAAAGAGCCGACGCGCGGATTCGAACCGCGGACCCCTTCATTACGAGTGAAGTGCTCTACCAGCTGAGCTACGTCGGCGTCGCCCCTAGATTAGCCGGTATGGCCGGTTCCGACGGCGCAAAGTCGCCCCGCCGAGCTACGCCGAACCGGCCGACCGGTGCTGAGCCGCGACGCTCGTACTACGGCTGCGTCCGCGAGGTCGTCGCTCCGTTGGTGACCTGAGCGAGCTCGTCGCGGACTGCTGCTCAGCTCGCCCTTGAGCGAGCCGTCATGCCGGCGCTGGCGCACTCCGTACGCCTTGAGGACGTAGAGCTGGTGCCGACGCGCGGCGATTTCGTCGAGGAGCGCGGCGACGCGGCGCTGCTGCGTGCGGCGCAGTTCCATGGACGCTGTTTCTGCGAGGCCGGGCATCTCAGGCCGCCTCGTCGAGCAGCGTCCGTCTCGGGTAGGGCGGACATCTGCTCGTCCGCGACGTCGGCCGTGCGGACGAAGATGGCGGCGACCGCGGCGCCGAGGAGCAGCAGCCCGGTCAGAACGGCGAGGGCAGTCTGGTAGCCGTGGTCGAGCGCGGCGAGGCTCCCGACAGGCGCGTCGCCGTAGCGGTTGGTCGCCGCTGCGGCGATCGCGCTGGCGGCGGCGATCCCGATCGCGCCGCCGATCTGACGGCTGGTGTTGATCAGTCCGGACGCGACGCCGGCGTCTGCGCGGCCGACTCCCGCGAGGCCGAGGATCGTCACAGGGACGAACGAGAGTCCCATCCCGGCGCCGCCGAGGACGAAGGCCGGGAACAGATCCCAGAAGTACTGGCCGTCCACCGGCAGCCGAATCAGAGAGCGCGACCGAGAGCGCCGAGGTCAGAAGCCCCACGGTGAGTGTGGCGCGTGCGCCGATCCGCGTCGACGATCAGCTGGGCGAGGTTGGAGACGACGACGACCGTGCCCGCGAAGGCGACGAAGGCGACGCCGCCCTGCATGGCGCTGTAGCCGAGGATGTCCTGCAGGTACAGCGAGAGCAGGAAGAACTCGGAGAACGCCACGGCGCCGATGATTGCCATCGACGGCGTTCGCGGCGGCGAGCGATCGGACCGCGGAACAGTCGCAGCGGCAGGAGCGGCCAGGGCGAGCGGGCTTCGAGCACGACGAACGCCGCGAGCAGCGAGAAGGAGCCGACGAGCGGCAGGAGCGCGGCGGTCGAGGTCCAGCCCTCCGTCGTGGCGCGCGTCAGGGCGTACACCAGCAGCATCAGCCCGGCAGTCGCTGTGACTGCGCCGCGGGCGTCGAGGTGGCGATGCCCGAGCTCGGGCGGCTCTCGTCCAGCAGCACCGGTGTCGAGCAGCGCCGCCGCGATCGCGACCGGGACGTTGACGAAGAAGATCCACGACCAGCTGAGATAGCTCGTCAGCACGCCGCCGAGCAGGACGCCGGCGGCGGCGCCGCTGCCGGAGGCGGCGCCGTAGATGCCGAGCGCGAGGTTGCGCTCGCGCCCTTCGGCGAACGTCGTCATGAGCAGCGACAGCGCCGCAGGCGCGAGCAGCGCACCGCCGAGCCCTTGGAGGGCGCGGAAGCCGATCAGCGACGCTTCCGACCAGGCGATCCCGCAGAGCAGCGAGCTCGCCGCGAAGAGCACGAGTCCCCGACGAAGAGGCGGCGCCGACCGAGCAGGTCGGCAAGCCGGCCCCCGAGCAGCAGCGCGCCGCCGAAGAAGATCGCGTACGCCGAGACCACCCACTGCAGGCTCTCGTCGGAGAAGTTGAGATCGGTCTTGATCGACGGCAGCGCGACGTTCACGACCGCGACGTCGAGGATCACCATGAACTGCGCGGTCACGATCAGAGCCAGCGCGGCCCAGCGCCTTCCGGAATCCGTAGTCAAGCTCATCAATTAAGCTCCTCTATCGTTGATGATCTCAACAATATACACAAACAACGATGAAGGCGCTACACTTCTTTCGATGACCGAGATCGAGACAAAGCCACTTCCACAGCGCTTCCCCGAAGAGCTCGTCACGTCCGCCCTCTTCCTGCTCAAGCGCCTCGGGATGACCGCAAAGGAACGCTCTTTCGACGCCTACAACGAGGCGGGCCTGCACCCGTACCACCACGCGATCCTCGCCGTCCTCGACGAAGGCTCACTGGCGACTCAGGGCGCAATCGCCGACACGCTCGGCTACGACAAGGGCCAGCTCGTCGGGCTCCTCGACGAACTCGAGGAAGCCGGCCTCGTCGAGCGCCGCCGCGACCCCGCCGACCGGCGACGCCAGCTCGTCCGAATGACAGCCCAGGGACGCAAGACGCTCGAACGCCTCCGCCGCCTCTCCAGCCAACTCGAAGACGAGTTCCTCGCCGCCCTGAGCGAGCGAAGAGCGAGCACAACTCCACACGCTGCTCCTGCGGCTCGCCGAACAGCACCTGCCGAACTGCCGGCTTAGCACCTAGGTCGATCGGTTACTCTCGGGGCGATGCCTGAGCTGAACGCGATCGGGATCGTCGTCTCGGACATGGCGCGCACGATCCGCTTCTACCAGCTGGTCGGGCTCACCGTCCCGGCACACGCCGGACGAGGGCCATGTCGATGCGCCCTTGCCGAACGGGATCCGCACTCATGCTCGACACAGAGACGTCGTCCTCAGTTTTCCGCCCCGAGTGGACACGCGAGACGGGCAACCAGGTCCGGACTTGCCCTCGAGTGTGAGAGCCCCGCCGAGGTGGACGAGATCTACGCGCGTGTCACCGCGCGCGGGCTTCCACGGCGAGAAGGAGCCGTGGGACGCGTTCTGGGGACAGCGGTACGCGCAACTGCAGGACTCCGACGGCGTCCCGGTCGATCTGTACGCCGCGCTGGGCTAGTTCGTGCCGAAGGGGACGGGCTGGGCCTTCGTCGTCGCTCGGCGTCGTCGCCACCGGAGTCGGAGTGGTCGGCGCCGCGGTCACGACAGGGGCCGGAGCCGGGTTCGTGACGACTGCGGGCACGGGGTCGGGACGATCGTCACCGCGTGTCCGACCGCAACCGGCTCGGCCTTGGCGGGCGAGGCCGGCGCGGGTGCCGCTGTCGGCACGACCGCCGACGCGTCCACCTGCGGCTACCGGCTCGACGTTTCGCTTGCTGCTGTCGTTCTTGCCCTCGTCTGCGCGCGCCTGCTCCGTCGCGGCCTGTGCCACGGGAGCTGAAGCCTGATCGAAAGCGGGCTCGGCGGCCGCCGGGCGTGCTCGGCCGGCGCAGCCTGGAGGGGCGTGTCTTCGGCCGGGATGTAGTGCAGCGGCGCCGAGTGCCTCACGACCGCCGTCGCGGCGGGCCTCGACCTGACGCTTGCGGGCTTGGCCGCAGCGGGCTTGACCGCACGCTGCGGCGTGGGACCTGAAGCGAGTCGAACCGACTTGGAAGGCGTGGCGATCCGCGTGGACGTCGCAGCGGCAGGCGCAGGCTTGCTGACCAGCGTCTTCGCCGGGGCGGCTGCGCGGACCGGTGGCTTCGACTCGATCTTGTCGACGCCGTAGGACCGTGACCGGCAGCTGCTGTGACCGCGACGGCAGCGGCAGTCGCCTTGACGGCCGCGCCGCCGGTCGAGCAGCCGTCTTGAAGCGCAGCGACAACCGTGCCGAAGTCGAACGCCTGCAGAGCGCGGCGGAAGCTCTTCCGCTTCGGCTTCTTGACCGAGTCCGGCTGCTCGAGACCTGGCGGCAAGCGAGCGCCGGGCGCGGAAGATCAGCGTCTCGACGGCCGACTGCGTGACTTCGAGCTCGGCTCGGCGATCTCGCGATAGGAGAGGCCCTGCCACTCGCGCAGCAGGATCGCACGGCGCTGCTGCTCGGGCATCGACGCGAGCGCGTCCTCGATCCCGATCAGCTCGTCGTTCTGCCGGCTCGGGCCGGGAACGATCTCCTCGATGATCGTCGAAGTCGCTCGGGCTCTCGATCCGGCCGCGGCGCCACGAGGAGCGGCGGCGAGAGAGGCAGACGTTCTCGGCGATCTTGAACAACCAGGCCGACTCGGCCTCGGGCACGATGCCGCGGCCGAGCGCGCGGAACGCGTTCATGTACGTCGTCTGGACGGCGTCCTCAGCCTCTTCGCGCGAGCCGAGCTGGTGCAGGCAGTAGCTCTGGAGCTTCGCGGCGTGACGCTCGTACAGGCCCTCGGTTGCCGCCGCCTGAGGGGCGACGCGAGAGGGCTCGACAAGCGAGGCACGTCCTATGGACGGAACTGCGGCCAACGGGGAACTCCTTATGTCTGGAGGAGAGAGGCGAAACCGGCGTTCCGCCCGAACGCCTGATCGCAGTCTTAGCCCGTGGCCGTACGCCTGCGCAACCCTATTGAGGGATCTTTACTTCACGCCTTAACATCACGGCTTCAAACGAGTAAAGCGCTGGAAAGACGCGCGACTCAGCTGGACGAAGAGCGCCTCCAGCGTCGAGGGCCGGATTGAGGTTGAACTCCTCGAGCGTCGCGCCACGCATCGCGCGCCAGCTCGGCCGCGGTCTCGGCGTCCGCGCGCCCGGTCGCGTGTCGCGTCCTCGCGCAGCACGTCGAGCCGGTCGGCGTGGACGGCGGCCTGCTCCGCGCCCACCGCGACGACGACGAGATCGCGGTACCAGGACGCGAGCTCCTCCAGCATGGCGAGCAGCTCCTCCCGCTCGGCGCCGCGTTGCACACGGCGAAGGCGCTGCTCCGACTCCCGGGCGGTCAACTCGATTCCGGCGAGACCGGCCTCCGCGCGCTCTCGAGCCGCGGCGCCGACGACCCTGGACGCATCGATGAGCGTCGCCGCAGCATCGGCCGGGTCGAGCTCTGGATCGGCGTAGGGGAACGCGCGACGCGCAGCAACTCGTCGCGGCGGCCACGCGCCTCGGGATCGAGCAGGCGCTCGGCGCGATCGAGGCGGCCACCCGAGACACGCGGCGAGCGCGCGCGCCTCCGTCTCGGAGAGCCCGGGCGCACGCTCGGCGAGCAAGGCGCGCACCGCACGCTCCGGAAGCCGGCGGAACGGCACGAGCTGGCAGCGCGAGACGAATCGTCGGCGGGATCGGGCCGAGCTCGTCCGCCACGAGCACGATCACGGCGTACGACGGCGGCTCCTCGAGGTCCTTGAGCAACGCGTCGGCGGCGTCCTCGTTCAGCAGGTGCGCGTCGGCGATCACGTAGACACGCCAGCTCGGCCTCGTACGGCCGCATGTGCAGGTCGCGGTGGAGCGCGCGCACCTCGTCGATCCGGATCATCTCTCCGAGCGCCTCGAGCAGGAAGAGATCGGGGTGCGTGCCGGCGGCCACGCGGCGCTCGTCACCGAGCAGCTGCGGCCGCGAACGTGCGGGCGGCGGCGCGCTTGCCGACCCGGCGGGGCCGTGGAGGAGGTAGGCGTGCGCCGGCCCTCCGCGCGACCGCCGCCCTGAGCAGGCGGCGCGCTTCGGGCTGCTCAGGCAGGTCGTCGAAGCTCATCCAGGATCCTGTCGGCGAGCACGTCGGGATCGAGCGATCCGTCGAGGACGACGACGCGTTCGGGGAAGAGAGCGGCGAGCTGCGCGTAGCCGTCCGCCACTCGCTCGTGGAAGCTCGGCGTCCTCGCGTTCGATCCGATCCGGCTTCGAGCCCACTCGCTGGACGACGTCCCCGGCTCGATCGCGAGCACGAACGTTCGGTCCGGGCGAAGACCCGCGGTCGCGAGCAGGTTCACCTCGAGCACCTCGTCGACTCCGAGCCCGCGGCCGATGCCCTGGTAGGCGATCGGAGCTGTCGAGGTAGCGGTCGAGCAGAACGTCCGCGCCGCGTTCCAGCGCGGGCCGCACGACCTCCGCGACGACCTCCGCCCGTGACGCGGCGTACAGCAGCGCTTCCGCCCACGGCGTCATCGGGCCCGCCGTGCAGGACGAGGCTGCGGATCTCCTCGCCGAGCACCGTCTCGGCCCGGCTCGCGGGCGGTCACGACCTCGCGACCTTCCGCCTCCAGCGCGCGCCGCAGCGCGCTCGACCTGGGTCGTCTTGCCGGAGCCGTCCATGCCCTCGAAGGTCACGAACATCGTCGCGTAGGATATGGACGTGCGGGCGGTCGTCACCGGAGGAGCGGGATTCATCGGCTCGCACGTCGTCGATGCGCTGCTCGCGCGCGGCGACGAGGTGACGTCGTCGACAGCTTCGCGACCGGCACGCGCGAGCGACGTGCGCGACCGAGGCGACGCTGCACGTGCACGACATCCGGGAGCCGCTCGACGGCTCTTCGACGACGTCCGGCCGAGGCCGTATTCCACCTCGCGGCGCAGGCGGACGTTGGCGACGTCTCGGTCGAGCGGCCCGACTACGACGCCTCGGTGAACGTCGCTCGGCACGATCGACGTGCTCGAGGCCGCCCGACCGCCGGCGCGCAGCTCGTCTTCAGCCTCGACGGGCGGCGCGATCTACGGCGACGTGCGAGCGCCTGCGCGGAGGATGCGCCGCGCAGAGCCCGCTCTCGCCGTACGGCACCGTCGAAGCTCGCGGCCGAGAAGTACCTCGCTACCTAGAACCGACTCTACGGGACGAGTCATGTCGTCGCTCCGGCTTCGGCAACGTCTACGGGCCGCGCCAGGAGCCGCACGGCGAGGCGGGCGTCGTCGCGATCTTCCTCGGCTCGCCTCGCTGGCAGGCGAGGGCGTCACGATCTTCGGCGACGGAGAGCAGACGCGCGACTACGTCTACGTCGGCGACGTCGTCGCAGGCGGCTGCTCGCCGCGGTCAGGCAGGCTGGGGGCGTCTTTCAACGTCGGCACCGGCATCGAGACGTCCGTGAACGATCTGTTCGACGGCCTGCCGCGCTGATCGCGGCGTCGAGGTCGAGGCGGAGCATGCGCCCGGCTCGCGCCGGCGAGCGCAGCGGAGCGTGCTCGATCGAGCCTCGCTGAAAAGCTAGAGCTGGCGTCTCGAGACGTCCCTGGAAGGGCTCCGCAGACCTGGCGCTCGGGTGACGCCTGACTCACTGGGGCTAGGGCCTGCCGCGACGTCTCGTCGCGATTCGCGTCGGCTTCTGGCTCGTCGCGGCGGCCACCGCTCATCTGGGCGCCCGCGCCGGACCGGCGCGCTCGATCGGCAGCGCCTATGGCCGGCGAGCGACTTCTTCTTTCCGCACCTTCGCGCAGTGGGATGCGCGCTGGTTCCTCCAGATCGCGGAGCACGGCTACGAGGAACCACGCAGGCCGCCGCGCTTCTTCCCGCGTCTATCCGGCGGCGGCGCACGCGCTCGCCTGGGTGACCGGCTCGACGCTCGTCGCGGGCGTGCTCATCTCGGCTGGCCGCCGGGGCAGTGGCCGCCTGGGCGCTGGCGGAGATCGCGAGGCCGATCCTGAGGCCGCCGCGGCGCGAACGACGTCGTCCTCTACCTCGCGCTCTACCGCCGTCGGCTTCGTGTTCACGGCGCTGTACTTCCGAGCGGCCTTTTCCTCGCCCTCGCGGCAGGGTCGCTTTCTGGCCGCGACACGCGGAAAGCCGTCACGGCCGGAGTGCTCGGAGGTCTAGCGACCGGGACCCGCCTTCTCGGGCTCGCGCTCGTGCCCGCACTCGTCGTGCTGCTCTGGCGTGGACGCGACCCGCGCTCGCTCGACCGGCTGGCGCCCGCTGCTGCTGTTGCCGGCCGCGGTCGGTCTTCTACGCGCTCTATCTCAACTCGACCCTCGGCGACCCCTTGGGCATTCACCAACGCCCAGGCCGACTGGGATCGCGGGGCGTCGCCGCTCGGCCCGCTCGCAGGACTGCGCGACGCCGTCTCGCCGCCGGACGGGGTGCGCGCGATCTCCTGAACCTCCCTGCGACCCCGGGCCACGATGAGCGCGTCGCGCTCTGGAACCTCTCCCATCTCGGGTTGCTCGTCGTCACAGCGTGGCTCACGTGGATCGCGTGGCGCCGCCTCGGACCGCGTTCGGGCTGTACTCCCTCGCCACACTCGCAATCCTCCTCCCGATCCCGGCCGAGGATTCCCTCTCGTCAGCCTCCCGCGCTTCCTCCTCAGCGACTTCCCTCTGTTCCTCGCGCTCGCCTCGCTGACGCTCGACCATCCACGCGCTCGCGGACTGACGCTGTACACGTTCGCCGCCCTCGGCGCGCTCGCCCGCGGCGGCGCTTCGCCCGCGGGATCTGGGTGGCGCTAGGAGGAGCGCGCGGCAGGGTACGAATCTAGGCGGCCGTGGACCACTCGCTTCCCCGAGATCCGACTCGCCGTGGCGCACGGCGACGCTGGTCGCCTCCGCGCTTGCTGCCGCCGGCTCGAGCTCGTCGCGCTCGTCGCTGCGCGTCGTCCTGCTCGCGAAGCCGGTCTCCGCAGCACGTCCAGCAGGCCGCGGAGACGAAGGTCTTCGCGCCGGTGAAGCCGAAGCCGCGCGTCGTCGACTCCGATCGGCAAGCCGAAGCTGACACGCGGCGAGACGTCGGTGATCGTGCTGAACGGCAGCGGCCGCTCCGGGCGCAGCGTCGGCAGCGGCGCGGCGCAAGCGTGCGCAGGCACGGCTACACGATCGGCACCGTCGGCAACGCGCCGCGCAGCGACTTCACCCGCACGCTCGTGATGTTCCGCGTCCCGGCTATCGCCCGGAGGCTGTCCGGCTCGCCCGCGACCTGAAGGTGAAGATCGTCGGGCCGCTCGACGGGCTCCGCCGCGCGCGACCTGCTCGGCGCGCACCTCGCGCTGATCGTCGGCCTAGCTCTAGCAGTTGCCGTCGTTCACCCAGGCGCGCGCCAGGTCGAGCGGGCCGCCGCGGCGTCCACTGCTTGCCGGCCGGGATCGAGCGTGAACGCCTCGTTCAGATGCACGGTAGGCGCCGAGCAGCGGTCGCCGATGTCGGAACTCGTACAGGCCGAGCCTGTAGCCACGCTCTCCGGGTTCTCGGGCTGGAGCGCGCGCCGCCTCGCGGTAGTCGGCCAGCGCGCGCCGACGTCGCGCCGCGCTGCTCCTCGACGCGGGCGTGCTGCGAACGACAGGTTCGGAGGGACAGCGGGTCAGTGACCGCGCGTTCGATCTGCAGAGTCGACGGCAGCAGCAAGATCGCCGCGGTCGATCGGCGACGTTCACCCGTCGTACGCTTCTCGGTCCGCCAGCCACGGCGTCGACGACCGACACCGACCGCGGCGACCGCCAGAGCGGCTGCAGCGCGGCGGCCAGCGGACAGCGCCCGGCGCCGCGTCGGCGGGCCGTCCCGCTGGCGGCAAGAGCGTCCGGCGGCGAAGAAGTGCAGGCGCCGGTGACCGCGACGAAGTCCCAGTCGTAGTCGACCAGCGCGTGCGACGAGCCAGAGCGCGAGCGCGACGGACAGGGCCGCAGCCGCGTCACGCTCGCCGCCCCTCGAGCCGCCGGACGCGCCCCGACCGCGGCTGCCGCCGCGGCGGCCACCAGCGCGACGAACGAGCGCCAGGCCGACGAGTACCAGTGCCGGCGAGGAACTGCAGCGGGACGCTGTGCGGCTGCGGTCACGGGCGAGGCGGTCTCGCGGTAGCGCTTGCGCGCGACCTCGAACGGTGTTCGCGCCGGCGCCGACGACCGGGTCGGCACGAGAGACGTCCCACGCCTCGCCCCACCACTCAGGCGGTTGTTCGAGCTGCAGGCTACGTGAACGCGATCGGGGCTGTTGGTGACCTCGCCGCCGCGAACTCGTCGGCGATGCGGCCCCGCGTTCAGCAGGACGGCGTCGCCGACCGCGGCGACGAGGACGGCGACGGCGAGGCCGCCGAGCACGCGACCGAACTGCGCGCGCCGCTCCGGTTCGAGCATGGCCGGCAGGGACATCGGCTCCAGAGAGGCCACCGCGACCACGCATGCCTCCGGCGACGAGCAGCAGGCCGAACCAGGCACCGTCGGCGACGCGGTCGGCACGCGGGAGCGCGTCGTCGACGAGCGCCGGACGGCTGAACGCCCAGGCGGCGACGAGACCGCGCCGGGATCGAGGGCAGCGAGCGCGAGCAGCGCGCCGTCGACCCGGTCGCGCCAGAGCCAGAGCCACAGGGCGACTCCCGAGCACCGCCGCAGCGACGCCGGCCCGGGACGCGGCCAGGAGCACCGCGACGACCGGCGGCGTAGCCGAGCGACGACGCCGCCCGCTCACGGCCGCGCCGTGACCGTCCTGCGTCCGCCGCCAGCTGCGAGCGCCGAGCACGAGCAGCATGTCGGCGGCGAGCGCGAGCGCGTTCCAGTAGCCGATCGGATCGCGAAGCGCGCGCTGACGCGACCGCCGTCCAGGAAGAGCGCAGGGATCGCCTTGCCCGCGAGCGCCCAGACGACCAGCGGCGCGCGAGCGCCGTCACGAGCGCCGCGGCCGCCAAGCGGCACGCGCGCCGACCTGCACGCGCCGAGCAGGAGCCCGACGACCAGAAACGCCGGCGAGGACGAGCGTTCGGTTCACGTCGGCCCACGAGACGGTCCGGCGCCACCGACCACGCGACGGACAGGCCGGCCCAGGCGCGCGGTCGCCAGCACGAGCCCGAGCAGCACGGTCCCGCCGCCGGGAAGGCCGCGCGCGACCGGCGAGCAAGCGCGCTCCAGCCGCCCGCAACGGCAAGGACGGCGATCGCCGTCCAGACCGAGTCGCCTGCGAAGAGCGCGCGCCGAGCAGCATCGCGGTCGCGACCGACACCGCCACGTCCGGGCCTCCGCATCGCGGCGCCAAGCTAGCATGCGACCCCGGAAGGCTCCTGCGTCCGTATCCGCGGTGGCCTTACAAACCGTTTACCTGCCGCTCGATCCGCGGCATCAACGCCGTCCGAGAGACTCTGCACGACTGCGCTCGGCATCCCGTGTAGGCGATTCGACGACCAGACCACGACACTTTGACCCCCGTCATCCGCCACCAGCCGATCCGGACGTGCAGCTCTGCGCGCTCGCGTTCGGTCGCGGCGCTCGTTCGCCGCGCTGCCTCGCGCGCGGCGCCGGCGAGCGCGCGCCCCGTCCTGCGCGCCGCCAGGTGATCGACGACTGGTACGACAGACGGCCGCGTCGACGCGCACCTACTCGCTGCACTGCTACGACGACGCGATCGAGGCCCTGCCGCCGCGACGTGCGCGGACTACTCGAGCGCGAAGGAGGACATCCAGCGGGCGCTCAGGCGACGCATGCGAAACGAGCCCGCGCCGCCGGCGTCGACCGATCCCTCTCCCAGTAGCGGCGGCAAACCGTCGAAGCCGCCGGAGAACCAGACGACGACGGACATGAGCAATCCGAAGAACGAGAACCCGCCCGAGGCCTCAGGTGATGTCGAGACGCGACAGCGCGAGCTCTGTGCCGATCCCGCTCCTCGTGCTCGCCGGCCTCGCACTGCTGCTCGATCGCGGGCGGCTCGGCCGGGCTATTTCATCCGTCGTCACCAGGGTCGAAACAACCCTCCGCCGGCCGTCGTAGCACTCCGGCACAGACAGCGCTTCCGGCGGCTAAAATAGGGTCTCCTCTCGTTCTGTCCGACGCCGGGACTAACGTCCCCGATCCGCTCAGAGGACCGCAGAAAGGCAGACCTGCGAGCGCCGCATATAGACCTAAGGCCGGGAGGAGCAGAATGGCGACCGCGAAAGCAGACGAAGCAGACGCGATAGCAGGGAAGCAGGATCAGCGCACGAGGAGTTCACGAACGTCGTCGTCGAGGAGACGGCGTCGGTCGCTCCGGGCGCTTCTTCACGATCCCCGGACGCGACCCGTTCGACGAGATCGAGTGGGAGCTCCGCGACGCCCTCATCCCCGGCAAGGACGGGCCGGCCTTCGAGCAGAGGAACGTCGAGTTCCCGACGCTTCTGGTCGCAGACGGCGACGAACATCGTCGCGCAGAAGTACTTCCGCGGCCGGCATGAGCTCGCCCGAGCGCGAGCGCAGCGTCAAGCAGATGATCGGCCGCGTCGTCGACACGATCGGCGGCTGGGGCCGGGCGGGCGGCTACTTCGCCGACCGACGAGGAGGCCGACACGTTCGAGGCCGAGCTGAAGGCGATCCTCGTCAACCAGTACGCCTCCTTCAACTCGCCGGTCTGGTTCAACGTCGGCTTCGAGGAGAAGCCGCAGTGCTCAGCGCCTGCTTCATCCTCTCGATCGACGACTCGATGGAGTCGATCCTCGACTGGATCCGGCGCGAGGGCGTCATCTTCCGCGGCGGCTCCGGCTCCGGCCTCAACCTCTCGCAGCTGCGCTCCTCGAAGGAGCAGCTCTCGAAGGGCGGCTACGCGTCCGGGCCGGTCAGCTTCATGCGCGGCGCCGACGCGTCGGCCGGCACGATCAAGTCGGGCGGCAAGACGCGGCGCGCGGCGAAGATGGTCGTGCTCGACGTCGACCACCCGGACGTCGAGGAGTTCATCTGGTGCAAGGCGCAGGAGGAGCGGAAGGCGCGCGTCCTCGAGCAGGCGGGCTACGACATGTCGCTCGACTCGCCCGACTGGGCCTCGATCCAGTACCAGAACGCGAACAACTCGGTCCGCGTCACCGACTCCTTCATGGAGGCGGCCGTCGACGGGCAAGGAGTGGAACCTCACCGCGCGCACCGACGGCTCCGTCGTCGAGACGACCGACGCGCGCGACGCTGCTGCGGCAGATCGCCGAGGCGGCGTGGCAGTGCGCCGACCCGGGCGTCCAGTACGACACGACGATCAACAGCGTGGCACACGCTGCCCGAACACGGGCCGGATCAACGCGTCGAACCCGTGCTCGGAGTACATGTCGATCGACGACTCCGCGTGCAACCTCGCCTCGCTCAACCTGATGAAGTTCCGCGCGCGAGGACGGCGAGTTCGACGTCGCCGCGTTCGAGCACGCGGTCGACGTCGATGCTTCCTCGCGCAGGAGATCTGCGTCGGCTACTCGTCGTACCCGACGCCGGAGATCGACGCGAACGCGAAGGCGTACCGCCAGCTCGGCCTCGGCTACGCGAACCTCGGCGCCCTGCTGATGGCGCGCGGGTTCCCGTAGCGACTCGGACGACGGGCCGCGCCTACGCGGCCGCGATCACGGCGCTGATGACCGGCCGCGCCTACCGCAAGTCGGCGCGAGATCGCGCAGCGGATGGGCCCGTTCGCCGGCTACCGGCCGAACGCCGCCGCGATGATCGGCGTGATCGCGAAGCACCGCGCCGCGGTCGGGAACATCCAGGACTCGACGTCGGTGCCGGACGACCTGCTCGCGCGCTGCGCGCAAGGCCTGGGACGACGCTGCTCGACCTCGGCGAGGTGCACGGCTACCGCAACGCGCAGGCGACCGTGCTCGCGCCCACCGGGACGATCAGCTTCATGATGGATTGCGACACGACCGGCGTCGAGCCCGACTTCTCGCTCGTCAAGTCGAAGAAGCTCGTCGGCGGCGGCGAGATCACGATCGTGAACAAGACCGTGCCGATGGCGCTCGACGAAGCTCGGCTACGCGCCGAGCGAGGTCGACGAGGTCGTCGCGTTCATCGACGAGCGCAACACGATCGTCGGCGCCCCGTACGTCAAGGCCGAGCACTACCCGGTCTTCGACTGCGCGATCGGCGACCGCGCGATCCACTACATGGGCCACGTGAAGATGATGGGCGCCGTCCAGCCGTTCATCTCGGGCGCGATCTCGAAGACGGTGAACCTGCCGGAGGAGGCGACCGTCGAGGACGTGTCGCAGCTCGCTGATCGAGTCGTGGCAGCTCGGCGTCAAGGCGATCGCGATCTACCGCGACAACTGCAAGGTCGCGCAGCCGCTCTCAGGCTCGGCCGACAAGAGCGTCGCGCACGCTCCGTCGCCGGCCGCCAGTCGGTCGCGCAGCCGAAGCGCCGCCGGGTGCCGGAGGACCGGGTCGAGGTCGGCCGCAAGTTCAAGGTCGGCGACTACGAGGGCTACATCCACGTCGGCCTCTTCGAGGACGGCACGCCTGGCGACATCTTCGTCGACATCGCCAAGGAGGGCACGACGCTGGCCGGCCTCATGAACTCGTTCATGATCTCCGTCGGCCTCGGCCTCCAGTACGGCGTGCCGCTCGAGGTCTACGTCTCGAAGTTCAGCCCACATGCGCTTCGAGCCGAGCGGGCCATGACGAACGACGCGGACATCCGCGTCGCGAAGTCGATCGTCGACTACATCTTCCGCTGGATGGGCAAGAAGTTCCTCACCACCGAGCAGCAGGAGGAGGCCGGGATCCTGACCGCCGAGGTGAAGGCGCGGCTGGCCGCAGGCGTACGCGACGCAGGCGAGGCGTCCGCGCCGAGTCAGCACGAGGCGCTGCCGCGGGGCCAGACCGCCCTCTTCAACAACTGGGAGGACGCGGTCGAGTGCGCCAAGTGCGGCGGCCGCATGGTGCGTACGGGCTCGTGCTACACGTGCCGCGACTGCGGCACGAACACCGGCGCTAGTTGGTTGCAAGCATGCGTGTGTCTCATTCACAAAGGCACTCGAATGTCGCGAGATTCGCAACGGGCCGTCCGAATGGGCGGCCCGTTCGTTGAACGCGACAGGACCGTGCGATCCCGCTACCCATTAGAAGCAGACGTGATGATGTCGGGGTTCCGGTATGCACCGAGGATCCTTACCCCGGCCGTGCCACTCAAGGGGCGGGTCGAAGAGAAGAATCGCGCCGCATGCCACTGCGATCGGCGTCGCCGTGAACGTACGAACCCGAGCTAGGAGGAGGAAGACATGGTGCGCTGAGGACGAAAAGCGCCGATCGTCGGACGGGGCGTCGCGCTGGGCAGCGAGGTTGCGCACGTGCTCGGCTCGCCTCGACCGAAACGAAGTCGCGAGCCGGCGTGAGCTCGCGCGGCGAACTGGCCCTGGACGTTCGTGGTCGCGCCCAAGCCGCCCGCCGGGTCGTCCTGAGGCGAGCAGTCGACTGCGGCCGTCCGGGCCTCCCACGCGGGAAGACGTCGCGGCCGTAGAGCAGCACCTTTCGCCCGTACACGTCGCTCGCGTGTCGGCGTTCAGCGCCGCTGCGATCCGGCGCGCCAGTCGGGTTGTCTCGATGCCCGGCGAGGCGTCCTGCTCCGAGCTCCGGCCGAGACGACGACCTGCCTGGCAGCTCGGCGGGTGATTCGCCGTCGACGAAGCCGTGCGGCTGGAAGACCCTGGTCGCCGCCGGCAGGGAGAGCCTCGGTGCGAGCGCCACCTCGTGCACAGCCTCGAACATGCTCGCCTCTCGTGGGCGACGTCCGCCGAGCAGGACGGCTGCGGCGCAGCCGGTGGCGGTCGCCCCGCGGTCGGTGCCGGCGACGAACAGGTACTTCGCGCCGCGCCCGCTCGAAGGTCGTCACCGCCATGGTGTGCGTTCGGCGGTCGCCTCCGACCGCGTTGCAGCGCGCGGTCGACTTGCACTGATGCGGAACTTCGACCGCCAGCGCTCGGAGCACCGTCCTCGCGGCGATGACGTAGAGCCCCCAGGCACGCCGGTAGCGCGCGACCCCGTCCCGGCCCCTCGACTTCCGCTCCTCGAGCAGGATCGAGCGGCCTCTGACAGCGGCACCTGTGTCGATGAGCTGCTTCACGTCGTACTGGAGCGGCTGCAAGAGGCGTCGCGGCGTTGGCGAACCGACCAGCCGCGGCGTACTGGAAACCACACTGGAACCGGGCACGCTCGTCCACAGTCGGGAAGACGTAGCGCTGGTCCGTCCGGCACCGAGTGCTCTACGAACTCGGTGACCACGTCGAAGAAGGCGGCGCTGTGGCGGCAGATTTGGCTGCCGCCCTTCCGGCGCCGGCGCGCGCGCGCAGCGGTCCGGCAGTCGACAGTGGACGGGACCCTGGCTCTATCGCGCGATGCCGCCGGACCCACAGCCGGGCGGCGCCGGCGGTGAGCGACGACCACAAGCATCGCAAGCGCCAAGCCTGCGCTTGAGAAAGCGCGATGCACGCGAACCGCACGCCTCGCGGTCGCGCAGTGAGCTCTCCTCGAAGTGGGTCGACGCCCATCGGGTCCTCCTCCTCCTCCAGCCAGCCTTTTTCTGCTTCACCGGACGAGAGTCGGCGGTTTCATCTTCAGATGGCGATCCTGGTAGACAGACCGAACGGCGCCAAGCATCGCCGTGAGACCACGGGATCGCCACGGACAGCGCAGTCGAACGGCAGCGCAGTCCAGCGAACTGCCCAAAGTGTCCTTTCGCCCGACGAGCACCGGCATTCGCGGACTCCTCGGTGCGCGAAGCGGTGCAACCGGCTCGCGTCCACGATCCAAATCCCAGCCGCCGCGAGCAGCGCCCTCCAAGCGTGACCGGCTTTGCGGGTTTCCTCGGCTCGTCGGGACGACGACTGGGCCGGCGCTTTGCCGGCGCCAGCCGCGTATCCGGGAGCTGGAGTGGTCAGCCTCTGTGTGTTGCTGCGGGCGCGGAGCGGCGAGCACGCGCTCGATCCAGGTCTCGATCGCGGCTGCGACCTCTTCCCAGCCGTCGGCGACCATCACCAGGTGCGGGCCGCCTCGAACTCGACGTAGTCGGTCTGCGCGGCCGACTTCTCGTACTTCTCGTACTGCTTGCTGCGCGAGCTGACGCCGGAACGGTGTTGATCCTTCGTCGCGCCGACGATCAGGAGCGGCGCGCGGTCGTCGTTCTTGAAGTGCACCTCGGTCGGCGGGTGCAGGTGGAAGTTCGCGAAGCCGGCCTCGTAGAAGATCTGGCCTGTCTCGGGCACCGCGTACCGCTCGTACGCGGCCTCGGCGTCCTCCGGCGAGAAGGTGTTCACGAACCCGTACGTGAACTCCTCGAGCGTCAGCGGGACGACGCCGTGCCACTTCGACGGATGCGCGAGCGCGGGCGACGCGGCCTTCGAGCGACGAGAACGGCAGCACGAGGATGCCCTTCGGCGGTGCCGGGCTCATCGCGACGCCTGCGCGGCCGAGCCCGCGGTCGAGCAGCAGCTCGACGATCAGTCCGCCGAACGAGTGGCCGATCAGCACCGGCGGCTCGTCGAGCGCGCGGATCTGCCGCTCGTAGTGGTCGACGATCTCGGTGATCCCGAGGCCCTGCGATCGTCGTCCGCGGCCTCGCGGAGCTCTGCGACGTCGCCGTGCTTGCGCGGCCACTCCGGGGCGGAGACCGTCGATAGCCCGCGGTTGCGCGAAGTAGGTGGTGAAGTTCCTCCCAGCTCCCGGACGAGAGCCAGGCCCCGTGCACGAACACCACGGGCGTGAGGTTGACGGTTACTCGCGCGACCCCTGCGGCTTGAGCTACCAACGCTACTCACCCCGAGCGGCGGCGAAGGCGGTTCACCATCTTGAGAGAATCAGGCGGCCCGTTCTTGCTCAGCTCACCGTGCACGCGGGCAGCGCCGCGCCAACAGCATATCATGCTTGAGATGTATGGGACGCTCCGCGGCCCAGTCGAGCCGCCCGGCACCCAAGACCAAGACACGTCCCCGGCGGCGGCGCGGGCCAGCGAGGCCGGCGACGGTCCTGACCCGCAACTCGCCGCGCGTGCTCGGGCCGCGAAATCAGAGAGGCCCCGGTTGAGAGCCTCTCTCCCAACGGAGAGCGAAGGATGAGCGGACTGGCCCGTGACGAGCTGATCGACTCGCTCGAGCAGGACGCCGGCGCCAAGTACCTGCGACGGTGTCCGCTGCTGTTCGTCCTGAAATCCCCGCCGCGTGGCTGGTCGCCGACGCTGGGGTGAGGGCGTCTGCGTCAGCGCTCGGCTCGTCAGAACACCGTTTCTTGCGTCAAGTGAGTGCCGGATGAGTGCGACGTTGCAGTGGAGTTCGCTGCGCTCGGGGTCATCCACCACCGGAAGGAGAGGGATGAAGCCTCTGTTGAAGGGCACAAACCCACCATTGGGTGCTCACGGCTGCTCCTACGCTTGGTCGTTCTCGTGATCGGCGCCGCCTTCGTGTCGGCACGGCGCCGGCGGCAGCACAGGACCACGTGTTCGTTCCTACTGACGGCCTGAGCGATGGGCGCTGGTCGCATGTCGGCGTGCGCCTGCTGACGGCACGTCCTCGTCGCAGGCGGCTGGGGTCCGCTAGGCGGCGGCTTTATCACGATCAAGGCAAGCTCGGGCTCTACGACCCCGCATCGGGAGCGTGGACACAGGGAAGTGACATGACCGGCCCGCACGCCAACGCGTCTCCCTCGCTGCTTCCCGACGGGCGTGTGTTCATCGCCGGGGGTGAGACAGTCACGCCCGAGCGCGGCCTCGATCGCATCCGAACGATCGAGATCTACGACCCCACGAAGCGGGATATTCGCAGCAGCCGGCGAGCTTCCGTTCTTCCCGACCTCAGCGGTCGCGCTTGCGGATGGCCGCGTGCTCGCGCTCGACGACACCAGCGCCGCAGTTCTCTACAACCCGGCGGACACTTCCATCGTCGAGACCGGCCGCTCCGCAGGTATGGCAGCAGCACGCAGACGCTTCGCTTCGCAGACAGGGTGCTGTTTGCCGGCGGGTTTGGCGCTCTCGATCTGGCGAGGTGTACGACCCGCGAGCGGCGCGTTCAATCGTGTCGGGAACATGACCGTCGACCGTGTCCGGCACAGCGCCACCCTGCTCGCCGACGGACGCGTGCTCGTCGTCGGCGGCATCGGCGTGCGTGATCGGCTCCTCCGCCCGTGAGCTCGCCAGTGTGGAGGTCTTCGATCCCGCAACGGGAGCGTTCACCGCCGGCACTGGGGCAGCCCGTTTGGACCAGACTGCGACCTTGCTCGCGAATAGGATCGTGTTGCTGACAGGCGGGCATCTGATCATCGGCGGCGGCGCGTGGCGACGCTTGAACTACGACCGCAAACGGCAGCTCAGCAAGCTCGATCCCGATGGGCGCGGCACGCATAACACTCACACCGCCCACCTTCTCGATGACGGGAGCGTGCTCGTCGTAGGCGGAACCGAGTCGCCCGGCACAGCCGAGCTGCTTCTTCGAGCACTACGTCGACACGCTTGCTCATCGATCACCGTGCCCGCCGACATCACGACGCTCGCGCCCTCACCGGCAGGAGCCGAGATCACATACATGGTGAGCGTCACGGACGACAGCGACCCTAACCCGACGCTCGATTGCAGACCGGCCTCCGGAGCGTTTTCGCAATCGGAACGACGACAGTCACGTCACGGCGACCGACAACGCGGGCAACACCGCCAGCGCGACCTTCGCCGTCGTCGTGGTCGCCCGCTCCAGCTCCTGGTCAGGGTCGACGCGGTCGGGTTCGTGTCGCTCCGCACCGGCACCGTCACCGTCACCGGCACCATCACCTGCAACCGCGGCGGCGGGGTATTTCGTGTCCGGCCCGGTCAGTTAACCCAGTCGTTCCCCCGCCGGACCCATGCGATCGAAGTTACTCCTTCGTCGAAGCAACCTGCACCGGCGGAAAGGGAAGTGGACGGCGACAATCGGCTCCGTCCCAGGCAGGCTTCAAACCCGGGACTCGTATCACAACCGTCGGTGGATGCGACAAGTTCAGCTCCTGCCTGGAAGCCCAGACGAGGCACGCTGCTGCTGCCGACCCTGGGGCCCTAACGACCGAGGAGTTCAGGGGGCCACCCTGCAGCACGGTGGTGGTCCTCCTGGGCGCCGCTGGGATCTATTCGCCAGCGCAAAGAGTGCGGTCGAGCGTAGGGCCTCTCTTCGACTGCTAGCGCGACGGTAACGGTGTGATCGCAGGCACGCGCTCCGGCGGCACCGTTGTCTTAGCTCGAAAATGAGCTTTGCGACCTGGATGGCCGACATCGCCTTGGGCCAGCCGGCGTAGAACGCGAGGTGGATGATGACTTCTTTCAGCTCGGCCTCCGGTCAGCCCGTTCTGTCGCGCTCTCTCCGGATGGCCGGGGCCTGCTCGGTGTTGCCCGCCCGTGACGAGCGCGGCGACCGTGATCAGGCTTCGATCTCGTGGTGAGTTCGGTACGTGCCCAGATGTCAGCGAACAAGACGTCGTCGGTCAGAGAGACGAGCTTCGGCGCAAAGTCGCCGATCAACTGCTGCGGGTCAGGGGGTTGTTCCTCTGGTCATCGGTGTCTCCGTTTCATCGGTGAAGAAGGATGCGGCGAGCCATGCCGACTTTGAGATCCCTTCTCATCTTCAACGTGGGCTGAAAATCCTCGTAGGCATGACTCTCCTTCTCAGGGCTTGATTTGGAACTTCAGGACTTCGCGGTCGTTCATGGCGCGGTGCACCCGTCCGGCACGTCCTCGATCCGAACCGGTGCGGTCAGAACACGGCCGGGCTCGATCCAAAATCCTTCGAGGACGTCCGGCAGCGAGAACTCCTCGATGTACGCGCGCACCGGCGCCGGGCCGCCGGCCATCGAAGCGTTCTTCAGAACGCGACTGCCGGTCGGCTGTCGTGTCGTGCTCGGCACGCCGACGCGACCAGATGCGCCGCCGGGACGAGCGAGCGCCGAGGGCGGTCTCGACGGCCTGCCCGAGGCCGACGCACTCGAGCACCGAGTGCGCACCGTGCTCGACCAGCGCGCGGACCTGCTCGACTGCTTCCTCTCCGCGCTTTCGGGCTCGACGTCGGTGGCGCCGAAGTCCCGCCCGAGCGCGACGCGTTCCGGGTTGCTCCCGAGCAGGATGATCCGGTCGGCGCCCAGCCGCTTCGACGCGATCACACCGCACAGCCCAACGGCCCCGTCGCCGACGACGGCGACGGTCGTTACCGGGTCCGACCTGCGCCGCGAGCGCGGCATGGTGGCCGCGTGCCCATGACGTCGGTGAGCGCGAGCAATGGCGGCAGCAGCGCGTCGTCCGCGCCAACCGGCAGCACCACCAAGCGTGCCATCCGCCTGCAGGACACGCACCGCCTCGCCCTGGCCGCCGTCGACATCGCGCCCAGCCGTACCGGCCGCCGTGCAGACACTCGCTCTGCAAGCCCTCCCGGCAGAAGACACAGCTGCCATCCGACCAGAGAAACGGCGAGAGAACGTAGGTCGCCCCGCCTTCACGGTCTGCGACGTCGGCACCGACGGCCTCGACAGCACCGATGAACTCGTGCCCCATCCGCCGGCCGACATCGTCGTGGGGCATCGACTTTGTACGGCCACAGATCGCTGCCGCGATCGCGGCGCGTGACCCGCACGAGCGTCCGTCGGGTCGATCAGTTTTGCATCAGAACGTCCTCGACGGACGTCGCCGCTCATTCATCACCGTCTTGCGGCGCGCGAGGCGCCACTCCGATCAACGAACGGGCGGCTGGCCTGCTCTCCCACTCTGACACGAGTACCCGAGCGGCGACCTGAGCCTGTCGATCAGGTGCTGCGGTACCCTCAGCGCCATGGCCATTCCGAAATGCGTTGCGAAGGTCGTCACCGAGATATCGTCCCGGCATGCGTTCACTGAGCGACAGCGAGGTGGAAGGCGTTTTTGCTCCAGGACGCGGACGGCAGAGCATCATCAGTCGTCGGAAGGACGGCTCGCCGTTCAAATCACTCCGGTGCAGTTCCTGCTCGACGATGACGGCTCCACAGTCGCTGAGACGGGACGTAATCGCTGAAGACGCGCTCTGGCCCGCGATCCGCGTGTCTCCTCTGCGTCGAGGACGACCGACCTCGTTCGGCTTCAGTTGCGCTCGACGGTGTCGCGGAGATCTCACGGAGGGGGCCTGACGTGCTCGCCTGGACGACGAGGATCGCCAGCCACTTCACATGGGTCACAATGAGCGTGCAGAAGAGATCGGGAAGCGAACGCAGGCGAAGGGCACGCTCTGATCCGTGTCGGTCCCGGCGAGTGGTTGCTCAGGTCGAGTTGGCGGGTGACTGCTCAGCGCAGCGGGCTTACGTCGCGACTCACCTGATCCGCAGCTGCAGGCTGGACGCCGCTGGCGCGGCGACCAGATCCGGAGAGGCGCGCCGGCTTTGCAGGCGAACCGTCCGGACGAAGACGCCGTCGTCGTTCGTCAGCCGGTCGTGCCCGACCGCCTTCCAAACGTTCCCCTGCGGGCATGCCTCGCAGCCGGTACGGCTTCCGCCCGGGCCGTCCGCCGCGGATCTGCCCCAGACGCACCGTCTGTGTCACCGTGTCGCCGCATCTGCGCGAACGGCAGCCTGAATACCTGCAGCGACGGGCTTCGGGCGGTCGTCCGCGAACGACGAGTGCCGGTCTGGAAGCGGCTGAGCACGGCTCCGTCGCGGTAGAGGTACTGGAACAGCATCGTGACCCGCGGCAGCCTCCACGCGCGCATCGCCAGCGAGGCTGAGCATCGTTCGCCTGCCGCTTCGAGCGGAACGCCCAGGAACGTGTCGGGCGGGTTCGACTGGTAGCCGTACTCGGTCAGCCAGATCGGCTTCGGCCCGAAGTGCGCGCCTGACGAGGACGAGGAGCTTCCTGATCGTCGCCATCGTGATCGCAGGGCAGGTGCGGCGTAGCCGCCGCTGGACGGCGTCTCGGACGGCGTCGCGCGGGTACGGGTGGTGGGCGTACGCGTCGAGCTTCGCGTGGGCGCGGCCATGCCGCGAGACCCGGGCGACGGGTGCGACGCCCCCATACCCGCCGCGAGGCCCTGTCACGCCGCCGCCGACTGAGCGTGTGGCAGCACGGCGATGGATCGCCTCGTACGCGGGGTTGAGCAGGTGCTGGACGTAGATCGCCGGCCTCGTGGGCCTGAGCCAGATGCGCTTGTTCGGCTCGTTCCAGATCAGCCAGTAGCGAACCCACGGGTAGCGCGTGGCGGCGGCACGTCGCGAAGCGGCGGAAGTCTGCGGGCCTGCGGCGGCTGTAAGTTCGGCGAGCGCCGCGCCGTTCGCCCACGCCGGCAGTCCGCGACC